>Ga0123353_10000077_pt1 | contig 108042 bp, 102 predicted proteins | sample TergutLab28metaG_3_FD_92763 | JGI IMG/M metagenome (GOLD analysis project Ga0123353, IMG submission 92763) | Labiotermes labralis P3 segment gut microbial communities from Petit-Saut dam, French Guiana - Lab288 P3 | ecosystem: Host-associated > Arthropoda: Insects > Digestive system > Gut ...
GCGGCATCGACCCGCAGGCAAGGGGCGAGACACTGACGATGGAAGAGTTTGCGAGGATTTGCGAAAGATTGTAGGGGACGCCTTTAAACAAAATTATATTGATGTCATAAACACGACACACTGTAGTCGTGTTTCGTTTGATATAATGGTAAAAATACTTTTTGGAGGAGAGCAATTATGGATTTCAAAGGCGTGATTATTCAGGAGAGTTTGCATGATACAAGTATCCTTGATAGCCTCAAAATCGTTGATACAAAGGTCGAGGACGTTACGGATAAACACGAAACGCCGTGGCTCGAAAAGTGGACGCTGCACACCGTTACAGTGCCTATGTGTGAAGCTGAGAAAATTGCGGAGAGATTAGCGAAAGCGCTTGATACGGAGCATAGCGGGAATTGGTATGCCGACTTCAAGAATGACCAATTCCATTATGTGATTTTCACGGAGAAAGTTTTCAAACTCGACAGAAATAAGAAAGCTGAATGGGAGTCTATGCGGGTATATGCGCTTTCAGTAGGATTACCGGAACATCAAGTATTAACATTTGAAGGTGTTGACGAGATGGAAAAAGAACGGCGGGACTAAAGGTGTGGGGGCGGCTATTAGCTGCCCCGTTGTATATTCTGCCCCCTTGTTAAAGGGGGATGTCGCCGTAGCACAGGGGGATTCGTGGGGTGCGGCCGACCCCGGCGCCGCCGTTACTCAAAAAGCTCATCAGCCTTAATATCACAATTACCGTTTCGGCAATAGAGGCTATGTGGATACTCATAGTTGTGATTTTACAAATCATAGGACCTGTGTTCCTGATTCTGGGCATGATAAACGCACTATTTGCCAAGTATACCCCCGCAATAATTGAATCACTTGTACCTGAGATGGAAATAAAACTCCCCGAACTGACGATGTTAGACGCGTGGGCGGATTTCTTCGGTAGTGTGGGGCTGATGGGGTTGATTGTGCTTGCGATCGTTTTCAGCGGGATAATAGCGAATGAACTCAGCCGCGGCACGCTTATTGTGCTTTTGACGGTCGCGGCAATCGCGGCATTGAACAAAAAACAGGTATAAGGGGATATAAATGGCGGCGGGAAAACCCGCCGCCGATTAAATATTGCACCTCGTAGGGGCGCACTGCATGTGCCCACGGGCGACCAAAGGTCGCCCCTACATATGTCTTTTTGTAACTTTATACGTCATCTCGTTTTTTAACATTTCTTGATACTCAGCGTATTCATGCCCAAGCTTCTCACAGTCGATGCCGTGGTCGCCTTTTTTCATCGCGTCCATCATATGCCCGGTATTATGCGTCTGGCGTTCCCACGCCTCGGCGATATTTTTTTGGTTACCGCCTTTGACCGCCTGTGCCAATTGCACAGTAAATACAAGGTTTTGGTTTAACAGTTCCGCCAAACTTCCTGCGATTTCGTTACTGAAGTGCGGTTTTAGGCAATCAAGTATCTCTGTGTTGCAGGTTAAAACACGGCGCGAACTGTGTTGTACATCAGACAGCCCTTCAACGACGCTTATGACCAGCGAGTGCATCCACATCATGTGCCGCCGCCAGAGCGGAAAAAGTTTTTCCGATAGTTTACCGCCGTGCTTATGCTCGTGTTCTTTTTCGTGCATGCGTTCGTGCTTGTGCTCATGTTCTTTTTCATGTTTATGCTCATGCTCAACAACTGGCTCAGGCATCGATTTCATCATGGGCGTTGGCGCGATGATGGGCATTGACCTCGGGTGGGGTTCCGGCTCCGGCATTGGTTCTGGCATAGGTCTTGCTATTGGCTCAGGCATCGGCTTCATCATATATTCCGGCATTACAGGCATCGGCATTGGCTCGGGCATTGGCATCGGCTCAGGCGCAGGCATTGGCTCGCGCCTTAGCTCCCGCGAGTACATCGGCTCTGATATTTGTTCGGGCATGTGGAATGGTGTAGAATTCATAAACGGCACCTCTTCAATTAAAAATATACGATATATTATGCCGTTTGCTAAGAAAAGGTTATTGTTGCGCTATTTTTCGCAAGATCACGATTACTTCATTTGCGGCATCTTCAGAATTGGCGAGCTCTTTGTCAAGCAGAGCGCACTCACAATTGATTGGGCAAAAGCGCGTAGTTATCCAAAGTATACAATATTTCGAATTTCCTTAAAAATATCAGCGCGCTTGAGTTAATTGTAGCCGCAAACGCGCTAATATTCAATATCACATTAGGTGGGAAGGATTCAACTATGGGGCGAAATTAAGCCCCGCTCCCATATTATGTTGCTTGTAAAGAAGGGTTATCATTATATAATTTATTTGGAATAAAACGCCCGCTTGCCGGGTTTATATAGTGAACAGTCGCTCTTTTTTCTATTGATACATCCCTGTCCAATGCTCAACAAGTTCCTGCGCCTGCGGTATGTCCATCAACTCTACAAACGCGCAGAGCAGCTTGTAGTTCTGTTCGGTGACCGGTATGTCCGCCAACCTCTCCAGTATCGCCGCCGTATATGACGCCGACTTGGCAACGCCCTCGCCCGCCGTGACGGTCACATCCACAACGGGATAATAGCTGCCCATCTTATGCTGTTCCGGGTCGAACACGAAATAGCCGCCGTCACCTCCGGGCGCACCTAGTCTGACCATACGCCCGTCATCGTAAAACTCCAGCGCCGACCAGTCACAGAGCTGGAACAGCCGCTTAAAGCCATCCATCCTGTCCGCTTGTTTCAGTGAGCGGCGCATGTCCGCGCGCTCGTTAAGCTGCGCGATTCCCGACGCGGATGTCACACGCGCGGGCTCATCGCCGTGCGTCACGTCAAAGTTACCTACCGTACGGGAAATCTGCTCCTGCAGCGCCGCTATCATCGGCATACAGTTAATGCCTGAGTGCGCGCCTAAAAGCCGCTGTATGCGCCCGCTCTGCCCTGCCTTTACTTTCAGTACAGCGCCGGGCATGTTCGAGATTTCCTGACCCTCCACCAGCGCGTCCTCCTCAATCAAGAACATATCGCTGGAGGTCAGCGCGTCGTTATACAACGCGATGGCCAGTTCGCGATCTACCGCGTCAACCAGCTCAATAATCGGCTTTATCTCCGAGCGCTGCCAAAATTCATTCTCATTGGCGATACGCCAGTAGTGTACAAAGGGGTAGTTTTTATTCTGCGTCTGTGTATTTTCCCAATACTTGGGGATGTGTCGCACCTCGGTGTTACCCAAAAGTACGCTGCACGCTATGTCGCCCTCATCGTCACGGTACCAGTGTTCTAAAACACGGATGGTCTCCTCGCTCTCGGCGGCTCCGAGTTGGGCGAAAACATCCGTATCCCCCAACTGACTGTCAAGTTCGCCGACGGAAAGTCCAAGCTTTTTTAGGCTTTCGCCGTAGAGTCTGACTGCCCTGCGTTTGTGTATATAGTAAACATAATCAACATACTCGCAGAGTTCTAAATCGTTCGACTTGTTTGCCGGATCGGGGAAGATGCTCTCGACGGGTACATCGATAATGCGTATATCGCCGCTGCCGCCGTATGCCGACGGCATATCCTCGTCGTAGAAGCACTTCCAAAACGCCGAGCCGTATTTTAAGAGCCGTCGTTCGTTTCGTGAGTTCTGCGCCTCTAACCGATTGTTCTCGAGTATATACTCCACGACGTACTGGCGTTGCTTGGCGCGTTCACAATCTAAATCGCTGTCGCGCCCGTAGAACGCGCAGACGGGGATTTTTGTGTCTATCTGTGTCTCGACGTGCATATAGACGTCTGTGCAGACCGCGGGCGTAAAGCCCATATTGTCCATCGCGGGAATTTTGCGCTTACCCTCGTAATAATCAGAGAGCTTTGTCCACTCTCGCTCCTTCTCGGCGCGCGCGTCCTTTGCGCGTCTGTACAGCTCAAGCGCCGTATCTTCGCGCATTTCGCGGGTTTTATAAGTGACTTGCATTATTAAAATCGCTCCTTTCTTTTACACGGGCGGGCTAACCCCGCCCCTATCTGCCTTTTGTAAAGGGGGTGCTATCCGCAGATGACGGGAGATTCACGAACGCGTAATGCGCACCCCTAAGTTTTAATTTTTAGCCTATCCATCAGCGGACGCGTGCCCTCTGTCTTTGCAGATGACGGCAGCGGGCGTCCCGATGTGAAATATCGCAGCGCGTCGGGCGCGTGCGTAAGCTCGTGCGGATGTGCGGCCACGTCGTTAGGATTATGCCTATCATGTGATAGAGCGGGCAATGTGCGTATTAGGTTCGGGCAGGTCTCGAAGATGACCAGCCCCGGCTTCATATCACCGTTTACATCCGGAGACAATGCCAGCCACTCGTGCAGGTTCATCCAACCCGCGACACGCCTATTATCAGACTTGTATAGCGTCACACCGTATGACGTCAAAATTTCGGCCACGCTTTTGCCGGTATCCTGTCCGCGGCTGAACAAGTCCGGTGGCGCGAACGTCGCGCTGATTTTCTCGTTATATGGCGTCATGTCTTTAATCAACCGTGCCGCCACCGATGCTATGATATTCGGCTGGTACAGTTCACGGCAGACAAACGCCCGCCCGCGTTCGTTGAGTGCAATCCAGTAACACGCAAGCATGTCAAGTCCGTAGTCTAGCGTGCGGTACCTGCGCCAGTTATCGGGTATCTCGAACGGCTTGCAGACGTGGACTTCTCTATTAAACTCGCTGAAATACTGACCGTCAAAGATGTCCCAGTCGCCGTGCAGCAACGCACGCCTTTGATTCTTAGGTAAATTTTCAAGTCTTCGGGCATACTTGGGATCTTTCTCTAATAAGAAGAAATTATCATGTACCGTCGTGGGTACGTATAGCCGCGTGCCAAGCTTAGACTTGTTAAGCGTCATGGGCGGCACGGGGTCAACAAAGCGCGCCTTGACCCATTTGTGCCCGCGCCCTCCCGGATTTGTCGCGGACTTGATCTGCTTGGGATAGACGTTCGCGCCGCGTAATCTTGACATAAGGTACAGGTATTGATCCTCAGTGAAATGCGTCAACTCATCAAAGCGGATAACGTCGTACTCCGCGCTCTGGTATCTGTATATATCTGTATCCGTCTCGCAGTAGCCGAAATCTATTACCGAGCCGTTAAAGAACCGCATTACACGTTCTGTTTTGTTATAGCGGTAAAGCTCGGGCGGATATAGCCCTAATGCCATTCGTATTAGACTTTTCTCCAACTCGGGGTACGTTCGCCGCATGATTAGCTGCTTGCTGCGCGGGAACACAAGCGCCGCTTTAAAAGCATCAAGTATCTGCGCGTAGCTCTTGCCGCCGCCTGCCGCGCCGCCAAAAAGTACCTCGTCGGCTCCCGCGCTGATAAACTCGGACTGTTTGCGCGTCATCTTAAAGTCGTACTTAGGCAAATGCTCGGGCAGCTCAAAGCTCACTATAGCCTGTCCGCTGTTCATTCTATCACCTGATAGGTTACCGATACGGCCTGCTGTTGTCGCGGCGATGGCTGCTCTTTGCCGTCCGATATAACGCGTGAGAGTATTGTCTCGGCACATTTACGGCGCGTCTCCGGCGGCATGTCGGGGTCATTCATAGTTTTTGCCATGAATTTCAATGCGTCTTTCGCCGCTTTTTTTGTGGGTTCCATCAGTTCACCTCCCTGTTGGGGTGAACCATATCATAGGGGAGATGGACATCAGATGACAAAAAGCGATAAACAGTGCAGAAGTGATTATTAATCGCCTGCGGGCGCATAATATACCTGCACACCCAGTTATTACACATGATACTATGTTTATTTTTACGCAAAAACAGCCGATATTTCGCAACAAAGAAGAAACTCTTGCACATTCTGTGGAAATATATTACACTTAAAGTTAAGAGTTCTAGGAGGGTAACGCTATGTTTCACATTGCGGTGTGTGATGATATTCCCGAGCACATAGATACTGCCTTGTCGTTGCTGGACACATATCAAGCAGAGCGATCCGGCGTGGAGATATCCGCGTCCGCCTTTACATCCGGCGCTTCGCTGTTGGAAAGCATGACGAAAGGTCAGAAGTTTGACATATACCTGCTGGATATTATAATGCCTGAAATCTGCGGCATAGAGTTATCTCGAAAAATACGGGAACAGGATGCCGATGCCTCACTGATTTTCCAAACTCAGTCAGTGGATCACGCGCTCGATGCGTTCGGCGTCTCCGCTGTTCAATATATTCTGAAACCGATTGGCGAAGAGACCCTTTTCCCTGTCTTGGACAGGCTTGTTGCCGCTCGCAAACGTGAGGAAGATAGATTCATTATGGTATCCTCTTCTGATAATCGCATAGTCAAAGTGCTGTATTCCTCGATAATAATTGTAGAACGGGTCGGGCGCATCATGCGCTTCCATATGGATATCGGCGAGGAGTTGAACAGTAAAACAATCCGCTGCCCATTCGAGGAAGCGGTCGCCCAGTTATTAAAAGACAGGCGGTTCCTGTACGCCCATCAATCATTTGTTATAAATATGTCGTATGTGCGCGAGTTGCGCGCTTGTTCGTTCCTGATGAAGAACGATATGGAAGTTCCTATACCAAGACCGAAGTACACAATTGTGAAAGGCCTGTATTTGGAATATCTAGCTGAAACCGGCGCGGAGAGGGCGGAGATATAACAGTGAAGATTGCTTATTATTTGAGTTCATGCAGATCACTATTAAAAGGCATAACCTTACGCACTGCAGTTATCTTTATATTAACATTGAGCTTATGTCTCTTGCTGACGTTCTTTATGATTCTTAGCCGCAATCAGGTCGAAAGGTTGACCATAGAGCGACTTATACTTGAGAATTGCTATAGGATAAACGAAGTTATTTCCAAACAGCTTTATAAAACGCAGGCATTAGCCGCTTTGGTAATTAAAGGGGACGGGACTGTAGATAACTTTCAAGAAATATCAGCTGTCATTATGGCAGACGAGCCGGCCCTTGCGAACGTCCTTTTAGCGCCTGACGGTATTGTTACAGATGTATATCCTTTCGAGGAGAACATAGCCGTTATTGATCTGGACTTTTTCAACGAAATTTATGACGGCAACAAAGAAGCTATACTCGCCAGAGATGTCGGTGACATGGTGATGGCCGGACCTTTTATTTTACGTCAGGGAATCTTGGGGCTGGTGGGCAGATATCCCGTATATATTGATACCGAAACGGAGAAAAACAAGTTTTGGGGACTGGTCTCAGTATCACTTAAATTCCCGGAAGCGCTAGACGGTGCGGGGCTTTCCATGTTAGAACATCAAGGTCTCTCCTATGAACTTTGGAGGATAAGCCCGGACACGCTCGAAAAGCAGATAATCGCGAGCAATCGCGAACATTCCGGCTCTAACGGCGCTTATATAGAAAGGGCTGTTAATATCCTTAACGCGGAATGGTATTTTCGTATTTATCCTGCACGTCCATGGTTCCTGTATCCCGAAACATGGATATTTGTCATTATCAGCATATGCGTAAGTTTATTGGCGGCGGCGGTTAATCAGAACTATCAAGGGCTAAAGAAGATGAGAGAACTGCATGACAAAAGCATTCTTGAGAAACATATGATGACTATGGAACTGCTTGTATCCTCTATGGAGCATCAAAATCATATTGCCGACCAATTCAGAAAATCAGCGTCGCTGTTCAGGCATGATTTGCGGCATATCGGGGGTATGCTCCTGTTCTGCATTGACAGTGGGGACGCAGAAGGGGCGCGCAAGTTGATAAGCGAGATAGACGCAAGTATCCGTAAGGTCGAAAACGCGGATCAGATCCGGGAAATCACCGGACATAAACTAATTGACGCCACGCTTGCCTATTACACGCAAACCGGCGGCGAGGAGGACATGACTGTAAACATACGAATGGAGCGTATGGATGGTATTTCGGCAAACCTGACCGAATTGGCCGTCGCGATATCCAACGCTCTGGAAAATGCGGTTAACGCCTGTAAGAAAATTGCTGAAGGCGAAAACCGCGTGATAAAAATGATTGGAAATTGGCGCGGAGAGCAATACTTTATCGAGTTGGCTAATACCTACACCGGCGAGGTTGATTTCGATCCCGCCACAGGTATTCCCGTCAGTCACCGTGAAGGGCATGGCTTCGGCAGCCAGAGCATCGCGTATTTCGCACAGAAACACGACGCGGTATTGCAATATAAACACGAGGATGGCTGGTTTCGCATGAGATTGCTGATATGAGCTAATACTATACCGGTGAGGTGCGCCGGATGAGTATTATCATAAAATCAGTTATCTCTTTTTTTGTCTTACTGTTCTTTACAAGGATTTTGGGAAAAAAGCAGATGAATCAAATAACATATTTCGATTACATCACGGGGATAACCTTAGGGTCTATCGCTGCAAGCGTCTCTGTGGAAGAACACGTCACGCTGACCATCGGGCTTATATCGTTTGCCACATGGTCGGCGCTTGCTTTTTTGATTTCATTTATAGCTCTGAAATCATATAAAGCAAGAAACTTTCTTGACGGCGAGCCTGACATCATCATAAAAAGGGGTAAGATAATGCACAAAGTTGTAAAGAAAGCCCATTTGAACATGGATGATGTGGTCATGCTGCTAAGAGAAAAGAGTGTGTTTTCAATAGCGGATGTTGAATATGCGATACTGGAACCTCACGGAAAATTAAGCGTTTTAAAGAAGGACGATTTAAAAAATGTTACAAGAAAAGATATGAACATACCCCCTTGCCCCTCGTCCTGTATTCCGACGGATATAATAATCGACGGGCAAATAATTAGGAAAAACTTGTTGGAGGTCGGGCAGAACGATAAGTGGCTTGCGGATGAACTGGCAAAATATTGTTTAAGCTTAACTGATATAAAAAGGGTTTTCTATATGGGTGTTCAAGAGGACGGTAGTATATATGTCAGCTTAAAAGAGTAGGGTCGGGGTTAAAATTGAAACCCCGACCTTCTCTGTATTTATGTGTTTTATACCTTGATTTCACGCCAGAGCTTCCCTGCCTGACTTGAAAATAACAGCAAGCCCATAATTACGGTCAGGATAGTATTGGGCACCATATGTAAAGCGTTATAGAAAAACGCGTAGAATAAACTCAGCGCCGTGCCGCCGATGTTATCTAAGACCCACGTGCCAAACGCGCCGGTATACTCCGAAAAGAACCAGCTTGCCCATGAGCTGAACAGTATGTAGCCGGACAGCGTGTGCACAAGAAGCCGCGCCGTCGCCGCGATACATATACCGATGGCGAAACTTATGCTTTCGTTCTTGAATCTGCCTTTTGTAACGGCGCTCAGACTCAGGCAGGCATAAGCAATAAAGTAGTCCAAAGAAATCATAAGCGCAAAGTCCAGGGAGCTCAACGCCATGGGATTGCCTATCACACTGCCCGTGAGCATTTGTATAAAACCAAAAACAAAGCCGCTCAAAAACCCCCATCTAAACCCGTATTTGTATGCAATCACACAAATAGGGAGCATAGCGCAAAGGTTTATCGAGCCGCCGAACGGATACTGGAACAAGCGGGCAAATGACAGAAGAGTTGCGAGCGCGATCAGAATCGCGCTTGTGGTCAAGCGTTTCACAGTTTTATTCATTTTTCTTCTCCTTACGCCGGTATTATCCGGTTCAAGTTCAAGGGTTCGGCATTTAGCCATCTCAGCCTGTCATAGTGAAAGCTATGCAAGCACCCCTGCGTTCGTAATTATAACAGGTATAAGGGTGTTTGTCAATTCCTTTTGGATTGTGATATCTATTTGCTAAACGGATTGAATGTTAGTGAATCGTGTGATATAATAGCCGTGCGAACGGCGCAAATTGCTGAGCATTCAAAATTGCAGAATTTTGCGTCTATTAATTGTCTCATCCATGGGGCATTTCTAAGAAAGGCGGCGAACAATATCAATATAAAGAGGCATTCTCTAATATTCGGACTGTCATATGCTTTGGATATTGCCGGTAAAAACAACCTATCGCACTCGAAAAGCACAGCGTTTTTATCCGTCCTGATCGGCCGTAAAATCGGGCTGGGTGAGGACATGATTATGGATCTGTACTATGCCGCGCTGCTTCATGATATAGCTTTGAGCAATACATACGAAATGATACCACACTGCATAGACGGCGAGAAAATGTTGAGGAAATTACCGCTGTCCGAAGAAATCGCAAAAATTGTACTTTATCATCACGAGTTTTACGATGGTTCGGGGTTATTTAAGCTATCAGGCAGAGATATTCCGAAAAGCTCGCAAATTTTATGCTTTGCGAGCGCTTTTGACGACGAGTTTGGCCGAACGGAAGGTGATTTTGACATGAACCTTTATGTAAAAGTATGCGACTGGCTTGACGAGAACAAGAAAAAGTTCTCTGAAGAGATCTTCGGAGCATTTGAAGATTTGATAAAGCATGAGTACTTCCTGCTTGATTACTTCAACCAAGAAACAAAGTATTCGCTGTCGGAAAAGATCGTGATAGGTGACTATATAACCTATGACTATGACGATGTAGTTAAATTTGCCCTTTGTTTTGCGGACATTATCGACCAGAAAAGTCCGTTTACTTTCACACATTCACACGGAATCGCAAAGCTTGCCCGAAAAGCCGCCGCGTATTTAGGCTATGATGCCGAAACACAAAACAAGATGTATATAGCCGGTCTTCTGCACGATGCCGGCAAGCTGCATGTACCTGTGGATATATTGCACAAAAACGGTAAACTGACGCCGGAAGAAAGGTTTGAGATCAATAAGCATACATACTACACTCGAAAGATTTTAGAGCAAATTCAAGGGTTTGAAGACATCGCGGATTACGCGGCCAACCATCACGAAAGAATTGACGGTACGGGGTACCCATACCGTATGCAGGGCGAGCGGTTAAGTGAGCTTGACAGGGTTATGGCTATATGTGATGTGTATCAGGCATTGACGGAGGAGCGTCCGTATAGGCCCATGATGCCCACTGAAAGAGTGTGGGCAATTATTGACGAAATGGCGGAGAGAAAACATCTTGACGAAAATCTGATTAAGAAGATTAAGCCGGCATTTGCCGAGAGTTAGGGGAGTGCAATTGCAGAATTCATCTGTATTGCCACCAACACAATCCCCTTGGAACTCAGGCAATGAGTTCCAAGGGGATTTCTCTTGCTGTATGAGATTATAAAACCTGTTAATAACTACCTCTCAAAATCATCTTCATATCTGACAATATCATCTTCGCCCAGATATTGCCCGGATTGCACCTCTATGACTTCCAACGGCAGTTTGCCGGGATTAAGCAGTCTGTGTTTTTGTCCTGAGTGTACATATATGCTTTCACCGCTGCGCACCAGTTTTTCTTCGCCATCAATCACAACCAGCGCAGTACCATTTACTACAATCCAGTGTTCGCTGCGATGATAATGCATTTGATAGCTTAAGCGCTTATACGGCATTACGGACAGGCGCTTTACTTTGTAGAAATTATCTTCTTCTAAGATCGTAAATGAGCCCCAAGGACGGTATTCGGTCAGATGGTAATCAGCTCGCGGGTCTTCTCTTCCACGAAGAATATTAACCGCGTCTTTTACATGTTGAGTTTGGTCACGATGGCAGACCAACAAGGCATCTTTTTGGTCTACTACAACGATGTTGGATACCCCTATCATCGCGATTGCTTTTTCCCCCTCGGAATATACCATGTTGTTTTGACAATTAAGCATAATTTCATTGTTGAAATATACATTTCCAGATTCATCCTGATTGATGTTATATTTATCGTAAAAAGTTGTAAAATTCCCTAAATCGTTCCATTCCATTAACAACGGAACACAAAAGACCTGCTCAAGTTTTTCTATTAAACCATAGTCAACGGAGATAGATGGAGAATTCATAAAACGCTCGTCAAATGTTGGCGCCTCAAACGCCTTAGATACTTCAGGAGCATATTTTTTTACAGCTTCAACAAATTGCTTCGAATGAAAAATGAATATGCCGCTGTTCCAAAGATAGCCGTTCTTTACATACATACAGGCAGTATCATAGTTTGGCTTCTCTTTAAACATATCAACGCTGAATCCGGCCGACTGTTCACCCGGCTCTGCTCTTTTGCCTTTTTCAGACACAGCTTCGCCTATGCTAATGTACCCGAATCCGGTTTCAGGACCTGTCGGCTTGATACCAAATGTAACAAAACCCGTTTTTGCCAGCTCACGCGCGCCTAACACGGTTTTTGCCAAAATTTCAGGCTGCTCTACGATATGGTCAGAGGCAAACACCGCGCAAACGTCGTCACCAGTTTCGCGGATTGCTTGCACCGCACACAAAATAGCGGGAAGTGTGTTTTTCGGCTCAGGTTCAAGTAATATGTGATCGCGTGGAATTTCTCTCCCGATTTCTTCAATTTGTCCTTTAATAAGATGCAGATAGTCACGGCTGGAAACAAGAAATATATCTTCCATGCGTCCCATCAGCAGACAGCGTTCAATTGTAAGCTGAAAGATGGATTTTTCCATACCCGACAGTTTAAGAAACTGTTTTGGATAATGTGTCCGGCTGAGAGGCCAGAGCCGGGTTCCGGAACCGCCCGCCATAATAATCATCTTCATGCTCTATACCTCCAATATTGATGTTAAAAGTTTAATGAAGCCTTCTTTATATTCTACAAGCTCTCTTTCCGCATCTTCTTTATTATCACGAGTTACCGATAGATAAAACTTCAACTTAGGTTCCGTACCCGAGGGTCTGATCGTTAATAATGTCTGATCATCCATTGTAAATTGTAATACATCGCTGCTGGGCAACGAGCCATGTGTTTGGCTTTTTTGCCACAAATAATCTTTTGTCGAGATAACTTGATATCCGCAAATGGCAGCAGGCGGCATTTCACGTAAATTAAGCATTACAGCTTGCATGTCCTCATATCCTTTTGCACCCGGATAATCAATGCTTTCCAGCCCGTTCACACAATACCCGAACCGCTTATAAAGTAGTGTTATAGCGTCCGCGAGCGATAAATCTTGTTGCTTATACCATACCGCCATGTCACAAATCAGAAGACAGGCATTAACGGCGTCTTTATCACGTACATATGTACCCGATAAATAACCGTAACTCTCCTCAAATCCGAAGATAAAACGGCGGCTCTCACCGGTCTTTTCAAGTCGGCCTATCTGCTCGCCGATGTACTTGAAACCGGTCAGCACGTTAATGAGCTGTACGCTATAGTGTGCGGCTATCTTTTCAGCAAGCGCGGTGGTAACAATGGTTTTAATTGCTATAGGATTCTCGGGCATAATTCCGCATTTAATACGTTGACGGCAAATATAATCCAACAGCAAAATGCCAACCTCATTGCCGTTCAGCAATTGGTAGTTTTCACTATCATCACTTTTACATACAGCAACTCCCACGCGGTCACAGTCAGGATCTGTGGCAAGCAGTAAATCAGCATGTAGTGTTTTACACAATTCCAAGCCCTTTTGCATAGCCTCTTTGTTTTCCGGATTTGGGAAAGGGCATGTCGGGAAATACCCATCAGGCGCTTCTTGCTCGGGAACTACTGTTGCATTGCCATATCCTGCCATACCAAATACACGGGTGATACATTCCAGTCCTGCGCCATTGAGGGGAGTGTATACTATGTTAAGCGGAGTTATATTAAGACCAGCGCCTATACGTTGAGCGAGCACTGCCTGCAAATAACTGTCTACAACTTCCTCGCCGATATAATATATATTGCCCTCTGCGTATGATTCGTCTATACACACACTATCAAAAGGGTTAATACGGGCAATCTCGGCTTGAATGGCTGATGCAATGTCCTCCGTAATTTGTCCTCCGTCAGAGCCATAGACTTTGTATCCGTTATAGGCTGCCGGATTGTGACTGGCTGTAATACAGACCCCAGCGCCGCAACCTAAATAACGTACCGCGTAAGATAGAGCAGGCGTGGGCATTAACCTCGGATAAAGCCATGCCTCGATCCCGTTCGCTGCCAATACAAGTGCGGCTTGACGGGCGAATGATTCTGATTTTATACGGCTGTCATAAGCGATGGCCACTTTTTGGGGTTCGTCTGAACCTTTAAGATAATTAGCCAGTCCCTGAGCAGCCTGACGTACTGTATAGATATTCATTCGGTTTGTGCCCGCACCGATTACGCCGCGCAGGCCGCCCGTACCAAAAGACAGCGTTCGGTAGAACCGGTCTTTGATCCCATCAATATCTCCGGTATCGCGCAACGCTGTTAATTCAGATATTAAGTCGGGGTCGGCAGTAGCGCACGCTAACCAATCATTGAACAGCTTATCGGCAATCAATAACTATCGCCCTTTCTAGTTTAACATTTCGTTACTATTCCTTTTATTTATCTGTCTGAAATTAAATAATGGGACTTTTTCTTCTTTTATAAAAAACGCATTTACGAAGGAAGATGTATCATAAACATATCCTAACTCTTGCAACTTAATTTTTATATCGGAAATACTTACTTTATCACACTCAACACACATTATATCCGGTAGAACAGGACAGCCGCGCATACCTTCAATTACTGATAATTCATGCCCCTCGACATCAAGCACAAATAAGTCTACATAGTTTACTTGATTGGTTTTAATAAATTCGCTCCATGTAGTTAAACTGACAGTAATATCCTTAAAGGTACAATTAGCATCTTCCCATATTTTCTTTGCTTCTTCTGTATGCTGTATTGATCCAATCCCCGTGTCCCATTCAAGATCAGGATGATTCACAACTGTAAATGTCGAAGAAGTGACAGCATTTGACATTGCCAAATTATAGTTATTGGAATTAGGACGATTTTTACAAAGTTTCTCATATATCCATGGTACCGGTTCGAAATTGTATCCTGTCCAACCCATATACTCTTCAAAAAATTTACACGAACTGTCTGTTCTTCCATCAAAAGCGCCACACTCCACAAAAACACCTTTTATATTGAAGTCAGGAAAGTAACGATTGAGAATAAACTCATCAACAGGTACTTCAAACTGCCCATAGAATTTTGCCCATTCCGGTATCTGTATATCTGTTATTAACACATTTTGCTCCAGTTGCTCTACTTGTACTTTCAAGACACTGAGTTGTTCGTTTGTATTTACCAGCTCAGCTAAAACCGGATTCAGCAACTTTTTCCGTATTTTCTTCATAAGTTTTAACGGCATAATTCTCGTCCCTTCTTATGCTAAAACCCCAACTCCATAGCGTAATCTTTGATTAAAGCCATCAAACGCTTTGCCGAGTGTTCTTCTATATATTTTTTAAGTCACTTTCGACCATACGCCTTACCAAGTCGTCAAATCCAACTTTTCGCTCCCATCCCAGTTTGGTTTCCGCTTTTTTGGGGTTCCCCAGCAGTAATTCAACTTCTGCAGGACGGAAAAACTTTGGATTAACTTTGATTAATACCTTGCCTGTTTTTTCATCAACGCCCTTTTCATCAACACCCTCGCCCTCAAAGCGAATAGAAATACCTGCCGCCTTGAATGCTTTTAATACAAACTCGCGTACCGTGCGGGTCTCTCCCGTGGCGATTACATAATCGTCCGGCTCTTCCTGTTGCAGCATAAGATACATGGCGTTAACATAGTCTTCGGCATGTCCCCAATCCCGTTTTGCGCTCATATTGCCCAACTCTAATACATCCTGTTTGCCGTTGACGATAGCGGCGACGGCTGCGGTGATTTTACGCGTTACAAACTCAAGACCTCGCCTTTCCGACTCATGGTTGAATAGAATCCCGGAACAGGCAAAGAGTCCGTAACTCTCCCTATAATTCTTGGTGATCCAATGTCCGTATAATTTAGCCACACCATATGGGCTGCGAGGATAAAACGGGGTAGTTTCACTTTGTGGTATTTCTTGTACTAACCCAAACATCTCGCTTGTTGACGCCTGATAAAATCTGGCGTCAGGCTTGACTTGCCGAATTGCCTCTAGAAGATTTGAGACGCCTAATGCGTTTACTTGTGCCGTAAACAGCGGCTGCGACCATGATGTCGCGACAAAGGACTGCGCGGCAAGATTATATACCTCGTCCGGCATACACTGCTTTACCGCTGTTATCAGTGAAGCGGGGTCGGTTATATCGCCGTCGATAAAATTAATTTTATCTTTAATATGGGTGACATTACCATAGTCCAAGCCGCTTTTGCGGCGCATAAGACCATAGACCTCATAATCTTTGGATAATAACAGTTCCGCTAGATATGAGCCGTCCTGCCCGGTGATACCTGTAATAAGCGCATGTTTCATGTGGAAATCCTCCCTTTAATTATATATCCGAGTCTAATACTTTTTTCATAAGTTGTACTGCTAAATCCGCGATTCTATCCGGGTGATATGCTTTGATATGCTCAAGACCGGCAGCCTTTAGCGCCTGTGTTCTTTCCGAGCTTTCAATAATTGAATTCATAACTTCGGCAACGCGCGGGAAATTCTTTTGATAGAATAATACACCGGCATTTCCCAGTGTCTCTGTTACGGCGGAAGAAGCGTATGCCAATACGGGTACTTCATGTGCCATAGCCTCAAGCAACGGAATGCAAAATCCCTCATGTTCGCTCATAGATAGAAATAATGATGCAGACTGCCAATAAGCCTCGAGATCCTCATCGCTCACCTTGCCCGGCATGAATACTAGTCCTCCTACTCCCAGCGAATCCGCGTAAGATAGAAATTCATCCTTATATTTCTCCGAAAATTCAATATGTCCCACTAAAAAAAGTTTGCTGTTTGGCTCAATCCTGTTATAATACGAAAAAGCCTTAATAATATCAACTTGCTTTTTATTGGGAATTATTCGTCCAACATAAAGAATATTACGCGTATTTGCACATTCGTCCATTATTGAACGGGTTGCAGATGCGGTTTGCCAAGGCCTCTTGTATGGAATTGGCAATACTTCAACGCTTTTATATCCTGCCTTTTTTAAGCAAGACGCGTTGTATTGAGAATCAGTCCATGCAGTTTGATAGAGTGACGCTAATCTCGGTATATCAAGGCGTGACTTAATTGCGGATAATAATATACTGGGAAGAGACGCGGGGTATACATTTTCGTCAATGTCATTGGAAGTGCCTAAAGGGCGAGCATAATCCGTAAAGAATACAGGCGGAGTTTCATTATGATAAACTAATACTTTCCGGCATTTCAACGCTCCTAATGAAAAAGCATATGATGAATTACCTCCTGAATGATAAACGAGCACGTCGTCTTTCTTTATTTCTAAGTCGTCAATCAATACAACATCTTCTTCCCAAAGAAAATTAGGATGAATTCTATCGGCAGAAGCGGTGGATATAATACTTTCAAACCCCTTTTTATTAAAAGTTTGCCATAGTTCCAATGCACAGTTAGAAACCGAACAACCAAATCTCATTGAATGAAAAAAATTTATTATACGTTGCATAAACGTTCACTCCTGTATGCTTTTTAACTCTTCTATTTGACATTTTAATAACTCTATTTCGCTACTCATATTCTCCATGACATCTATAATAATTTGATTATATCCATTCTGTGCTTCAAGCGCCGGAACAACAAACCATGCAAAAAATTTATATAGAATTTTTTTGATTCTGCCTTTCAAACTATTGTTGCTTTGAAGCGTTTTCCTGTAATCAACATGCGATGACATCCTCAATATCTCACGAAAGACAGACAGAGTGTCATCGAACACAGGATCATACTCTACGGGAATAGCCGTATCGTCAAGCTCTTCCTGTTTATACCCGCGAGTTTTGACTCTAGCTTCAGTTTCCTGCAATAATTCATCCGCAAATGTGCCTGATAGATTGAAGTTCATATCCTTATAACTCCTTAACGCTAATTCATATTGCTTTAAACCATCCAATTGCCATTTCTGTTAGAATATCATTACTTTCAGAATCGGCAATTTCCGATAAAGCTTGCTTTATTATAGGATTATTGTAGTATTGTGGATAATCGCGGAGTGTGTAAATGATATATACATCATGGTGCTCCCAATTTTTACGATCAATAAGTTTTCTTAATATCCAATCTATATCGGCGTCATTGTCTTGACGAGCTTCATTTATAACAACGCGAAAATGATCAGGAAGGTCTTTTATCAGTATTATATCACGCAAAACAAGAGTAGGAAATGATTCTAAAACGAATTCACACACCGTATTTACATCCTCGAAAGTATAAGCCGTATACCCGATATCTGATGCGGTTTTCATTAACGAATAAGGTGTTTCGCCCATCAAGAAAAGAGTCCACGCGTTTACCTCCATATATATGGGAGGATATCCTAAACGCGACAATAGCCGAGACATCCCGCGCAAAGCGGCAGCTTCAGAACCTTCAATATCCATTTTAACCAAATCTACTTTTTGTAAATCTGCAAGCTCAGGCATGTCATCAAGTGCAATACAGGGAAGTTCGATTACTCTATGTTCGTCTCTATTATCTAGACTATCAAAAACACAAGCATCATTAATTACAAACCCATATATACTATTATCATAAAAAAGCAGATTTCCTGTATGATCCGATATAATTTTATCGATTATTTTAATATCAAAATCATTTATGAAAGCACTCTTTCTTAATAAGTTCGTATTTGCTAATGATGCCTCAAAGGAATAACCCTTCCAGCCGTTAGCCGCCATATACAAGCTAAATGCCCCGATATTAGCGCCAAGGTCTAGAAAAACACCGTCTTTGACCAGTTTGAATGATTCAGTCAACAGCGTGTCATTAAAAGGAATACCCTCGCGTAACATGCATGAGACAGGGTCATTCTTTTTGTCAAGCACTACAAAATATGGACTTGGTGTATGAGAAATAATACTAATAACATCAAGTTTCCCATTTGTAACGATATTTGCAAGACTATTAATTGGTACTTCTTTATTCCTCGCCTCCCAAACTCTCTTTCTAATACCTATGGGTACGACGGTTCTATATGCAGATTTAAGCAAATGAGTTATTTTCATCTCAAACAACTTCCTTATACTATCTATATATTTCCGCTATTCTATTTTTAATTAGAGTAGCCGCACGTTTTGAGGAAAGTTTATCCTTGATATATGTCTTTGCGCTCTCGGCTATGCGCTGACAATAATCACTGTCTTGAAAAAGCCTCTGCATATAACGGGAAGCTTGTTCCAAGTCAGGATCTGCCCAGCGATTACCGGCCTGATAAGGACCGCAGTCTTTATCTATTATTACAAAGCTGGAGTCTACCATACAGGCAACGTCTTTGTTCATAAACTCAGTATTGGACGACCAATTGGTGGCAATTACTGGAGTCCCCAGTAACATCGCTTCAGCGGGAACCAACCCGAACCCCTCGGACCTGTGCAGAGTGACATATACATCAACACATGCAATCAAAGCATTCACCTGTGTTTTATCCAATACATCGGCAATGATGTATATCCCGGAATAACCGGCCAATGCAGAATGGATAATTTGTAAATCCTTTTGCTGGGGATTGTTTACCTTAATGACCAATCCAGCATCCTGATGTTCCAAAGAGAATGCTTGTTTATATGCGTTAATTGCCGCCATGGGGTTCTTTCTCTCCATGGTGGAGTTACAGTCGTACATACATAAGAAAAGAAATTTGTCCGCAGGCAGATGAAAATGTTCTCGCCCATATTGTCCGCAGTCGAGAACGTCCAAAGCATACGGTATGGTATGCACTGGTTTATGTGTTGCTTTTCGGATACTTTCGCTGGAAAATTCAGATGGTGTCCATACCTCATCCACCAACTTCAGCGCATTCTCCCATTGAGGCGGGAACTGTTCAAGCTCCCATAACCAAAACGCTATATTATATCGTTTATCCCAAATTTTCCTATCCATCTTAAGAAATGCTAATGGCATTTCATAAGGTTGGATATGAATTAAATTTATATTATAGGGGGTAGTATTTGTTATTTTATGGGTCCAAGAATGGTCATTACATCTTATTGCGCTAATCTGCTCGTAATTGTATATGGTAAAAGAAAGTCCGGATTCTTGAATGCCGTCGGCTAAAAGGCGGCAACTTTGCCCCAATCCGAATTCCCCGCGAATATAGCCGATTAAGTTAATGCCGTCCGGACATGAATTTCGGGAGAAAGGGAGAAACTCCGTATCCAATTTAGACATAGTAGAATCGACCATGCTTTTTTTGACACGGCGCAGAAAAGTTATTGGTAACAATTTGACCAACAGTGGTTTCATTTTTCTTGAGAAATCTAAAATCGCCGCTGTTAGGCTGAAATGTTTCATAATTTGACCTTTATCGACTCCTCATAACAGATAAATTAAATTAAGTGTAATAATAGCATGTCCGTATTAATAAGTCAAGCACAATACGAAGAACTTTAGGCAACTCTTTTGTAGAATACAGAAGATATTTCAATTTCATTTTTTATTATGATGAGAGACTGCCCATTAGGATTACATAAATCCAAATGGCAGTTTTTGATTAGGTAAAATTTAAGAGCATTGTGTCGATATAGCCAGCCATCTGTTTTTATTTGTCTTGATATTCCATTTGTTCGCGTAAATGTGTTATGGTTGCATAACTTGATTGCAAATCCCTTTTTTGCTGCTCAATCAACAGAATGTTGCTGATGCGCCTAAGCAGCAATGGACCAAAAAAAGGCTTGGTTACATAGTCCGTCGCACCCAAATCCAAACCCTTCACCGCGCTTGTTTCATCGTCTTTCGCGGTAAGGAACACGACAGGGACGTCCTTGTAACGAGGGTTTTCTTTCATCAGCAGGATAGCTTCATACCCGTTCATTTGCGGCATATCAACATCGAGTAAAACCAAGTCAGGGATAAATCTCTCCATAACTGTAAAGAGTTTACCGGCCGAAGGCGAAGGATAAACCTCGTAAAATGATTTCAGCAGATTTCTTACCATAGACAGATACGACACATTATCGTCTACAATAATTATTTTTTTGCGCGTACACTCCAACTCCTCAACCTCCACTTATTCGTTAGGCTCTGAGAGCTTTTTGATGATTTCATCGAAATTCATCTGTTCCACGTTTGCCCGCAGAAAAACAATAAGCTCACCGTCGGCATCGTAATCATATCTCTCCAACTCTTCTAATGCCGCGTCAACGCTGCCCATGTCAAAGTTATCACAAGCTATACGCAGCTTGTTCAACGTTACGGTATCCGGCCTGTTCTTTTTAGGCTTCCGGTTGTCATCGTCAAATTCATCAAGCATAGAGTCAATATCCGATATGAGCTTTCGCGCCGTAACCGTGAGATTTTCATTGTGTGCCGCAATATAATCAAAATCCCCGGTAATAGCCGCTTTTTCCAGCGCTTCCGCCAAAGTGGCGGTTTCTTCCGCGCCAATGCCGCTGCTCGAACCCCTGATACCGTGTACAGTCGTAGTATAATCCTCTAAGTTATTTTTGTCCGGCTTCCGGGAAGCTTCAAGAAGCGCTTGGGTATTCCTTGCGTAGGAACGGAGAACGTCAAGATACGCGCTTTTGTCGTTATAAAAGCGCGCCAGCCCTTTTTCGATATTAACTCCCAGAACACCTTTGTCCAGCGCCTGCCAGTTTTTATCTTCATCATGAACGGGGTGTCTATGGCTGTCTGTACGCTGGTACAGTTTTTCCTGCTCTTTATCCCTGACCCATTCACGGATAACGGCGTCTAAACAAGCTATCTCTATAGGCTTGGAAATAAAAGCCTGAAACCCTTTTTGCAAGAACATTTCCTCGTTGCCGACAATAGCGTTTGCCGTCAGGGCGATAACGGGAATGTTTTTTGCATAGTCGGTGCCGATGTCCCTAATCTTCTGCGTAGCTTCTATTCCGTCCATACCGGGCATCATGTGATCCATAAAGACAGCGTTATAGCGAATCCTTTTATCAAGGATAGCTTCAATGGCTTCCTGTCCGCTTGTTACACAGTCGATTTGCATATTATAGGGTTTCATCAACCCCTTTGCTACATCGAGATTTGTTATAACGTCGTCAACAATCAAGACCCTCGCATAGGGCATATTGAGCCGCGCCATGTTTCCGTAATGCCGGCGTTTTTGTTCGGAATAATTCAGTTGTTTCAGGCTCTCGATTACTTCTGGGCCTATCACATCATCGGTAACGTGTTTCTGCATAAGGCGCACGGTGAAGATGCTGCCATTACCGTATTCACTTTCCGCTTTTATATCACCGTCCATCATTCCGACCAGTCTCTTTGTTATTGACAATCCCAGCCCGGTTCCTACGATTTTACGGTTGGCCGCCATATCCATTTGAACGTAATCGCGGAACAAATTTCCTATTTCTTCCTGTTTGATCCCGATACCTGTGTCACGGACAATGAAAGTCAGCCAAACCGCTTCGCTTTCACGGACACAGTTGACGGTCAGCTCCACCGTCCCCTCAAGGGTGTACTTAAAAGCGTTTGATAAAAAGTTGTTAAGGACTTGTTTAATCCTCAATTCATCGCCGCAAAGATGCGTCGGCAGATTTTCACAGACATTCATCACAAATTCAATTGGCTTTTCGCCCCGGTGCATAATACTTTGCGTAACGGCGTCATTTATCATGCTCGGAATGTCATATTCTATGGGTATAAGTTCAAATTTGCCTGCCTCTATCTTGGAAATATCAAGAATATCGTTTACCGTACTGAGCAGGGTCGCACCGGCATTGTTTATTTGGGAAAGCCTATAGCGGCTTTCTTCGCCCAACGTGCCGTCAGTATCCAATATCAAGTCCGACAAGCCGATGACGGCGTTAAGGGGAGTTCGGATTTCGTGGCTCATATTGGCCAGAAAACTGCTTTTTGCTTCGCTGGCCTGCTGTGCTTGCAATGTAGCTTCCCGGAGCGCGTTTTCACCCTTGCGCTTTGAAAACGCCCCCGCCAGAATCGAACCCGCCATTGTAGAGAGTCTGAACTCGCCCTGTGTCCAATCCGCTTGCTCAAAGGTCGTAGCAAAAACAAGATAACCGGCGCGCGCGCCCTCTACCATAAGTGGGATATAACAAAAACTCTTTTCTTCAAGGGATGTGCCGGGGTGCGCCTCAAACACTTTAGCCGCCGCTTTTTCGTAATAGCAGCCGGTTTTGCCGGCTTGATCGAGTATCGGTTTCATTGTTTCATAGGCAAGCGAACGACCCTGCACCTTCGGGGTTTCCTCATTGATAACATCTTCATAGGTACAATGCAACGAACCGTCCGGCAGGAACTCCAAAATGATCGCCCTGTCTGTCTTGGTGAAGCTGCGAAGCTCGTACAGGGAATTGTTTATCAGTACATCAAAATCATAAGGCTGAGTAAACGGTACGGAGAATTTGGATATAAACTCTTGCGTCCGGTATTCCGTCTCGTTGGCCGCAAGTAGAATCTCTTCGCTCTTTTTTCTGGAGTACGCGCCCGCGATAATGGAACCGGCCATCGTTGCCAGCCGGAATTCGCCCTCGGCCCAATTCGCCTGTTCAAACATCGTAAAGAACACAAGATACCCCGCCCGGTTTCCACCGATGGTCAGCGGAATGTAGCAAAAACTTTTTTCTTCAAGGGATGTGCCGGGGTGTTTCCCAAAAATCCGGGCCGCCGCCTTTTCATAATAACAGCCGGTTCTGTCCGCTTCGTCGAGGATTGGTTTCATTGTTTCATAAGCAAGCGAACGACCCTGCACCTTCGGGGTTTCCTCGTTCACAACGTCCTCATTGGTGCAGAGCAGCGATTTATCCGCTTGAAATTCGAGAATAATAGCCCTGTCCGTGCCGGTGAAGTCGCGCAGCTCGTACAGAGCGTTGCTGATTAGCTTTTCAAAATCATAGGATTGTGTGAAAGGAACAGAAAATTTCGATATAAATTCCTGTGTGCGAAGCTCCGCTTCCTTTGCGGCGAATAGGACGTCCTCGCTTCTTTTCCTTGCGTAAGCGCCCGCGATGATGGAACCGGCCATCGTCGCCAGCCGGAATTCGCCCTCGGCCCAATTTGCCTGCTCAAACATCGTGAAGAACACGAGGTATCCTGCCCGGCTGCCACCGATTGTCAGCGGGATATAGCAAAAGCTCTTTTCACCCAAATCGGCGTCGGGGTATCTTTGGAAATAACGGGATGCCGCTTTTTCATAAAAACAACCGGTTCTGTCCGCTTTGTCGAATATCGGCTTCATGGTTCTATAAGCCAGCGAACACCCATGAACCTTTGGTGTTTCTTTGTTTATTGTATCTTCATGGGTGCAGAGCAGAGAGCCGTCCGGCTGGATTTCTAAAATAATGGCTCTGTCCGTACCCGTAAAGTCACGCAGGTCGTACAGCGCGTCGTTGATTAAAGTATCGAAATCATAGAACTGTGTGAAGGGTACGGAAAACTCCGATATGAATTTTTGTGTTCGCAGCTCCGCTTCGTTTGCCGCAAGCAGTAAATCTTCGCTTTTTTTTCGTGAATATGCGCTTGCGATAATGGAACCCGCCATTGTGGCCAATTGAAATTCGCCCTCTGCCCAGTTCGCTTCCTCAAACATCGTAAAGAACACGAGATAGCCCGCCCTGCTACCGCCGATAGACAACGGAATATAGCAAAAACTTTTTTCGTCTAAACTGGCGGAGGGATACCTTTGAAAATAACGGGGCGCCGCTTTTTCATAGAAACAGCTTGTCCTGTCCGCTTTGTCGAGTATCGGTTTCATCTTTTTGTATTCCAGAGAACGCCCTATTACCCTCGGTGTTTCCTCATTGATAACATCCTCATAGGTGCAGAGCAGGGAACCGTTAGATTGAAATTCCAAAATGATCGCCCTGTCCGTTTTGGTAAAATCACGCAAGTCATACAGCGCGTTTTCGATTAAGTCGTCAAAATCATAAGGGCGTGTAAACGGCATAGAAAACTCGGAAATAAATTCTTGCGTCCGCAGTTCCGCCTCATTTGCCGCAAGAAGAATATCCTCGCTCTTTTTTCTGGAATATGTCCCCGCAATGATGGAGCCTGCCATAGTCGCTAACCGGAACTCATCCTCAGCCCAATTCGCCTGTTCAAACATCGTAAAAAATACGAGGTATCCGGCTCTGTTACCGCCGCTGGTCAGAGGGATATAGCAAAAACTTTTTTCGCCCAAATCGGCGGAGGGGTATCTTTTGAAATAACGTGACGCTTCTTTTTCGTAGAAACAGCCGGTGTTGTCCGCTTCGTCAAGAATCGGTTTCATCGTTTCATAAGACAGCGGGCGTTCCAACACTTTCGGTGTGTCCATGTTGATAACGCTCTCATGGGTGCAGAGCAGCGAGCCGTCAGGTTGAAATTCCAAAATGATGGCTCTGTCGGTTTTTGTGAAGTCGCGCAGTTCATACAGCGCGTTATCAATTAGTTCGTCAAAATCATAAGGCTGTGTGAACGGCACAGAAAATTTTGATATAAACTCCTGTGTACGCAATTCCTCCGCCGCGCTGACGGCAATATTCTTTTTGTCCATCATTTCGCCCCCTCTTCAATAGCAGCCGATAGTCTTTCCACAATCTCGTCAAAGTTCATAAGCTCCGCGTTCTCCCTCAACCAAGCGATAAGCTCACCGTTCAATTCATAATCAAAGGCTTCCAGTTCCTCAAGAGCCGCATCCACGCCGCTCATTTCATAGTTGATGCACGCCTGACGCAGCCTATCCAGTGTGCCGCTGTCCGGCTTGTCTTTTTTTGGCTTTAGGTTATCGGCGTCAAATTCTTCAAGCATAAAAGTAATGTCCGATATGAGCCTTCGTGCCGTCGCCGTGAGACTTTCGTTGTGAGCCGCCACATAATCATAATCCTCGGCAAGAGCCGCGTTTTCCAACGCTTTCGCTATGCCCGCTGTTTCCTCCGCGCATATGCCGCTGCTCGAACCCTTTATCCCGTGAACTATAGTAGCGTATTCCGTTAAACGGTTAGGGTCAACCTGCCCGGACGCTTCAAGCAAGGGCGGGGTGTTTTTCGCGTATGAGCGCAAAACGTCAAGATATGCGTCCTTGTCACCGTTGAAATGTGACAGCCCCTTTTCGATTTTTATACCCGGAACACCTTTATCCATCGCCTGCCAGTTTTTTTCTTCATTTTGAGCGGGAGGATTCTGTTCTTCTATATACCAGTGTAATTTTTCCTGTTCCTTGTCCCGTACCCATTCCCGTATAACAGCGTCTAAATGGGTGATTTCTATGGGTTTGGAGATAAAGGACTGGAATCCGTTTTGCAAAAACATTTCCTCGTTGCCGACGATGGCATTTGCCGTGAGTGCGATAATGGGAATATTTTTCGCGTAATCGCTTTCAATCTCCCGTATCCGCTGTGCGGCCTCTATCCCGTCCATGCCGGGCATCATGTGATCCATAAAGACAGCGTTGTAACGGACTCTGCTGTCAAGCATGGCTTCAATAGCCTCCAGACCGCTTGTAACACAGTCAATTTTCATTCCGTAAGGTTTCATCAGTCCTTTGGCCACATCGAGGTTTGTAATCACATCGTCCACGATCAGCACCCGTGCGTAGGGCAGGCTGATTCGTATCATTTCACCGAACTGCCGCCGTTTCTGATCAGAGTAGTTTAAGTTTTTAAGGTTCTCAACAACCTTTGGGTCGATAATATCATCATTTACATATTTTTGCGTAAGCCGCACGGTGAAAACGCTGCCCTTGCCGTATTCGCTCTTCGCCTTAATCTCCCCGCCCATCAATTCAATCAATCTCTTTGCGATAGACAGCCCCAACCCCGTCCCTACGATTTTACGGTTTGCCGACATATCCACTTGAACATAATCGCTGAACAGATTAACCATGTCTTCCTGCCGGATGCCTATACCTGTGTCCCGGATTATAAAAGTCAGCCAAACCACTTCTCCTTCTCGGACGCCGCTTACGGTCAGCTCTACAGTCCCCGCCATTGTGTACTTAAAGGCATTTGACAGAAAGTTGTTTAGTATTTGCTTAATTCTCAGCTCATCGCCGTAAAGCTGCGCCGGCAGATCCTCGCAGACATTCATCACGAACTCAATATGCTTCTCGCCCCTGTGCAATATGCTTTGGGTTATGGCATCGTTTATCATGCTGGAGATGTCATATGTGCCGGGGACAAGCTCAAATTTCCCTGATTCTATTTTGGAAATATCAAGAATATCGTTTACCGTGCCGAGCAAGGTCGTGCCCGCGTTGTTGATGCGCTCCAGCCTGTAATAGTTTTCATCGTTCCATTCATCCGACTGCAACACCAAATCCGACAACCCGATTACCGCGTTCAAGGGTGTGCGTATCTCATGGCTCATGTTGGCAAGGAACGTACTCTTTGCTTTGTTAGCATCCTCCGCTTCCTGCCGCTGCTTTTCCGCTTCGTTTATCAGATTCTTGGTTTCAGTCATGTCGAACGCCGCGTTCACAAAACGTACAGGGTTTCCGTCTTTATCCCGAATCGCCTTGCCGACGGTGCGGAAGCAAGCATATTCCCCGTTTTTCTTTTTGAGCCGCTGTTCTATATCAAAGGGAGTGCCGCCGGTTTTGTCGAGCAAATGAGCCGAAAAAGCGCCGAATGCGCTTTCCGTATCGTCAGGATGCACGATGCCGATCCTGCTTTCACCAAGATTTCCAGGGGAGTTATCTTCATCGGTATATCCGAGCAGCTTTTTGTATTCATCAGAATATTCAGTTTGACTGTTAGGACTGAGGGGATCGCTTGGGTCTAATTCCAATTCGACCATGCCTATCTTAGCGGACTCAATTATCAGATTTAATTTAGCAAGCTGCCACTCGTTTGTTTCCTGCGCTTTTTTAAGCTCCAGTTCCCGTTTGCGCATATCGGTTATATCATGGGCGTAAGCAATTATAGCAAAGCTGTCCTCATATGGTATTTTCCTGAACTCAACATCCAAAATTCTTATTCGGTCTTCTAAATTAAGCTCCGTTTCAAATTTTTCGACGCCTTTTTCTACGGCGGCTACAAGCCTTTCTTTCAATGATGTGGTGATCCGTCCATCCGGCTGAACTTCTGGCAGACTCCTTGCGACACGCTCCTCAAATCCCGCGCGCATCTCTTCTTTCGTCTTAAATCCAATAAAATCCATAGCGCTGGAGTTGCAATCAATAACCTTGAAACGATTGTCAAATATAATGTTTAGATGGGGGTTTGCATCGAACATTGCGAATGTGGTAGCCTGCGCCTCTTCAAGCTCTGCCTTTGATGCGGCCAACTCCGCATTTTCCTTCGCGTTAAACAATCTTAACTTAGAGGAATAGACCGCAAAGCCTCCGAACATCACTATGAATGTAAACGGCGTAATGTCAAAGCCGAAATCAAGCGCCCCGAAAGTATATAAAACATTTGAAGTCACCATCAGCAATATTCCGCCTCCCACATACGCGAGAGCCGGTATCTTTCTTATATTTTTGACGGTATATCGTATCAGGAGTGCGATTCCGATCAAGAGGGGCGTATAACTTAACAGCGCGTGGAGCGGGAACAAGTCTCCGCCTAACGGATACATTCCGTCGTAGCTTGTAATTAACCTTCCATGCCACGGATTTGTCCAGAGCAGCAAGAAATCAAACAGCGGAAAGATCGCCAGTATCCATGTTGTCCACCGCTTCCCCGCGAACCTTGATTCCGTAAAATACAAAGTGTACCATAAAAACACGGTTGGTAAAAAACACGCAATGGTAAAGTAGAATGGATAGATAATCTCAAAAAGTTCTTGAGTCAACAAAACGCCGACCCCATTAAAGAGCGCCCAAAATGATTGCATCAAGCCCATTGCGAAAAAGAGTTTGAGGGTCGCTGTGCGTTCGCTTCTGAACCATATGCCACAGGTTATATAGATAAGACTCGCAAACAAAAAAACCGATATTATAAAAACCGATATGTTAAGTGTCATAATTTTTCCTCTCTTGACGGTAATCTGTTCAGCGTCTTCGGTCCCGGCTTAACCGGAACGGTGCGTGTCGGCTTAACAGCATCCTCTGGGATTGCCCATGAATTTGCAAAATGGACAGCACCGTCAATCCGACCATCAGCGCATATTTTCTGCACTTGCCTTGTAGTAATATCCCAACGCGCCGCCGCTTCTCTTACACTTATATATCCAATCATGTTGTTCTGTCTCCATGAAATTATACACAAGAGTTACGATAATATCTGCTTATATTATATTCGCAATCACGATATTTGTCAAGTAAAACTTTTTAGCGGTCTGCGTTCGCCGAACAACATGACATCCGCATTAGCTTTCGCTGTACATATCGACAATGGAATATGGGGCATAGTTCGAGAGGGGGTGACAGACCAGCAGCCGAATAATCCGAACACCACGCTCTATGTGAAATTTATCGGCGAGGGCTTCGGATTTTTGCTTTACAAAATGCGACAATACGTGTTATAATCAATTATATGAAATCGTATTATGGATAACAAGCAGGAGTTAAAAACTATGGGATTGATCAAAGCTGTGTTTAATGCGGCAGGCGGTGTTTTGGCGGATCAGTGGGTAGACTTTTTCAGTTGCGATGCCATGCCTAATTCTGTTCGCGGAAATAAAAAAACATCTCCCTGTAAAGGCAGCGGCCTGCGCGGATTATTACATTGTAGCGGATGAAGCGCAAATGACAGTTACCGAAGACAAATTTCTAAGGACCCATACTTCAAGGGTCAAGGTAAAGTCAAGCTCAAGTTCGGGCAGAAGACGATGAGTTTGAGGAAAAAACAACATAAGGTTATTAAAAGATTCATATTCAGATCACACAAGAAGGGACTGTTCAGTTGAAAAAGAACAAATACATAAACGGCGTTCTGCCAATGTTATTGATGAATTTCTCAATAGGCTCGGTATATTGCTGGACTCTATTCAAGGAGTATGTATTAACATATACGGGTTTTGAAAATTGGGTTGTGGAGTGGTGTTTTTCACTTGCTATTTTGTTTTTAGGTATGACAGCGGCATTTGGCGGTAAAATTGTTGAAAAAAGCGTCAAAATATCAAGCTGGATAACATTTTTTGCGTTTACATCCGGGTGGTTATTGACAGGATTTGGGATTCAAATTAAAAGTCCATTCTTAACGATTTTAGGTTTTGGCGTAGTGCAAGGTTTGGGGCTGGGTTTTGGTTATTTGACTCCTGTAAAGACATTGATGATATGGTTTGACAAGCGAAAAGGATTCGCGGCCGGCTTAGCGATAACGGGGTTTGGATTGGCCGGCGTCATCGCAAATCCGATAATAGCGGGCTTTTTGGAAACCGTCCCAATCTATACTGTGTTTTATGTATTGTCGGGTATATACGGCTTGGCTTTGTTTGTTGCCACTTTGCTGATTTATCGCCCGGAAAGCACAGAAAACCCCATGCTTACAGGAAAAGTTAATGTGAAGCAGCTTATCCTCAACAAAAAGTTTATCCTGTTGTGGATTGCGCTCTTTATCAATATATCCTGTGGACTTGCGCTGATAAGTCAAGAAAAGCAAATTTATCATTTGATTGGTATAAACAGCATCTCGGTGGTTGTTATATTTTGCAGTATCAATGCTGTCGGCAATCTGTTAGGCAGGTTGTGTATGGCGTCATTGCAGGACAAGCTGGACTATAAATACATTCCATATTATCTAATGGCAGCTTTTTCGTTGGTCGTGTGTTTTATTGCCGTGACGCTTCCAACTGTTTTAGCGGTAACGGTAATAATGATATTTGTTGTCCAGTTTTTCTTCGGGTGCGGATTTAGTTGTCTGCCGAATATACTTCATCAAAATTATGGAATGAGCCAGCTGGCTACAGTTCATGGATTGATGCTGAGCGCTTGGGCTGCAGCCGGATTATTTGGCAATCAACTTGCCGCGTTTATTATACGATCGCACAGTTTAGGAGTTTTATACCTGGTTTTGGGGACGTTGTTTGTGATAGAGCTAGTGGTGCTGATAGTCTGGGCAAGGGTCGTGAGAAGAAACGGGACCGTCACTTCATAATTGGTTATTGTTTTAAATCAGTCAATAGTTTTATGCCCATAACTTGGTTATTTTTCGTCTTGCATTATTTATAATTATAAAGTATAATAGCCATATCGAATAAACTAGAAGAGGGTGATCGGCAAATGAGTGATAAATCTATAAAGCTGACAAACATGCAAGAAGATGTCCTGCGTGAAATCACCAGTATCGGCACAGGCAACGCGGCGACCGCCTTGTCCAGCGTTATCTCGCGTAAAATTCAAATGACGGTTCCTGAAGTAAGGATTTTGGAGTACGACGAAGCGATAACAGAAGCCGGCGGACACGAAACCATCGTCGCAGGCGTACTTGTGACAATTTCCGGCGACTGGAACGGCATCATGCTCTACATACAGCAGCTGGATTTTATTAACGTTGTCCTCGAATCCCTGATGGGCCGTACTATTTCCGACTACCAGGAAATAAACGAGCTAGACATCTCTGCTCTCACTGAAGTGGGCAACATCATCATCTCGTCATACTTAAACGCCATGTCGGCGCTTACAGGCATGACGATGAACCTCTCTGTACCGAGTATCTGCGTGAATATGCTTGGCGGTATTCTCACAGTGCCTATGGCCGCATACGGCTACGAGGTTGAAAACATCATGACACTCGGCGGCAAGATGCTCTGCGACGGAAAAGACGTTAATAGCAAACTTTTCCTTGTCCCGAACGCGACTTCTCTAAAAACCCTTTTCGAAAAATTAGGAATCGAGTGTTAAATTATGGCGGCTGATCAAGTTACCATTGGCATCGCGGACATGAAAATTATCCGTCAAACGGGAACTCTTATTACTTACGCCCTAGGGTCTTGCATTGGTATTTGTATATATGATCCCGTGCTTCACCTCGCAGGCATGATCCATATAATGCTTCCCGGAATACCCAAGAGCGGTGACAATAAAATACTTAAATACGCCGACTCCGGCATTGCAGAGACGCTCAAACAGATGGAGAAGCTCGGCGGTTCGCGCGCTCGTTTTACGGCTAAGATCGCCGGTGGCGCAAAAATGTTCGATGTCCCAGGGGAGAGTGCCGTGGGCGGCATTGGCATGCGCAATATAGTCGCTACCAAGACTATCTTGCGCAGTTACAACATAAAACTAATGGGTGAAGACACGGGTCTGAACTATGCCCGAACGATGCTTTTTGAAGCCGCCACGGGCAAAGTTGTTGTGCGCTCGTACAGCAAGCCGGATCGTGTACTATAATAGATGAGGGAGTATTAGTCTGAAACAAGTCTCAGACTATCCTGATTATACAATAATCATCTTATCATTACTTGCCGCGCGATAAGATGGATTTCATTTAATTTTATGCCGATGCGCGGCGGCGGAATGGACGATTATTATGCCTAATCCATTCAAATCTAGAAGCCTGAAATCATTATTACCGTATTTATTTCTTGCGATAGCAATTATTATAGCTTACAAAATCATCAGTGAATTTGGCTTTTTCGTTAATTCCATAGGTCAGTTTTGGAGTATTATTACGCCCTTCTTCTATGGTTTTATATTGGCATATATCATAAATATTCCATGCAGCGCCATACAGAGAGCGCTTGGAAAAATAAAATGGAAATTTATTAGCAAAAGAAAAGAACTTTTTGGTTTAATTATTACATTATTAATTATTGTTTCACTTTTTGTATTAATTCTATATCTGATTGTTCCGGCCGTATACGGGAGTATTATACTATTTATAAATAATTTCCCCACCCATTACGCAAGTGCGCTGCAATTTATTGACTATATAAACGATTTAGACTTTTTCGGCATTTATATCAATGTAGATGAAATTATGTCTTTAATTCAAGATAGGGTTCAAAATTTCAGTACTGAAGATATAGTATCCTCATTATCGGTGCTTATGGTTGTTCCATCGGCATTATTTACCAGTTTTCTGGCTCTTATCTCATCGCTCTACATTTTGATTGAAAAAGATAAATTTAAAGGCATTATTTACAGGATACTAAAGGCACTCGTTCCTGTCGGGATCTGCGGCGCAATAACAGAGTATGCCGGCAAACTGAATCATAACTTTAAGCAGTACATTAAAGTGCAAACGATAGACGGTTTAATCCTCGGAACTATCGTAACAATCGAACTGTACATATTGCAATCTCCGTATTTCTTAGTCCTTGGGATCATGCTTGGGGTAGTAAATTATATACCCTATTTTGGGTCAATCATCGGATCAGCTATTGCCGTAATTGTTATTTGGTTCACACAAGGCTTTACAATGGCAGCGATAGCGGCAGTGGTGTTATTGATTACGCAGCAGATCGACGGGAATTTTATTCAACCAAAACTCATGGGCAGTTCTTTTTCTCTCAGCCCGTTTCTGATTATCGTCAGCATAACCATCGGCGGTGCCCTTGCCGGTATATTCGGTATGATTGTCGCAATACCGATTGTCGCGGCTTTGAAAGATATGCTTAAGAGCATTGTTGTTTATTATGAGAAGAAAAAATTCGGTAATATTGATGAAGATAGCGAAGCAACAAATAGTTCGGGTTAATCTGATATGTTAAAAAAACGCCGAATCCGCAAGGGTTCGGCGTCAGACTGTTGAAAAAACCATATGACGGTAATCTAAAAACCGCCAACAGGGGAATTGTGAAAGGGGGAACTCCCCCTTTCACGCTATAATTAACAGATTGTCGACTTTGCCGACAATCTCACGCCGAATCCGCAAGGGTTCGGCAGCTTTTATGGTTATTGCTTTAAAAGACGGATATAGTGGTTTGCTTCCCTCAGAACATGGTCGGCCAGTAACGGGAGTATGATTGACCGGATTTTGCATTCGGCGATGCCTTTGGTTCCAGCTTGCTTGAAATCTCTGTATTTGATTGTCTCTTTTAGAGCAGCGTCCGTGATGCTGGCGATGGTCATGTCTGTCGCTTGCTGCGCGCTTTTTAACAGAGCATCGTACTCATGGGCAAAGTTGTTGGCTGTCTGAACCAGCTTGTTTTCTGACGGATCAAGCAATCCGCGTATGAACAGTGCGTGTTCCAGCATGATCTGATCCCAGAACAGCATCGTCTGCTTGAGGTTTTGGTCGATGTCTTTGCCTTGTTCCAGACTCTCCAGATGTTCACGATACAGCTTCGCTTCCCTCAGGATATGCTCGATCAGCAGTGGGTAATTCACGGTGAAGATATTACATGACAGCACGGAGTTCAACACTTTCTCCTTGAAAGCGATCAGACCGTCCAGCAACATAATTGCCTCACGGTTAAGCCGCTTGACCTTGTTTTCCAATGCGTGTGAATCAAACACGCCATGTCCGCTTTGCAGCTTCGATTCCATCACGGTGATCTCTTGGTTGAGGGGGATCCCCGTAAAATGCTGCGACTTTTGTTCCGCTCCCAGCGTGAACTCAGTAATTAACTCGCCTGACGATAATACCTCTTGCCGTATTACCCCGTCGCTCATGCCCACGGCATTGGAGAGTAATGCTTCAAATTTTTTCTTAAAAACATCCGCTTCTCTTGCCAATTCTTGGTTTTTAGGTGTAAAGCCCGCCTCTAGGAAGAAAGAGTGTTCTTTCATAATTCTGCCGAAAAAAAGATGCAACTCTAAGGAAAAAGTCACATATTTGCCCTGATTTAGCATTTGGCCACCTCCGAATTGATTTTTATATAGAGTATGCCGGAGCGGCCAATTATGTTCATTCTACTATTTTCAACCTTCCCGCAGTTCAACAGGCAAGGGTTACCACTTTACAAAGATAGAGACTAATCTTCATGATACATCGCTGTGCAATAAAAGTGTTTGCTGCTTTTCATAACACGACCATTTACTTCAATCATCGGATACTCAATATCGTCTGGGTCGAACGAACGGATAATGCCAATCCTCCCGTCATTTAACTGAACCGGCTTATCAATAAGCTCTTTTGGCATATTCATATTAAATACATTAACCAATCTGCCGTCAAGTTCCGAACAGCTGAGTTCATTGAGCATTGCCATAATACTAAACGGGCTCTGCGGTTCTTTATAGGCGCGCTGCGATACCATGGCATCATAAATATCAGATACAGCCGTAATACGAGCCTCCAATGGTATGTTGTCGCGCGAGAGACTGTCAGGATAGCCCGTCCCGTTGACTTTCTCATGGTGAGAGCGTGACGCGCGGCGTACGGACTCAGGAAATTCAGCGAGCAGGTCATAGCTGTACACCGTGTGCATCTTTATGACCTCAAACTCGGCAATAGTAAGCCTTCGGGGCGCGTTCATCACCTGAGGCGGAATAAGCGCTTTTCCGCAGTCATGTAGCAGGCCAATGAGAACAAGCCTGTCAACGACCTCTTTCGGCAGACCCAACCATCGCCCGAGCAGCCCATTTAGCAGGCTGACGTTTGCACAGTGCCGTTGTAAATATTCGTCTACGGGAGCCAGCGCGTTTATCAGCGATAAAATAGTCGATGGGCTGGTCGACTCCAATCGTTGCGAGAGTTCGATCGAAACGGATTGTAACGCCTCCTGCTTCACAGCTTTAGTGTGCGCTATTTCGTCAAGCAGTTCAAGTGTCTCATCCTTGATTGCGGCGTAACCTGTAGCTTCCTCCAACTCCCGGCGGCTATCAGCCTCAACTGGCGGACCTTTTTTTAACAGTGTTCTGTAAGTATTGCCTGATACATATATAACGCTGCTGCCTTCATTAAGTTTTTTTATGCTCTTTATCCTGTCGGCATTCAGTGTAGAGCCGCGTTTGATAAGCATCCGCTCGGCCCAGGCGTCATAGATGTCCTCTTGTACTTCCATACCGTCGTACAGTAAATCTATCGAAGCAGCTACGAGGTTGCTGGCTTTTAAGTTATTCTCATCCAACAGCTTACACCTCCTCTTCGCTGCCTACCAAAAAACGGCATCCGTACTCAGTTGTCTCGGAGTTCTTATCCATATGGTTGATTGCAACGGCAATCAACAGTTTCTCGCTGTCATTGATTTTCATGCGCATCTGAAATTTGGCTCCGTAGAATAAAGAATAAAACGGCGCACGGAACCGCACCCCGCTTTTACTTATGTTGATAAGCCTAACTTCAATAGGCGTATGCAGGGGGCAGGCTTTTTCATCATATATTAGATTTTCTATCTGCGCCGGAAAATTGACCTTGTACCGTACTGTCTTGCGGCTCTCTTTCTCTTTGCCTTTATATATCCCAATGGTTTTTCCTGTGCCTTCTATCAATACTCTGCCATGATATTCGCGGGGTGCAGGTGCCGTTAAGATGAGCAGCCGGCAAACGTCATTGGCATAAAGGGTGGGCGGCATTCTCTTCACTTTTAACCACAATGTATTCTTATCAAAAGAAGTTACCGTGGTGTTGCCGAGTTCATTGCCCGCCTCGTCGTAGATAAAGACGGAACAACCGATATAGTCACCGCTTAAAACTGCCATCTGCGTTCGCCCTTTCACTTTTATATTATTATATTAACATAATCGGGGCAGATTCGTCAAATCCGGCAATTAAATTTCCATAAAATAAACATAATTAAAAATATTAACTTGCTCCCGTTAAATACGAAATAAACAATGGAATCAAAAATATTTTTCAGGAGGATGTCCAATAGTGAAAAAACTCTTATCTGCCATCATCGCAATGTCCATGTCCGTGTCTGCAATAGCACCTACTATAGCTCCGGCTATGGGAGCTGAGCAGTCCGGTCAAAGCTTTTACGCTGCTTCTGGCGGCGTTAAGCAAACCGAAAAACTAGCCGCAAACAATAGTACCGTTGAGATAGCTGAAGGCGTATCACTCGTTTCAAGCTCCAAAGAGGGTTGGAGAATCGTAGTTGACTCTGATGTATCAGGTTCTGTCGAGATCACTTATAAAATCGGCTCAGATTATTATGAAACCAAAGTTGATATCTCCGGCCCGGGCGAATACTACATAGGCGACGGAAACGGTAAAAACGGCATAAACTATGTAGTAGTAGAAAAAGTAGTAGTAGAAGACGCGTCTATCGAAGAAGATATTTCCCACGATGAAGAGTGTTCGCACTGTAATAATGCCCATGATAAAAACACTCCCACCGATGAGGATACGGCCGATGAAGAGTCTTCCATCGACAAAAACACTTCTCCCGACGAATCGGAGCTGCTCGATGAAGATACTTCCATTGACAAAGACGTTTCCACCGACGAAGATGCTCTACCCGATGAAGATTCTTCCATTGACGAAAACATTTCCACCGATGAAGATACTCAAGAACCTGTTATAAGGATTTACGATAAAACTTGTCTTCTCGACGGCTATATCGCGACTCAAATCGGTGACCAACTCTATTTCACATATCCGGAAGAATTAAGAGCGCGCGGTTATCATGTTTTTGAATGTATATCTTTTGGTACTTATAACATGCACTTTTGTGTAGATTGCGGATGGGGTACCGAATGTGCTTACGATAGGAACCATGTGTTTGCGTAGATAGCATAGATTTTACAGATTACCTGTGGTATAATAGCCGCGGGTATTTTTTATCTTAACGAGAAATATGTTGATAACGGCGAGCCGTCCATTACACTTCTCGATAAAGACGGCGGCAACGGTTTTCTTCCTGTTTTTCCGCCGCCGAATGATGCAGTCTATCATGTTAAAACATATTCTGATGGGGATTATAATAATCTATGGGCGGCGATTTATACAGCATGTGATTTATTCAGCGCATTGGCACAGGCAGTCGCGGCACACTGCGGCTTTGAATATCAGCGGGACGAAGAGGCTGGCATGAGAGAGTATTTGAGGATAATAAGAGAGAAAAGCGCCGAAACTTAGGCGCTTTTTTCCGCAACTTAGGAATAATCGCTTGCACATGCAAAAACTTTAATTTACAATGCAAATAGATGCGGGAGGGATACCGTTTGAAAATAAATATTAATATTGACAGCCGCCACGAAGAAACCGAAGTAACAATTAACTGCGCGCACATGAGCGATGAATTGGAGAGGGTGATCGCCTCTCTGAGAGCTTTGGACTTCAAGCTGACCGGCATCAAGAATAATCAGACATATCTGCTCGACGCCGCCGAGATACTCTACATCGACACAACGGACAAGAAGACGTTCTTGTACACAGAAGCAGATGTCTATGAAACTTCCCTAAAGCTATACGAACTGGAACAGCAGCTTTCCTCAAGCGACTTCTTCCGAGCCGGAAAATCCTGTGTTATCAACTTCAACAAGATAAAGTCGCTCCGGTCCGACATCGACGGCAGATTTATCGTCACAATGGAAAACGGCGAAAAGCTGATAGTCTCGCGGCAATATGCAAGTTTCGTGAAAAACAAGTTAGGGAGGCGGCAGTGATGATTGAACGAAAAGAAATGCTGAAATTCTATTGGAACAATATGACGTTAATTTTCTTCATGTCAATTATAGGCATGTCTGCTGTGGGTTGGTGGCTCGCGGGACACATAGAGCAAGAAAACATTCAGTTCCTTTTAAGCAGTGAAGGAATTCCCTATCCGGGTATTATTCAAATCCTTTTAATGAGTAACGTTATCGGCGGCATCAATCTGCTTATATTCTCTGACTTGATCTTCAAAAAATTGATGCTGATGTGGCGAACCGTCATTTTCGTGCTGTTAACTTTCGTGTCTGTCATCGCAATAGCCGTGATATTCAGATGGTTCCCTGTGGATATGTTGGAAGCGTGGTTGGGCTTTTTGGGATTTTTCATCCTAAGTTCCATAATCTCTGTGTCCGTTATGCTTATAGCAACGAAGCTGGCAGACAAAAAATACGGCAAGCTTCTATCAGACTATAAATCCAAACAAAAAGAAAGCGGTGAAAATCAATGACATCTGTTATCTCTATGGAGAAAATCCAAAAATCCTTTCAGGACAGAAAAGTCCTGCACGGCATTGACTGTGCCGTAAGAGAATCCGAGATTTTCGGGCTTTTAGGGCCGAGCGGCGCAGGTAAGACGACTATTATCAACATCCTGACCGGGCAGTTAAAATCAGACAGAGGCAATGCCTCGCTCTGGGGCGTGAACTGCGGCAAATTGACGGACGAGATACACACCAAAATCGGTATGGTTCTCGACGACGCAGGACTTTACTCCCGCTTGAGCTGTTATGATAATCTGGCAATCTTTGCCGATATATTCCGTATGCCCAAAAGCAAAATATTGGAAGTATTGGAAAAAGTGAAGCTGGGCGATGCCGTAAAAAGACCCGTCTCAAAATTGTCCAAAGGCATGGCACAACGGCTCGTGCTGGCACGAGCGCTACTCCACGAACCCATGCTATTATTCCTCGACGAGCCCACAAGCGGACTTGACCCGAGTACAGCTCGGGAGATACACAAGCTGATACTAGAGCGCCGTAAAAGCGGAACGACCGTATTCTTGACTACGCACAACATGGAAGAGGCAACTAAACTATGTGATAACGTTGTGTTGTTAAACGAGGGGAACATCGTGGAGTACGGTGCGCCTGAAACCCTATGCCGCAAGTATAACACGTCTAAACAGGTTAAGATACTGCTAAAAACCGGTCAGGAGGTCGAGCTTCCGTGCGCCGGCGCCTCAGCAAAGGCGATTGCCGACTACTTCGCGGCTGACCAAGTGGAGTCCATCCACTCGTCAGAGCCGAATCTTGAGACAGTATTTATCAAGCTGACAGGGAGGGAATTAGACCAATGAACAGAACTATCGCCGTTATGAAAAAGCAGTTTAAGGACACGCTGAAAAACAAAGAGACGCTGATACAGTTCGTCATGTTCCCCGTCATAGCGTTCCTATTCACCATGCTTATGCCCAATATCGAAATGCCGATACCAGAAGGTATGTTTGTGATGATGTTTGCCGCTATGTATGTCGGTATGGTTCCCCTTGTGAATATGGCGAGCATCATATCGGAGGAGCGTGAGAAAAAAAGCCTGCGAATGTTGGTCATGTCAAATGTTAAGCCTTTTGAATATCTGGTCGGCGTTGGCACTTATGTAATACTGCTCTGCGGACTGGGCAGCCTGGCGTTCGGATTGATCGGGGGATATTTGGGTGCTGAACTGCTGCGGTTTGTGTTGGTTATGATAGCGGGATCGCTCGTCTCCCTGTTGCTTGGCAGCGCTGTAGGTCTCCTAGCTAAGAATCAGAGCGCGGCTACCGCTCTGGCATTCCCCTTAGCGATTATTCCGGCTTTTTTACCGATGTTTTCGATGTTCAACGAAACCGTCGCCTCGGTTGCAAGGGTACTCTACTCTCAGCAAGTCTTCCTCATGCTAGATGACCTCTCGCCGGCTAACTTCACGTACGACCGGTTTATAATAATCGGAGTAAATATTCTGATTTTCTTGGGTCTGTTTATATACGCGTACAGCAAAGCGGACTTGAAGGATTAGGTTTATTATAATTTTCTTATAGTCAATATATATTTATCAATCTACGATAAATATATATTGACTTTTAATTATTTCCGTGATATGCTGTCTGCAAATCAAAAAACAGGAGTGATAGCATGTATAAAAACTCTCTCGTACACCGCATCGCAAAAATAACAGTCGATATATTATTCTTTGGAGGTATCGGATTCCTCCTCTGCGTGCCGCTGTGGAGAAAAATCGTCATGGATGCCTACGGGCTGGACGTAATATCAAGTCTGCCCCTGATAATACTCATCGTATTAGCAGGTTTGTTAACGCTTTACATACTCTTCAACCTTAAACGCATGTATAAGACATTGCTCGGTGCCAATCCATTTGTATGGGAAAATGTTAAAAGCCTGCGAAAAATAGCGGTGGCGTGCGCACTGATCGCACTTATGTTCCTAATCAGGGCCGTTGTTTTCTTTTCAGTCGGGACGGTGCTAATCGTTATAATATTCTCCGTCGGCTGCCTGTTCTGCCTGACCCTGAAAGACCTGTTCAAACAGGCCATCGCCTATAAAGAAGAAAATGAATGGACGGTGTAGTCTGAAACAAGTTTCAAACTACACTAATTAGAAAAATAATCGTCTTATCATTCCTTACCGCGCGATAAGATGGGTTTTATTTAATTTTATGCCGATGCGCGGCGGCGGAACGGACGATTATATGCCTATAATTGTAAACTTAGATGTGATGATGGCGAAACGTAAGATCGGGCTTATGGATCTTGCGGAAAAGATGAACATAACGCCCGCGAATCTGTCGATACTCAAAAACAACAAGGCAAAGGCAATACGCTTTACAACTCTGGAAGAGATTTGCAAGATACTAAATTGCCAGCCCGCTGACATTTTGGAATACACGGAGGGTGAGTGACATGTTAGATAAAGCAATGAAGATAAATCTGCTAGGTTACGCGTTTTTGTCCTTTGTCAGCTTCACATATCTTATGCTTCACGAGTACACGGGTATAAGCATACCAATCTTCGCAGTTATACAGTTTGTTTGTCTGTACTTTATAATCCCTGATAAAAAATCACTCTGGCTGTTTATCCCTATATTCATATTATCGCTCAACTCATTTATCAGCGGGAACGAAATGTTTCGGGCATTTAACGTTATTATCTCAGTGGTACTCTACAGCGTAATGCTCTGCGGTGTAGACTTTTTTGACACATCAATGCGATATTTTATCAAAATCTTAAAGAACATCGTCCGTCCGCTAAAGCACTTCTCGTTGCCGTTTAAGTGGTGCTTACGAGCTGAACGCGAAAAGATAAAGATATTTCAACGGGTATTAGTGGGGATTGCGATAAGCGTTCCTGTCCTTTATGTACTGGTTATACTGCTCGCATCGGCGGACGCCGTCTTCTTACACAGCATTAGAGGTTTTTTGGACGGCATATATAGTATAGTCGATTCATTAACGCTGATTAAAATACTCTTCGGCATGATCGTGGGGCTTTATCTATTCGGGCTGCTGTACTCTGCGCACCAGCCGAAAGCCAGCGAGACCGAGACCCCTGAAAAGATCGGGCGCGGCGACGTTATTATCCTTAATGTCGTGCTGACGGCAATGCTCGCGGTATACACGATATTTATATTCATACAATTTAGATACCTGTTCGCCGGCGCAAGTCTGCCGTATGGTTTGAGCTATACAGACTACGCACGCAGAGGGTTTTTCGAATTGCTGTTTCTGTCGGGAGTAAATATATTCACTATACTGCTTATGTGCAATATGACAAAAAATCGACGGGGCTTGGGCGCCAAGATTATAAAATACCTGTGCTTGTACCTGTGTTCCGTCACTGTTGTCCTGCTCGTATCATCGTTTTACCGCATGTCGCTGTACAGCGCGTCCGACGGGCTTACCAGGTTGCGCTTTATGGTTTACGGTTTCCTAATTTTCGAGTGCCTAGGGTTGCTTTTGACATTTTACTGGATATTAAGACCCAAGTTTAATATTATAACTGCATATCTGTCTATAGGGCTTGTCTATTATCTGCTGCTTAACTTAGTACCGATGGATTACTTCATAGCCAAAGACCAGGTAGACAGATACCTATGCGGTCGCCGCCCCGACATCCATTATGCCCTAACGCTGTCGCCCGATGCCGCACCGCAGATAAGGCGGTTGCTCGGTACCGACGCGGATCTTGACGCGCAAATTTATTTCTCCGAACTGCGGCACAACAACGATAGCAACACGAGTTGGCGGGGATTTAATTTGTCTATGTTCAGAGGGGGAAGGCAACCATGAAAAACATACCAATATGGTTGAAAAGTGTTATCTGCGGTTCGGTTTATATGATCTTTTCGTTACTGATTATTCCCGTAGCATACACTTTAGATTTTTTTGAAGGTACATTTATTTTAGGAATACTTTGCGGAACTATTATTGCATTTGTTACTATTTGTGACAACTTGAATAGAACGATTATAGCAAGGGTTTTAGGGATAGTATCTGCCGTTGTCGGACAGTTGATATTATTTATATCAGGTATTCCATATGAAATATTATTGTACATATTTAGAAATGATGCTTTCGTACGAGAAACGGGACGTTTGACCGTAAATGAACTAATAAGTTACAATTGGGGCGTTATATTATTATTATTATTATGGTCAGGGTTGCTTATCTCGCTTGCTGTTATAGTCGTCGTTGGTTTTATCTTCAATCTGATAAAACGGAAACGGGCGGGTTAACCCCGCCCCTACAATTAATATAAATACTTCTTTATCTGCCCTATCGCATTTTTTTCCAGCCTCGATACCTGCGCCTGCGATATGCCAACCTCTCCGGCAACCTCCATCTGTGTCTTACCGTCGAAAAACCGCTTTGAGAGTATATTGCGCTCCTTGTCCGTAAGCCGCACCAATGCCTCTTTCAGCGATATACGCTCAAGCCAGTTCTCGTCGTTATTCTTCGGATCTTTTACCTGATCCATGACAAGTATCGCGTCACCGCCCTCAGAGTATACCGGTTCGTGCAGCGACACGGGGTCTAATATCGCGTCAAGCGCGAGCGCAACATCCTCGACGGGGATATCCATCGCCTTGGCGATCTCCTCGATCGTCGGCTCTCTCTGGTGATCCGCGAGTAGCTTTTCCTTTGCCTGCAATACCCTATACGCCGTGTCGCGTACCGAGCGGCTGACGCGTATTGCGCTGTTGTCGCGAAGATAACGGCGTATCTCGCCAATAATCATCGGCACAGCATAGGTGGAAAATTTAACATTTTGCGAAATGTCAAAATTATCTATAGATTTTATCAGCCCAATACATCCGACCTGAAATAAATCGTCAATGGCTTCGCCTCTGTTGGAAAATCGCTGTATTATACTTAACACAAGGCGGAGATTCCCGGATATCAGCTTCTCGCGCGCCTCCTTGTCGCCATCCTTAGAGCGCCTTAGAAGCTCCGTTATTTCCGCGCTTGGCAACACCACGAGTTTAGAGGTATTTACCCCGCAAATTTCAACCTTGGCAAGCATAACACCCCTCCTCTTTTCACGCTATCATTATTACCGTGAGAGGGGGGTGTTATACTATGGCAATTTACACAAATTTTGATTTATGATGTCTTTTGTTAAGAGTGATCATTTTTTAGAGTTGAAATAAAAGAAATAATAGCTTTTACAGCTTTTTCCGCTCCATTATTGTTGTATAACTTATCTTCGGCTTCCTTAGCGCGTGTAAGAATGATTTTATTGCTTAATATTTCTGAAATGGATTCCCACAGTATTTCTCCATCCAAATTCTTAATATCAAGCGTTTTTCCAATGCCGAGCTCTTCCACACGTTCGGCATTTATCGGTTGGTCGTTAGATACGGGAAATACTAACATAGGTACACCGTTAATCATTGCTTCGTTAACACTGTTCATGCCGCCGTGAGTGATAAACAAATCGGCGTGTTCCAATATTTTTTTCTGCGGAGCATATGAAAATATTGTGCAATTTGATGGGATCGTTCCCAATTTTTCAATGGGTATCTTATTCCCAACGGATAAAACAAACCGAGCGTCTTTATCCGCAAAGACTTGCAAACAATTCTTATAAAAACGCAACTGCTTGTTATCAATAGTGCCGAGAGAAACATAAATTACAGGCTGCTTCGTTTCGGTCAGCCAATCCGGTGCTTTTAAATCATTATAAATTGACGGGCCGACAAAATGAAACTTATCAGAGGGGAAATCCGACAGCATCGGCTGAAACCACTCGGGGACAAAAACAATATTGCAATCGGGAGCATTATAAACTACCTCATCAGTCCAATCATCAACATTGGGAATTAGTCCTTTGCATATCTCTTTCGTCCACCTTTTTCTTATAAACGAAGAGCGGAAGATTCCCATAAAACCATTACCGTGAATAAGCCGCGTCATTATCTGTTCGTTAATGGCAACACAAGGGAAAAATCTCACGGTTGGTATTCCGATAGCATTTCCAAGCGCCTTTCCGGGAAAAAAGAGTTCATCGTATATGATTCCGTCATACTGACTGCCGATTGAAAGGGCAATTTTATATGCGTCAATAATCATTGGCGACAACTTCCTGTTATGCTCATATGGTATCAATCCGGCGCCAATCTCCTGAATGGCAGATTCCCATTGTGACGTTGTTATATAGTCAACATTGTGTCGCATATTTGTAAGGCTTTTTGCCATATTAAATGTTGGGGTTATGTGACCTGTAAAAGGCGTAGTAATAATAAACAGCCGCATAATCTCATCTCCTCAATTCGGTAATACTCTCTGTATATGGCGCGCGAATAATCCCGTATTCCGTAATAATCGCCGTTACCAGTTCATTGTCAGTAACGTCAAACGCCGGATTATATACCTTAACAGCCTCCGGGGTCATACGCCTTTTATACCACATCTCTGTGACTTCATGCGCTCCCCTTTCTTCAATAGGTATATCTTCACCCTTAGCGGTGTTAAGATCAATAGTGGAAGTTGGGGCGCACACATAAAACGGGATGCCGTAATACTTCGCCAGCACAGCTGCCCCTGATGTTCCTATTTTATTGCAGACATCCCCATTCGCGGCAACGCGGTCGGCGCCCACAAACACTGCATTTACCCATCCGTTTTTCATAACCCGCGATACCATGTTATCGCATATTACTGTTGTATCTATGCCGCCCGAGCTCAGCTCAAATGCCGTAAGCCGTGCCCCCTGCAGCAACGGACGCGTCTCATCCGCAAATACTTTAAGCCTGTACCCCTTTTCATGTGCCAGGTAAATCGGCGCCAACGCTGTCCCGTATTTTACAGCCGCCAATTGACCGGCATTGCAATGTGTCAGTATGCCATTGCCATCATTGATTAGACTAACCCCGTATTCCCCAATAGCTCTGCATACCCTAATGTCTTCTTCTTTTATTCCCAGAGATTCATTAAGCAGCATATCCTTAATATCTTTTACAGACCGGCTTTTATTCTCTGTTAATATTTTTTCCATTCTGTCAAGCGCCCAAAACAAATTCACGGCAGTAGGCCGTGATGACGCGAGGTATCTTTTCGCCTCTATAAATCGCTTGTAGAATATATCATAATCATCCGTGTTAATGGCTTTTGCGGCGAGATAAATACCGAACGCGGCCGCCACGCCAATGGCCGGCGCTCCGCGCACCTGTAAAGTATTGATCGCTTTCCATATTTCTTCTAGCTCAACAAGCGACAGGAATTCGATTTCATTCGGTAACTTTGTTTGATCTATTATTATAAGCGCACTGTTCTTATCATCTAAATCAACAGCTTCATATTTCATATTCTTCTCCCAACCACTTCTCCAGCGCCGCTACCGTCTGCGGACTTACCACATGCTCGATCCTGCACGCGTCAAGCTCCGCTACCTCTTCCGATAAGCCAAGCGACCGGGTAAGGAATTGTTTGAACAGCCTATGACGGTGCGCGACCTCTTTCGCCTTGGATAACCCCAGCGGTGTGAGCATCAGCGTCCCATAACGTTCATGCTCAATAAGCCCCTCTTCCTTTAATGTCTTTACGGCACGTGAGACGCTGGCCTTTGTCACCTCCAGCGCTGATGATATGTCCGTTAGGCGAACGGGGTCGCGCGCCTCACCTAAAGAATATATTACCTCGATGTAATCCTCCAGCGACGGTGTAATAGCGGTATTGCTCATTTCAAAACCTCCTCCCTATCAATTGATAGGTAGTATAGGGGATGTCTTCTAGGTTAAAATAACGCGTAGGGTGTTCAGGTACCCTGCCGTACAATGCGGAGGCGTTGCTAAAAAGGTAGTCTCTACAAAATTACATTTGCATAAATGTTAGCACGCGCTAATTATTTTGTCAATAGGAGAAGTCTATGAAAACAATAATATCTTTGTTACTGCTCACAAACATTATTTTTACCAGTATACCACCGACACCTGCCGACGCGGCAAAGCCCGACGATTCCGCGCAACTGCCCGTGTTTATGTACCACCGTATTTTGAAACATTCTTCGTCTAATGACCCCTATACCATAACGCCCGACGCATTTGAGCGCGACTTGATGTACCTGCGCGATAACGGTTATACGACAATTGGCACTGCCGAACTATTGGCTTACACCGAAAAGGGTATGCCCCTGCCTGAAAAACCCGTCGTACTCACGTTTGACGACGGTTACTACAACAATATATACTACGCGGCGCCATTGTTAGAAAAGTATAATATGAAAGCGGCCATTTTCGTGGTTGGATCGTTTACTGAAAAATCAGTTAAGGAGAATGCCGTAAGCCCCAATTTTTCGTATATACTGTGGGAGCATATGGAAAATCTGCCCGCTTGTTTCGAGATACAGAACCACACATGGGATATGCACCATCAGAGCGCGCGCATGGGCATAAGGCGTAAAAGGGGTGAGAGCAAGCCCGATTACGAAAAATCTCTTGCCTATGATCTTATAAAACTCAACGACAAAGTCGAACACCACACCGGCAAGAGACCCGTGGCATTCGCCATACCGTTCGGTTTGGAGGAAAGGTGGGCATATGACGTATTCAAAGAGCAGGGGTTAAAAATGTGCTTTTGCAGCGAAGCGGGTGTGTCTGTCATCAGGCGCGGTGAACCAGAATCTATCAATCGCCTTAAACGTCTGCTACGCAGTCCCGGCAAAAGCGTCGAATTCCTGCTGAAAAAATACGCTTGAAAAATGAAAACCCGCTGGGTCACGAAAAAGTCGGCAAACTGATACTGCGGTTCGCCATACCAAGCATAGTGGGTATGGTTGTCGGTGCGCTGTACAATATTATCGCCCAAATCTTTATCGGGCAAAGCGTGGGCTATATCGGCAACGCAGCGACGAACGTCGAATTTCCTATCGCCACAACGGCGCTGGCGCTGGCACTGACATTCGGTATCGGCGCGGCGGCGAACTTCAGTCTCGCGCTGGGTGCCGGCGATAAGGAGCGTGCCGTTAAGATTGTCGGCAACTCTGTTTTCTGGCTAGTAGTTGTGGGGTTGACGTTTTCAGCGGTTTGCAGGATATTCATTAAGCCGCTTCTCAGACTTCTGGGCGCGACTGACGAAGTCTTACCGTACGCTATGGATTACGCCGGCATTACAACGCTCGGGCTTTGTTTTATAATGCTGGCCTCCGGGCTCAGCCATATCATCCGTGCTGACGGGCGCCCAAAGCTCTCCATGCTCAGTATGATCGCCGGTTGTGTATTTAACATCATACTCGTTCCAACCCTAATGTTCGGGTTTGACATGGGTATCAAAGGCGCGGCCGTCGCGACGGTCATATCACAGTTTATCTCTGCCGTTTTAGGGTTAATCTTTATCTCGCGTATGCGGCAGGTCAAGCTGGCACTTGCCTGTTTTAAGCCATCTCTCAGTATAACATTTGACATCTTAAAATTGGGCGTTGCGCCTTTTATAAATCATATATCCGCGGCGATAGTCCAAATCTTCCTAAATAATTCACTTAAACGTTACGGCACCGAGTCCATCTACGGCGCGGAGATCTCGCTCGCGGTCGCGGGCATTGTGATGAAGACCAACATGCTTTTCTTCAGCGTGGTCATCGGTATATCACAAGGCTGCCAACCTATCATCGGCTTTAATTACGGCGCAAAAAAATATGACCGCGTAAGGCAAGCCCTGAAACTGGGGCTTATCGCGGCCACAATCATGTCTGTAATTTCATTTCTGTGTTATCAAATATTTCCGCGTCAGCTCATCAGCATCTTTGGCGAGGGCAACGATTTATACTTTGAGTTAGCCGAGCGTTTCTTCAGGATATACCTTGTCCTCGCGTTCATCAATGGCATACAACCGTTGTGCGGCAATTTCTTCACGTCGATAGGCAAAGCGTTCAAAGGTGTGTTTATCGCCATGACGCGCCAGTTAATATTCTTTTTACCGCTGATACTCACCCTGCCAATATTCTTCGGAATTAACGGCATAATCTACTCAGGCCCGATCGCGGACGCGGCGGCTATGGCGCTTGCTCTATTGCTTGTAGCCCTTGAAATACGAAGGATGAAACGCCTTCCCGGGTGACGGTTATTTCCAATGTTTGTGATTCAAACTCAACTATAGCGATAAGTTCGCCGTCATTTGAGTTGGTTCTTACAATATTCATAACTTCCTCATCAAATGAGTTTATATAATCATAAAATATGCGCTCGAGCTCAGTGAGTTGGGTCGGTGCAGCCCACCCGGCCGCAATACCGTAGCTTCCGGCATCGACTTCAGTATCATCGAGAGCAATTCTGAACGTATCCGCCTCTGCAAGTTCCGCGTCATATGCTATATCGAAGTCACTTCTGTTCATAACCCCCGATTCTTCAACAGCGTGTAGGGCGCCGGCAGGCGCGGGCGCACTCGGCGCCATGTCGTTTTCATTATTCCATCCTTGGCGGAAGCTGATAAATATCAGCAATGCGGCGGCAACGGCCGCAAAGCCCGTAAAACGCCCGAACGCGAACCTTCTCTTAGGTTCTGCGTCTTTTTCTATACGGTACATAACGCCTTTTAACAGTTCATTGGGCGCGTCGGTCAAAAGCTCTTTGGCCGCCGCGTCTAATGCTGTGTCAAATTGCTCATGATCCATGCTACTCGCCTCCTTTACTGCTATTTGACGCAATGGTCGCCGAAAGGTTCCCTTTAAGTTCTCGCTTTAATTTATCGCGCGCGCGTGACAGTCTGGATTTGACTGTCCCCTCTTCAAGCTCAAGTATCTCGGCAATCTCGGTATAGCTGAGTTCATGTACGGCGCGCAATATAAACACCGCCCTGTGCTCGTCCGAGAGAGTCTTCAACGCCTCAGCAAGCGCCTCTTTTAGTTCGCTTAATTCCGCCTCCTTCTCCGGCGAATTACGCGTATCAGGGACAATCAGCACCTGATCAGGTTCACCGAGCGCGGAGAAAGGTGTGACGTTTCTGCGTTTAGCGGCGCGTAGGAAATCAATGCTTGTGTTAATGGTCAGCCTGTACAGCCATGTTGAAAACGCGCAGTCGCCATGAAAGAACGGCAAACTTTTATAAGCCCTGAAAAACGCCTCTTGCGAAGCGTCAAGCGCGTCCTCATGGTTGCCGATATATCTCAGCGCAAGGGAATATACGCCACGCTGATTTGCTGCTACAAGCTCTTCAAACGCCGCTTTATTACCGTCCTTGGCACGCTTTACCAGTTCTTCGATCACTTTCTCACCCACGTATCGTTCCCCTTAAATATTAATTTATCTATTATCAATTGTCCATAACTCTAACACTTTTTTTACGTCATCCGCTGTCTGCATACTTATTATGCCCTTTTTATATCCTTGCGAATGCGGCAGTCCGTGTAAATACCAGCAAAAATGTTTTCTGGCCTCCAGTACCGCCACGCGCTCGCCCTTATCCTCGCACATCAGCTTAAACTGCTCACCCGCCCAATGCGCGCGCTCCCGCAGATTTGACGGCTTGGGCGCAGGCAAGCCCGACAGTGCCGAATGGACCTCTCTAAATATAAACGGGTTCCCGAGTGCTGCGCGCCCAACCATCACCGCGTCCGCCTTTGTACGTTTCAGTGCGCCTATGGCGGCTTCAGCCGAGCATATATCACCGTTTGCGATGACCGGTATTTGAAGCGCCGCCTTTACCTCCGCGATAGTATCCCAGTCGGCGCGCCCACTATATTGCTGGGCTCGCGTGCGCCCGTGTACACATACCGCCGCCGCGCCCGCATCCTCGCAAATCTTGGCAACCTCGACGGCGTTCAGCGAACCTCTGTCCCAGCCGCGCCTCATCTTAACCGTAACGGGTATATCTACGGCGGCAGTCACAGCCGCTACTATCTCACCGCATAATTTGGGGTTTTGCATGAGCGCGCAGCCATCGCCGTTTTTAACAATCTTCGGTGTGGGGCAGCCCATATTTATATCCAGAAAATCTGCCCCTGACCGCTCCAACGCTAATACCGCCGCTTTTGCCATAGTCTCCGGCTCGTTTCCGAATAACTGTACACCATACGGTGAACCGTCCTTTCGCAAAAGCCGCGACGTCTTTGAGTCCTGATATACCAGCGCTTTTGACGATATCATCTCCGAGACGGTGATTATCGGCGCGAATCGACGGCATATCGTGCGATACGCCCAATCCGTAACGCCTGCCATCGGCGCAAGGTAAATGGTGGGTGCGTCACACCCCCTCGGGAGGGGGTGGCGCGAAGCGCCGGGGGTGGCGTACTCGCCCCTACGATTTGGAATCTTCATCCCGGATGTCTTTGCGTTTAATTTTGCCGCTGATTGTCTTGGGCAGCTCTGTTACAAACTCGATTATTCTCGGATATTTATAGGGTGCAGTTAGTTTTTTAACGTGATTTTGCAGCTCTTTTATAAGTTCCGGCGTCCCCGTCACGCCCGCTCGCAGTATAATCGACGCCTTGACCACCTGACCGCGCACCGGGTCGGGTGCGGCGGTAACAGCGCACTCAACGACATCGGGGTGTTCTATCAGCGCGCTCTCGACCTCAAATGGTCCTATACGATAACCCGAGCATTTGATAACGTCGTCATTGCGTCCGACAAACCAATAATAGCCATCATTGTCGCGCCACGCGACATCCCCCGTATAGTACGTTCCATCACGAATCGCGCGGGCGTTATACTCCGGGTCGTTGTGATAGCCATAGAATAAACCGCAGGGGTGATTTTTATCAATGCCGCGCACAACGATCTCGCCCTCAACGCCCGCCGGACAGGATTTCCCATCGGCGTCAATCAGGTCAACATTGTACAATGGCGACGGCTTGCCCATCGAGCCGGGACGCGGCTCAAACCACTGAAAAGTCGCTATTACTACCGTAGACTCGCTCAATCCGAATCCCTCATGCAAACGCAGACCCGTCAACTCATAAAACTGGCGGTAGACCTCCGGGTTCAGCGGCTCACCCGCATTGCCGCAGTGTACGATACTCGACAAGTCGTATTTTGTAATATCCTCTTGCAGCATAAATCTGTACATCGTGGGCGGTACACAGAACGTTGTTATTTTATATTTTTCGATTTTTTCCAATAGTAGCTTTGGTACAAACTTGTCCCAGTCATAGGCGAAGATGACCGCACCGCATATCCACTGGCCGTATATTTTTCCCCAACCGAACTTCGCCCAGCCGGAGTCCGCATACGACATGTGCAGCTTGCCGTCCTGAACCCTCTGCCAATATTTTGCGGTGACGATATGCCCCAATGGATGCTCGAATGTATGCCGTACCATTTTGGGCATACCGGTCGTGCCGGATGTGAAATATATAAGCATCATGTCATCGCTCTTTGTCGGCACGCGTTCCAGCGTGTCGGGTTGTGTTTCAATCTCCCTATCAAATGATAGCCAACCTTCGCGCTCACCCGCAACAGTCATTTTTATACCGTTAAATTCAGACTGTTCGACTTGTCCGACGACAAACGCATCGTTTATGCCGATAATCATCTTAATATCTGCGGCTTTTGCACGATATGTGATGTCATTTGCGGTCAACTGAATCGAAGCGGGCACTACCACCGCGCCCAGTTTGTGCAAGGCCGAGGCGATTATCCAGTATTCATAACGCTGGCGTAATATCAGCATGACCACGTCACCCTTGGAGATGCCCTTGGCTTTCAGCATATTGGCGGTTTTATTGGATTGCTTTGATATCTCACCGAATGTGAATGAGCGCTCGCCGCCGTGGTCGTTGCACCAGACAAGGGCAGGCTTTTCGGGGTTTAGACGCGCCCACTCATCTACAACGTCATAGCCGAAATTGAAGTCGGCGGGTATGTTTACCGTATAATTCTCTTTAAAATCTTCGTATGAATCAAACTTTATCTTTGGTAAATATTTCTCTAACATAATTAGATAACCTCACTCCATATTCCTACCCCCTTTTTTCGCCCTCTACATACAGGTGGTTCGGGGGCTTGCCCCCGCATTGCCCGGCAGAGCAACTGCCTTGCCGCAGCGATAGGGGATTTCGTAACTTACGGGCGGGCCGGCCCCGCTCCTACTCTGCAATAATTGTTAAAAACCGCGCCCTGCCGCTGACGGCTCTCTGCCCGTGCGGGTGACGCGAATCAAAATAAACGCTGTCGCCCGCCGCCAATTTTATGCGTTTGGCGTCGAACAGCAGCTCTATCTCACCCTCCAGCACCATATTGAACTCCTGACCGTTGTGCGAGACAAGCATGGGGTCACAATCACTCGGCATAACGGTGACAAGCAGCGGTTCCATTATCTTATGCCGGAATGTAAACGCCAGATTTTCAAAATTATAGCCGATATACCTATCAACCGATAGTCCCTGTCCGCGCTTGACGATAGAGAGTGTGTCGATATGGCTTCCAACACCGGTCAAAAGCTCGTTTAAGTCCACGCCGCAGAGATTAGCGACGTGATACAGAACGCTTATGGGAATGTCGGCGCCGCTTTGCTCATAGCCCAGATAAACTTCGATCGGGATACCCAGTCCTTTGGCGACCTCTTCAGGGGTAAAACCGCAGATGTCGCGCACTTCGCGCATACGCGCGCCTATCTCGTGCATATCCATGGTACGTTCCCTCCTCATTGATTATTTTACCTAAATCATTGTACCGCAATCAGTGTGTAAAATCAATATTTTTTTCACAGCGGCTTAATTGTCCTTGGGATATATATCCATTTTCTGTTATTTTTCTACACTTTTTTCAATTATCAACGACTTTTTTTGAGCAAACTATTGCAATATTGCGACAATTCCTGTATAATGGCTATAGGTTTCTTATTCTGAAACAGGGGGATTATTTAATGAAAAAATTATTCGCTTTCAAAAAACTGTCTTGGAAGATTGCCCTAATAGTGGGTGTCGCTGTGGCAATCGTCGCCGGCTCTCTTTCGATTTATCTGCAATCCCGTGTTATGCATCATGCCGGCAATTTTTCGCAGGAGAACCTTATAAGAGAAGTTAACAGCATGGCCGAAGAAAGCAATAATGCTTTTACATCCGCGACATTCGGAGCCCGGAGCATGAGACTTTTTGGCGAATCTATTTTTGATTTAGAGGCATTCAAAAGAAATCCTCAGGACTTTTTTGACAGCGTCATGAGAAGATATATGGATGATTTTGTAGTCAGTGTCATAGAAAACTCGCCCAATGTTTCGGCCGCCTATTTCTCCCCGCATCCCGACCTGGCGGGCTTCCCGTTTGTTGTTGAGATCTATTTTGCAGATTCCGACGAGGGCATCGTCAGCTTTGACCCCATTACATACGAGGAATATATGGAGGAAGACAGCGAGGACATGACGTGGTTCTACGGCGCTTATAACTCCGGTAAGCCATACTGGACGCATGTATATGAAGATGACGGGATCACTATGGTCAGCTATGTCGAGCCGGTTATTGTCGACGGTATGATAATCGGCGTTACGGGCGTTGATATATTTATCGACGATATCGAAGAGAAGATCCGCGCTTTTAAAGCTTATGATACGGGATTTGCCCTTATCGAGGACAACTACGGCGGTTTCTTCCAGACTAATGATATTGCAGCCGGTTTTTCCTCCTCGGAACTGGATCATCTTACCAGCGTTGCCAAAGCAAATCCCGGTAATGTGTTTGACATACGCTTAGGCGGAGAAGACTTCGTAATAGCCGCCAGACAGCTTGTAAACGATTATATTTTATATATACTTGTCCCGAAAAATGAGTTCAACGCGGTGGTAACAACGTCACTGGTAAGTTCCATAGCCGTATTTATCGTTGCTTTGATCATTTCTTTGTTTATCGCTTATCTTATCGGCAGGGCCATAAGCAGCCCCTTCGTCACCGTTTCAAAAGAGCTTGGCAGGATAGCCAACGGCGACTTCTCAAAGCCCATGCCGCAAAGAGTTTTGGATATTCCCGATGAAACGGGGCAGCTTGCGAAAGCCGCAGAGGATGTGCGCATAAGATTCGCTTATTTGACGGAGAAAATGCTGACGATCGCGGACGGCGACTTAACGGAGGAGATTCAGCTCGCATATGACGGCGACACTATAGGTCTTGCCTTAAACAACACTATGAATACCCTAAACGGGATGTTTTCTGATCTTTTGGATACCTCTCGCCAGTTAGGTCAAGAGGCAGAGCATCTGACCGATGCCGGTTCGCTGCTGGCACAGGGGGTCTCCAAGCAATCGGGCTCCGTGGATAAACTTACGAAAACCATGTCTGTTATCATGGAAAATAATAAGGCGAATCTTGCCATGCTGGAAAAGGCAGTTGAGTTTGAAGAAAAAGTTAAGCAAGACGCGCAACTAGGCAGTCAAAACATGAGCCATCTCGCGAATACGGTACGCGAGATCAGCGAGGCCAGCAAAGGTATTCACCATGTTTTGAAGGCTATTGACGATATTGCTTTCCAGACAAATATCCTTGCTCTAAACGCCGCGGTCGAGGCCGCACGCGCCGGTCAGCACGGCAAAGGTTTTGCCGTTGTAGCCGAAGAAGTTCGAGCTCTAGCTGCAAAGAGCGCGGATGCCGCTAAGGAAACCGCGCAACTAGTAGATATCTCAACAGAAAAGGCGGCGGCGGGCGAGAGACTTGCGGCGGTTACGGCTGACTCTTTCTCAAAGATAGCGGACGGAATCGTTTTATTAAGTGATGAAGTCATCTCAAAGATCGAGCAAAACTCGCGCAAAAACAACGAGGACGTATCTGTAATGATTACTGATATTGGCGTCGTATCGGGTGTCGTACATGAAACGGCCTCCAACTCGCAGCGAACAGAGGCAATGGCCGGAAAAATCAATGATCAGGCCACCCTGCTTAAGGGTATGGTCCAGATGTTCAAGATCAAGAATGACAATACGCCGCGAATTTCCGGCTCTGACACACCTCGGCTTGGTGGACGATAGAAACAATTGACAATTTAAAACCCGTATTCATTAGCGCGGCTGACATAAGACAACAAGCGAAAACCTTGTAAAATCAATACTTTATGGCAGAAGGGCTAACGGAATGGCGAAGAACGGGGCGCATGATAAAAAATGCGTCCTGTTTTTTTGCGCCCAAACGCAGAAAGGAGCTATGACAATGGCGGTATTCCGCATTGAGAAAACGCAGAATTATACGGTTATGAGTAACCACCATTTGCATAATATCTATCTGCACTTAGATTCTGAGGATAAAAGAGCCGCCGCAAATAGTCTTGCGTCAGTAGCCATGTAAAGTGTGACGTAAAGTGTGACGTAAGCAATTATTCGCATAAATCACTTCGTCAAAAAAGTTGCAAAAAGAGCCACTTTCACCCGAAAACAGCCCATTTCGCTGTCTAATCACGTTGATATTGATACAATAACACGCTACTTATTGAGAGGTCAAGGGGGGTGCAGCGTGTAACAGTATCTAGACCAAGCCCCTTTTATCCGTCACTCATACTGCACAAGGTTCTGCAAAAAGCAATCACCCTGAAAGCACGAATTGAGCGTAACGCAATCATATCCCTCAAGGATACCACGGACGATCACAAGCCCATTGCCGCGCCCGCTGCCTTTGGATGAAACACTCGGCCTAATACCGTTTGCTTTCCTTCCGGGGCTAACGGTATTTTTTATGCTGTACGAAACAAGCGTGTCATTACACGATATTTTGATCGCCATAACACCATGCTCCAATTCCATACATTCCTCAATGGCGTTATCCAGTAGTATTCCCAAAACCCGCACCAAATCAGTAAACTCTATTTTCCTTTCAGAAATAGAGAACCGTGGTGAAATATCCAAATCAACGTCAATGCCGCGCTCAACGGCCTGCGATATTTTGTAAAACAGAAAGGCTTTCAATTGTTCGTTGTCTATTGCCGCCAGCTTGCCGTACAGATCGCTTTTGGCTATTTCCTCATTGGCAAACGGGCTGATTTTCTCACGATAGAAAGCCCGGATTTCAGCATCGCCGCTTTGCTCCACAAATGTCCCCATTGTCAGAAAAATGTTTTTTATATCGTGCTTAATGCTCCGTATCCCGTCCATGTTTTTTTCAAGGCCGGAGGAATAAGCTGCAAGACTTTGATTTTCCAATGACTTGCTTTTAAGGTTATCCTTTAGCCATGTGATCCTGAAAATCATAATGAGGAATGACACTTGAAGAATCAGCGCGAAAGGTGAGAACAAATTGAATAAATCAGGCAGAGAGCTTTCATAACCTTTCGTCAGCCTAAAACCGCCATGCAGCAACACCATCAGCGACAGGATGCCTATGGAATTATAAATGAAGAACCGCTCGATTTTCGGATACGCTTTCCCCATTTGATTGATTTCATCAAAGCGTTTTTGAAAGAACCGCTTTATGCCATAAATGAGGGCTAAGTTTAAGGCAATGAAAATGAGCGTGGCAATTCCCCACACAAACAGCTTTTCCATGTTGGAAGCGCGGGTGTATCCCATAGGCCGTACATATTTGTTAAACAAGACACTAAAACCATATGCCTCCATAGCGGTCAGCACGGATGCAAACCAAACATAGAATAGATGCCCCCGCAGCCGGTCAATCCGTATTTTGCAAATTGCCAACAGCACGATAAAAACATAAAGGATTGGCAAGGCCACTCCGAAAGTAGTTGAAGTGATTCCGACAAATCTTGCTATACAGGCGAAACACGAAAACATGACAGTGTAATCCAATATTGACAATTTAATAAAATTCAGGATAAAAACTGTCGCCGTCATAACAAAGGCCAGCGCGAGAAAAGACATCGTATTGCTGCCTGACCCGGCAGAGTAAAGTATGAAACCGGCAGTTATACACAGTGTAAGGATTATGGCGAATATCTGATACGCCTTGTGCTTTATTTTGTTTCCCATAAAGTCAAGTACGAATAACACCATAAATATCACAATCGGTATCAAAAAGCATATGACCAAAGCGCTGAGTAAATGTTCAAGGAAAATAGGGCTTTCACCGCCGCTCGTTGTAATAGTAATAGTATCTGTCATGCCCTTTTCACCCCGCATTTCCTAATGATGTCATTTTTTAAGCGAAAAGAACAGGCTGCTGTTTCCCCACCGGCAAATTTCACAAGGCCATCCGCAACAGCAACCACATACTTCTTATTGATGATAACGGAGCGGTGACTTTTCATAAAGTCGCCGCTTAGTTTTCCAAGCACATTTTCTATTGTGTCCCGCACTGATACGGAAGAACCATCCACGGTATGATAGCAAACAAAGTGAGAAACGCTTTTGTCAGATTCCACATATAAAATCTGTGAAACCGGCAGAGATACATATTCGTCAATACCGACCAGAAGATTCACGCATTGCTCAGATGCCGCGCTTTCAGGCGCGGCTTTTTCCAACGCAAGGCTGATATATTTTTGATAGCCCAAAAGCCGCTTGCTTTCATCGCTTGCTTTTTCGATAAAGCCGAAGGCTTCCACGCCGCTTTTTAACACGCTCATCCCCATGTCGGCGTGACTGGTAACAAAGACGATCTTTGAGAGCGGTTCCGTTTTCTTTATGAGTTTAGCGACATCCACGCCGTTTAAGCTGGCTTTGCCGAGGTCAATATCTAAGAAGTAGAGATACACGCCCGGATTTTTTTCGATAAACCGCAGGGCTTCCCTAAAGTCCGTTGTCGCGCATACGACATTGGAGGCAATCCCATTGTCCGCTATACATTTTCGGGCTAACTTTACCGATGTTTCCAACATAAAACGGTCGTCATCACAAACAATCACGCCGAGCATATATCCCCCTCCTTCCGAAACCGATTATACCATGAAAAGTTCCTTAATGAAAGTCCCATGCCCTGAATGTATGCCTTTTTGTCCTGAACGTAACGACAGTTTTTACGTTCGGGCTATGCGAGGCATAGTTCAGGGCAAAATCCCCAAAACTGCATGGATTAATGCTAAAGTGAAACTATCAAATTTTGGAGGTAAAAATATGCGGAGAAAATTACGAACCACAAGGGCTATCGTGGCGCTAACGATATGCTTCGCCATATGTTTGTCAGGTTGTGACCTGACAAACTCTCACAGCACGGATGACGGAACCGCCACGCCGACATTGACGCCGACCGCACCGCAAAATGGAGAATCAATCCCGCCTGCTTCTGCTTCAACCCCCAAATACATACCGACACCTGCTTCGCCGCCAAGTGATGAACCGCAATCGTCCGATCCGGCCCCCGCACAATTTGATTCAGAGCCAACGCCGACCACTCCAGCTCCCACACCTGAACATCCACCAGCGGCATCGGATACAAATAATGGCACGGAAGTCCGGCTGATCGTCAGCGGGCAGGCGCTCACATTTAACGGGCAGCAGCCTGTATTAAAAGACGGTGAAGTGTTTATCCCGGTTTATGGCGTCTTTGAACACTTGTTAGGCGCGAACGATAATGATAGCGCACTGTTTACCGTGAAATGGGATGCGTCTGCTGTGACGATTCGCAATTCATGGAACACTGTGGTGATTGTTGAGGGGGAACCGACATTTACTTGCAACGGCGCAACGATAACTCCCGCTTTGCCGCCACAAATAATCAACGGGACATTTATGCTCCCGTTAAAAGCCATCGCGGAGGCTATTGACGCAACCATAAAAGTGGATGAAGCAGCGGGGACAGTTTCCATGTTTTATGAAGGCATGATTAGGATAGGTTAAGGAGGATTATCCATGAAAAGGGTTATCATATCGCTTTTGATTTTCGCGCTGCTTCCGCTTTCCGGCTGCGGCGCAAACCAAGAGCAAAACGGAAACGGGAACGAATTGACAATAGCAGCTTTTTATAACAGCCGCTATTTGGAATATGCCGCGCAAAAATACGAGGAACTGCATGAGGGCGTAAAAATCAATATAAACTATTACGCCACCGAGGATGACAAGGATTACTCAAAATATTCGCAGATCATCAATACCGCGCTTATGAGCGGCAAAGGCGAGGATATTATTGACGTTTCAACCCTTGCGTGGACGAAACTCGCTGACAAAAATAAATTGCTGGATTTGAACGGCGAGATTGATTTTGAGAATGACACCTATTACCAAAATATACTGGACGCCTACCTATACAACGGCAAGCGACACACAATTCCGCTGTGCTTTGCGTTTGAGGCTTTCCGTTTCGACGAATCGTTCAACGAAAAAGCCAACGCCCTTACACTGAATGACTTGCTATCACTGGCAGAAAGAAACCATGAAACGGCGCTTTTTAGCGAGATAGGACGTTTAGGACTTGCTTATATGCTGTTTGATATGTCCTTTAACGAGTTTATAGACATAGGAAACAAAGCTGCGAATGTTGACAGTGAGAAGTTCATTTCACTGCTTGAAGCTGTTAATTCATTGGAAAATCGGCTCTCAACTCAAAACAGCGGCGATGTTCCGCTGATTCGGCAGTATTTTCTATACACACCCGTTATGACTAACGCCGGAACAATAGATTATACAGATTTGTTTTTATTGACGGATGACAACGAAAACACCCTGTTTACAACCATCGGCTTCTTGCCAGCCGTAAACGCCAACAGCGGCGCGAATAAAGACCTTGCCGTTGACTTCATTCGGTTTTTGTTATCGGAGGAAATGCAATCCTCGACAGAGTTACTATTCTGTCCCGTCAACAAAAAAGCGGCGGCTGAAATGGCCGCGCTGACCCTTGCGGACGTACAGGCGGGAGGACACGCGCCGGACGGTTTCAGTAACAACAGCTTTGAAAGCAACATCACCATATTCAACGAACTAGCGCAAGGGCTGACAGTTGTAAAACATTCGGATCATTTTATCAATGATTTCGTTGTTGCCGAACTGATGCGGTACTTTCAAGGAGAGGTAAGCGCGGAACAGGCCGCGAAAAGTCTGCAATCACGGCTGAATACCTACCTGAAGGAGTAATCCATGAACAGGAAAGAAAACGCGGCGGCGTTATTGTTTATCATTCCGAGCCTTGCGGGGGTGGCCTTGTTTTTCATAATCCCGTTCATAATGTCGCTGGGGTACGCCACCACCGACATCGGCGGCAATTTCGTGGGGCTGGCCAATTTCTCAAACTTGTTTGAAAGTGAATCCTTCCGGCTGGCGGCAGGGAACACGCTCAAATTTATGGCAATCGCTATACCGCTGAATATCGCCATCCCCCTGCTGATTGCCTGTCTTCTGTTCAACGTGGCCGGGAACGGCTGGCTGAAAACGATTTTCATGTCGCCGCTGGTGATCCCCTCGGCGTGCGCCGCGTTTTTCTTTCAAAGCCTGTTTCTGTCCAACGGTCTGTTGAGCCGCCTTTTGGGTGAAAACACAAATTGGCTGGAAACGGAATACTCCTTTGCAATCGCTGTGGCGGTATATGTATGGAAGAACATGGGGTTTAATCTTGTCCTCGCGCTGGCCGGACTTGCGAATATCCCGAAGGACTATTATGAATGGGCGTCTGTTGAGGGCATGGGCAAGATGAGGGCATTTTTCAAAATCACGCTGGTTTACCTTGTCCCCGCGCTATTCATCATGTTCGTGATGTCGTTCATAAGCTCATTCAAGGTTTACAGGGAACTGTATATGCTGGCGGGCAGTTACCCGAACGAGAATATTTATATGCTGCAACACTATATGAACAATCAGTTTGCCCGGTTGAATTATCAAAACCTGACAACGGCGGCTTTAGTCATAACGCTCATCATTACCGCGTTTATGATTGTGTTTTTCATAGCGGATAAAAAAGCGGATTACGGAGAGTGAGAAAAATGCCGCGAAAACCAAAACATATCCCAATTAAAATGCTTCTGATCGTTATTGCGGTTATTTACATCTTCCCCCTCTTGATTATTTTCACAAACTCCTTTATGTCGCAGGGAGAGATTGCCCGTAATTACGGCGCGGAATATGATGTGTTCAATCACGAACAAACAGGCGAAACCCACTACGCCGAATACAGCCTAATTCCCGAAACGATCACGCTGGAGCAGTACAACACCCTGCTTTTCAAAACGCCGATGTACCTAGACTTGTTTTTGAACTCGCTGAAATTGACACTCCCCATCGTGCTTTTACAAGTGATTGTCGGATCACTGGCGGCTTATGGCTTTACGGTATGGAAGTCACGGTTTAAGGAAATTCTGTTTTGCGCCTATATCATAATGATGGTCTTGCCGTTTCAGGCAACGCTCGTATCGAATTACATCATGGCCGACAAGCTGGGGATTTTGAACTCTCACCTTTCCATCATACTGCCGTGGGCGTTCAGCCCGTTTGCGGCGTTCATCATGCGGCAAAGCATGAAAGACATACCGCGCAGCGTTCTTGAAGCGGCGCAAATAGACGGAGCGGGTCATTTCCGGCGATTCATCCATATAGTTTTGCCATTGTCAAAAGGCGGCATTGTGTCGCTGGTTATTCTCAGCTTTGCCGATTGCTGGGCGATGGTGGAGCAGCCGATGATCTTCCTGAAAGACACGGCAATGGAACCGCTGTCGGTCATGCTTTTCAGAATCGGTCAGGGAAACATGGGATTGATATTTGCCGCATCTGTGTTTTATATGCTGCCTATGGTTTGGATTTTCCTGTATGGACAGGAACACTTGGAGCGGGGCGTAAAGCTGTCGGCATTAAAATAATGGGGAGGTTGCCATGAAACTGAACAAGCAAAAACTGCGGAGGGTGCTGTACATTTACATCGCGCTGATGATTGTGCTTGCGTTTTCCTCAAAAACGATTTACAACCTGTCGCTTCCGAAAGTGTCCGCCGCCATGCCGCAAAGCGGCAGACTGACGAAAGAATTGGAAGCCCGCGGTGTGATTGCTTTTTCGGAAACATTCGATATTTACGCGGCTTATAGCGGACAGATAGATGAACTACTTATAAAAAAGGGCGATTTGATAGACGCGAACAACCTAATCGCCGTTCTGAAAGCGTCCGATAGTGTTGACGCCGAATATGGACTTAACATTGAGAGAATAGAGAATCAGTTGGCGGCTTTAGCCTTAAATAGAACGGCTATAGAGGATAAAATACGGGCGTTGGACGCCACGCAGAACGATTTGCAGAATTACCAATATGCCATTGAGGACGCGAGAACGGCTCTTGAAAAGCGGCAGGCCGCGCTTACGGAAGCGCGGGAATCTGCGGAAAGTGAGTTTGACGGTTACAGCCATCAACAGGCCATTGACGATGCCGAAAGGGAGTTAACCCGTAAAAAAGCGGAGTTACTGGAAGCGGAAACTGCTCTTGCCGAGGCGAAACAAACGAAAGTGCCGTGGTTTGACGATTACAGCTACCAAAACGCCATAGATTCGGCAAAAATAGCCTATAACCGAAGCCAAGAAGATTACAATGAGACTTTACGGCAATACGATTTAGCGGTTCAGCGTTACTATGATTTGCTTTACTTCGGCGCGGACGAGGCGGAAATAGCGATGGCACAGATCGGTATGGATAACGCGCAAGCCACCGTAACATCAACGAAACGGACACTTGAGGATGCCGAGCGAACTTATGAAAACGCCGTTGACGATTTGAACCGGGCAAAAAAAGCCTTTGACGCGAATATGGCAGAGACAAGGGAAACTGATATGGATGCCGCTCAGAAACGGGTTTCATCCGCTCAGACGGCAGTTGACGATGCACAGCGCATTTACGACAGGACCATCAATGAGCGCGTGAGGGCGGTTGACAAGGCGGGACAGGACGCACAAGCCAATATTGCGGACGCCGAAACTGCTGTAAATGACGCGCAGGCCGCGCTCACGCGGGCCGAAACGAACCTTGAATTGGCGCGAAAAGCATCATCGGGACAAGCTGGTGAGTTGCGAAAATCATTTGAGTTAGAACTAAAACAAGCAGACTTAAACATTGCGAATGTCAATATTGATTTACGCGCCGCCAAAGCGTCCGCTCCACAAAATAGTCAAGTCTCTATCCTTTCAGATTACAGCGGGGTTATCGTATCTATCGAGAAAGCGAAAGGGCAGTTTGTAGCGCAAGGTGAGAAGGTCGCCACAGTAGGCGTGAACAATAGTGTATTCATTTGCGATATTTCTTGCTCAGAATCGGATGGAAGATTTATTGAAATAGGCGATGAAGCAAGTATTCACGCAAACGGTGCGACCTCGGCTGTAAAAGCGTTCGTGTATGACATAACGCCTGTGGGCGACACGCTGAAAATCAGTTTGACTTGTGAAACTGATATATTCATAGGAGGGGAATATGTTTCCGTTAAGTTTCATAAGCAAACCGGGAATTACGACACGCTTGTGCCAAATGAAGCTATTGTCCGGGATGCTATGGGGAATTATGTGTGGATAATTCAAAACAAACAGGGCGCATTGGGCGCGGAGTATTATTCCACAAGAGTAAAGGTGCTTATAGCGGATTCGGATGATTACTATACCGCTATTGCCAAAGGACTGGAAATTGCCGCACCGGTGGTCGTGAGCAACGACAAGGATTTGACGGTAAATGGGCGCGTGAACAGGATGGAGTGATTACATATGTTTACCCTGTTTCCTTCGCTTTTACGATCCCGCTGGCGGTGGCTTCCACGATAATTAGATCGTTATCATCGAGGCCGTCCAGTAAGCTATCCAACTGCCGCCGCCGTGTGCTTTTGTCCGGCTCGGCATTTGGATAGAAAAACTGGTCGACCGAAAGATTGAACAGCGTGACCAATTTGTAAAACACTTGCAGACTTGGGTGCTGTCCCTTGTTTTCGATATTCGTTAGATAACGAGGGTCAATAGGAATCATTCCAGCGGCTTCTTCGCGGGTCATTTCCTGTCTGGTACGGGCTTCCTTGATCGCCTTGTCGAACGCCCGGAAATCGTATAACTCATCTTTATTACGCATCACAAATCCTCCTGTATAATTCTACTGTTCCTATAATAAAATTTACAGGCTTAGTAAAACGTATTATTAGGTTTTGTGGTTCGCAAAAAATATATAGACTGCCATGCGGCTAATAAAAAAAGCCGCACAATGGCAGCGATTCTTCATGTTCAAATGGAGTTAAGCGTCAACGGCGGCAAAAGAAGGAGACCGCCATGCTAACAGATTTCATTTGGCTCATTGTATTATTTGATTCGTCAAAAAAGCCATAAGCACTCTACTTGGTAAGTATACCTTTCAATATGGTTTTTTGGATCATACAACAGGAACAAGCGAAGCGCGTCATGGGATAGAAATGTCCCCCGGCGTGTTTTTCTATATGTATCCAATCCGAGCGCCACCCGGCTTCACCTTCCTAGGGTACGAGTTTATCCCGACAATCGGATAGAGGTTGATTGGAAGATAGCTGTGGCTAATTCTACGATAACGGAGGTTAAAATGTATGTCTGATACGAGAAAAACCGCTTTGTATTGCCGCTCTGCCCGTGAAAATGATGCCGCAATCGGTAAGCAGGCGGTAATCATGCGGAACTACGCCAAAAAACACGGATTTGACAATTTAGCTTTGTATGTGGATAATGGAGCAAGCGGGTTGCGCTTTGACCGCCCTGCGCTTAACCGATTGGAAATCCACATGGCAAAACGCCTTATCGGAACAGTCATGGTTTCGGATATATCCCGGCTAAGTCGGAATTATCTTGATATACCCAAGTGGATTGACAGCCTGCGGCATAGAGGGATAGCGTTCGTATCGGTTGAGGACAATATAACCGGCGAAATGTTTGACGAAAAAGTAATACTGTTTCAACGGCTATGCGAACACTTTGAAAGGCAAGAATCAGCCGCCGTATTTAACGGCGGCTGATAAGCCAAAACCCACGCCAAAATTTCTTTTTAGCGTGGGCTTGACATTAGGATGGTGCGCGAGGCGGGACTTGAACCCGCACGTGCGTATTGCACACTAGAACCTGAATCTAGCGAGTCTGCCAATTCCACCACTCGCGCATGTCAGCAATAGCCATTGTAGCACAAGGGTTTGGGATTGTCAAGACTTAATTGGTTTTCTGTTTTTCGTCTGTTTGCGTCGCACTTTATATAGCAAGTATTGAACCGAGGCGATTTGACACCTCTTTTTTGGCTTCAACGTCGACGTGGGTAGCGTCGCGGATTGATTGTTGCAAGCCGTTTAACGTGTTCAAATGCGCTTTGCTCTTGGAAACCTTATCAAGTATCTTTTGAACGTCTGCGGCGGCGGTGATTTCTTTCTTGACAGCCATAAACACGGCATTGATTATATCGGCTTCGTTTATTCTGTCTGTTGTGCATTTCGAGTTCGCGCGGCGCATCATGCAACGGTAAAAGCGGTATTGACTGTTTCTGTAGTTCTCTACCCTATGCTGCATGGTCTTGTCACAGTCCGGGCAGTACAGTAACCCCTTAAAGATATTCTCGCCCTTGTCGGTACGCCGCTTGCGGAAGTTCACGCCGGCGCTCTCGGCGTTCTTCTTGGTAACGGCTTGGGCGGTTTCCCAAAGTTCATCGCTGATAATCGGCTCATGGGTATTGCGGACAATCACCCAATCGGCGCTTGTAAGCTGTTTCTGCCTGCCGTTCACGGATTGCCTTGTGTACTTATGCTGCGCCATGTGTCCGGCGTAAACGGGATTTTTGATGATTGTGGAAATGCTGGCATCCGTCCAAAGCCGCCCGTCTGCCGGCGGGGTTTTGTAACGCCCCATCGCTATATTCCGCATACGTGGTGACGGAATCCCCATGTCGTTAAGTTTACGGGCGATTGCCATAAACCCCAGCCCCTCGGCTTTCCATTCAAAAATCTGCTTGACTGTCGGGGCGGTGGCAGGGTCGATTACCAGCTTATTATTGTTGTCCTCTGATTTGAGGAAACCATACGGCGCAGACCATCCGATAAAATCACCGTTGTTCTGCTTGGTTGTAAACATCGTCTTGATTTTGATTTACTGACTTTGAACGCACTGGCGGCAGCGGATAGCGCCATCATCCCAGTTATCCCCAAATACCTTGACGCAAAAGGGCTTGAACTCCTTTTACAGAGCATAGCACAAATCCGCGAGTTTATCAATCCTAACCTTGCCATCTGCGGTATACTGCTAACGATGGTAGACAGGCGGGCGAACTTCACGCGGGAGATTATCGACCTAATAGATGATGCGTATGGCGGCAACCTCCGCATTTTCAAAGACTACATCCCCCTCTCCGTCCGTGCCGCCGAAACCAGCGCAACAGGCAAATCCATCTTCACGCACGACCCAAAAGGTAAAGTAGCGGCGGCATATGCCACTCTTGCGGGGGAGGTGCTGTGCTGTGGGTAGTTGGGGAATTAGAGCGCATGAAAGCGATACTGGGAGCAGCTTTCTTTCCGTTGTCACGGAGAGATACCTTCGTGGCGTTAAGTTCAAGACCTTTCATGTCAAGCACATCACGGAACTGCTGAGAAGCCATATCCTAGAGGCGTGCAGCACTGGACCGGAGCCGAATGTATGGTCTGAACAGGACATCGCAGAACACATACTGAAGATTTTCAGAGATTATCCCGCTCCCAAATGATAGGGTTAGTCTGTATTCAATCAACAAAGCCGTACCACCCTCATAAAGAGGTTGATACGGCCGTGTCAGCACTGTTTTTGCTTATTTTGAATTTAAGAATTTAGCCAACTATACATAGCGAACCCCTTTGCTCAGTTATAGCCTGGTCCAACCAAATACCCCCGGCGCCCACACGTTGGCGTCAACATTGGACACCCAGAACACGCCGTTATACAAAACTTTATCCCCGGCAGCATAGGCATCAGTGCTTCCTAGCGGCTGCACCCACTGCGGAAATTCAACTTGCTTATACAACGAAGGGGCGTTGTTAGGCAACCAGTGTGCCATACTGGTATGTGCCTGTAAAACAGTATAGAAAATGGGAGCGCCGCTGCTATTCACGCCGTACGTGAGGGTTTGCCCCGGCGTGTAACTCACCCCCTCCTTCCATTGCTCATATATGTTAATTGCCTCAACCTTTAGGTTAAAGTTGCCGGCTTCCGCGTTGTATAAACTAATCGCTATGTAATAGGTCTCCCCGGCTATAAGCGTAGCTCTCAGTTTGGTCCCGTCGCTGCCGGTTTCAGTCAGCAGATTCTCATTGGAATCGTATATACTGATAGATGGTTGGGTGCCCGGGTAATCTGAAATCTCAAACTCATGCAAGGCTGACTCCACAGGGGAATACTCAAATTTTACTGTCTCTGTTTGCCCAGACGGGCCATACGGACCTGTCGGGCGTGGCAGCCAGACGAGATCAAGGCGGTGAGGCTGACCTAAATCGTTCACTACAATGCGGTGGGAGTTAGGGGGTGGGGAGCCGTTTACCTTTATGTTATACCAACTCCCGGTACGGTTGCCATAGGGCGACACCTCAATATAATAAGTCACACCGGCTTCCAGATAATGTGTGAAATTATGCATATAATTCATCACTGTGGTCCATGTGCTGTAATGTGTACCAATTTCTTGGGTCAACCCCTTAGATACCTTAAACTGAAGTTGCATCATATAGCCGGCGCCGCTAAAGTTATAGTCCCCCGACCATTTTGGCGTAAAGCTATAGTAGTCAACAAAGCCGCCGATATCGGTCCCTCTATTCCATTGAACGCAGTCTTCGCCGAGAGATAATTCGTAGACGTTCATAGTCCATTGGGCGAATAGGGTGTGATTGCCTGTTGTCGGGACGATAGAGTCGGATGTCACCCTTGTCCCTCCAATAGCCGCCGTATACCAGCCGTTAAAGTTATATCCTAATCTAACAGGAGTTGGCAATTCACCATAGGCTGAACCAGGTGTGACAATTTTAGTCGGGGGCGCACGAAGGCTTCCTCCGTTTGCGTCTAAGGTTATGGTAGGCGCTGTCACCGTCAGTCTGAAATATGCCTCTGATAGACCAGACCCGTATGCTTCAAGGATATACTGCTGCCCGGCAGTAAGCTGAACAGTCATATTAACATGGCGAGGACTAGTAGGGCTATTAGGGTTAACTAGCTGACCGGTTCCAGTGTCAAATTTTATTACGCTCCCGTTGGAATTAAGAAGACGTATACATGGGGCGGATTGCCAAACAGTTGGAGGAACAGGCGGATAATTGGTGCTAACAAAGGTATACTCTGCTGTTACTTCAGGTGTAAACTTAAATAGTCTCTTAGCGCCATTGGGCGCGCATACATCATAAGTCGGCCCCACTCCCATTGGTCCATATACTCCAGGTGTTGAATTATCGGATAAATCCAATGTGAAAGAGACGGATGAATTGGGGTTTGCCGCTTCGGCTACTATATAAATCCACTCCATGCTTCCGAAATATGCACCCGCAGTGCCTCCAGAATTTAATAAGTTTTGATTTGAATCATACACGCTGAATTTTGCTCTTGATGTACCCACTTCAGAAACCTCATAATAAGCAGGAAGAACCTCATACTCATAATTTGAAGCATCCCATAAGATAGGCTGATTATTCCGATTATATTTACCAACCCAAAAACGATAAACCTTGCTTTCTCCGGCGGCAAGATTTACAACAGCTCTTACCTCCGACGATGAATTTATAGTGAGGAGTGTAGCATTGAAAAATGAGGGGACGGCGCCGGCGCTCGGCGCACCCACAGCCATCATGGACAGCAGGATCGAAGCTACTACTAATATCGAAGCGATTCTCTTTGTTTTCATAAAGTGCATCTCCTTGTTTCATTATTTGTATTGTAAAGCAAAAATTAAGCTGAGAACCCGTTTTTTCCGTGATCAATGTTTATGCAAGATTGAAATCACATCCTTTACAACAATTGATTTGAGATTAGGGTGCTTAAGATCCCCCCTTTGTAATCAAGAATACAAGTATTTAAAAATAAATGTCAAATAATGAGCTGTTTATTATAAGATAAGTGAATAATTGACAAAAATCAACAAATATTGGAATAAAAGGGCAGAATAAAGGAGCAAGTGGCAAGGTGGTTCACTCCCTTGCCCGCAGAAAATAAGCAAACTGGAACCTATGTAGTGGGCAGTATGCTTTTTCCCTGATAACGCCCATTATCCTTTTAGTAAGGTTTTTGCGTAAGATAAAAAAGATGTTCCCCGTTACAATCTCTTATTGCTGTGGGAGGTTACGCACTTCTAAAAGGTGTTGGAATTATCTGTGCATAGATTTTGCGCATAGATATAACAGGATGACATATATTATGTTCTCACGGTAAAAGAAAGTGAGAACGCATATTTTGGGTAGAAATTGGTATAAAAAGAAGGTTCTGTTGATGCTTGTGACGGCAATTCTGCTTGCCGTTGTTTTGCCATTTGCGATGCCTGAACGCGACATATCCAGAAGCCCGGAATCCGCGGTTATGCCACCTTCCCGAAGTCTGGCGGGGCCGGCGTTTGCGACTGAGGCTGATGAAATTGAGACGTTGCCGGATGAGACTAATCCCCATAACTCAATCAAGGTCTATTTTATCTCCGACGGGAAAGAATTTGCACAACGGGAAGTCATTGAGGGGACGGTACAGAATCCGGGTTCGCCTCCTATACCGGCCGGTATGGTTTCATTCCGCGGATGGTTTTATGAAGGCTCTCCGTTTGACTTTGCGGCGGGGAACATCACGGAAAGCATAACGCTTTTCGCAAATTTCAGTAATATGCATTTGGTAAAATATAAGAACGCGCCCGGCGGCGATGTAATCGAAACCTATGAAATCGCGCCGGGAGGTCTCGCGCCACAACCGACGGTATCAATCACGCCCCCGGCGGGCGGTACGCTTGCGTACTGGTACTTGGAAAACGGCGACGCCAATGCCGCGTTCATCTGGTCTACCCCCGTCAACTCCGATATAACGCTGGCGCCAAGCTTCAGCTTTGAGAATTTTGTTTTTTTCGTTTCAGAGGGTACGCAAGTCCCTTTTACGCGCGTGGAATACGGCGCGTACTTACCCCGCCCGGAAAACCCGTCGCGCTTGGGATATACCTTCCGGCACTGGAGCTTGAACAGAGGCGAAGCGTTTGATTTTAACACACCTATTACGCAGAATACCACCCTGTACGCCGTATGGGCGCCGCAACAGGTAAAATACACGGCGGCAATCTGGATGGAAAGGCCAAATATTGAAGGCACCCCTGATTTTTCCAGCAGCGGCAAGTCGCAGTACAACTATGTGACGGCAGTGACGCTCGAGGGCTTGGCAGGCACACGGACAGCCGTAAACGGTACAACCGCCGGCATTGCCGGCCTGTTCACATCACACCCCTTGCTCAGATACTCCGAGTTTCAGGGAGCCGAGCAGAAGGATATACAAGGCAACGGCCTGACTGTGGTAAATCTTTACGCTTCGCGGAAGGTTTATACCTACACATTTAATTTAGGGACAAACTCCTCTAATACCATGACAATCGGCGGCACACAATATAGGGGCAACTCTAACATCCGGTACTCGCTGCCCGTCAAATTCGAAATGGATATATCCAATAAATTCCCCGTGCAGGGTGTTGATTTTGTGACATTCAGCAACGGGTTTGCAAACTGGACTGTGGGTACCGGCATGGGCTGGGAGGTCTCGGGGCGGATTGCCAGCCGTCAAAATGTAGTTACGAGAAACCTGCTATCACAGGACGGCCGGACGCTGAATTATACTCTGACGGCGAATTGGGACGCATCGGGGAGCGCCTTCAGCTACCGTTACTTGGCGGAAGCGTTACCCGGTCAGGTTTATACAAATCACAACTCTATTCTCCGCGGTGGGATAAGATATATCGTGATGGATGAATACAGCCAGTCAATTCAGGGGAACTTGTCTCAAAAAACCATCAACGGTCTTACGCGGACAAACAACAACGCCTACGCCACATATTACTGGCGGGCGTCGGACGGGTTCAGCGTCACACAGGGCAACTCTTCCGCGGATCGCTTTGAAGTGCGCTGCTTTTTCTACACGCGCGATAGGTTTGACTTGACATTTGATATGCTGGTCCCGGCGGGCACCGGCGTCACAAACGTCCCCCAAAACAGAAAGCTAATGTACCAAGAGCCGTTCGTGAGTCACCAACCGGTGGCAGTGCCCGGACGAGACGGGTATACATTTGACGGTTGGTATAGGGACGCGGATTACAAAGAGGCTTTCGACTTTGCCGCCCTTACCATGCCCAACGGCGCGGCAACGGTCTACGCTAAATGGGTTTCCACCGAGTTTTTAGTTATTTTTAAGGACAATTTGAGCCAAGCCGCTACCGAAATTGGCTCTGTCGGCAGCGCGAGGGGCGCGTTTCTCAATATAGACGAAGTATACGGCAGGTTCTTCGCCCAAAACCAAGTTGTGCCGGGGAAGGGCCAATTTGCCGGGTGGCATTTGCACCTTGGAGGGGACATTTATACGGCCTTCTCGTTTGATATGCCTATATATGGTGACGTTACGCTGTATGCCGCTTGGGCAACCAACGGCTTTAGAATCACCTATGACCTCGGCGCGGGGAGCGGGACAGTTCCGGCGGACACCGACACCTACTGGATGGGCAAACTGGCGCGGGCAGCCTCCGGCGCGGATATAACTCCTCCGCCTGGTCAGATTTTTATTGGCTGGGAAGCGCAGTTTGTCGGGGAAGGTTCGGGCAGGCTCTACTACCCGCACTCCCTTTTCTTTGTACCCGGCGATACGGAGATGATAGCGCGGTACGGCAATGCCAGCGATTATATTAATATTTTCTACCACACAAATTACCCCGGCAGACAAAAACCAAACACATTTGTAAGACACGCCGTTCTGCGGAACTCGCCTGCGGAACTCGCCGCGGCTATCTTTGAATATCCAGACAACAGCCTGACCGGCTGGGCCGCGGCCGCGGGCGCTGAGGAGCAGGACTACGATTTAGGCGCGGCGTTGCATGTGCTTGAGCAAGACATCCATCTGTACTCCGTATGGACATTCGGCGGGGGCAATGTAACTATAGCCGTTAACCCGGACTCAAAAGTATACGGGGAACCGGACGTTCCCGGTTATAACGGATACGCCATCGACGGCATTGACGACGAGGACAAGCTGGAGAGCTTCCGGCAGAGTATAACAATAACCCGCACGGACGGTGGTGAAAACGCCGGGTGGTATCCGAACGCGCTCAAAGTAAGCGGGTACCCGACGGATAGATATACCGTGACAGTACAAAACGCGGACTACACAATAACACCGAGGCCGGTAACGGTAAACGCCATAGCGGACAGCGACTCGATAGAATACGGCGATGACCAACCCAGTTTCGCGCCCTTGTATGACACCCTCGCGGAGTGGGACACGGAGACCGTGCTGGAGGGCGCGCCGATGCTTGTAAGCGATTACAGACCGGGGGATCATCCGGGTGGATATGGCATTAGCGTAGACGTAAGCGGCCTGTCGTCCCCAAACTATACCTTTTTACCCGGCATCGGAAGTTTTACCGTAGAGCCGAAAGACGTCGGCGGGCTACTGTTACAGGTTGACAATCGCGTTAAGTACTACACCCAAGAAGACCCGGCATTTAACTTTGCGCGATGGCCGGAAGGCCTTGACCGTACTCACTTCGCCATTGAGTTTAGCCGCGACGATGGCGAAGACGTCCGTGCCGGGGGAGGATATGAGATCAGCGCGTCTGTGATGGTATTAGATGAATTTGAAGATTTCTATACTGGTGAAGAGCAAATTAAAGTGATGCCGGGAACGCTCACTATTAATAAGCTCCCGGTAACGATCACGCCGCTTGTAAGCGGTAAAGACGCAGGACAGGAAGAACCGGTATTAACGGCAATTGAGGAATTTTCGCCTGTAAAAAATCTCGAAGCGGAATGGCGCGCACCGCTCGTGTACGCTATAACACGCACAGCGGGCGAGGGCGTGGGAGTTTACAGGAAGTTCATAACCTCTACCTACGGCGCGGAGAGCCTTGAATCAATACAGGCGCAGAACCCTAATTATCTGGTAACGGTAATGGGGCTGGAGAGCGAAGGCTACACCTTCACAATTAATCCGCGCACGGTGGTATTGGTGGCCAACAGTTACGAGATAACGGCCGGGGACGATATACCGGAATTTACGGCTTATCTGCATCCAGATTATCTGCTGGCAAACGGCGATACCACATTGGTATACAGCCTCTACCTCGACGGTTCCGGCACGGAGGCAGGTGTTTATCCCATATTGTTCAATGTAGGCTCAAACCCGGACTATACTGTAAAGGTAGTGCACGGAACATTAACAGTTAAGGAAGCTTCCCAACCCACGCCGATAGTCTCGGCGGAGCCGGAACCCTCTCCAATAGAGCAGGAGCCTTCCCCAACGGAACCGGATGAAGAACCTAAGGACCCGTCGGTTTTATCAAATAAAGTTTTGGCATCAAACCCGCTGATGGCCCCGCCAAACGCTCCAGCCTCTATTGTTACGATACCCGATCAACCTCCCCCACTGGTGCCGGAGGTAGGAATTTCAGAGGGCGAAGAACCTCTTGCGGTCGACGGGACAGTCACGGCGTTTTGGGCGTTATGGAACCTGATATTGACCATAATAACCGGCATTATCATGCTGGGGTTGTTCGTCACCTATTTTATGCGTAAAGAAAAGAACGATGAAGATGAGCAAGGTGAAGTACTGACAGTCACAGAGCAGCCGGAAGAGAAAGAGCATATCAAACGCAGGGGTTTCGCTCGGTTATTGAGCGTCATCCCCGCTGTTGCGGCAATCATTGTGTTCATTCTGACGCAAGATATGCGCAATCCTATGGCAATGACAGACCGGTGGACGTGGCTGATGGCGGCAATCGCGGCTGTGCAATTAATTGTGGCACTCTTTGCAATCAAGAAGCGTATTTTCGTTACTAAGTGTTAATGCAATTTAGATAAAAAGAAAAAACCTCTTGACGACTTCGTTCGATTAGAGTAGAATGAAATTGTCGGCATTCTATTGCAATCTCCGTTCCCCTGAGTATATACAGCATCTCGAAGAACTGAATCAGAGAATCGAAGAGTCAAACCGGATTAGCATCGATGCGCACAATCGATATATAGATGAAAACGCATCACATATCGAAGAAATGGCCAGGATTATCAAAGAAAATCCCGGAGAATTTGATCAAGATTTCATCGATCAATATGTCGAAAGCCTCGACTATAAATTGACAGAGCTTTTCGATATCGAAGCATTCATTCGGGGCATTGAAAGGGATCTCGCCAATCTGCCGGGTTAACTTTCAGGATATCCCCTGAACAAACCGCCGAAAAGCGGTGGTACAACGCGGAAAAGGGCAGACAAGCTCTGCCCATATATCCCCAAAATTCTTATTGATAATAACAAGCCCGTAACCATGACGATTATGCCAAAGTTACGGGCTTGCTTCAAAAGTTAGGTGATATTAACTGGCGGATAGTCTTAATAGTTTAGCCATAGCTGCTATTCGGATGGGACTATTTGCCCAGAAGTGTGATTGCTTACTTCTTATTAAGATTACTTCAAGCTCCAACCGAAAACACCCGGCGCCCACACGTTTCCGTTTATGTTGGAAACCCATACTTGTCCATTATACGAAACTTCATCGCCTATGGAGTAAGCGTCATGTCCGCCAAACGGCTGCACCCACTCAGGAGGGAGCGTCTGGTTATTGCTAACCACCACCGATACCGCGTTGCTTACCGCTGTGGCAGTCTTGTTGCCCGTAGCAGCGTTGTCTGTATTGGTGACGACGCAGTAGTAATAACTTGTACCGGCTGTGTTTGTCGGGGCGTTATAAGTAGCGCTTGTCGCACCGGAAATGGCAGTGCCGCCGGTGTTGGTTTTGCTGGTGTTTTGGAACCACTGATAGCTGAGAGTACCCTGTGAGACGTTGGCTGTTACCGTTAATGCTGCCGTTCCCCCAATGTTTACCGTCCTATCAGATGGCTGACCGGTAATGTTCGGGGCTGCGGCATTGGTCTGGGAATTGGTGTTAACCACCACCGACACCGCGTTGCTTGTAGCTGTGGCAGTCTTGTTGCCCGTAGCAGCGTTGTCTGTATTGGTGACGATACAGTAGTAATACCTTGTGCCTGTTGTGCTTGTAGGAGCATTGTAGGTAGCGCTTGTCGCACCGGAAATGGCAGTGCCGCCGGTGTTGGTTTTGCTGGTGTTTTGGAACCACTGATAGCTGAGAGTACCTCTCGATACATTGGCTGCTACCGTCAAGGCCGCCGTTCCGTTTACGTTTACCGTTCTATCAGATGGCTGGCTGGTAATATTGGGCGTTTGTGCATTCACGAGCGGCTGTCCGGAATTGTTGTTGGCCGCCGCGATGACCGGGGCAATTGCATTGACAAAGTTGTTGCCGCCGCTTTCATCCCAGCCGATAGACCAGGTCATAATTCCACGGAAAGTGGGATATTGGGTAATGAGTTTATTTAAGGCTGAAGCGTAAACCGAAGGGGGTTGTATACCGTTGCCCGCGCCGGCGCGAGCAGGAACTCCGAAAGCTACCTGATCAGGTCTTAATCCTACAAAAGTCCCTTTGTCCATAGTCACAAAGCCTGTTATGAGCATTTGTGAAAGACGGATATAGCCTTCTTCAGAATAAACCTGAGCAAAAGGCGGGCCGGCATTTGCTGATGGCTGAAGCCAGGCGAAGTCGCCGTTAAAGCCATTATAGTACTGAGGATGAATAAAATCTAGAATATCGCGGATGGAGTCAAGAAAAGGCAGGAAGGCGCCGGCCATCCCTGAGGCAATAGCGCCGCCCTGAACGTAGATATACTCCGGAGCGGCCGTAATCAGAAAGTTAGAGCCGTAGGTCGCTTTGAGGTTACGCAGGATATACTCCAGATTAATAGACTGCGCCGTAACGAGATTGCCCATTCTGTCTGGGGCCATGCAAGCAATGGAGCTGCCTTCAAAGTCGACATCAAAGCCGTCAAAGCCGTATTCATTAATGATTGCCTTAACCCCGTTAAGGAAAACATCCCTTTGATGATTATTATCAAAATGAACAACGCCATTTTGTCCGCCACAGGATATTAAGACTTTTCTACCCTGTGCTTGCAAAGTTTTAATATCCGCTTTGAAAGCTGCTGTCTGCTGAGCCGGCGTGCCTGAATAAACATTGCTGAGATCCATATTCAGATGGGGAGTGTAATAGTTCCCTTGTGTTTCGATAAACGAAACGATTATAACATCCCATCCCGGGTTGGCCTGAGCCAAGGTTCTGTTGGTTCCTCCGTTTCCGCCTAGCCAGTAACCTATGTTTACATGCTTTTTAAGCGGTGTGCTGGCAGACGCAGATAATGTAAATGGCATAGTGGAAAGCAGTAACATTACGGTCAAAATTACCGCGGGAATGCGCTTTCGATTGAACTTGTTCATGGATCTGTTCATTAAAAATTCCTCCATTTCTTTTGTAATCTTGGAGTTAAAACATTTCATGAAAACAGTAGGTTAATGAAAGTTTTAATCTTCAAGATGTTTCCATTAACTTAGCTTGTGGATGGGATCTCATAAGTACTGCTGGACAAATTACGGATACTTCCCGGTACTGCTCCAGTACTCTACCGGTTTAGGTTCTCCGCTTTTACGTAAATTCACCTCCCATCTATATAGAGTCCCAACCATAGGCCCTTAATTATATACCCAACGAGGATGCGAGTACCCGAGCGGAGCGGTTCACCGCCCTGCTTTTGCTCAGCGAATAGAACCACCTCTCCGCTTCAAATATATGATTAAATACTATAATTATATTTTAGTATCGATTTTTGTCAATAAAAAAGGAGTGAGCAGACACATTTAGGGTGTAAACGGGCAATTTTCGGGCTGACGGCGCGTACCTGAGCGTCCGGTAGTGACTTGTTTTTCCATAGGCGGTATCTTTCCAATCATAACTTGTTACCACCATAATAAAATAAGATGGTATATACCGTCTTAATTAATTCTATATATTATCTTTTTCTTTATCAATGTTTTTTCATATATACTTATCTCAATGCTCCGTCGAGAAGAAGCATTCAGATAGATATATGTAAAAATAATTGTAGCAACAGTAACCCGTCCATAATAACAATTAGCGAGTCTGCCAATTCCACCACTCGCGCACAAGAACAATCCTAAGTCTAACAAACCTGCTTTGTCAAGTCAGAATTTTCCTGCTTGACAAAGAGATTTTTATATGCTAATCTTATCATAGTTAGCCTAGGCTAACTATTTTACATATTAGTGTAGAGCGGAGAAAATATATGCTGACATTAAAAGATTTATCAGTTGGCCAGAGCGGTCGTGTATTGACGGTCGGCGGCGAAAAAACGCTTAGGCGGCGGCTTTTGGATATGGGAATCACGCCCCGCACTGTCGTAACTGTGCGAAAAACAGCTCCGATGGGCGACCCGATAGAGCTGTTTCTCAGGGGCTATGTTTTGACTATAAGGCTCGAAGATGCCGAAAAAATTACAGTTGAGGAAGCGACATGAAAGAGAACATGTCATCACAGGCTAAAACGGACACTCGCGGCGGGCTGCGCCCGCTGAAACTTGCGCTTGCCGGAAATCAAAACAGCGGGAAGACAACGCTGTTCAATCAATTGACGGGCTCTAATCAGCATGTCGGCAACTTTCCCGGCGTTACGGTTGAGCAGAAAAACGGGAATATTACATGGCAAAAACATATCTCCGTTGTAGACTTACCGGGCATCTATTCCCTGTCGCCGTACAGCAGAGAGGAGATCGTTACCCGCGACTTTCTGCTGAAACACAGACCTGACGGAATTATCAACATCGTCGACGCGACAAATATAGAACGCAACCTGTATCTGACATTACAACTGATAGAGCTTCAAATACCGATGGTGCTGGCGCTGAATATGATGGATGAGGTTGACGCCAATAATGGTAGTATAGACATACGGGTTTTACGGGAAACCCTCGGTATCCCAGTAGTTCCAATTTCGGCAGTCAAGAAGCAGGGTATAGCGGAACTTGTTGACCAGGCCATCTTTGTAGCACAAAGCCGCAGAAAGCCGGAACGTACTGACTTCTGCTCGGGTGCTATACATAGAGCCATACACGCTATCTCACACCTCATCGAAGACCATGCCGAGCGGAGCGATATGCCGATGCGCTTCGCGGCAACAAAACTGGTAGAAGGAGACGAACTCATAATAGAAAGTCTCAGCCTTACAGAAAATGAAAAAGACGTGGTAGAGCATACCGTGACCGAGATGGAGACAGAGCTGCAAACGGATAGAGAGGCGGCTCTTGCGGACATGCGGTACAGTTTTATAGAGAGTCTTTGCAAGAAGTGCGTCGTTAAAATCGGCGAAAGTATAGAATACCGGCGCAGCCTATCACTTGATAGATTGCTGACGCATAAATATCTTGCGTTCCCCACATTCTTGGTCGTCATGTTCGCGGTTTTCTGGCTGACATTCAATGTAATTGGTATGCCGTTGAGCAATCTGATGATGGATGGGTTTGACGGTCTTTCAGGCGTGGCCGGTGATGCGCTGACGGCGTTCGGTCTGAATGTCGTAGCGCGTTCACTCGTCATCGACGGTATCTTCGCAGGTATCGGTACTGTTCTGAGTTTTGTTCCAGTTATCATTGCGCTGTTCTTCTTCCTGTCGATTTTAGAGGACAGCGGTTATATGGCACGCGTGGCTTTCGTCATGGATAAACCGATGCGCAAGATCGGGCTGTCCGGCCGCAGCTTTGTTCCGATGCTGATGGGCTTCGGCTGTACGGTTCCGGCAATAATGGCAACGCGGACGCTTCCCAGCGACCGCGACCGAAAAATGACTATATTGCTTACACCGTTTATGAGCTGCGGCGCAAAGGTTCCGATTTATGCGCTCTTTACCGCAGCTTTTTTCTCTAAGTATCAGGCTTTGATAATGATAGCGCTGTATATTATCGGCATACTGTTAGGGATTCTCTCGGCATTAGTTATGAATAAAGTGACATTCAGGGGCGCGCCGGTACCGTTTGTTATGGAACTGCCGAACTACCGTTTTCCCTCGGTAAAAACAGTTTTACTCCTCATGTGGGATAAGGCGAGTGATTTTTTACAGCGCGCGTTTACCATTATCTTCGCCGCGACAGTCGTAATATGGTTTTTACAGTCATTCGATATACGTTTGGACCCCGTTGCCGACAGCGCGAACAGTATGCTGGCGGCAATAGGACGATTTATCAGCCCCATACTCGCGCCACTGGGCTTTTCGGATTGGCGTGTATCGACGGCACTTATCTCCGGCTTTATGGCTAAAGAGACGGTGATCAGCACATTAGCTGTATTGACGCAGGCGAGTATAGTGGAGGTTGGAGAGACGCTGCACACGTTGTTTTCACCGCTAAGCGCGTTCAGCTTTTTGGTCTTCACCTTGCTGTACACGCCATGCGCGGCCGCCGTCGCTGTTGCTAAGCGGGAACTTAACAGTACAGTCGGCATGTTATTCGTCGTGCTATATCAGACAGGGGTTGCGTGGATTGCTTCGTTTACTGTATATCAATTGATAGGGTGGTTGTTTCATTCAAAATAAAACTCTCCCACTCCCTTTTGGATAGTGATCGTATATTCATGGTAGTCATAATTTATCGTCATTATAATGATATGTCCCTGCTCGACGGACGGTTTGCCCAATTCTACAAAGTCTCCATCCCCTAACACAACGAAGCCGCCGTCGGTTCTTAGATATTGAGTGTATGCTATTAAATCATCGTGTACCGTGCTTGACTGGTATGTTACGGTTCTGGTGGTGCCGTTATTCTGTGTGGAGATCGATGTATCAGTTACATCTCTTTTTCCGACTATAGTGGCTACCGACTTTATAACATCCTCGCCCAGAATGTAATCTTGTATGTCGTCGGTGCTGTTCAATGAGATAATAACAATAATTGTACCTATCACGAGTGTGCACGCAAGGGCAATCAGCGCAATTTTCGAACCTTTACTCATGATGATTTCTCCTTTATTTTATCATCCATCAATTTTGCGAACCCGTCAACGCTCATTGCGCCGAGATCGCCCTCGCGGCGGCAGCGCACGGCGGCCGTGCCGCTCTCCTGCTCTTTGTCGCCGATGACGAGCATATAGGGTATCTTCTGATTCTGTGCCGAACGAATCTTATACCCAATCTTTTCATTGCGGGCATCAAGCTCCATGCGGAACCCACGTAAATTCAGCGCGTCATAGACGTTCTTCGCCGCATCTAAATTGCGGTCGGTCAGCGGCAGGACGATTGCTTGTACGGGCGCGAGCCACAACGGAAACGCGCCGGCACAATGTTCGGTGAGAATGGCGATAAAGCGTTCGAGAGAGCCTAATATTGCGCGGTGTATCATAACAGGACGGTGCCTTTCGCCGTCAGAGCCGACATATTCCAGCTCGAAACGCTCCGGCATTTGGAAGTCGAGCTGCACAGTGCCGCATTGCCAAGTGCGTCCCAGAGAGTCGCTTAAATGAAAATCAATTTTAGGGCCGTAGAACGCGCCGTCGGCGGGGTTTAGCTTGAAATCTTTACCGACGCGTTTCAGGGCTGATTCCAAGGCAGCTTCGGCCATATCCCATGTCTCGATTTTGCCCATAAAATTTTCAGGGCGCGTCGAAAGTTCAACTTTGTATTCAAATCCGAATGCGCTATAAATTTCATCCACAAGCTGCATTACGCCAACCAGTTCATCTTCTGCCTGCTCGGGCGTCATAAAGATATGCGCATCGTCTTGTGTGAAGTTGCGTACACGCATAAGTCCGTGCAACGCGCCCGACAGTTCGTGCCGGTGTACCAATCCCAGTTCTGCTATACGTAGCGGCAGGTCGCGGTAAGAGTGCATTTTCCTCTTGTACACCAACATCCCGCCGGGGCAGTTCATGGGTTTAATGGCGAAAGTAGCGTCGTCAATCTGTGTAAAGTACATATTATTTTTATACTTATCCCAGTGGCCTGAACGGTGCCAAAGTTCCTCGTTAAGGGCGATGGGCGTGCGGATCTCCTGATAACCGGCGGCTTCGTGCTTTTCGCGCCAATAGTTTTCGAGCAGATTACGCAAGATCATGCCTTTTGGCATAAAGAATGGGAAACCCGGACCCTCCTCGTATATATCGAACAAATCCAGTTCGCGTCCGAGGCGGCGATGGTCGCGCTTTTTGGCCTCCTCCAGCATTTTTAGATATTCGTCAAGCTCTTCTCTTGTCTCAAACGCCGTGCCGTATATGCGCGTGAGCATTTTTTTGTTCGAATCACCGCGCCAGTATGCGCCCGTTGCGCTTAACAGCTTGAAGATCTTGGCGCGTCCTGTGTGATCGATGTGCGGACCGGCACAGAGGTCGTAAAACTCACCCTGTTTATAAAACGAGATGACCGCATCTTCGGGAAGTTCGCTTATCAGCTCGACTTTATATGGCTGATCCTTGACAAGCTCCAGCGCCTGATCGCGCGGCATTTCAAGGCGCTCAATACGATAACGCTCCTTGACGATCTTCTTCATCTCGGCGGCGATGGCTTCCAGTTCGGCTTCACCGATGGGTTCGGGCGTGTCAATATCGTAATAGAACCCGTTTTCAATAGCGGGCCCTATTGCCAGTTGGGCGTGAGGATAGAGACGCAGGACAGCCTGAGCCAGAATGTGCGCCGCGCTGTGGCGCAATGTGCTGAGAGCTTCGTTCATAAGATATGACCCCTTTTGTAATTTGTATAAAACATAGTATAACACAGGAAATAAACGCTTGCAAGTAGAAATCGCCCTTGACAATGTACCTCGCCTATGTTACACTGAGCATACAAGAAGCGTGCCGATTATCGACACGCCGCCTAAACAACAACTATGTAGCCGTTGCATTGACAGATGGGGCGGCTACATTGCTGTCGGCGATAACATTACCACCAGCCAAAGTGCGATTATTGCACAGATGACGAAGCGGATAATCTTTTTTACCATAGGCAACACCTCCTTCACACCACAGAATCTGCGGGGGAAGAAAGGCGGCAGCCGAAACCAGCACCCTCTTGCAAGCCGATAATATCACAATTCGACAGCAAAGTCAATAAATAGAAACAAAAATATACAACGGCGCGATGAAGACATCGCGCCCTATCCATACGCAAACATTGTTTTCATTTTCAAAAGTTTTATTAATATCTGCGCCGTTGTCGTCGCGTCGCCCAACGCGCGGTGCGCCGCCGGGTTCGGTATTTGAAGGAAGTCAGATACCGACGATAGTTTGTAGCTTTTAAGCCCCTTTATCTTACGCCGCGCGAGCTGTAGTGTACAGAGGGTCTGCGGACGGAATTCGCGTTCGGCGCGGGCGCAGTATTGAGAGAGAAACCCCCAGTCAAACGGCAGATTGTGCGCAACAAGGATGTCATTGCCGATAAAGTCTAAAAGCAATGGCAGCAGTTCCTCGAATGGGGGATACCCGGCGGTCATGTATGGGGTGATGCCTGTGATCTGCGTTATTTTAGCGGAGATATGACCGTGGGGATTACACAGCGAGGCGAGGTTTAACCCCAACTCCCCGTTCTCGACGCGCACGGCGGCGAACTCAATGACCTCGCACTGGTGCGGGCTGAGTCCGGTAGTCTCGAAATCTATAACACAGTACCTAGGACCTGTTAACACTATCTTCAACACCCATCCTTTGGCGGATTTTCCGCCATACTTCGTTGAATTTTATTGCCATACGCAAGTATGCCTTCAAAAATTTGCCTTGTCTGTCTAAAAAATCCACTCAAAATCTTGGTATCACAGATAGTATCAACAGATCCTAGTCAACGCTTTTCCCTGTTAGCCATGCTATTGACTGCTCAATGGCTGTTTTCGAGTCGCCGAGATCTTGACCTGCAAAGCGGTGGTCAAAACTCTTGCAAAACTTGGAAACTTTCGTAGACAGGTCGTCTAACTTGACATATGCCTTAGCGCATACAACTTGCTTAAACGTCTCTAATTGCTTGCGCTTTAAGTGTAAGATGCTGACGTCCAGCAAAGCCCCTATATGAGGGAAGCACAGTTTAGCTTTTTCAAACTTGTCGCGAAAGTTAGGATCGGTCTGCCATATATAAATTAAGTTACGGTAATACGCTGACATAAATGTGTCTTTGCGGTCGCATACAAAGCATGTCGCGGCGGGGTTGCCGATTGATTTTTCAAGGGTCTGGCGCTGTTCTATAAGATAGCTCTCCAAAATCAGCCCCAGCGGCAGGCGCTTACCCATCGCCGCCATATCCTCGAAGTGCTTGAGGCAGAAACCCAGCTTATTCGTCTGTATGCGCACGTCGGGCTCCATCATCGCCGCGCCTGTGACGTATTCAAGCGCATCGGCCTCCAGCTTGGCGTGCAGACGGCATAAGGGACAGCCGTTCGGATCGTCGAACGCGTCGTTTATTGGGATAGTGTAGATGGTTTCTTTCATGGGAAACATCCTTTCAAAAAATCAAGTTTTTATTGACAAAAGGATAGATATGTATTATAATAAAAGCGCAGGAGGCGGTTGCGTCCGCCCCCGCACTTAGGTCAGACCCGCTTTGCGGTTTGCCTTACCGTAGTATTTTCAATAGAAAATAACCGCCGGCTTTGCAAGTGTGGGCGGTTATTTTTTGTCGTTTTTTATGTCCTTGTATATCGCATATGCTAATGATAATAGGTTTATCAACAGCGACAACAGCAATAACAGTTCATCCGACATAGCCTCACCTCCCCGTTTGAAGAATGAACTATGTCACCTCCTCCGGTTACGGTTCGGCGCACCGCTCCACAGACTGACTTAATATGATATTATCACATTTTGTCGTGTGATGTCAAATTGGGTGCTTCATTTTTGCGGCGGAGATGGGTTGTCTGTCCTGCCGAGTAAGTAGTCGGCTGACGTATTGAAATGGTCAGTAAGGGCTATGAGTATTTTTTGGATGGGATCATGTGTCCCGTATTCATATCGTTGATAGGTGACCTCTGCCACTCCTATACTGTCGGCTACTGTTACTTGTGTCTGTCCTGCTTTAATTCGTAATTCTTTTAATCTTTCAGCCATTTTCATAATAATCACCTTCAATCACACGAAAAGAGTATTGGAACTACGAATATGCAGTGTTAAAATAAGAGCATAGAACTACAAGCGTGTAGTGTTTTTATGTTTCTGTAGGGGCGCATATTATGCGCCCATGGGCGATTGATAATCGCCCCTACGAAAATTGTTGCGATAAAGGAGTTGCAAAAAATGTTTGAGAAATCAAAAATGTTTGATCTGTACATCTCTGAATTGATAGAAGAAAAACTGAAAACGCTTGCCGTCACTGACGGCGAATATGGGACACTCAAAGCAAAGATGGATATTGATTTCGAGATGTTAGAGACTAACTTTAATATGGAGGAAATTGAAATTATCGAGGGTTTTCAAGGCTTAATCTGTGATATGTATGCCATCGAGAACAAGTATTTGTATTTTCAAGGGTTCGGGGATTGTATGCGGTCGTTGAAACGACTGGAGGTTTATTGACATTCCGCTATAATTACTGTATAATTCTATTACAGACAGGTACAATTGTCAATTGTCAATTGTCAATTGTTAACTGTCAATTGATTACATCCGGGGGTGAGACTATGGACGCGACAATGGAGATCAGCCGCGAGATATGCGCGCTGTGCGACCCGAGCCGTATTATACTGTTCGGGCAAAAAACGCAATACGGCAGTGATGAGATAAGGGACATCAGTCTCTGCGTCATCGTTGACACGTATGATAAGGAACAGCTGGAGAACACCATATACTTGAATGTAGACCACAATGTCTCGTTCAATCTGCTGCTCTATACGCCGGAGGAGTGGGCGCGGCTTACGCAGGACAATATGAGTTATGCCCATAAAATTGCTAAGAAGGGGACAATGGTCTATGAGCGCCCGCTATAACGCGCCGCATGATTCGCGGCGGTATGTCGATTGGCTGGAGCGGGCTCATGCTGACTTAAAAGCCTGTAAGCTCTTGCTTGAAAACAGCGGCGATAGATTGCTGGCGGTATTTCACGCACATCAGACGATAGAGAAATCGCTTAAGGCGTTTTTGCTCTTTGCCGCGCGTCAGCACGCCGACGGACACAACCTTACATATTTATGCCGCCAAGCGTTAAGGCTCGACGGCGGTTTTGCGATGTATCTGCCAGATTGCGCGCGCATGGGGCGCTATTACATAGAGACGCGCTACCCGGCGGACTTGCCCGTGACCATCGACGACGAGACCGCGAGCGGCGTTTTGAAGGTCGCCGAGAAGCTGTACAGGCATGTCTGTTCAGTGGCGAAATAGGGGAGTCAAGAACTTTTTAGAACATCCTACTAAACACAAAATACTCATAGGTGAAGAAGAACTCGTACAGGTCAAACACTTCTGAGAGCGCGAGTTCGTTCTGCCGAACCCATTCGGCGAGCTTTTCAAAGCCCTCTTTCAAGTCTCCGCCGCGGGCACGTGTCTCCCAAGCCGCCGCCAACAACGAGCAATACTCTCCGTGCAGTCTCAGGTATTCCCAAGAAGCCCTGAGACTTTTATTTTGCGAACTTTTTATATTCCTGTCAACGCACGGGGCAAAATCCTTTATCAAAGTTTGCGCTTCGGCAAAATGTTCAGCCTGCGCGGGGTCAATCTGCTCTTTTTCGCGGCGCATGTAAACAGGGTCGAACAGACGGGTCATCATTTCGGTATATTCAAGCGCACATTTCCAGTCATCGCCAAATGAGACTTTATAGAATTCTTCGCTGTACCCGGAATAGGTTGTGCTTTTATCCCACAAAGTACGCGCCATAATGTTCATCGGCAGCCCCGTTGGGAAGAAGACGCGGAAAGCCTGACAGCTGACCATGCCGCCTAAGCCGATGTCCTCAAGTCCGGCCATATCGTCGCGCAGAACACGGGCAATATCGGTATAACCGGGGTCGCTGAAATGATCCCACATGAAGTGGTAATCAAATATAAAACTGTCGCCGCCACTGAACAGCTCCTGCCACTTTTTTAGGAATGCTACGTTGTCCTCGACAGAGCGAGGCATCTTCAGCCTGTTACGCTCGAAAGGCGGCAGAGTGTCGGGACATTTGGACATATCCGCAGTATATGCCGACGAGTATGAGCGCGTGATCGGCGCGAACATAAGCGTAAAGCGGTCGGGGTTAACAATGCGCTCGTTCTGCGGCGGCCAGAGCAGATCCACATAAACCAGAAACACTACGCGCGTTTTAAGATTTACGTCGGTAAGTTTTTTATCCAAATCGTTTAGCATCATAGCATAGTAGTCGGAGGGGAGCGTATCTTTGCAGCCGTCGCACTCGCAGTGGTTATTCATGCCGTCACCGAGCCAGAAATGGATATAATCTATCTCGGGATGGGCGGCGCAGTGATCGCGTATCGCGTCAGTTATTCTCTCGCGCACGAGTTCCTGTGAATAGCATAGTTGGGTGTTTAAGGCTATGCCGTCATAAAGCTCACGCTTGCCTTTGACCAGCGCCAGACAGGCTTCGAGCTCGGGAGAGACTTCGGGGATACCGTAGACAGATGTATCCCAGCCTATGGCGTCGATTCCGAAAGGCTCGCATGTCCAGCCGTGACCCACGGCGTGGTACATAAGACCGCGGCGGCTTACTTCGCGCTCGTGACGGCGCACCATACCCTCGACTTCGGCGCGTGTAGCGGTGTGCGGCGTGAGCAGAGGATTTTTATGGTGACCGTACCAGCGGTCAAAGAACGCGAAAGGTACAAAAAACTGATTGAAATAGCAATTCATGCCGACCTTTGGAAGCCATTTTATCATATCCATGACATGGTCATAGGACACCGCGCCCTCGATACATACGCCCCTGTGGCGGTATGATGGCGTTTCACAGTGTTTTACTTTAATGTTTTCAGGCAGGGCGTTCGGTAAAATCTCGCCATCCGCGCCGAAGCGGATCCAGTTACAGCCCAGCTCTCTTAAAAAGCGGTAGACAGCTATCAGCACGGCGCGGGGATTGGTTCCGGCGATTATGCCGTGATAATCGGTAACGTCAATGAATATCGCGTCGTCACGCTCGGGATCGGTAACATTCGGCAGAGATTCATAATCATCTAACAGCCAAAGTACGTCGCTGAGTGATGGGTCGTATGACAGCATTTGCGCAATCGAGACTTCGGCGGCGACGTCGATAAGCGTCAGGTAACGCTTTAACTCATCGGCTGCGAGGGCGATGGTCTCGTTAGGGGAAGTGACGGCAATTTTGGTAAGCAAAGAGAGCTCCTCCTTAGTATATTCGTTGATATTTATTATCCGGTCTTGCTTCCCAGGCAGTTTGGACAAATAGTTCGGCATTCATGGCACACAATCAAAAATTCTCTTTCTGTACGAAATGCGTGTGCAAGACAAGCTTTTTGATCCATTGCCGGATCACCCAAAGCCCCTGCGGGACAACTTTCTATACACAGGGAACAGCTATCGGGACAAGGATCACCGGTCAATAATACGTCCGCCTCTAATTCGGCTTCGGTCAATATGGCATTTAGCCAGACCATATTTCCGTATTCAGGCGTAACGAAAAGAGTGTTTCGTCCGATTCTTCCAAGCCCGGCGGCCACAGCGCAATGCTTCGCGGACACGATAGCGCGAAAACGATCGGTTTTTTCATCAAATTGAGTGTAGGCGACCGATCCGGTAGTCGTTGCAATCATACCACGCCGTTCTGCCTCTATACAGAATTGTACGGATATCTTATCAAGCATATCCGAAAGCATATTTCTTGTAATCGTATAAGGAATTGTGGTTTTACAATGTATTGTTCCGGTGGGGAACGCTTTAGCGATTACTATTACCGATTTACACTGCGGTAAAACATTGCGCGGATGAAATCCTTCAGGAGCCTCGTCAAAGCGGTCTATAGACGCAATCCCGCACAGATCGGCCCCCATACTATATAGAAGTTGTTTTGTTTCGTTTGCATCCATCTATGTATTTCCCCCTTCAATAATATTATATGCCGACAACGATTTTATCATAAGCAATTAAGAAATGCAAACACCGAATACACTCTCCCGCAATTCCTGACCGCAGGGGTGGGCGTCTTTATAATGCAATCCAATTTTATCGGTTATGTTACACTCTAACTCAAAAAACAGCTTGCATACATCCCCTAGCCGACGGTAATGCGCAGGCTTTGTAATTATCGGCAGTGATGTAGCTTTTTTCATGCGCTTTAACAGCTCCGCGCCCGTGCTGTCAAACGCTAGCGCCCGTATATACGGCGGCAGCGCGTCTACACGCGGTATGCCGAGATATGCGCACAGTACGATACGCCTTATGCGCGCTAGCGTGTACCGTTTTGTCTTGACCGACATGTAAAGCTCGTCGAGAGTTGTTGCCGTCCGCGCCGAGGCTAGTAGTCTATGCTCAAGTCCCTCGCTGACATCAGGGACTTGCGCCCAAGCTTTAACAGTCATACCGCGCAGAGCCGCAAGCACGAGCCGTTCACCGGCATGGAGGGATATAAGCTCACTCCGCGGGGATTCGGGCAGATCAACCTGTTTGCCGCTGAACAGCCGCCGTCTTATCTCCATCGCCGATAAAAACCCTGTTTCCGACAACTCGTCATGCCCCGCGCCCGAACGTTTTACCGTAACAGGGGTCATATCCACGTCCAGTGTCTTTATAGCTTTCAGATAACATAAGCCTAGTATATCGTTCGCGCCGCCCGAAAAGTCCGCCGCTTTTGCCTGCGCGGCGGCGTAAGAGTAGCCTAGAGACATGAGTGAATTGAATTTATCTGTATTCTGCTCAAGCGCGGCTTGAGCGCGTTTCAGCTCATCAACATCGCCGCACTCACTGCCAAAAGACAGCATATCGATAACGCCCGTGGCGTTTAGCAGATGTACTCCGCCGAGTGCAAACCTTTCACCAGCGGCACAGGCATACGGTGCGGGGAGTTCTATCACAAGGTTTGCGCCATGACGCACGGCCGCGCGGGCGCGCTCCCATTTGGGCAGACACGCGAGGTCACCGCGCTGCGTGACGCTTCCCGACATGGCGCACACGATTGGCGTATCGCGCCCGACCAGCTCACGCGTATGTTCGATATGATAGACATGCCCGTAGTGCAAGGGGTTGTACTCAGCGATTATTCCGGCGGCACGCATTGGATTCACCTCTTTGAGGGTATTATAACGGAAAAAAAATGTACTGTCAAAAGGCGTTTTTAAAAATAAAATGCTTGACTTTTGCCTGGCAATATGTTGCGCTTATGCCAGACAAAAAGAGAGGTGAAATAATTGTCTAAAAAATTAGGTCGTCCAACACAAGAATTTTGGAGGTTAGAATATGCAAACAATTATGGAGACTTTATTTGACCAGTACAATTTGGGACGAACCCGATATACGGAAGAACGACACCGCATAGCAGCAAGTGAGGGTATGCTTAAAAAAGATTTTAATAAATGGCAGCGAATAAGATTCTCAGTATTATAGACGATAAAGATTTAATCACGAAAAGTGGGCGGTGGACAGTTTCTCTGAGGGCGTGAGATACGGCATAAGGTCTATGATTGAGGCGTTGAGCAACAAAACTTGACAACATTCGCTAACATATGATAATATTACTCTAAGTCAGTCTGTGGAGCGGTTTGCCGAGCCGTAACCGGAGGAGGTGACAAAGGTCATTCTTCATACGGGGAGGTGAGGCCATGTCGGATGATTTGTTATTGCTGTTGTCGCTGTTGATAAACCTATTATCATTGGCGTATGCGATATACAAGGACATAAAGAACGATAAAGACGACAAAAAATAACCGCCCCACTTGCCGGTGAACGGTTATTTTTGACATAAAATAATACGGCTTGGCAAACCGCGAAGCGGGTCTGACCCAAGCGCGGGGGCATGTGCAACCATCCCCTGCGCTTTTATTATAGTCTATGCCACTTTCTTTGTCAAGTGAAATAAATTGTTTTTAGGTCTTTTCTTGACATTTATTTTATGTTATAATTACTTTTATAGGCTGGAAGAGCCGGAGGTACAATATGAACACAACGCAGACCTTCGAGGGCAAACATACTGTCAAAGAGGCGCTGATTGCAGGTCGCCCGATTGACAAGCTGTTCATCCTCAGAGACGCGCATGGACTGTCCGACATCAGGCGTTTAGCGCGCGAAAGCGGTATTCCTGTTGTCGAGTGCGACAGAGCAAAGTTGAATACTATGTCTCAAACCTCGGCACATCAGGGCGTTATCGCTGCGGGAGCCGCCTGCGATTGGTCGGAACTGGACGATGTTTGGCAGAAAGCCGAACAGAGCGGGCAGCCGCCGCTGATTGTTGTGTGCGACGGCGTAGAGGATCCGCGCAACTTAGGGGCAATTATCAGGACGGCCGAGTGCGCGGGCGCGCACGGCGTTATAGTATCCAAACGGCGCTCTGCCGGGCTGACCGGCTCGCTGGCGAAAGCGGCGGCGGGTGCGCTGGAGCACATACCCATTGTCAGGGTGCCTAATATATCCGCGCTGTTAAAAGATTTAAAGGCGCGCGGGCTATGGGTTTACGGCACGGAGTGCGGCGAGGGCGCTAAGCCGATTTACGACGTGGATTTCTCTGGCGGCGTTGCGCTGGTGTTGGGCGGCGAGGGCGAGGGGCTTGGCCGGTTAGTCAAAGAGAACTGCGACGTGCTTGTGCATATTCCGATGTACGGTAAGACACAGTCGCTTAATGTATCAACAGCTTGTGGGGTGATCTTATGGACGATAAAGAACTCAAATTAGAGGATATTTTGGCGGAATTCAGGTACGATGCAGCGCTTAGCAAACAGCCTAAGTCCATTGAACCTGTTGTTGACGTTGATATTACCGACTCGGCAACAGCTGCAAACGAGAGATTAAACCAGCTGCTTGAAGATATGCGCAAAGTTGTCGAGGATGAGGAAGAACCGCTGCCGACTCCTGAGGATGTAGCGGCTATCCCGCTTAAAAGTCCCATAGATCCGAAAGCGGAACCATCTGCCGAGGATATAGATCCCATCGGCGAGATAGTCATAGACCAGAGCGTGTTTGGACCTCCTGAGAATTTTTCCCAGACGTTTGCGCCCAGTAACGAATATGTGGGTACACATGAGGACGATGACGCTGAGTATATGCCGGAGGAACCGAAAAAAACTCTGCGTGAGCGCTTGAACGAGCACTCGAAACGCTTAAAAGATCCTGATATAGAAATATCTCCCGCAGAAGCTGCGTCAAAGCTCATACCATACGTTAGGTCCCTGACATTCAGAGCGTTCGGGGCGTTGATACTCTGTCTGCCACTGATATACGGAACCCTTGCGCACAGGTTTTTACTCCCGTTCCCTCAGGCAATCGACTTTTTATACCACCCATACATGTACCTGTTCTTCATGCTTGCCGGACAGATATTGGTCATGCTGTGCGCCGCTGAAATTATCGGTAAAGGTCTGGCGGACTTATTCAGGTTGCGGCCGACTGTCGAGACGGGCGTCGCCGTGGCATGTATCGCCAGTATGGCACATGTGTTCAGCATATTTATTTTCCCGCAGAGATGGGACACGTTTTTACCGTACTGCGCGGTATCGGCTGTGTCCGTGTTTTTTGCACTGATGTCGGCACGTCTGCGTCACGGCGCGCGTTTAAGGACATATATGGTGGCTAAAAATGCTAATCCATGCCAGATAGTAACGATGGAAGACAGGCTGTTTGACGACAGTTCGGGCATAACAAAGCGCGAGGGGGATCCCGAGAGCTTTGCGCTTCAGACCGAGCGTCCGGACAATGTCGAACGGTTTTTTAACTTTTTTATACCGCTGGCGCTTATCTCAGGTGCGTTGTTGGCGTTTATGGTGTCATTCGGCTCAGACGAGCCTAAAAACTTTTTCTGGGTATGGTCGGCGATAATGTCATGTGTCGCGCCTTTTGCGTCACTGTTGGCATTCGTGCTGCCATATAACGCGGTGTCTACGCGGTTAGCGACGGTCGGGGCGGCGCTTGCGGGCTGGACGGGTGCTAAAAATCTTGCGCGCTCAGATGTCGCGGTGCTGACTGATTCCGATATATATCCGCCAGGTGCGGTGACGCTGAACGGGCTAAAGGTGTTCGGCAGCCACTCGTTTGACAAAGTGATCTCATATGCGACAAGTGTTGTGTCCGCGTCGGGAAGCGAACTCTCCCGCGCGTTTAACGAGCTTTTAAAAGGTAATCGCGACGCGATACGTACCGTCCACGACTTCCAGCATTACGAGGGCGGCGGTATGGGTGCCTATCTCAACAACGACCGTGTACTTTTAGGTTCATATAACTTTATGGTGAGTATGAGTATCTCTATGCCGACGGAGTTGAACATAAAAAACGCTGTGTTTATCTCGATAAACATGGAACTTGCGGGTATTTTTGCTATAAACTACACCGTTCAGAACAGTGTGAAGGTATCTCTTGCAATGCTTGCGCGCCACGGTTGTCTGCCGCTGTTCGCTGTCAGGGATTTCAATATCACGGCATCTAACCTCAAATCGCGATTTAAGCTGGACGATGAACAAATGGATTATCCCGTTATCGAGGAGCGGCTTACTCTGTCCGACCCGAACAGGACAGTCAGGGCAAAACCGTCCGCTATCGCGGGCAAAGAGGGGCTGCTTACTTACGCGGAGATCATCATCGGCGGTCTTTCGCTTAAGCGAACGGCGAATATCAATCTGTGGATGTCTGTAGCGAGCGCGTTATTAGGCTTTTTAATGATGCTCTACTTCACATCCATCGGAGCGGCATCTGCCGCAAGTCCCGCGAATGTGTTGATGTTTCAGTTCTTGTGGACGGTGCCGGTGCTGCTGGTGTCAGCCTGGTCGGCAAGGTATTAGGCAGGTGGCCCGATACGTGGGCATTGTCTCCGAGCCCCATGTACAAGGGGATAAACTTAAGCACAATATGGAGGTTATAATGGGAAATATTGCTATAATTGGACATGGTATAGTCGGCTCGGGTGTTACCGAGGTTTTGCGCGAGAATCGCGACGTCCTTTCGCAGAGGGCGGGCTGCGGGGTTGACCTTAAATACATTCTCGATACCAGACCGATCGAGGATAAGTGTTATGTTTCGGACATTTCGACTATAATCAACGATCCTGAGATAGACGTGGTTGTCGAGACTGTCGGCGGCGCAACATATGCATTGGAGTATACAAAAGCCGCGCTGAATGCGGGGAAATGCGTCGTGACATCTAACAAGGAAATCGTAGCCACGCACGGTGATAAACTTCTGGCGTTGGCAAGGGAGAAAAACGTCAACTATCTGTTCGAGGGCGCAGTCGGCGGCGGCATACCCATAATCCGTCCGATAAGCCAGTGTCTGCTGGCAAATCGGCTTGAGGAGATTTACGGTATCCTTAACGGTACAACGAATTTCATACTCACAAAGATGGCTGACGATGGCATGGATTTCGCGTCCGCGCTAAAACAGGCGCAAGAGCTGGGGTATGCCGAGCGTGACCCGAGCGATGATGTAAAGGGCAGGGATGTATGCCGCAAAATCTGCATACTCGCATCGCTGGCGTTTGGCTATCATGTCAGTCCCGAAGATGTGCAAGCGACGGGCATAGAGGACGTAACGATCGACGATATTATCTGGGCAAAGAGCAAAGACTTTGCTATAAAGCTCATCGGGCGAGCGGTGCGCCTTGAAGATGGGGTGACGGCGTATGTCGCGCCGCACATGGTGCCGAAGAGCAACCTGCTGGCAAATGTAAATGATGTGTACAACGCCGTCATCACCTGTGGCAATGCCGCGGGCGATGTTATGTTTTACGGGCAAGGCGCAGGCAAGCTGCCAACGGCGTCCGCCGTTGTGGCGGATATACTCGACGCCTTAAGGCATAAGAACGCGCGGAAGTATTTTGACTGGCAGCCCGCGAAAAAGGGTTGGCTTGTACCGCCCACCGAACTTAAAACGCAGTGGTATGTACGCGGTGAGGGTCTTTGCGATACAAACCCGGGAAATAAATTCGCGATGAGGGTGTTAATATAATTAACAATTAACAGTGAACAATTGACAATTTGGTATATGTTGGGCGCGGCGGCCTCGACGCGCAATGCAAGGGGAGAGATAATCATGGAAGACAAAAAAACAGTAGCAGAACAAGAAATTGAGGATAAAATTGAGCGACAGGAAGGTTTGCGAGAGCAGATAATCCTCGATAGTAAGACGACTAATCCTCAAGATAAGCATATGGCCTCGGGTATGGCTATGGGTATGGTTATAGGCGTGGCTTCGGGAGCGTTGCTGGGGTTGATTGTATTTGGTGATATGATTCTTGGTATGCTTTTGGGCATTAGTGTGGGGATGATAATTGGACTGATAATCGGAGTGAATAAAAAGAAAAAATAGGAAGAGTTAAAATGAAAAACAAATCTTCGTTTTCCAAAGCATTACGCATATTAATTTATATCGTTTTGCTGGTCTTGGCTTACTTTTCTCCTGATATATTTGGGGCGCTATTTTATAGGTTATTTGGTATTTCATTAACCTTCATTCAAGCGACTGTTGTTGGTCTTATCGTAATTTTAGCAATAAGCGGAATCATATATATCACATATAATTTGATAAAGAAACGGATACAATCAAAATAAGTATAGCCATACAATAACACACCCGCAGGCGAACGCAACGCAGTTTGCTTTTGCATATTACCATAACAACAAGGGGGAAATTTTCTTTGTCACTGATAGTCAAAAAATTCGGCGGCAGCTCGGTAGCCGATACGGGCAAGATCAAGAATGTGGCGCGGTTGGTCACCGACACGTATAAAGAGGGAAATGATGTTGTAGTCGTCCTTTCCGCCCAAGGCGACACGACTGACGAGCTGATTGAGAAAGCACAAGAGATCAATCCGAAAGCCAGCAGGCGCGAGATGGATATGCTGCTGGCCAACGGCGAGCAAATATCCATATCTTTATGCGCGATGGCCATCGAGGCGCTGGGTTTTCCGGTCATCTCACTGACGGGCTGGCAGGCGGGCATGGTAACCGACGCTAGCCACAGCAGCGCCCGCATAAAGAGGATCGACAACGCGCGTCTGCGCCGCGAGCTGGACAAGAAGAATATTGTGCTTGTGGCGGGATTTCAGGGTATTAATAAATATGACGACATTACGACATTGGGACGCGGCGGCTCAGATACCACCGCAGTGGCTTTGGCGGCATCATTGGGTGCAGACTTGTGCAGAATCTACACCGACGTTGATGGTGTTTACACCGCCGACCCGCGTCTTGTATCCGGCGCGCGCAAGATAGAAGAGATAACTTACGATGAGATGCTGGAGCTTGCGTCACTGGGCGCACAAGTATTACATAATCGCTCGGTCGAGCTGGCAAAACGGTACTATGTGCCGCTTGAGGTTTTATCCAGCTTTTCGGGCAATAGAGGAACAATGGTTAGGGAGGTTGTAAAAATGGAGAGTATGCAAGTCAGCGGAGTCGCGCGGGATAACAATGTGGCGCGTATCTCGCTCACAAATTTGCCGGACGTACCGGGTATCGCGTTTAGGACGTTCTCGCTGCTAAGTCAGCAAAAGATCAATGTCGATATTATATTGCAGTCTATCGGGCGCGGTGACACCAAGGATATCAGCTTTACAGTGACGAAGAGCATGGTCGCGCCGGCAAAAGATTTGCTAGAGCGGCACCGTGACACGCTGGGATATGAGAATATGATAATCAGCGAGGATGTATCCAAGGTCTCGGTCGTAGGCTCGGGTATGGTGAATAACCCCGGTGTGGCGGCTAAGATGTTCGAGGCGCTGTTCAAGGCAGGTGTCAATATTCAGATGATCTCTACCAGCGAGATAAAGGTGAGCGTACTTATCGACAAATCGCAGTCGGACAAAGCTGTGGCTGCGGTACATGAGATATTTTTTTAGGGGAAGGGGCCTTCGCGGGTTTTGAGATACGAAATATTTAAATATATTGTACCAATTATGCTTATTGCATATATAGGGATTCCGTTTCTTATCGATATGAAACGTCAAAAAGTAATAACTAAGCACGGCTACCCCATTAGTGGTAGAGTTGTAAAAATTAAGCACATAAGAAATAGGTATTTTATGAAAACAGGGGACTGTACTCTTGTTGTTTTGTTTGAATGGAAGGGCAGAAAATATGAAATAAAGACTATAAATTCGGCTGAAGAGAATAAATATTCAATTGGTTCTGAAATTGATCTGCTATATCTTCCCAAATACCGCAATAAAGTAATGATAAATGAGAGAAACAGAAACATAGAAAGGGGTAATCAATAAATGCCGATTGATTACAAGAAAACCGAAAAGGATTTATACCAGCCTAAAACCACACCATCTATAATAGATGTGCCGGAAATGGTCTTTATTGCCGTTGACGGCAAAGGTAATCCAAATACCTCCGAAGCCTATAAAGCGGCGTTGGAAGCGCTCTTCGGGCTGTCATGGTCAATAAAAATGAGCAAGATGAGCGGCACACAGCCGGAGGGGTATTTCGAGTACGTCATGCCTCCGCTGGAGGGATTTTGGTGGATGCCTGACGGAGGAACGGTAGATTATTCAAATAAGGATAGTCTTTGTTGGACTTCGATGATACGACAGCCTGAGTTCGTTACACCGAAAGTCTTTGAGGATACGAAAACAGTGCTTTCCAAGAAAAAGCCGGAAATAGACCTATCAAAAGCGCGGCTTGTAAAAATCACCGAGGGTTTGTGCGTTCAAGTTATGCACATCGGCTCGTATGACGACGAACCCGCAACAATCGCCGCAATGGAGGGCTATGCAATCGAAAGCGGCTATATTATCGATATAAACGACACCCGCCGCCATCATGAGATATACCTTAACGACCCGCGCAAGGTCGCACCTGAGAAATTGAAAACGGTGGTCCGGCACCCGATAAAGAAAGGCTAGACGAAGGTGATATTACTTGATTGAGCTAAGAGATATAACTTGGGATAATTTTTGGGACGTTATAAACCTAAAACCCATGGAAACCCAAAAAAACAATTTGCTCTCAAATGCCGTTTTTATGGCACAGGCATATGTAAACCTGAAATTGCAATATCAAGACATATGCTTTGCTATATATTACGGGGGCAATTTAATTGGGTTTACAAAGATTGTTTTTGTTGAAGAGAATGAGGAGACATATAATTTCAATGAGGAAACTTACTTTATTGATGCGCTTATGATTGATGAAAGGTATCAAGGCAAGGGGTATGGAGGACTGGCATTAACTCAAATTCTAGCTTACATACGAACCAAACCGTGGGGACATGCAAGTTCTATAAAACTATCATGTTATGATGGAAATACGAACGCTGCCAAATTATCCGAAAAATTTGGATTTACAAGAACTGATGAGTTTGTCCTTGGGAAAGAAGGTTTAAGATTATACACTATGAAAGGCTGATGTACCATGTCAACAACAGTAAAAGTCACAAGTTTCGGCGTACACCCCGACGGTCCCGCGCACAAGTTTACCCTCACAAACGCCAAAGGTAACACCGTCGAACTGACGGACATCGGCGCGGCCATATGCTCAATAGTCGTCCCCGACAATTCCGGTAAGCCCACAGATATTGTGCTGTTCCACGACACATTCGAGGCGGCGGTCGAAAACAATGGGCATATGGGCGCGGTATGCGGGCGCATAGCGGGACGTATTGCCAACGGCGAATTTAAGCTGAACGGCAAAATATATAAAATTGCGAAAAAACACCTTGAGTTCTCTCTGCACGGCGGTATCGTCGGCTTTTCGCTAAAACTGTGGGAGCATGAAGTCACGGACGGTAGCGTTACATTCAGGCTCGTTAGCCCCGATGGTGATCAGGGCTACCCGGGGACACTGACCGCGGAAGTCAAGTATACATGGAGCGATGACGACCGTCTGACGCTTGACTATAGCGCAACGACCGACGCGGACACGATAGTAAACCTTACAAATCATGTGTATTTCAACTTAAACGGTCACGACGACGGCGAGATTTTGGGGCATACAATTACACTGTTCTGCGACAAGTACATACCTATGGCGCCCAACATCTGCCCGATCGGGGAACTGCGCGACGTTGCGGGTACGAACATGGACTTCACAGAGACCCGCACGTTCGGAGAACGTATAAATAACGACGACGAACAGCTGAAAATCGCTGGCGGCTATGACTTCAGTTATGTCCTGCGGGACGGTGAGGGAGTGAAACTCTGCGCTCGCGTCACCGGCGAAAAAACGGGTATAACCGTTGATACATACACCGACCGCCAAGGCGTTCATCTGTACACGGGCAACAACATGGCGCCACTCACCGGTAAGGGCGGCGTGAAGTATGACCGACGTTATGCCTTTTGCCTTGAGACCCAAAATTTCCCGGACGCGATAAACCAACCGGGGTTCCCATCACCAATTTTGAGAAAGGGTGACGAGTACAGAACCCGCACAGTATACGCGTTTAGCAATGAATAATTAACTTATTAAATTATAACTGGCTAATTAACAATTGATTTCATTACCGCGCGTTGTACATTGGTACATTGCAATTGTTCATTGTCAATTGTACATTGTTAATTGCCATAAAGGGGTGAGAGTGACAAACGTGCTCAAGGAACGTTTAGCTAAACTGAAAATGGATGGGCCTTACGCTTTTATGCTGCTGGTCTATTTGGGATTTTTGCTTTTCGCGTTTATATCAGAGCCGCCGACGGGCGTGCTTCGCGGATTTATAAATATAGTTACCTCGCCGTCAATACTAACCACCGACTACATTGAAATCGGCGGAGTCGGCGCGACTTTGCTTAACGCCGCAATCGCTGGCTTAGCGAGTTTGATTACGCTGATATTTTTAGGGATAAAGCCAAACGGTGCCATCATTATGGCTTTGTGGCTGACAACGGGCTTTGCTTTTTTCGGAAAGAACGTTTTTAACATGCTCCCCCTTACATTCGGCGTATGGTTGTTCTCGAAATATAACAAAGAGCCGTTTGTCGACTATTCTTTAGCCGCGCTGCTTGTGGCAACCGTTTCGCCCACCGTGAGTGAAATAAGTTTTTTAGGAATTTTCAGCCGTCCTGTGGAAATGCTATTGGGTGTACTGATTGGATTCTTTATAGGCTTTATATTTCCGGCGATGTCCGCTAGCACGGTAAGGATTCATGGCGGATACGACCTGTATAATATGGGATTTGCAGGGGGCTTGATATGTACGGTATTTTTTGCGATCATGAAAAACGCCGGGATAAATATCAAGACAGCCGAGTATATAAGCGCAGGGAACAACGTTGTTTTAGCGTCGGGACTGTATCTCATTTCAGGCGCTCTGATCTGTTACGGTATCTTTAATGGGGGTATAAAAGAAAAATTTAAAAATCTTATTATAATTCAAAAGCGTTCCGGCAGGCTGGTCTCGGATTTTTATTATGAACACGGAAACAGCGTGTTTATCAATATGGGGATTCTGTGTATTTTTTCAACCACTCTTACGCTGGCGCTGGGCGCGGAGTTGAACGGACCGGTAATTGCCGGAATATTTACTATTGTAGGTTTCGGCGCCTTTGGAAAACACTTGAAAAATATTACTCCTATTATGATGGGCGCTATCTTCGCGGTTCTTTTCAGCCGAGGGGACATGGGGGCGCCCGAGAGTATCATTGTGATCCTGTTCTCGACCGGCCTCGCGCCCATAGCTGGAAAGTACGGCGTGATATGGGGAGTGACAGCGGGATTTCTGCATTTTAATATTGCGTCGCATACAGCGTATCTCAGCGGCGGTATGAACCTTTACAGTAATGGATTTGCGGCAGGTTTCGTTGCGATGTTCCTATTACCGATGATAACGATTTTTAAGAAGGATGTACACCAATGAAGAATGAATTTGAGAAAAAGATGCTGATTGCAAGCGAACTGCTCTCGTATTGTCATTTGAGGGGCGCGCACGAATTCCATATTGATATTAGCGAGAAGGACGACGCGACGACGTTTTTCATCAGGGCCTCCACGGCACATGTCCCTGATGATGAGATGGAACTGCTTTGCAAAAAGCTCAACGCTCCGCGCCAAAGGGAGATGGAGCAGAACTTCTGGGGACTCAGCGGTGAGTCGGAAAATACTTCCGAACTGAGTTTGGTAGGCATGATGAGCGACGATGCTGTCATAGAGTATGCGGACGGAGTACTTTCAATAACTATTATAAGGTTGAACTGATGTTAAAGTATTTCAAAAACTTTCTAAATGGTATGGCGCTGGGCATAACCGAAACTGTGCCCGGTGTAAGCGCCGGGACAATTGCTATTATTATTGGAGTTTATTATGACTTAATAGAGGCTGTAAATCATTTTAGAAAAGATCCCAAAAAACACTTGCGCCTTTTGATTCCTCTCCTGATTGGCGTTGCTGTCGGAGCATTTATGTTTATCTCGCTTATGCGCTGGCTTTTGGAGAATTATTCATTTCCGACAATGATATTTTTCATAGGGCTGGTAGTCGGTATAATCCCTGTTGTTTATAAAAAGGTAAAAGAACCGGGCAAGCAATTTAAACCACTGGAAATTGTATTGATTTTAACTCCGGCTTTATTACTGATTGTAATATCGCATTTAAGAACAGTAACTGTTACTGATACTGTTGAAATAATCGCAAATATTGATATTCCTTTTATGATATTTATTTTTTTTGCCGGGATTTTAGCGGCAGCGGCTTTGATTATACCCGGCATCAGCGGCTCGTTTGTTTTGCTGCTGTTGGGGATATATCCTTTGGCTATATATTCGGTTTCATCTATCGGGCTTTTATTTACGAATTTTACAGATGTCACACTTCTGTTGAATATTTGCAAAGTGCTGATACCCCTTGGATTGGGGATAATAATCGGCGGACTTTCCATGGCAAGATTGATTGGAAGACTTCTTAAAAATTATACTAAAATCATATATTCAATTATTTTAGGTCTTCTCATAGGGTCGGTCTATGCCTTATTTAGAGAACCTATAACCTTTCAAAGCAGTATATCGGCGCTTATTATCATAATCGGAGTTGTATTATTCTTTTTGGGAGGTCTGTTGTCATTTACTTTAGGAAAAAAACGATTATAGTTATAGAATTATAGAGGTTTGAAAGGAAATAATCTTATTATGATTACCGCTCAAAATGTATCTAAACGCTATGGCAAATTTCTTGCAAACGATGATATTAATCTCACGGTTCAGCCCGGCGAACTGGTCGTGCTGTTGGGTCCTAACGGCGCGGGGAAGTCCACGTTGATAAAATCCATCTGCGGACTGCTGCGCTTTCAGGGAGCTATTACAGTAGGCGGATTTGACAACCGCGCGATAGAGGCAAAACGCTTGCTCGGCTACGTTCCCGAGATGCCGTCTTTATATCCCATGCTGACGGTGCGCGAACACCTGGAGTTTATCGCCAGAGCCTATCGCTTGAATGAATGGGAGCCGCTGGCGGATGAACTGCTCAATCGCTTTGAAATGACCGACAAGGCCAACAAACTGGGCAAAGAACTGTCTAAAGGGATGCAGCAAAAGGTAAACGTGTGCTGTGCGCTGCTGCCGAAACCTGAAGTGGTTATCCTTGACGAGCCGCTTGTGGGGCTAGACCCGCATGGTATAAGGGAACTCAAGACGGCGATAGCCGAACTGAAATGCAGCGGCTGCGCGTTACTTATCAGTACCCATATAATCGACAGTGTTGAGGAAGATTGGGACACCACTTGTATTATGATGAATGGGAAAATCGCGGCCATTTGCCGGCGCGGAGAGATGCCGGAGGGGCAGACGCTGGAGAATGTCTACTTCGCTATTACCGAAGGGGGCGGAAAAAAATGAGCGCCCTTATATATATCATCCGCAAAAGCACGAAAAACAGATTTAAGGAGCTTTTGAGAAAACCGGGCAAGCTGGTACTTTATTTAATAGTCCTTGCTTTTATAATCTGGTTTGTTGCATCGTCTATTGTCGGTATATTTAATCCGGCCGAAACGGACATGGAAACTGTCCCTCCCGTGTTTTGGCTTACCGGTATAATATTCGCGTTTATCGCCTTTATTGTCGTTACATTTCTATTGAGCGGGTTCTCCGGCGGAAATGCCATTTTTGAGATGAACGATGTAAATTTGCTGTTTGTCTCGCCTATTAATTCCCGTAAAATCCTGCTGTACGGGATTGTCCGCATGGCGAAAACATCGTTTTGGTTAGGGTTCTTCATACTGTTTCAAACAGCGATATTCGCTAATTTCGGTGTTGGGTATAGCGGTGTTTTGTTAACATTCGCGGGTTATGTGTTGAGCGTGATTGTTTTAACGATAACATCACTGGTGGTTTACAGCGTTACCAACGGCAAAATAGTCCGTAAACGGGTAGTAAAATGTTTTGCAGCCGCGCTGTTTCTGCCGCTTGCCGTTTTCTTGGCGTGGCAATACGTTCAGACGCAAGATGTTTCCGTAGCGCTTGAAGCGGCGATTAATTCTCCTTTCCTGCAATATATCCCTGTTGCAGGCTGGACGGCATGCGGAGTGACCGCGTTTTTTGCAGGTGAGATGCTGACAGGTTTTCTGTTCTTCGGGCTGAATCTGCTGTTGGGCGCGGGGCTGACGGCGTATATCCTGCTCTCCAATCCGGATTATTACGAGGATGTGCTGGTGGCGACCGAGACTGCTTATGAAAAACAACGCGCGATCGCTGAGGGCGATATCAACGCGGCGACCGCGACCACGTCAACAAGAAAGATAAAGGTCACCAAAACCGGTATTTCCGGTAACGGCGCGTCGGCGCTGTTCGGCAAACATATCAGGGAAAGTTTCCGACAAAGCCGATTCGGATTTTTGACAAAGGCATCTGTTATATTTATCGGCGGGGCTGCCATTGTGTCTCTCTTTTTCGATGATCTTCTGATTATCATGCAATTTATGATGTTTATGCAGGTATTCCTGATTGGAACCGGAAAAGGATTGAAAGAGACCTATTCTCACTACATCTATATGATTCCTGAATCCTCTTTCAAAAAAATAATATGGAGCAACATGGAGATCATGTTTAAAACACTAATAGAGAGCGTACTGATTTTCGGGATCAGCGGCGTTATTATCGGAGCAAATCCGCTGTTGATCATAGCCTGTATCATAGCTTATACGTTTTTTGCGCTGTTGCTGGTGGGTGTGAATTATTTGTCCATGCGGTACACAGGAGCAGACATGAGCACAGGGCTTTTGCTTACGATTTACTTTTTAATGATAATATTGTTTGCGGCGCCGGGTATCGTGATGGCCATCGTGGTGGGTAGTATCATCGGCGGGGATATCGGAGTTTTGGTAGGTTTGTTGGCGCTGGCGGTCTGGGAGCTGGCGGCGGGGCTTGGCTGTTTTGCGCTATCGAAAGGTGTGCTGCACGACTGTGATATGATAACTATGAAACAATGGGGAGAGAAGCCATGAAAAAAGAGACCGAAGAAAAACTGGCCGGCTCGTTGACGGCTGAGACAACGGAACTGGTTCCTTTTTTGCCATATCTGCTGCAAGACCTGTGGGAATTGGGGAGTAATCCGAGAGACATGATAAGGCTGATAAAGGAGCATATACCTTTATCAGTGGATACAAAGATATTGGATTTGGCGTGCGGCAAGGGAGCTGTGTCGGTGAATATCGCCGAGAGCTTGCGCGTTAACGTGTACGGAGTTGATCTGCTCCCTGAATTTATTGAGTATGCAATACAAAAGGCGGAAGAGTTTAACGTCGGCCCATTATGCCATTTCAGGATTGGTGACGCGAATGAAGCGGCAACCGAGGAAAATGATTATGATTGTGTAATCTTCGGCGCGGCGGGGAATATTTTAGGTGATCCGCAGGAGACGTTGAACAGGCTGAAAAAAACCATTAAGCCCGGGGGGTATATCATAATCGACGAGGCGTATCTGCCTGACGGTTCAAGCAATGACAATGTGAAGTATAAAAAATATGATCACCTGACGCATGATCAGTGGATGCGCTTGTTCAAAGATAGCGATCTGGCGCTTTTGGAAGAAGTGAATGTTACCGAAGATTATGACTATGATTTTGATTCAGACAATAAAGCCATCGCTTTGCGGGCAGATGAGCTGATTGCCAAACATCCTGAAAAGCGTGCGATGTTCGAGGGGTATATCAACAGTCAACTTAATGAATGTGAAGACTTGGAGAACAATATTGCAGGGGTTACGTGGATGTTAAAGAAGTTATAAAATATGGGGCGGGGTTTTAGTATTAACCCCGCCCCGTGTTTTATTTCAACATCTTCTTTATCTGATATATAAAGTGCGCAAAAACAATCCCCGCGTCCTCGAGTTCATCGTTCCAGCGTTTTGTCCACTCCAGTGACAAATAGCCGTCAAACCCGTTATCTTGCAGCAACTTCAAAGCCTCAGCAATCGGCAAATCGCCGTAGCCCAGCATCTTATAGATGGTCTTACCGTTATCTTCAATGCTGTCCTTTAGATGCACATGCCTCACGTACTTGCCAATGTTTTCCCATGTCTTTGCGGGACTTTCGCCGAAGTTGCGCACAGGATGGTTGATGTCCCATAACGCTTGTACATTAGGATGCGCGATACTTTCCAGAAAGCATTTCAATGTCTGGGTGTCGCTTAAAACGCCGTTAGTCTCCACCAAAAGCGTCACATTCTTCTCGGTGGCATAAGGTGCCAGCGCGATCAGCCGCTTTTTAGCGAGTTCCAAATCAACGTTCTCGCCCGGAGGTCCCCATGTGTCGCATAAGACACGGATGTACTTACAATCAAACGCATCGGCTAAGTCGATATAAGAGGGGAAATTACTCTCAACATCGTCTGCTTGCTCATGGAACAGACTGTCCGACGCGACGCATGAAATCTCCAGCTTTTGCTTTTTTAAAGCGGAGGCTGTTTTCGCTATGTTTTCATGACGGAATATCTTGATCTGCGGAACGTATAGATCTTCGCCCAGCCCGCGCAACTCGATGCCGTTATAGCCGAGATCCAACGCCGCTGACGTTATCTCATTCCACATCCAGTTCGGACACCCGAGCGTGGAAAACGAAACTTTCATAATCATATCCTCTATTCTCTACTAAGATGCGCCTGCGTCCTCGCTGGGGCGAGACGGGGGCTGCGTGCGTTAATGCACGCTTACCGTATAATTTGGAGATTCCTTGGTGATATAGATGTCGTGAGGATGGCTCTCTTTTAGCCCGGCATTCGTGATCTGGATGAACTGTCCGTGCTTTTGCAGGTCGGCAATGGTCGGTGCGCCGCAATAGCCCATGCCCGCGCGGATACCGCCTAGCAGCTGATAGACAGCCTCGCCCATAGTGCCTTTGTAAGGGACACGCCCTTCAACGCCTTCCGGCACAAGTTTTCTGTTATCTGACTGGAAGTACCGATCACCGCTGCCCTCACGCTGCTGCATAGCGGTGATTGAACCCATACCGCGATAGACCTTGAATCTGCGGCCTTGGAATATTTCGCTGTCACCGGGAGCCTCTTCACAGCCGGCAAACAGTGAACCGATCATCGCCACATCCGCACCTGCCGCGAGCGCTTTGACAATATCGCCGGAATATTGTATGCCGCCGTCAGTTACGATCGGTATATTGTACTTGCGCGCAGCACATGCCGCGTCGTATACCGCCGTTATCTGCGGAACGCCTATACCGGCTATGACACGAGTGGTACAGATAGAGCCGGCGCCGATGCCTACCTTTACCGCGTCAACGCCCGCATCGATCAGAGCCAACGTGCCGTCGGCGGTGGCGATATTACCCGCCATCAACTGACAGTTCAGGTGTCTCTTTATGCGTTTTACACAATTGAGTATTCCTTTTGAATGTCCGTGCGCCGAATCGAGTACCAGCAAGTCGACGCCGGCCTCGACCAGCGCGCCTGCGCGCTCTAAGACGTTGGGTGTATCGCCTATTGCGGCGGCAACGAGCAGACGCCCTCCATCGTCGCGCGCTGAGTTGGGGTACATGACGGCTTTTTCGATGTCTTTTATGGTTATAAGCCCTTTTAGCGCGAATTTATCGTCAACAAGGGGCAATTTTTCTATCTTATATTTTGCAAGGATACCCTTTGCCTGGTCGAGCATCGTTCCAACAGGCGCAGTAATAAGCCCTTCGCTCGTCATGACTTCCTTTATCGGGCGGTGACCGTTCTCCTCGAATTTAAGGTCGCGGTTTGTAATGATGCCGACAAGTTTTCCGTTCTCGCAAATAGGTACGCCGGAAATACGGTATTTCGCCATCAACTCCTCAGCATCGGATAAAACGTGATCGGGTGAGAGATAAAACGGATTGATGATAACGCCGTTTTCAGAGCGTTTTACGCGGTCTACCTCCACAACCTGATTTTCAATCGGCATATTCTTGTGGATAACACCAATGCCGCCCTCGCGCGCGATAGCAATGGCCATACGTGACTCGGTAACGGTATCCATCGCGGCGCTCATAAGCGGCATGTTTAATGAAATTTTCTGCGTAAGTCGTGTTGACAGGGATACCTGAGAGGGCAGAATCTCGCTCCCGCGCGGCACAAGCAGCACGTCGTCAAAAGTGATCCCTGTTTTGGTAAATTTCTCATCAAAATTTGTATTAAGCATGGCACACCTCCTGTTTCAAATAATTATATATCCATGCGCGGAGAATGTCAATGAAAATAATTATAAAGGGTATGATAAAGCTCAAATACTAATAGTCCATCTATGTCGCTTTGCTCCATGCTATTATGTGTGTGATATGCAGTTGAAAAACTACGTCTAAAATAATAGCGCGAGGGAGTTTTCATATGAAGAATAATGATTTTTTACTCTTTTTCACAGAAATACAAATAAGGATCTTAACTGGAGAGAATTTCAAACCGGTTATCCGAAAAAGCAGTCTTTACTTAAGGTGGGTCTGTCAATTAGATTGGAAAACATGTATGGCTTGCATTGCTTCGAATGGTAATGTATACTATGCATTGAGTATAGAAGATAAAACCAATTTAGACTTTGCGGGCGAAACGCCGCCAATGCACCCCAATTGTCGGTGTGAGATTAGACCATTATCATCCATCGTGGCGGGAACCGCGACGATCGACGGGCGATCCGGTGCGGATTATTTTGTAAAAACAACAGGCTTTCTTCCAGATTACTATATTTCTAAAACGGACGCAATAAGACTGGGATGGGTTTCTCATGAGGGCAATTTGGATAAGGTCTTACCGGGTATGATGATTTTCAGTATTTATGAAAACAGAAATAAAAAGTTACCGAACGCGGAAGGAAGAGAGTGGTTTGAGGCAGATATAAACTATCGGGGAGGATATCGTAATACTCATCGTTTAGTTTTTTCAAACGACGGTTTGATGTTTGTTACATATGACCACTATCGGACATTTTATGAAATTATATAGGAGGAACAAAAATGAAGAATAATTACACTCTAGATTTTACAGGAGTAAAACA
>Ga0123353_10000078_pt1 | contig 107269 bp, 102 predicted proteins | sample TergutLab28metaG_3_FD_92763 | JGI IMG/M metagenome (GOLD analysis project Ga0123353, IMG submission 92763) | Labiotermes labralis P3 segment gut microbial communities from Petit-Saut dam, French Guiana - Lab288 P3 | ecosystem: Host-associated > Arthropoda: Insects > Digestive system > Gut ...
TAAATATTTATCAATCATATACTCTTGATCAGCTAAGAGTAATAGGTCTAAAAAATCTTTTTTATTTTTGGTAATTATGACTATTTTCATTAGATTTCCCCCTCGTGCAAAATATAAATTTTCTTTGGTAATCCTATATTGAAATAATACAATATTAAAGCCGTATAAACAAGTTTGAATATGTTAATTTCCCGTTTAGCAAGCACCATTTCCGGCTCGCCGAAAATCATTTCTTGTTGGGGTAATCCCCAAACCCCTTCAGAACTTATATTACCAAAACGAAGGGGTCAAGGGGCAAACGCCCCTTGCAGGGGTTTGGGGACGGAGTCCCCAAGGTCTTATCCTCTACAGCTCCTTGGCCAACATCTTAGCCACATGCTCCAGCACCTTAATACGCGCGAACTTCTTGGAATCGGACTCAACGACGACCCAAGGGGCATAGGCGGTTGACGTACGGTGGAGCATTTCGTTTACGGCGGCGTAGTAATCGTCCCAGCGAGCGCGGTTGCGCCAGTCCTCATCGCAGATTTTATGCTGCTTGGCGGGGTCGTCAAGGCGGGCGTTGAAGCGGCGGAGCTGTTCTTCGGAGCTTACGTGCAGCCAGAACTTGAGGACAATGACGCCGTGGCGGTGGAGATGCAGCTCCATGTCGTTTATTTCCTGATAGGCGCGTTTCCATTCGGATTCGGCGCAGAAGCCCTCTACGCGCTCGACAAGCACGCGCCCGTACCATGACCGGTCGAAGATGGTCATATGCCCGTCCTTAGGCATTTCGCGCCAGAAACGCCACAGGTAGTGGTGAGAGAACTCCTCCGCGGTGGGCTTGGAGACGGGGACGACGTTGTACCCGCGCGGATCCATCTCCTGTATCAGGCGTTTTATGCTGCCGCCCTTACCGGAGGCGTCCCAGCCCTCGTAGATAACGGCGGCGGCGCGGCGCTTACGGTAGAGCTTGTAGCCGTGGACGGACATTTGGTTTTGGTATTGTTTCAGAAGCTTGGCATAGCGTTCGTCCGTTATGGGTTTGTTAACCGTTATGGAACTGAGTATGTCGGGGACATCCGCGCCGGCGCGGGCATATTCTGCCGGGAGGGCGGCGGTGACGGATGGTTCGGGCGGGTCGGTTTTGGCTTGGACGGCGGATTCAAGGGCGGCGGTGACATGCTCAAAGAAACCGAGAGCCGCGCTGCGCTTGTCGTTTGCGTTTAGGAGAACCCACTGAGCCGGGCAGTCTTTGGTTTTGATGAAGATTTCGTTGAATTTGGCGTAAAATTTGCTGTATTGGATGTTTTGAGCCAGGTCTTTTTCCGTAACGCGCCAGCGCGTGTCCTCGCTGCGCATAAGCTCCTTGAAACGGCGCGCCTGCTCGTCCTTGTTAACGTGCAGAAAATATTTCAGGATAATCGCGCCGCTGTCCAGAAGCTGGTTTTCAAAAGCCCTGATGTCCTGATACGTTCCGGCTGCGTTTTTTTTGTGGGGAAGCATACCGCTTTCAGGCATTAAGGCCATGTAGTAGCTTTTGTCGAAAATCGCTATTTGCCCGGCGGCCGGCATTTTTTGGGCGTATGACCACAGGAAGGGGCGGAGGAGCTGATCCTCAGTGACCCGTTCCATCGGATGCACCTTGAAATATCGCGGGTCAAGCTGGCTCAAGGCCCTGTTGATTAACGAACCCTTCCCGGCTGCGCTCCACCCGTCAAACAATATCGCGACGGGTATGCCCAATTCCCGGAGCCTTAACTGTAAAATACCAAGCTTCTTCTCAAGGATGTCCATTTTTTGCTGATATCCGACCTTGTCCGGTTCCGTGCGGGAGCTGACGCTTTCCAACATAGCGCCTCACCTCTTATGTAAGGATGAATTTCTGGGGGCGCGGGCGTCCCGCCCGCAAATTACCCCCGCTCATGAATTTAACAGATTAATACTCCTGGGCGGGGAATCCAAAATCCCCCGCCTGAACATATCCAGCGCGCCGGACAATTCCAATACCGTTTTCTCCGGCAAATTAAACGAGAAAATATCTTTCAGGCCGGATTCCAAAACCCATTCCACAGCTTTCCCGGCTTGCGCTGAAAGGGTAATCCCAGGCAAAAGCCTATCGCAAAACCCTTCCATTTGAAGGAATTTAAGCTCAAACACCACGGCGGCAAGCCGCGGGGGATAGTCCGTTTCAGATAATCTTTGCAAAGCAAGATAAATCAACCGCAGCTCGTTCTGGCAGGGCATCCCGGGCAAAATCATCCGTTCCGCCATTTCCAGCACATGGCTCGCCAGACACAGCCGGTCAAAATCCCGGCGCACTCCGTAGAAATTTTGCATAAGCTCGCATTGCGCCACGGAAAGGAACCCCGCGCCCTCATAAAACAGATATTCCCCGAACGCGAAGGTTTGAGCGCAGGCGTGGAACTTGCTTTTAGGCTTACCCGCGCCCCGGGCGAACACCGCCGTCCGCCCGCGCTCAAACAGCAGCAGAAGAAGCCGCTTATCGTTCTCCCCCGCCGCCCATTCCTTTATCACCAGGCCTTTGTCCTTGAATGTGCCTGCCACGCCGGTTCTCCCCAAAAAACTCGTCGTCGTTTATTAACGCCTTATATGCCAAATAAGCCTCAACACTGCCTGTGCTAAAAAAACCGTTCCATGGATCCATCATTATATACCCCCCTTTATACTATTTTGGCAGGGGATGTATAATCATATACCGCCTTTATTTTTCCATGTTAAAACCGCCCAAAGTTCTGGCAAGGAACTGGTTATCCCGCCAATCCTTCTTCACCTTCACCCACAAGTTTAAATTCACCGGCATACCAATCAAGCGTTCCAAATCATGCCGCGATTCGGCCCCGATCCGTTTCATCATCTCGCCGCCGCGCCCTATGATAATGCCCTTGTGCGTAGGTTTTTCACAATAAATAGTAGCCTCGATATCGAATAAATCACGGTCAGGGCGCTTCGCCCCGCTCAGGATTTCCACCGCCACGCCGTGGGGAACCTCGTCCCGCAAATGCAGCAGCGCCCGCGCCCGGATAAACTCTCCCCACATTACGCGCTCAGGCTGGTCGGTAATGTACTCGGGCGGGAAGAACCGCGGCCCGGCCGGCAGCGCTTTTTCAATCAAATCCAGCAAAACATCGGTATTATCGCCCCGCTTGGCCGATATCGGCACGGTTTCGTCAAAACTGAACAACTCATTTGCTTTCTGCGTTATCCCCAAAATATCGGTCTTATTCACAGCGTCGGATTTATTAATTACTAAGTAAACGGGGTTTTTTTGTGTTTTTTTGTGTATTCTGTGGTTGATAATTTCACAATCAGCAGTTGTCAAACCGTCATCCGCCGAAATCATTAAAACCAGCACATCGGCATCGCCAAACGCCGAACGCGCCTCCTTCACCATCATTTCCCCAAGCGCGCTTTTAGGCTGATGAATGCCCGGCGTGTCAACAAAAACAAGCTGAGCCTCCGGCCTTGTCAGAACGCCAAGCACGCGGTTGCGCGTAGTCTGCGGTTTATGCGAGGTAATCGAAACAACGCTTCCCACAAGCCTGTTCATAAGCGTTGATTTCCCCACGTTTGGCCTGCCCACAATACTTATAAATCCCGAACGGTGATTTTCCATTGTTACTCCTTTTATCAAACCTTATTCCGCAACCGGTTCCCTGTTCGTAATGCAAATCCACGTACTGCCTTTATTCAAGGTTAGTTTCTCCCCGTTTACACAAGTCCATACCGTCGGTTCCGCGGAACTGGCCTTCGACCACAAAAGCGGCGTAACCGTTCCGTTTGTAAACAGGTATCCCTCGCCGCTGCCCACAACGGCAACATTGCGCCGGCCCTCGCTGTCTCCCTGAATGGCGCGCACGGTTGTAAGCTGGACAATCACGTTATCCACAGCCAGCTGCAGCCCGGTTTCCTCGTCGATCTGAGCCCTTGCGCCGCTGCCCTGGTAACGGTTATATTTCCTTGTTTCCGCGTCATACTCAAAAATAACGGGTGTGTTCGCCACAAAAGTCACGCTGATCTTACCCGCCTCATCCGCACCCGGCGGCGACTGCGGGCTGTTATAAAACGCAAATGGCCCCGCCGCCGCGTCATTTTTCTCCAGCCTGTAATTTGCTCTTTCAGCCTGCCTTATCAAATTCGCCGCGCTGGTATAAGCGCTGTGTTCCCTCATACCGGCCCTGCTCCATCTGTCTGCGTCGCGCCAGAACACCACGGAATCAAAGTTATCCCGCCTAACCCCGCCGTCCAGCTGTATCCCGTTAATATTATTTATCCTCAAATCCCTTAACGCCTGAAACGTCAGCGGGCTTCCCCCGAAATGCACAAAAAACGCGTCATGGTCCAGCGCGATATCAATAAAATAATGCCTGGCGCTCCTAACACTGCCAATCTTCCCCGTATCAAAATCCTGAAAAATACCTATCAGCCTTGTCACAACGCCTTCCGAAATCACCTCATAAATAATATCCGCCTGCGAAATCCCGCTTTGCGGCAGAGATTCCGCGCTGTTCCCCATTACCACGGCAAACGGCCTTCTCTTCGCCGCCTCCTCGCAAATATACAAACCGGTCAGCGGATTAAACCCCTTCCCCGTCAAATCAACAAAATTCGGCGGTACCGTCAACACAATCGTTTGCGCCGGCGCGTGAACGGGCGGCATCAACACCCTGTCCGGCCCTTGCGGAGCGGGCGTTGCGGCAGGCCGCGTACTCTGCCCCGCAAAAAACTCCTCGCCCCAGCCCAGCCACGTATAACACGCCGCCAACAATACCAATGCCGCTAATGCCGATAGTACATAAATATATTTTTTCAATGCTACCGCCCCCTGAAAACCTTGGGGGCGCCGCCCCCAAACCCCCGCAAGGAGCGAAGCCCCTTGACCCCTTTGTTTTGATGTTTATATATTACCTAATATCTCCTTTTGTTTCAATATCATAATTTTTTCATTTTCCCCATCATTATGATCATACCCCAAAAGATGCAGCGTCCCATGCGCGGTCAGAAAAGCAATCTCCCGTTCAACGGTATTCCCAATCTCCCCGGCCTGCCTCACAGCTTGCTCATAGCAGATAAAAATATCCCCAAGCAGCGTCCCGTCCGGGCCGGCATCCGCCGGGAAACTCAGCACATCGGTAACGGTATCCTTGCCCCGGTAAACCTTGTTCATGTTACGGATTACATCCTCCGTGACGAAGGTTATGCCTATTTCCGCTTTAATTCCCGTGCCTTCGTTGGCAAAAGCCGCCTCGCACGCTTTGCGTACAACCTCACGCAGCGATGAATCCCGTTTGCCCGCGTTTATGTATATTTTAACTGTTTTCAGCTTCGCCATTCGTCTCGCCCTCGCCGTTTTCCTCATGCCTAGGCGTGTCGGGATAAGCCACGCGCTCATGGAACATTCCCCGGAACACGCGCATAAAAGCCTCCGTTATCGTGGTCAGATCCTTGATAATAAGGCCGCTGTCCGCAAGCCTGCCGTCCAGCAGCGGTGTACGGATCAAAGTGGTTATATATTCGGGCAGCTCCTCCATGGTCATTTTACCCGCGGGCATCATCGAACGCACAGCCGCCTCCACAATATCCGCCAGCATAACCACCGCAACCTCGCGGCTTTGAGGGATACGCTGCTTATACCGGAAATCGTCCTCGTTAACGGTACGGCCCTTTTTATCGGCAATTTCCTTGGCCTTGTGGAAGAAAAACCGCTGGACGGAGCCGCCGTGATGCTCCTCGATAAAGGCGCGGACGGGTTTTGGCAGCTTATAACTGTCGGCGAAGGCAAGCCCGTTTGTTACGTGTTCGCTGATGATTTTGACGCTTAGGAAGGGGTTCATCTTATCGTGGGGGTTAACGCCGCCGGATTGGTTTTCTATGAAATAGCCGGGGTAGTTGATTTTGCCGCAGTCATGGTAATAGCCCCCGATACGCGCCAGAGTGTGGTTCGCGCCGATGCTGTAGCAAGCCGTCTCCGCAAGGTTCGACACGACAAGGCTGTGCTGGTACGTGCCGGGCGCCTCGATGATAAGCCGCCTTAGCAGGGGGTTGTTGGGGTTCGCAAGGTCCACCAGTTTTATGGCCGTTACAAAGCCGAAAGCCGTCTCGAAAAACGGCAGGATCCCCACGCACAGCACTACGGAGAACATGCCGAAAAGCGCCGCCATCACAGCCGTGTCCCACATTTCCGGCGTAGCCGCCCTGTCAGCAACCAGATAAACCGCGCAAACGGTGAGGAAGCTGAAAAGACTCATAAGCGCCGTGACGCTCAGCATCTTGCTGCGTTCGGTGATTAGCTTTGAAGTTATGGAGACGAACAGGCCGGTGATTACGTAGAAAGCCACAAAGCGCATATCGCCCATGAATATTACGGCGCAGACGATTGATACGCACAGGCAGAAGCCTACGGCCAAGCCCTCGTCAAGAAGCACCGCCGCCAGCATCGTAAACAGCAGGACAGGCACAAACACGAAGCTTACGCCCTGTATCAGCCAGGCGATAAATACGGTCAAAACATAAAGCGTGAATAGCAGGACGACGTTTTTCCGGTCCTCAAACAGCCGTGCGTAGACGGTGGTCAGAAACAGCATCCCCACGATAAACACGGCGGCTACGCAGAGAAACACCCCTACGGACGGGGCAAGCCGTTCGCCGATGCTTGACCGCACAAGGCCCAGGGTTTCGAGGATAGCGTATATTTCCGGGGTTATCAATGCGCCCTCTATCACAATATTCTGCCCGCGCTGGATTATTACCGGCGGAGTGGCGTCAATGGCGGCCTGAGCGGCGATCTCCATGCTCTCCGTATCAATGAACACATTTTGACGCAGGACTTGTGAGATAATATTGTAGCCGGCGTTCCTTACCACGGAGTCCCATTCGTCTATCATGGCAAGCTCGTCCCGCACGACCAGGTACACGCCGGACAGCGCGTCCTCCCGCACCCCGGACAGCATCCGCTGTTCCGTTATTTCGAAAATCTTATCCCTGAACCCGATGTAAACCTCACTGGGCGCGGTTATTAAGAACGTAAAGTGGCTGGTTGTGGAAATGTCCAGCGGCAATCTGCTTCTGTCAAGCTCCGATACGGGAACGGGCTCGCGCTCCGGCTGAGTGGGGTCGGCAAGAGGGCTGTGCAGCCTCCGCATTGAGTCTATCTGCCCGAAGAACGCGTACAGGACGTTCATCGTATTGGTGGTGATATCGTCGTCCTGCCTGTAAACCAGCACAGACCGCGCGGCTTCGGCGGCCTGCTCCTGCCGCACCCTTGTCGCGCCCTCGTTCACCACATCCCGCGGCGATTGTATCCGCCTGTGAGATATCATCCCGGGCCGCAGGTCATACCCCTCGCTCACATACCCCCCGGTAAGCGCGCAAACAGCGCTTACCGCAAAAGCAAGCGCCGCGAACAGTATATTAAACATAAGTTTTGCCCGTTTTGGGCTTTTTGTCATTTGTTTAATCATCGTAACCCTATCTCTGGGAGCGCGGGCGTCCCGCCCGCAATTACCCCATTACACTAACTGCGCTCAAACGATTTAAATTTACCCATGTGGAGGCTCAAAACGCCATTGTCCCCCGTTGCGGACAAGGCATAGTCCTCGGAGGATGTTTTGTACTCCGCACGGCCGCCGTGTTCGGGTTGGAAAGTCATGTAGTACACGGTATACGCCTTTTTGTCCTTCCATTTTACCTCAAACCGCTTGCTTACAATCCCGGCGGAGAAGGTTTTCGGAGGGAACAGCCGCAGCAGCATCCGCTTTAAGCAGTACGAAAGCAGCCACGTTAAAAATAAAAGCCCCACGGCAATCATCGCCGCAAAAATAACTTCCCGCCTTAAATCAATCAAAAACGGCTCCAACAGCATCACCCGTTACAGATTCCTTTTTAAGTACACTTTATGAAATAACTGAACCCCGTTCTCAAATATCGGATTGTCGTAGTTATCAATCAAATAATTTTCTATCCTGTGAGAGAAAGCAAACCCGCTGTTCTCGTAAAAAGAAACCGCAGGCGGGTAATCCCCCGTCCCAACGTACATAACGGAGCCTTTCCCCGCGTAATACCGGCAGACATGGTTAATCAAATACCGACCATAGCCCTTTCCATGATATCGCGGATCGGTAGCCAGGTTTTGGATTTCAAAACCGCCGTCCCCCTCATCGGTCACAACGCAGACGCTTTTCAAGCCGTCGTCGTAAAGCGTGAAAAGCGTTCCCCTATCCAAATATTTATCAATCATATCCTCCTGCTCATCGGCCAGAAGCAAAAGCTCCATATAGTCTTTTTTATTGGTTTCAACGATTTTTACTTCCAAAGTGTTACCTCATTTCCTGCTTTCTTTTCTCCCGTATTCTTTTTTTATGATCATTGGCGTCATAAGCGTTTATTATTTTCTGCACAAGCGGATGGCGCACCACGTCCTTGTTTGTAAGGAGCGAAATGCCTATGTCTTCGATGTTTTTAAGTATCCTGACGGCCTCGATAAGCCCGGAGCGCTTGCCCTCCGGCAGGTCGATCTGGGTGATATCCCCGGTTACGACGCATTTTGAGCCGAAGCCGATACGCGTTAAGAACATTTTCATCTGCTCCGGCGTGGTGTTCTGGGCCTCGTCCAGCACGATGAAGGAGTTGTCCAGCGTCCTGCCGCGCATATAGGCAAGCGGCGCGACTTCTATCATGTTTTTTTCCGTATGCCTGGCGTGGTTTTCGGGGCCCATGATGTCGTTCAGCGCGTCGTAAAGCGGGCGCAGATAGGGGTCAACCTTCTGCTGCATATCGCCGGGCAGAAAGCCCAGTTTTTCGCCGGCTTCAATGGCGGGGCGGGTCAGGATGATACGGGCGGCCTCACCGCGTTTAAAGGCGGCGACGGCCATAGCCATGCTCAGGTATGTCTTGCCCGTACCTGCGGGGCCGACGCTGAAAACCACGGTGTTTTTGCGCATCAGCTCGATGTATTTTTTTTGGCCCAGGGTTTTGGCGCGGATGGGTTTCCCGGCGGCGGTCAGGCAAATGGTGTCATCGGAGAGCTTCTCCACGTCGTTCAGACTGCCCGCGCCGTCGCTGTAAGCGGAGATCAGGTAATCAACCCTCTGATTGTCGATATCCTCGCTTTTCTCCGCCAGCCGCACAAGGGTTTTTATCACGGCTTCGGCGCCTTCCGCTCCCGCGCCGCTGACATGGATGCCGTCATCCCTGTTCGTCACGCTTACGCCGAAAGCCTTTTCAATCTTAATTATGTTCTCGTCCAAACATCCGAAAAGCTTGGTAATATGCCCGTTTTCCGGGGCGTTCACAATTTTTGTCATTTGTAAATGCACCTGATTATCTTTAATTATTAATTGTTAACTGTTCATTGTTAACCGTTTTTAAAGGCCGCTGTTCACTGATTACCTCCAAAACAGCCACAACAGCCGAAACAACCAGAACATCATCCTTCCGCTCGTAAGACATCTCCGTCGAGACAACCTCCGAACCGGGCGGCAGCTCCCGAAGCAGGCGCGAAGCGACGATAGTCTGCCCCATGATTTCGGCCTCCTCCACGGTACGGTGGGCGGTGACGGGGATGAACTCGCGGAATGTGTCGGTGAAGTACGCCGCCGGGAGAGGGTAATCCGGCCCGAAGTTAAATCGGTTTTCCTCCGCTTTAACGTCGTAGTTGGTGAAGGGGCTTGGAGATTTCTCCAGATAAATTTTTTGGTTAAATAGGATTATACCATAGTTGCGCTTAACATTTCCAGTAAAACTTTTTATTATGTAGGTGAGAGGCACATCGAACACGTATTCGTAGAACAATTTGGCTGTTACCTTTGAGCTGGCGTGGACAAAATAGGATTGGTAGCCCGTATCGTCCGCGCCGGCCTTAAGCTCGCCGGACACAAGCACGTCGCCTGCCTGGACGACGTCGCCCGGGCGCACAAGCGGGCGGCCGGCATCCGTGGCTATCTCATGGATCAAGCCGTCCTTTGCCGCGACGACATCGCAGGGGGCGCTTTTATCCACGAAATCCTTGCGCTGTATGGTTTCAACTATGCTGAGCTGCGCCCTTGTGCCTTTTACGCGCAGATTGGCGAAGGCTATATTGGGGAAGCCGGCCATCAGTTCCTCCTCAATCTCGCGCACATTCAGCCCGGATTTCGTAAGTCCCGCGGCCACGCCCAGTTCGCGGAGCTTTCCCAGCAGCGCGGGCGTTTCCAGAAGGTTGTTGCCGCTGACGGTTACCAGCCACAGGAAGGATGTGAGGTATACCATCAAGCCGATAAACAGGAGCAGGCCCAGGGCCAGTACCTTACGTTTGCGGTAGCGGTACAGGATGAAGGGAAGCCCGGTTTTCTTTACAATTTTTAATTTACAGCCGCTTTTTTTCGCGGGCTGGCGCATAAGCCTGAAACCTTTTACCGACACGCAAAGAAACGTCCGCCCGTCCTTTTCGCGCACATTCCAAAGGTAGATATTTTTATGCGCGGCAAGGTTGATAAACCGCGCCACGGCAAAACCCGAAACCGCCACGGTCACATACCCGCGCAGGAAATTATATAATCTTAAAAACATTGTATCACCGTCATTTCCGCGTATAAGTGAGACTAATCTCCGGATAGAGGATTGAAAAATATTTTCATCGAACGCCGCGACTTAAACTGCCTCGCGGCTTTGACGCGAGGCAGTTTAAGTAATAAATTCTATTTTTGCGATTCGCCCCGCGACGGAGAGGCTTTCGGACGTGACATGGCGCAAAATCAATGAGGAGCCTTCAAAGCGCACCAAACCCGCCGCGGTATTGACGCGTACGCATTCGGCAGTGTACTCCACCAGGCCTTTATAATTAGTGACGCTGATTTCCTCAGCGCCAAGAGCTTGGATAATCGGAAGGTTGAAAACAACCTCCCTGGGCAGCTCGAACATTTCAACAAGCTGCCTGCTAAGACGCTCCACCTGTTTGTTTCCCCCGGGCTTATCACGCTCTCTCCTAACGCCCCGACGCGCCAAACCGCACCATCTCCTTACAGCCCCTTAGTGCATTTTATGCGCGGATGGACTTGTATAGCACTTTAAGTTTTTAGGGGGCGCTTCATGGTTATGCAGGAACATAAATACAATTAATTAAGATAGCTATTAAGAAGCTGCCGCAATTCGGCGTTTACGGGTAATGTTTTTAATCCCCGGGTATCGTAGACCACGATATGTCCGGGCGTTAGGGCCTTATAGGGCCCGTATTTTTTTACCGTTTCGATAGCGCGCGGTGTGGTTCCGAAAATTAAGCCGAAACCCTCCAGATGCTCGTAGTAAAGAGGTTTTCCGTCGCGCACGCGAAACAAGTACAGTTTTTTTTCGCCGGGCAGGAAGAAAGCGCCGCACAGCGGACGCCTTATGTCGCCGCAAAAGAGGTAATACGCGTTTTCCCCGCGCCTGCGGTAATAATCGGCGCCGCGAAGCGGAACGACGGAGTTTTGCACAAAAGCGCCGTTGTTTTCAAGCACGTCGATACCGTAGCGTAAACCTCCCCCAAGTGTTTCCGCCATTTTCCACAATAAACCTGTAACACGGGGCATGTCATGCAAAAAATCAGCGGTATAGTTGACAAATCCGGCAAATCCGCTCATTATGGCTCACCCGGGACGCGAGGTTATTGCATAATATGCGCCAGCCGGATTTTAGTTGCTTGCTGACCCCCTTCGAAACCCGGGGGCTGGGGCGGGCCGCCGCATTCGCGGCGTGTGCGCCGCAGGCGCACAGCGCGGGTACCCGCGCGCCCGCCCCAGCCCCCGGGTTTCGAAGGGGGTCAGCCCATAAACAGCCCCTTTGCAAACTCCTCCGCGTCAAACGGCAGAATGTCCCCGAGCCCCTCGCCGACGCACACGAAGCGGACGGGCAGGCCAAGGTCGCGTTTTATCGGCACAATGATACCGCCCTTCGCGGTGCCGTCCAGCTTTGTCAGGATAACGCCCGTGACCTTTGTTATTTCCTTGAACACGGCGGCTTGGGACAGGGCGTTCTGCCCCGTGGTGCCGTCCAGGACGAGAAGAACCTCGCGGCGCGCCTGCGGGTACTCGCGGTCGATGATTTTGGATATCTTGCGCAGTTCTTCCATCAGGTTTTGTTTATTTTGCAATCGTCCCGCCGTATCGCAGATCAGGATGTCGGTGTTTCGCGCCACCGCGGCCCTTATGGCGTCGAAGATCACCGCGCCGGGATCGGAGTTTTCCTGCTGGCGTACGATTTGCGCGCCCGCGCGTTCCGCCCAGACCTCAAGCTGGTCGATGGCGGCGGCGCGGAAGGTATCGCCCGCCGCGACGATTACTTTTTTGCCGTCTGCGATAAACCGCGCGGACAGCTTACCTATGGACGTGGTTTTACCCACGCCGTTTACGCCCACGATAAGCACGATGGACGGCGAAGGCAGCTCAAAAGCATCCTCAGTGCGCAGGATAGCCGATATCTCGGACGCGAGAAGCTCCCGCGCGTCCTCCGCCGTTTTTACCTTATTTTCCTTAACCCCCTTACGCAGGGCCTCAATGATCTCATCCGCCGTACGCGCCCCTATATCCGCCAGGATAAGCGCTTCGGTCAGCTCGTCATAGACGTCCTCGTCAAGCTTGCTGAAATTGACGTTCTTTAGAACCGATCCTATGCTATCCGAAATGTTTTTGCGCGTTTTTGAAAGCCCCTGGGCAATACGCCCGAAAAACCCCTTTTTTTCCTCTGACATTATGATGCTTCCTCCTCGTTATCCTCCGTAAACTTAACGCTGACCAGCTTGGACACGCCCGCCTCCTGCATTGTTACGCCGTACAGCGCGTCGGCTGATTCCATGGTGCCTTTCCTGTGTGTTATCAATATGAACTGCGCGCGGCTGTCGTGGTTTTTCAAGAACCGCGCGAACCTGCGGACGTTTGCGTCGTCTAAAGCCGTCTCTATCTCGTCAAGCACGCAAAAGGGCGACGGCTTCATGCGCAGTATGGCGAACAGCAGCGCAATGGCGCACAGCGCGCGCTCCCCGCCGGACAGCAGGTTCATGTTCTGCAAGGATTTACCCGGCGGCCTTGCCACGATTTCAATGGCTGAACCAAGCGCGTCGTTTTCGTCCGTAAGCCGCAGAAACCCCGTCCCGCCGCCGAACATTTCCGCAAACACCGCCACAAAGTTTTCGGAAATTATAGCGAATTGCTCCTTGAAACGCTCGCCCATCTGGGCGTTCAGCATCGCGATAACTTCCTCCAGATGCTCCTGCGCCAAATTGATATCGTCGCGCTGCTTCGTCATAAACCCGTGCCGCTCGGTCATCACGCGGTATTCCTCCACCGCGTTGACGTTCACCGTGCCGCCCATCTCCCGCAGCCCGTTCTTCAGGGCGGTTTCCTCCTGGCGCAGGCGTGCCGGGGACAGGCCCAGCGGCGGGCTCTCCATGGCCTGGCGCGGCGTTATATTATATTCTTCCCACATTTCGTTGTGGAACCGCGTCCCTTCGTCCCTGATCGCCTCTTTTTTCAGGCGCAGGCGTTCCAGCTCAAGGTGCAGGCGCGCTTCCAGCTTAAAAGCCTCCTGCTCTCCTTCGGCAAGGACGTTCAAATCCGCTTCCAGCGCAGACCTCTTAACCATCAGCACCCCGGCGGCGGCTTCCGCCTCTTCTTTCTCAGCTTCCATCTCCAGCAATTTGGCCTTTAACTCATCTATGCGGTTCAGTTTATCCTCTTTTTCAATGTCCAGCCCTTCCAGCCCGTTGGCTAAAGCCACGGCTTCAGCCTGGGCGGCCTCCGCGGCCAGCCCCGCTTTTTCGGCGGCGTTTTCCGTCTGGGACGCGGATTCCGTCAGGCGCGACAGCTCTACCAAAATAGCGTTATGCCGCTTATCCGCCGCGTCCCGGATCCTTTTTTGCGCGGTTAAGCTCTCCTGCTTGCTTGTTATTTCGGCTAAAAGTCCGGCAATGCCGGACTCCGCGTCCCTTTGCAGATTCTTTTGCCCGCGAAGCTCCGTATTTATGGCGTTTAGCCTGTTAAGCAGCTCCCCGTCCTGTTTCGCAAGCTCCCCCAGCCGTTTGGCAAGCTCGTTTAAAGCGCCTTTCTCACGTGAGAACGCGGTTTCCTGCGACGCCCGTTTTATCTCATATTCATGCAGGGCAACCTTAGCCCTTTCCAGCAGATCCGATACGCCGCCCAGCTTGCCGGAAAGCCCGTCCAGCGCGGCATTCCTTACGGCTGTAAGCCTTTCTCCCTCCGAAACGGCCTCCCCCAGCTCGTCCAGCTCGCGCTTGCGGCTCAGGATGCCGAATTTTTTATCCGCCGAACCGCCCGTAATCGCGCCGCCCGGGTTTATAACCTCGCCGGCCAGCGTTACAACCTTGTACGCGTATTTGTGTTTACGGGAAAAAACGACGGCGGCGTCCATGTCCTCGGCAACCAGCACGCGCCCAAGCAGGTTCCCCGCAATGCCCTCGTACCGCTCATCCGCGCGGACAAAATCCGCCGCCGCGCCCAGAATGCCCGGCTCCGCCGCAAGCCGGTTCTTTATGTACCCCAAATCGCGGGGTTTTATGGAGGTAAGAGGCAAAAACGTCGCCCGTCCGCCCCGCGTTGATTTTAAATGCTCAATACCGCGCTTCGCCGCGTCCTCATCATCCGCGACAATATCCGTTATCGCCCCACCCAGAGCCACTTCCACGCAAACCTCATACTTTGCGGGGGTTTTGATAAGGTCGCCCACAGCGCCGTGGATACCGGCAAGCTTGCCCCTTAACGAAGCCTCCAGCACAGATTTCACGCTGTACTGGTACCCTTCGCGGTTTTGTTCCAAATCCTCAAGGATCCGGCGTTTTTGGCGGTTTCCGGCTAAAGCGGCCTGTTCGGCCTTAAAGATATTCTTCAATTCCGTATATTCCGCGTTCAGCTTGTCCCGGCTTGATGTAAAGGCCTGTATGTCGCCTTTTATGGCAAGCGCGTCCTTCAAAGCCGCTTCCAGCTCCATTTTCAGGGCTTGCAGGCCGTTCTCGCGCTCCGCGTATTCCTCATCCAGCCCGGAGCGTTCGTCGTCAAGGCCTTCCTTGCGGTTTTCAAGCTCGGCATAGGCCGCCGCAAGCCCCTCTATGCGCGATTTCACGTCCGTAACGCTTTGCAAGCTTTCAATATGCCTGGTGTTAAACAGCGCAAGATCGCTCTCGCGCTCCGCCAGCACCCGGTTTTGCCCTGCCAGCTCCTCCCGCAGCGCCGACGCTTCCCCGTCCTTATTTACTATATCGTCCGCAAGGGCGGCAAGCTTGTCCAAACCGGCAAGCTTCTCGGCATACAGAACATCCGCCGCCGCTTTACGCCCCTCAATGTCCGATAAAATGCGCTTCTTGCGTTCCTCAATATATTCTATATGCATTTCCTGCATTTTAATGTCGTTGTCCGCTTCCTGCTCGCGCAAAACAATAGCCGCGCGCTCGTCCGAACCGCGTTCGAGCTGAACGCCCAGCGCCGCCAGCTCTTCGCGGCAAAATTGCAAGCGTTCCTTTTGCGCCTTTTGTTTATCCTCCGCGTCCCTCAGCTCCGCCGTAAGGCCCCCGACGGTCGCCTCGGCGCGCTTCTCCGCTTCCTCCTGCCCTTCCAGGAAATTGGCGTAAGCGTTGATTTTCACGGCTTTCAGCCGCTCCATAAGCGCAAGGTAACGTTTGGCCTTCTCCGCCTGTTCGCCCAGCGGCTCAAGCTGCCCCTCGATTTCAGCAATAATATCGCAGACACGCTCAAGACCGCGGTTTTCGCGTTCCAGCTTCGACACGGCCTCGTCACGCCGCGACTTAAACTTGATAATCCCGGCGGCCTCCTCAAAAAGGGCGCGGCGGTCCTCGGAACGTACGCTCAGCACGTCCTCGATGCGCCCCTGCCCTATTATCGAATAACCCTCGCGCCCAAGACCCGTGTCCATAAACAGCTCGTGCACGTCCCTAAGCCGCACAGCCGTGCCGTTTATCAAATACTGGCTCTCGCCTGAGCGGTACAGACGGCGGCTGACCGCCACCTCCGCGCCGAACTCCGCCTCCGTACCCGCGCGGAATTCACCCTCCGCGTTGTCCAGCACCAGCGTAACCTCGGCAAAAGCCATCCCGCGCCTGTTTTCCGTGCCGGAGAAAATAATGTCCTCCATACGCTGACCGCGCAGGCTTTTCACGCTCTGTTCGCCCAGCGCCCAGCGCACCGCGTCGGCAATGTTTGACTTGCCGCTGCCGTTCGGCCCGACTACGGCGGTTATCCCCCTGTTAAACTCAAAAACCGTCTTTTCATGGAAAGACTTAAAGCCATGCAGCTCAAGACGCTTCAAATACATCGATTTACCCCAAGCCCCGCTTCTTTTCTTGAAGAAATAATGTTATATGCTTTATTTCAAGAGCCCAAATTGATTAAAAGGATACAACCTAAACGGCACCTTGCCGGTCAAGTCCCCGATGGGTATGCACCCCACCTCGCGGTAGCGCGAATCCTCGCTGGCCCAGCGGTTGTCGCCCAGGACGAATACCGTTCCGTCGGGCACGATAAGCGGGAAAGGCACCGTATGCCCGCCGCCCGTGTCCATCCGGTATTCGGGCGGCAAAAGCTCCCCGTTCAGGTAGATGATGCCGTTTACAAAGTCGATCTCGTCTCCCGCCGTGCCGATTACGCGCTTGATAAGCTGTTTTTCCGGGTCCCTGGGATAAGGAAAGGCCACTATATCGCCTAATACGGGTTTTTTGAACCAATACGCCGCTTTGTTGATGAAGACCGTTTCACCGTGGAACAGCGTCGGCTCCATAGACAAGCCGTTTACATAACCCGTCCGCGCGACAAAATTGAACGAAACAAAAAACACAACCGCCGCTATTACCAGCGCTATGCCCAGTTCGGCCAGTTCACATAAAATTCTGTTTTTAATCCTCTTTTTCAACATAAAATTCACTGCCGCCCAGTGTTTTGAACCCAGATAGTTACCTTTGTTAGTAACCATCTGGGTTCCTGAGATTAATACATTATTTCCTTTACCTTCGCCTTCTTGCCTACGCGGTCGCGCAGATAGTACAGCTTTGCCCGTCTGACCTTACCGCGCCTTACCACTTCGATCTTTTCAAGGCGGGGTGAATGCAGCGGCCATGTTTTTTCCACGCCTATGCCGTAAGAAACGCGCCGGACCGTAAAAGTTTCGCGTATCCCGCCGTTCTGGCGTTTGATGACCGTGCCCTGGAACATCTGTACGCGTTCCTTCGCGCCCTCAACGATCTTCGCGTAGACACGTATGGTGTCGCCAATATTAAAAGGCGCGAGATTGTCCCTAAGCTGTTCCTTTTCCAACTGCTCAATAATTGTGCTCAAGAGGTTATCCTCCTTTCTTCCCAAAGCGTTCATGGCCCAAAATACTGCCAAAACTGCTCAATCCGCCAGCGGAACGCCCGTAATATGACAAACGGAATAAGTATAACATATTAATAATCCAATTACAATGATAAATTTTCGCTTATCACGGAAATCAATTTTCAATAAAACCTTGGGGACTCTATCCCCAAACCCCAAGGTCTTACACACCTAATCCCGCGCCGTATCCCCGGCCCTGTCCACCAGCAGCGACAAATCCGCCCCGCCCTTCTTCCCGCCGTCAAAGCGCAGCACGTTCACCATAAAGATGTTCAGCTTATTCACGATGTTCGGGGGCAGCAGGTTCCCGTCCACCTCAACGGAGAGGATCGGATAGTTCCGCTCCCTTGCCCACGGTGTAAATATACCCTCAATGACACGGCCTATAAGGCAGGCAAAGGGGCTGATGTTGACGATGCCCGAATACCCCGCGTCCATCGCCGCGGCGGAGGTTCCCGACGAAACCGCTATCTCCGAGTTAAGCTCCAGGTTGACAAAATGCTCCTGGGTGTATTTCATAATAAGGCGCATATCGTGGGGCGTGTCCGGGATAAGCCCCGTCGGGCCAAGGATTGAAAGCACCTTCTTCTCCACGGAATGCTTCCACCATTCCTCAATGTTTAATTTCTTTAAATCGCGCCAGGGCTTGGAAAAGAGACGTTTCCCGGGTTTTTGCAGGTTAATGAGCTTCTTCAGCGCGTACTCCCGCACAAAATCGAGGTAATGAATCCATTCGGAAACACCCGCCACCTTCACCACAATCCCGCGTTCGTTCATAAGGTCCGTCAGCTCCCCCACGGCGAAGTCGTCGCGGCGCACATAGATTTCGCCGACGACAAGCACCTTTGGACAGTCGGCTGTCTTTTTCTTCAGGGGTATCTTCCTGATATCGGCGGCGACGTTTTTAAGCTCCTTCCACATATCCCCAGGCTTATGCTCCACCGTATCCATCAGCCTGCGCCAGGATTTATCAAACCCGGCTATTGCCGTTACGGGGTCCGCAGCCGTTGCTTTCAGGGAGTTCTGTATGTCTTTCAGATAATCCGACAGCACAATGCCCTTCCACATTTCCTTGGCAAAGCCCGGGCCCGGCTCGCCATATGAGTTATCCGCGGAAAGGATAAATACGACGACGTTCTCAAGCCGCATGTCGCGGAAGAGGTTTTCGTAATATACGTAATACTGCCCGGTTCTGCACGGGCCGGTTGTGATCGGCACAAAGAGCAGGTACAGCTCATCCTTGCGGTATTTTTCGCTCCAGATGAATTCCAGCGCGCTGCCCAGAACGAGGTGGCTTGGCACGCATTCCTTGCCGGAGGCGTTGGCGCGGGCCACCTGTACGGTTTTGCTTGTGGCGACGGGCAGGGCTTCGGCGTTAATCCCCAAACCCCGCATCGCGGCCCCTATATATTCGGTGGAGATGGCCCCCATATTGGAAAGCAGCACCTTAACGCGCTTACTGCCCTTCACGGGGACGCTCTCGCCCGTTTTCACATTATCAATCCGCAGGTCGAAATTCCCGTTTTTAAGCTTCTCGCTGATAAAGCGCCAGCCGTTGTCGAAACGTTCGCCTTCAATCTCACTCTTTTTATTTCTGTACCCGTCTATGATGTCCAGAAAAGCCTCAACCCTGGTATCCACCCCGGCATCAGCCGAATGGGAATCCAGCTCCAGCACCAAAAAGGGCTTCTGCCCCATGATCCATTTTATGTAATGCAAAATAAACGAATCCGGCGCGCAGGAGAAATTCGACACGAAGGTCAGGTATATATTGTCCTCTTTTTTAAGGAGGGAAGCGGTTTTAACGTCCTCCTGACCGTAGTACCAGTACATATTGGGGAAGATGACCTCGTCCGCGAAAGGCAGTATGTCAAACGGTACAATCGAATATCCCCGGGTTGTGAACTTCCGCGGTATCCCCATGTTCGCCTCGGGCGTAAACGCGTTGTAAGGCCGTCCCAGCAGCGCGATCACCGGCCTGCCCGATTTCCGCGCTTCCTCCAGCGCCTCCCCGCCTAATTTCCGCGCCGCTTTGAAGTAATCGTTTTGCTTTTCGAGGGCTTTATCAAAGGCCGCCCGTACCTCTTCCCCGTCAATGCCAAGCCTTTCGCCCATTATCCGGAAAAGCTCCAGCGCCTTTTCGCTGCCGAACTTAAAGCTTACAACCAAGGGAAGCCACTTTTTCTTGTCCACATCGGGGAACGCCTTTTCTATGTAATACGGCAAACCCTGCGTCAGAGGGCAGAAATTGGCGTGAACCTCCTTCTCATAGCTGGGCATATCCCGGAAATGGGGCAGCAGCACGTAATCCGCGCGTTTGTCCAGGCAATCCTGCACCGCGCCGTGGGCAATTTCGGCGGGGAAGCAATAAGCCGATTCCACCCGCGCAACGCCCTCATGCGCCACCTCCGCCGAAAGCAGCGTCCTTATTCCCAGCTCGTAAAAAAACCACGAATACAGCGGGTACAGCGTATGTACGGACAGCGCCCTCGGTATCCCGACGACGTAATCCCGTTTCCACTCCTTGGCCGCGGCTGCCACGGGCGCGGCGTATTCCTCAAAAAGCATTTTCTGCCTTTGCTCCACATAATCAAAAACCGGTACATCCGCAACAGCCTTCCGCATATTGGCGTACTTGTTGCAGCGCCCGCCGAACATTATCTTACGGCCTTCCACCATCAGCACCTGAATGGGGCAGCGGTTCTCGCACGCCCGGCACGTAAACCCCGGCTCATAGCCTATTTCGCGCGCCAGCAGGCCGTCTATCGAAACACTTGTACCGTCCAGGAGTCCCTCGGCATGTTTGCGCCCGGCAAGGAGCGCCACGCCGAAACATCCCATAAGCTCCGGGGCAGGCGGCACGATGATCTCCTTATCCAGAAGCATGGCGAATGCCGGGGGTACGGCCGGGTTTTTCGCCGTCCCGCCTTGCAGGAAGACCTTGCCGCCGATGGTACGGTTCCCAACCACGCGGTTAAGGTAATTCGCCACTATCGAACAGACGATGCCGGCAGTGATGTTTTCGCGGCTTGCTCCCTGCTGAACCGCCTTGCGTATATCGCTGTTGATAAATGCCGAGCAATGCTCCCCGAATTTAAGCGGCGCGTCCGCGTTAAGTGCGATGGGGCCGATGTCGTTCGCGCTGTGGATGGACAAATCCCCCGCCGCGCTTTCCTCCAGAAACGAGCCCGTCCCGGCGGAGCAGGCCTCGTTCATCGTATAGTCAATGGGTACGCCGTTCTTAATCAAGACATACTTTGCGTCCTGGCCGCCTATCTCAAAGATGGTCTCCACATCCCTGTCATAGTAAGCGGCCCCGGCGGAATGCGCGATTATCTCATTGTATACCCCGCGCGTTTCAAGAAACACGCCAAGTATCTCGCGGCTGGAGCCCGTGGCGGCAACCAGGCATATATCCGCTTCCTTTGAACCCGTGTCGGCTGTTATTTTTTCCTGAATAACGCGCAGGCACTCCTTCAAGGCCTTTACCGGGTCGCCGTACGTCCTGCCGTAATGGCTGGCGACAATTTCTTCATTTTCCATATCGACAAGGCAAGCCTTGGTGGTTGTGGAACCCCCGTCCACGCCCAATATGTACCGCCCTCCGGCCCGGACGCTGCCGTCGGGCTTACCGTAAACGCGCACCTTAGACGTCCAATGCCGCAAAGCGCTCAGCGTTTCAAAGCGGATTTCGTTCTGCTTTATAAGCCTGTCCGGCTGAGGAAGGGGGCTTCCGAAATCCGGGGCAAGCACCGCTGCCCCCAGCGCCTCAAACACCGGGGCAGTCTCCGGTATAATAAACTCGATTTCCGGCGCCTTTTCCCTGATAAAGCGCGTGATATGCCGGTTAAGGGTAATCCCGCCCATCAAAATGACTTTCCCGGACGTTACCCTGGCACGCTTCAAGAAATCAATAACCTTCACAGCCATTACGTCGGAAAGGGAAAGGACTATATCGTCCCTCGTCGCCTCACGTTTATTAAGCCGGTGCGTGCAGTCGCTCTTCATAAAGACGGAGCAGCGGGTTGACAGAGGGTAGACCGTCGCGTCAGCCGGGGTTTTTTCAATGTCCTCAAGCTCCATGTCCATGCGGGCAAGCTGCTGCTTCAGGAACTCCCCGGTGCCGGACGCGCATTTGTTTCCCGAAAAGCTGTTGATGATCTTGCCGTCCGCAAGGGAATAGACGATAAGGTCTTCCCCGCCCATGCTGACCGCCGCGCCGGCGGATATCCCCAAGGCCCCCAGCGCCGCCTCCACGCAGAGCGGCTCAAGGGTGCTTGATACGTCGAACATAAAACGGCCCTCACTGCCGGTCACCAGCGCCGGTATTCCCGCCGGCACATTGCCCTCCGCCAGAAGCTTCCTCGCCGCCTCCCCAAAATCTCCTTCATGGATCCTTGAAGAGCTCCAAACAGGCTTCCCGTCCTCGGCCAATACCATTTTCAAGCTCGTAGAGCCTACGTTCACACCTAAAGACAACATATATAACCTCTTAAATAGAATTTTCAGCAATTACCATTTTAACCATTAACAGCGTAAAGTTCAATGCCTAATTTTTGACAAAAGAAAAAGACCTTGGGGAAGGGGAAACTTTTGAAAAAGCTTCCCCTTCCCCAAATCCCATCCCCATTAAAACTTTTATCTAAACATCTTCCTTCTTGCGTTTGATGGCATAGCAATCCATGCATATGATGCCGACGATTACAACGCCGAGAACCATTTGCTGTATGTATGGGTCTATGCCGAAGCCGTTCATGCAGTTCCGCAGAAGTTGCATCACCATTATACCGATGAAGCTGTGGACGACGCCGCCCGTACCCCCGGCAAAGGAGGTGCCGCCGATAACGACGCCGCAGTTGACCATCAGGGGGATGGCGTCCCCGTAGATGGCCGAGCCCGTATTCATTCTGGAAGCGAGAAGCACCCCGGCAACGGCGGCGTATGTGCCGGTCAGGGTGAACGCGATCCATTTTGTGCGGACTACGTTGATGCCCGAATACTTCGCCACCTCGTAATCGCCGCCCAGCGCGTAGCAATTACGCCCAAAGCTGGTGAAGCGCAGCAGCCAAAACGTAAAAGCTCCCAATATCAGCATGTACCACATAATATGCGGGATGCCGAGGAAAACGCCGTTGGAAATTCGCATAAACGCTAAAGCCTTATCACGGCTTGTGGGAACGGGGTTGGCGTCTGTAAGCTGGAGCGCTATGCCTTTGACCAGCATACCCATGCCCAGTGTGATGATGAATGCCTCCGTTTTTTGATGTACTACCAAGAAACCGTTGATAAAACCGACTACGGCCCCCGACAGCGCGGCGACAATCATCGCCATATACATGTTCATGCCGTTGTTAATAAGCAGTATGGCTATAATACCGGACATGGACATCACCGAGCCGACGGACAAATCGCAGCCGCGGCATATGACGGCCAGCGTCACGCCGAAGGCGATAATCAGGTTCGGCGAGGCCGCCCGGAATATATTCATTATATTAAGCTGCGTATAGAAATTAGAATCCGAAAACAGCATGGCAATCAGCATCAAGGCAATCGCAACAACCGCCTTCTGCTTTGACAGCGCCTGAACAACCTGTTTCCTTATTTGATTCCCCTGTGTATGTACAGCTACATTCATATCACTGCGCCCCTTACTTATTACTTATTACCTGATCTTATCTGTGTCTCCGGTGGTCAAGCCATATGGCCGTAACGAGTATTAAACCCCTCAGCACTTCCTGCAAATGCGTCTGGACGCCCAGCAGGTTCATGCAATTCGACATCAGCACGACCAGCGAAACCCCCATCATCGTCCGCAGTACGCTGCCTTTGCCGCCAAGGAGCGACGTGCCGCCGACGACGACAGCCATTATAGCGTCCCGCTCAAAATTCGCGCCGACGGTGGGCGTCGTAACCGTAACGCGGGAAAACAGCACAATCGCGCTGACGGCCGCCATAAAACCGCATATGGCGTAGATTAAAACCATGATGCGTTTTGTGGGTATGCCGCTAAGTTCCGCCGCCACTATGTTGCCCCCGGTATAGTTGATTGACCTTCCCAAGGCCGTTCTGGACTGGAATATGTAAAGCACAAAAAGGAAGCACAGGAACACGACAAAGGACAGGGAGAGGAATCCCACCATCCCCTGACCAAGCGCGGAGGTAACGGGCATCGGATGATTAATAAATGTTCTGTTCATGGAAGTGCCGCTGGTATACAACAGCGCGGCTGCGCCGTAAAGCTGGCTCATACCGAACGTTATAAACAAAGCCTTTGCCTGTGTCGAGGCCCCAGAAACCACCAGTATCACGCCGTTCAGGCAGCCCATGACGGCGCCCAGCGCCAGGCCGACAAGCATCGCGCCGACTTCCCCAATCGTATCCACCAACGACAGGGTTATAATAGCCACAAGCGAAATTATGCCGGGAACGCTCAGGTCAATAAACCCGCCGATAATGATAAACGTCATGCCCAAGGCCACAAAGCTGAGCGGCCCGAACTGGCGCATCAGGTTCGTAAAATTCTGGGCCGTTGAGAAATTCGGCTGCACGATAGCCGTCACAATAACAAGAACCAATATTGTAACGAAAACCAAATACTCCATTACAAAACCGGTAATCTGGGTTCTTCTTAAATGAAGCTGTTTAGTCACAATTTATCCCCCCGTTATCCTCGTCCATTGACCTAGTTAAATTTTAATGTTCAGCGGTTACCCTATAGCCGCATTCATGATATCGTATACCGAGTCCGATTCGGGGTTGAATTCCCCGGTTATACGCCCTTCGCATATCGTAAGCACGCGGTTTGACATAGCCAGCACCTCGGGCAGCTCGGAGGATATCATTATGACCGAACCGCCTCTCTCCGCGATCTCTTTGATCAGCAAGTATATCTCGTATTTAGTGCCGACGTCAATGCCGCGCGTCGGTTCGTCCAGTATCAGTATGTCGGGGTTTATCTCAAACCAGCGCCCCATAATGCACTTCTGCTGGTTGCCGCCGGAGAGGTTGACAACCTTTGTATGCGGGGACGGGGTTTTGACGGCAAGGTTCTTTATCTGCCTGTCGGAGATGTCCTTTTCCTTGGACCTGTTGATAAAACCGAATCTGGAGATTCTCGGCAGGCTTGCCATGGCGATATTGGCCTGTACCGAAAACGGCAGCACCAAACCCTCAAGCTTCCGGTCCTCCGGCACAAGTCCGATGCCCTCGACCATAGCCTTGCGGGGCTTTTTGGTATCGGCAAGCCTTCCGTTTATAAGTATCCTCAGCTCTTTAGCCTTGTCCGCGCCGTATATAGCCCGGATAATCTCCGTGCGCCCCGCGCCGACAAGCCCCACAAGCCCGAGTATTTCGCCTTTCTTCAGTTCAAAGGATATATCTTTAAGCTTACGCGTCCTAATCGTTTTCACTTCCATAAGCGTGTCCCCGGCGCAATGGGGCCGCGGGGGGAATTCGTTCTCAATTTCGCGCCCGACCATCTTCGCGATCATTTCGCCGCGCGTTAAATCGCCTATGGGTTTGGTATCAATCACTTTTCCGTCGCGTATAATCGTGACGATATCGCAGAGTTCAAATATCTCGTCCAGCTTATGGCTGATATATATAATCGTTACGCCTTTTTTGCGCAGATCCCCGATGATTGCGAACAAACGCTTCAATTCATCGGCGGTAAGGCTGCTGCTGGGTTCGTCCATAATAATGAGCTTTGAGTTAAACGACAGCGCCTTTGTAATCTCCACCATCTGTTTTTCGGCGGCGCTAAGCTCGCCGACAACCCTGTGGGTGCTGATGGCGGAGCCTATGCTGTCAAGCAGTTCCCTTGCTTTTTTATGTATATTCCGCATACCCTTCATTTCAGAAAAACGCCCAAGAAAAATATTCTCTCCGACGGTAAGGGTATTGACCAGATTAAATTCCTGATAAATAATGCTGAGGCCCCTCTTTAACGACTGGATGGGCGTGGTTTGCTCAATTACATTTCCGTCAAACACAACGGTGCCGGAATCCTTCGTGTAAACGCCCGAAAGGATTTTCATAAGCGTGGACTTTCCCGCGCCGTTCTCCCCGACAACGCCGTGTACGCTCCCGCGCCGGCAGTCGATGGACACGCTGTCCAAAGCCTTGACCCCGGGGAATGATTTGCTTACGCCCTTAACCGATAAAATCAGATTGTTATCCGCGTTCTCCACTAACTATCCCTCTTTTACAAGAGCCAAGAGCCAATACAGCTTGGCTCCTGGCTCCCGGTTCTGTTTTTACCAATCCGGCTCCACAAAGGTGTCAATTGTTTCAAGTGTGACCATGTCAAGCGGGATGATGTTTTCCGCCGGAACGGTTCCGCCCAGCAGCATTGTCCTTGCGTTCTCAAGGGACTGCTTCGCCATGTTGGTGAAGCTCTGCCCGACGCTCAGCGCCTGGACGCCTTCGCGGACCTGGGCATACCCCGTCCTGTTTCCGTCAACGCCGATTACGAACACATCGTGCATGCCGGCGTTTTGCAAAGCCTGGATAACGCCGCTCGCGCCGTTATCCCAGTGGCACCACACTATGTCGATTTGGTCGCCGTACATAACGATAAAGTCTTCCATAATAGCCATCGCTTCATGGGTATTCCACCCGGTGGGGGAGTTCTGGGAGTCAAGCTCGATGATGTTGTCGGCGATACCCGCGCGGAAACCGTCGCGGCGCTTGATCTGCGCGTCGTGACCGGCCTGTCCGCCAACCTCAACGAAGTTCGCGCCGTCCGGGAAATGCTCGGACACAAACTCGCCTGCCTGCACGCCGCCCAAGAAGTCGTCGGAGCCCACGAAGAAGTCGCGCAGATGGTGGAATTCCGGCGGAAGCTCGGAGGAGAACATGCCTACGATAAGGCCGGCTTCCTTAGCCTGCATAAGGGCGGGGATAACGGACTCGATGCTGGAGGGGTTGACGAAAATGGCGTCGAAGCCCAGCGCGATACACTGCTCGATACCCGCAACCTCTACCATTGGTTCGTTTTCACCCGCGAACACCTGCATCTCAAAGCCGAACTCGGGGGCCAATCTCTGGAACTCTCTCCAAGAGAACGCCTGAGACTCATTGGACATGGCCTGGGTAATAAAACCGGCTCTGAATACCCTGTCACCGGTCTCGGCCGGCGCGTCCGCCTGACAGCCGGCAAACAAGCCTACAACCATAATGGCTGTCAGTACTGTTGCAAGAAATTTCTTCATGAATCATTTTGCCTCCTTTATGTTCATTTATCAACAGGGATACCCCGTTAATTTCCCCAAAAAAACGTCGGATTCATATGTAAAGTTTGTTTATTATAACATGCAGTACTATTAATTGCAACAAAAAAAAATAAATATGCACTCCTCATCCCCCAACCGAGACCTCAAATCCCATATCCATCGCTTTTTCCGCGGCATACCGCGCTGACCCTTCAGGGCATTCCGGCACGCCTTCCATAGGATAGTCCAGCCCCAGCCCCGCATATTTCCCCGCGCCCAGCCGATGGTATTTAAGTATGTCAACGCGCCGCACATTTTTAAGCCCGCGAACAAACGCCAATCTTCCGTCAATTTCCTGCCCGCTGTCGTTTACGCCCGGGACAAGGAGCAGACGGACAATCATTTCCCGGCCCGTATCCGCAATTCTTTGGGCGTTTTCCAGGATTAACCGATTGTCCGCGCCGGTGTACAGCTTATGCGTTTCACTATTGACGGCTTTTATATCAAACAGTACGAGATCAACCGCTTCCGCAAGGGCCGCAAGTCTATCCCACGGCGCATGCCCCGACGTATCAAGCGCAACATGGACCGATTCGGCTTTGAGGCGCTTTGTCACCTCCAGAAAAAAATCCGCCTGTAAAGCCGGCTCCCCGCCCGAATATGTAACGCCGCCGCCGCTTTGGTCATAGAAAGCCTTGTCGCGAAGCAATTTGGCGGCCAGTTCCATTACGGTAATGTTAACGCCCACCGTCTCATACGCGTCGTAAAAACAAACGCCGGCGCGGCGGGAGCCGGTCACCCCGGCGCAAGCGCCGCATTTCACACAGCGCTGACGGTGAAAAATCAGTTTCATCCCCGCTTCAATCAATTCGGGGTTAGCGCACCATTTGCACCGCAGCGGGCAGCCGACGGCGAATACCGTACTGCGCACACCCGGCCCGTCCCTTGTGGAATAGCGTTGTATTCTTGAGATCAGCCCGTCCGTCATTTCCAAACTATTCCCACCCCAGCTCCGTCCTTTCGATAATGGCGTCCTGAGCTTCGGGCATCAGGGTGGTGAACAGCGCGCAGTACCCTGCCACACGCACCATTAAGTCGGGGTATTCCTCCGGATTTTCCTTGGCTTTGCGAAGCGTTTCGGAGTCTATGATGTTGAACTGGTTGTGGAAAATATTTTTCAGCCTGCCCGTTTCGATAAAACGCGCGAATTTCTCCAGGTTTTCGTCTCCCGCCAGCGCGCCGGGCGAGAACCGCATGTTCAGGAGCTGACCGCCCGCCATTCTCTTGTTGGGCAGCTTGGAGACGGAGTTTATTACGGCGGTGGGGCCTTCGCGGTCGGCGGCAAGGCAGGGCGACGCGCCCTCGTTCAGCGGCTTGCCCGCAAGCCGCCCGTCGGGAGTCGCCCCGACGTCAAAGCCGTTGGGTACGTAGCTTGTGATGTTGGAGGTGGACATGGTATAGCCGCAGCCGATAGGCCCCTTGCCCGCCCGGTCATTCCTGCGCCCGGGCAGCAGCTCCAGATAGGATTCGTAAACATCGGCAGTTATAGAATCCGAATAATCGTCATCATTGCCGAATTTGGGCGCTTTGCGGCAAAGCTGGCGGATACGCGCGCCCTCAGGCCCCGTGAAGTTGCGGTCAAGTTCGGCCTTTAACCCGTCCATGGTTAATATACCGTCCTCAAACACCAGCTTTTTAACCGCCGCAAGGCTGTCACCCACCACGCTCATCCCGATATTGGACTGGCTGATGTAATCGTACATCGCGCCGCCGTCGTGCAGCGTCTTCCCGCGCTCAAGGCAGCAGTCTATGGTAGATGAGGCGAAGGCGTCCGCGTCGTGGTATTTAAGGGAGCGGTCGCAGACGGAGTCGCTGTCAACGGCAAGGTCAAAATAATAGCGGAGCGCGGTTTTCCACGCTTCCCACAGCTCATCGTAGCTTTTGTAGTTTACTTCGCGGCCTTCCCTGCCGTTCAGCCTGATAAGCTGGATGCCCGTCGCGGGATCCGCGCCGTTGTTCAGTACCAGCTCGAATACCTTGCCGAAGTTGATATATGTCATTCCGGTGGCCCGGTGGCCCCATTTGCCGGGGACCGCGATCTCTACGCAGCCCGATGGGGAATAGTCCCGCGCGGTTTCCAGCTCAATATCAAGGGTCATCATGGCGGGGACGCAGACCTCGTCGCAGAACACCGACGGCATTCCGAAGCCCTTGCGGATAAGCCGCGCGCTGTCCAGGATAAGCTCATGCGGGCTGCGCTCCCAAAATCGGACGCTGAGGTTCGGCTCGGGCATCTTGCTCAGGTTCATCGCCTCCAGGCAGAGGAAGCTGATATCGTTTGTGCCGTCGGTGCCGTCGGGCTTCTGGCCGCCCACCGTCAGGTTGGAATACAGCGGATATCCCGCGCTGTATTGCGTATGCCCCCAAGGCCGTATTTTATTCAATGAGTTCAGCATGATGAAGAAATGCGTGATTACTTCCAGCGCCTTTTCCTTGGTGATTTTGCCCGCTTGCAGGTCGCGCCGGTAATAAGGGTGGATATATTGGTCAAACCTGCCGAAAGAGAAGGAATGCCCGTTGCTCTCAATCATCATTAGGAGATGCACCAAATATACGGATTCAACAGCCTCCCGTAAGCTCCGCGCCCCGCTTTCCATAAACGTTTCAAACATAACGGACATTTCCAGCAGCTCGGCTTTGCGTTTCGGGTCTTTTTCAACGGCGGCATCGTTTTTCGCGCAAGCGCCAAGCCGCTTGCAATAGCGCAGGGCGCCTTCCATCACGATAACGGCGGCTTCATAAAAATCCCGCTGTTCCCGCGTTAGGTTATCCGATTGCAAATTACGCCTTGCAATGCCCGCCATGCCGCCGAAGCCAATTTCCAGCACAAACTCATGGTTGGGGATAGTGTGCCCGTGGCCCGACATGGAAATCCCGCCGCGGTGCAGCACACGCTGTTTTACCGCCAGCGCGTTTTCCGGGGAAAGGTTTCTGTTCACCTCGTCCTGATGGGTTTTGCCGGTCCAATAATCCTCAAGCTTGCGCAGGCGGTCTTTAACCTCGTTATTAATAATAAAATAATCGCCGGGGCGGCGTTCAAACTCGTCCAGCTCGTCGATTACCCATTGAAATGAATACTCGGGAAACACCGGGGCCGCGAAGTTAACGCTTGCCTGATTACCGGCGATAAGCGCGTTCGGTTCGATAAACACCGTCATTTGATCCAAAATGGCGGCGAACGCCTTTGCGCGGCGGATCACGATGGGTTCCCCCTCCGTCCGCGCAAACGACGCGGTTATGATCTCCGCCCGTTCCGGGCAGATGGTGGGTATGCGGGCGTTCATCCTCGCCTGTAACCGTTCGATACGGTTGAAGTCACAATCATTATTTATAGGCTTAAAACGCAGTAATTCGGTCATTTAGAACCCTCCACGGTCAGACGTGCGAAGCATTTGTTATAAAGCCCAATTCCAGACTGTCTTTAAATATTGCAATATGTATGCCTTGAGCTGTTTGTTTCCGGATTTTTGATCCAGCATAATATAAAGGGATTTTAAAAAGTACACTATGTTATGTGTGGAGCATGCGTTTTGATAGTATTCATCTGTATATGGCATTACTTCAGTGTCCGGGGCTAAGCCGCTTATCCAGTCTTGAATTACATCAACGCTGACTCCCTTGTTCAACAACGCAGGGATGATGTATGCAAGCCTTTCCTCCTCAGCGTCCGTATACCTGCATTCATAAGTGATATGGTGTTTTATTGAGTTCAGCATATCTCCGGCAAACAAACTATCGAATTTTGGATGTTCGGCAAATGCGCAAAGCATATCGGCGCCATGAGCCACCGCATGAGCCCATCCTTTATCAGCGACATAGCCGCGGCGGTCTGCCTCCTGATTCATATAATCAAATGATTTCCGCAAGGCATACATATATTGGTCTTGCGATAAAAAATTTCGTTTACCATCCGTATCCGCAATAAACGCAATAACAAGAGAGGAAAACGAACGGCAAAATACCGAATCCCCTGCCTTACTGCCAATACCATAAAACAAATGGCTGTCATTAAGGCAAGCATTAAATATTCTGATACATTCCCTATCATCTATAATATCCTCATCAATAAGCCTGTAAAATACTTTGCAAATGTTTTCTCTAATGTTTGGATTTGCATTTCCAACATTTTCAAGCATTTCATTCACCAGACTATGCAAATCCATTTCCTTAACAGCCGCAACAGGCATATCCTGTAAATCTTTCATATATTTTTCCATAAATAAACCCCCATGGGTGCGGGTCAGGCCCGCAATGGCGAAATAGGCGATTCACCTTGTTTGCTTCAGTATAAATTAAATATTGGAAACAAGCAATAACAATGATATAATAATGAACAAATAAAAACGGGACAGGTGATTTTATGCTTCAAATGACGCTTTCGGCCCCAAAAACCATTACAAGGGGCGAGGTTCCCGAGCCGCGCGCGGCTTCCGGACAGGTTGTTATAAAGGTCGTCCGCAGCGGCATTTGCGGCTCGGACATACACGCGTATTATGACAAGCACCCCTTTATTTCGCTGCCCATCGTTACCGGGCATGAATTTTCCGGCACAATTGCGGAGATAGGCGAAGGGGTTTCCGGTTTTACGGCGGGCAACCGCGTGACGGTGATGCCCCAGGTGTTTTGCGGGGAATGCTTGAATTGCCGTAAAGGGCGCTATAATATATGTTCAACCCTTAAAGTCATAGGCTGCCAGACGCCGGGGGCGTCGCAGGAGATGCTGGCGGCGGACGCGAAGCTTGTACTGCTTCTGCCTGACGGGATGGGCTTTGACGAGGGCGCTATGCTCGAGCCCGTCGCCGTGGGCATACACGCCTGCCGCAGGGCGGGCTGCGTGGAAAATAAAAAAGTGGCAGTGCTTGGCGCGGGGACAATCGGCAATTTAGCCGCTCAGGCCGCAAAAGCGCTGGGCGCGGAGTCCGTTATGATCACGGACATAAGCGGCCCGCGCCTTGAGCTGGCGAAGAAATGCGGCATTGAACACACCGTTAATATTTCGGAGAGGGATTTGGCCGCCGAGATCAAAAATCTTTGGGGCGGAGACGGCGCGGATCTGATTATTGAATGTGTGGGGCTGCAATCCGCTATAGACCAGGCAATCAATATCGGGCGCAAAGGCAGCGACATTGTTGTGGCGGGTGTTTTCGGGGAATACGCGTCCGTCAATATGGGGCTTGTCCAGGACAAGGAATTGAACCTTATCGGTACCCTGATGTACACCAAGGAGGATTGGCTGGACGCGATGAGGCTGGCGGACGGAAAACGCATCGTTCTGGAACCGCTGATGAGCGCGCGTTTCCCGTTATCCGCCCTGGGCGAGGCGTTTACATACATTGAAAACAATAAGGACACCGCGCTGAAGGTTCTGATCGAATCATGAAGATATGGACAATGGGCGAAATACTGGTTGAGATAATGCGCCCCGGGCCGGATATGCCGCTGGGAACGGCGGGTACCTTTCTGGGGCCGTACCCCTCCGGCGCGCCGGCTATCTTTGCCGATACCGCCGCGCGGCTCGGGCATCAGTCGGGGATAATCGGCGGGGTTGGCGACGATGATTTCGGGCATTGCGTACTGAACCGCCTGAAGAGCGACGGCGTGGACACAACGCTGGTACGGCGCGGCGCGGGCGCGTCCACGGCGGTTGCCTTCGTCGCGTATGATTCCGCCGGGGAGCGGAAATTCATCTATCATATCGGCAATACCCCGGCCGCACAGGCTTTGTGTCCATCAGAACAGGAAGTCGCTTCCCCCGCGCCCGCGTTTTTCCACGTTATGGGCTGTTCGCTTATGGCGGACGAGGCTTTTTGCGGTGAAATCCTCAAAGCGGCGGCGCTTTTTCACAGATTGGGCGCGAAAATCAGCTTTGACCCGAACATACGGCCGGAGTTATTGAAAGGGCGCGGCTTGAGGGAGCTTATCGCCCCGGTTATGGCTGATTGCGCCGTTCTTTTGCCGGGCTTGGAAGAGCTTCGCATGATTTCCGGCAAAGACAACGCGGATGACGCAACGCGTATGCTGTTTGAAAATCCCAGGCTGGAAATAATCGCGTTAAAGCTGGGAAAGGACGGCTGCCGTGTGATAACGCGGGACAGTGATATTTCCCTGCCCGTATACGCGATTGACCCCGTTGACCCAACGGGCGCGGGCGACTGCTTCGACGCGGGGTTCCTGTGCGGAATACTGGACGGGATGCCCCCCATTGACGCCGCAAAGCACGCCGCTGCCGCCGCCGCGCTGAATACAGCCGCTTTCGGCCCTATGGAGGGGAACATTTCCCCCGCCAGCGTACGGAATATGAAAAATTTTACTTGATATTTGACCGGCTTGATGTATAATATTACATGTTGTCTTTATTATGCTGTGATTTCGCTGCGCGAAATATTGATTTAAATTCTTTTTGGATTACCAAAAAAGAATCAAAAAACAGAACGGACGTGTATTTAATGGCAAAGAAAAAGCAGGACGCTTTAAGGGTCATAAGAAAACGGAATATGATGCTTGGTTCGACGATATGTATCGCCATTGTCGTGCTTATAGCCGCGGCATCCGTAGCGTACTCGGCATGGGACCGCAACTCCAAGAGTTATATAGGTACCGTGGGCGGCGAAAGGGTTCCGTCGGGCCTTTACAGGCTTAACCTGATAGAACAGCAGGCACGGTTTGAAGAGGAATTCGGCAGGGATATCTGGAATTTCGGTTTGTCCGAAACATATTCGTTTACGCAGTGGGCCAGGGATCTGGCATACTCAAGCGCCATGTCCTCAAGGCTTGAGGCCCTGAAAGCCGCCGAATACGGCGCGGATTTCCTTACGGAAGAGCAGGCCGCGGACGTGGAGTCCCTGTATGAGTTATATCATCTGTGGTATCCTCAGGATGTGATAAATTATATAGGGCTGAGCGGCGACGAGATGCGCCAGGCGTTTAAGGACAGCTTTTACGCCGAAAACCTCTTCACTATGATAACGGACGAGCGGTTCGTCCACGACGCGGAAGCCTTCGAGGAATATTTCGACGGGATTTATGATGAGTTAAAGCATGATTATACCAGATACGGGTTTCATTTTATCACAAACAACGATTTCAGCGTTTTGAGCGAGGCACAGGAAAAACTTTTGGCCGGCGCTGATTTCGAGGAGGTAATGGCGGAATATTCCGACATGTACCGCGCGCCTGAAGAGCAGCAGGGCGATGATTCGCCGGAAGACGGCCCGGCGGATGAATCCGGGGGCGGCGCGGAAGATACCGATACGGAAACTGCCGGTTCGGGAACCGCCGATTCAGATACTGCCGACCCGGAAGACAGCGATACGGATAATCCCTGGCTTGATATTCTGGATTTGGATTCGCTTGAGGATTTATTGGATTTTGAAGGCCTTGATGTGGACTTTATATGGGATTTGAGGGGCTTTGACGTTAACCGGCGGGATTTGTTCGCCTATGAGATGCCCTTCGACATAGCCGACACCATTTTCAGCCTTGAGGAAGGCGAAATGTCGGGGATCATTACGCTGTACGACGAACAGGGAATGTTTATTGAAGGGTTCGTAATCATTAAGCTGCTTGAGGTTCGCGAACCGGATATGAACGAAATTAAGAGGGATTACGAACGGGATAATTATATCCCCGCCGCAAAGAGGGATTTTTACGTTGAAATCGTTGAGGAATGGGCGGTTGAGCTGGGTATCGAAATGAATGAGAGAGCTTTTGAATCAATAAGGATGTTCAGGTTTCAATAATTAATCGGCTAAAGGCAGGGATTGATAACCGTCCCTGTCTTTGCTTATTTTTGCGTATACCGCTTGTTTAACGCCGAACGGGTAACTATTATTTAACCCTAGACAAAAACGGAAATATATAGTAATATATTAGTTGTTTGGGTATGACTGTCTTGTTGTGCCTTTTTTGGAGTGAGACGGCTGAAATGGATATATATGTGTCAAACAACCCCCTGGTGCTCGAATATGCCGGTTTTAACAGCATTACGGAAGGGCTTGAGTACGTCCGGTCCGGGTTTATGGATGTGCTGATTATTGCGCGCGACCTTATCCACAAGGGACATACCCTGCGCTCCCATCCGCTTTCGGGCAGCATAAAACCCGGCGAAACGCCGTATAAAACTATAGTGCTTACAAAATCCGCCGGCCCTCTTGACCCCGATTCGCTCCGTATCATTGAGGAGTGCATCCTGACGGCTGAAAAGATGGCAAACCGCGAAAAAAAGCTTAGCGAACGGGCCATAAAGGATTTTCAGCTGGTAGACTACACATTGATATTCGGCAAGTTAATACTCAAACAAGGAGGAAATATATGAGCGGTTTGATTTATGACGTCGCGATAATAGGCGCCGGGCCCGCCGGGCTTGCCGCCGGGCTGTACGCCGCGCGCGCCAGGCTTGATGCCGTTATTTTCGAGAAACTGGGCGAGGGCGGTCAGATAGCAATAACAAACGAGATTGAAAACTACCCCGGCGCGCCGGCCAATTCATCGGGGCCCAGCCTTTCCGGGCGTATGGCCGAGCAGGCCCGCGAATTCGGCGCTAAAATTATCAGGGACGATATAGTGGACGTGGAGCTGGAAGGCTGCACAAAAAAGCTTACGGGCAAATCGGGCGTTTACAGCGCGAAAACGGTTATCATCGCCAACGGCGGCAAGGCAAAGCCTATCGGCTGCCCCGGCGAAACGGAACTTGTCGGGAAGGGCGTTTCATACTGCGCCACTTGCGACGCCGGGTTTTTCAGCGACTTGGAAGTCTTTGTCATAGGCGGCGGCGACGCGGCTGTCGAGGAAGCCATCTACCTGACCAAATTCGCCCGCAAAGTAACCATCGTCCACCGCCGTGACGAGCTGCGCGCCGCGAAATCCATAAGGGACAAGGCTTTCGCCAACGAAAAGCTCGCTTTCCTGTGGGACACCGTCGTGGAAGAAATTTCGGGTGACGGCATGGTTGAGTCCATAACCTTCAAAAACGTTAAAACAAACGAAATCACAACCCATAACGCGGATGAGGAGGACGGCACCTTCGGCATATTCCCCTTCATCGGCTTCGAGCCGGTCAGCGGGCTGTACAAGGGCAAAGTTGAAATGGATCCCGCCGGGTATATTATTACGGACGATAACATGAAAACAAACGTCCAAGGCGTTTTTGCCGCGGGCGATATCCGCGTCAAGTCTCTGCGCCAGGTTGTGACCGCCGCCGCCGACGGGGCGATTGCCGCCGTACAGGCGGAGAAGTATATCGAAGGCCATTAATGGATAAATACGATTAGTGTCTGAAAGGTGGTGAATGAATTGCTTCAAGTAGATAAAGATACGTTCCAAGCCGAGGTCCTTGACGCCAAAGGCTTGGTGCTGGTTGATTTTTACGGCGACGGCTGCGTCCCCTGCGAGGCTTTGATGCCCGATGTGCTGGCTTTATCGGAGAAATACGGCGATAAGGTGAAATTTATTAAACTGAACACCTCCGGCGCGAGAAGGCTGGCTATTTCGCAGAAGGTGCTGGGGCTGCCGACCGTATCGCTGTACCGGGACGGCGTTAAGATTGAAGAGGTAACCAAGGACGACGCAAACAAAGAGAATATTGAGGCTATGATAACCAAAAACCTTTAATTAATCTGCGGGCGGGCAACGTCCGCTCCTACGACAATGAGGTGTAGAAATGAAGCTGGAACTTGGTAAAATTCATGTCAAGGGCTTGAAATTCGGGGACGTAACTTCCGTCTCCGGCGGCATCCTGACTATTTGCAAGGATGAACTCGTCAAGCTGTGCCTGGAGGACGACCACATAAAGAACGTAAGCGTAGAGCTTGCCGCGCCCGGCGAAAAAACCCGCATAACCCCTGTGAAGGACGTTATTGAGCCGCGCGTTAAGGTCAGCGGGCCGGGCGGCATGTTCCCCGGCGTTCTGAATAAGGTTGAAACGGTGGGCGCGGGGCGCACGCACGCCCTTGCGGGCGCGGCTGTGGTTACATGCGGCAGGATCGTGGGCTTCCAGGAGGGTATTATCGACATGTCGGGGCCGGGCGCGGAGTACACGCCTTTCTCCCAAACGCATAATATCTGCGTTGTTATCGAGCCTGCGGAAGGCCTGAGCCAGTACGACTATGAGACAGCCGCCCGTATGGCGGGTTTAAAGGCCGCCGCGTATCTGGGCAAGGCCGCCGCGGAAGTTAAGCCCGACGAGGTGCTGATTTACGAGACAAAGCCGCTGTTTGAAGGCGCGGAGGAGTTCGCCGGGCTGCCTAAGGTGGGCTATGTGTACATGCTCCAGACGCAGGGGCTTTTGCACGACACATACGTTTACGGCGTCGACGCGAAAAAGATCGTCCCGACTATCCTGTATCCCACGGAAACTATGGACGGCGCTATTATCAGCGGAAACTGCGTGTCCGCCTGCGACAAAAACACCACCTACCATCACCAGAACAACCCCATCATCCACGACCTGTACGAGCGTCACGGCAAGGACATTAACTTCGTAGGCGTAATCATCACCAACGAGAACGTGTTCCTGGCGGACAAGGAGCGTTCGTCCGACTGGACGGCTAAGCTCTGCGCGTACCTGGGGCTGGACGGGGCTATCGTTTCGCAGGAAGGCTTCGGCAACCCCGATACCGACCTTATAATGAACTGTAAAAAAATCGAGGCCGCTGGCGTAAAAACCGTTATCGTCACCGACGAGTACGCCGGGCGCGACGGCAAGTCCCAAAGCCTGGCCGACGCGGACAAGGCCGCCGACGCCGTCGTTACGGGCGGAAACGCCAACGAGGTCATTTTCCTGCCGGTCATGGAGCGTATTATCGGCATGTATGACTACGTCGATAAAATCGCGGGCGGTTTCGACGGCAGCCTGCGCCCGGACGGCAGTATTGAGGCCGAGATACAGGTCATCACCGGCGCGACGAATGAGCTGGGCTTCAATAGGATGACGGCGCGGACGTATTAGTACGGAAAGGAAGATTAACTGTGGCAAGGCTTGAACTAATGACGGTATTACTATCAATTCAAGCATTGCTTGAAAGCGGAAATATTGAAAAAGCAAAAGAGGTTATTGCTGAAGTGATTGCGGAAGCAAGGAAATCCTAAAGCGAATAGTCAAGAACCTTTTGATTATGAACTCCAAAAGGGGAGAAATATTCGTTTTTCTAGGATGTTATGGACAGTTTGGGGTATCAAAATCCTATGGGATTTATAGTAATGAATTGATAAATCAACTTTCACGAAAGGAGCATAAGCATGGGTTATTTCGATGGCAAGAAGGTTATTGTCATAGGCGACAGGGACGGCATTCCCGGCCCGGCGATTGACGAATGCTTAAAGACAGCCGGCGCGGAGATTATATTCTCCTCAACCGAGTGCTTTGTCTGAACGGCGGCGGGTGCAATGGATCTGGAGAATCAAAATAGGGTGAAGAACGCGGCTGAAATCCACGGCGCGGAAAATGTAGTCGTGGTTATCGGCGCGGCCGAGGGAGAGGCAGCCGGGCTGGCGGCCGAAACCGTAACAAACGGCGACCCTACTTACGCGGGTTCATTGTCGGGAGTCTCGTTGGGACTCCGTGTTATCCACTGCCTTGAGCAGGAGTTTAAAGACGCCGTAGACGCGGCGGTATATGACGAGCAGATCGGCATGATGGAAATGGTGCTGAACGTGGACGAAATCGTCGCTGAGATGGTATCCATCCGCGAACAATACGGCAAATATTAAGGCGGAATTGATATGAGTAAACTTCGTGTTGTGCATTATATTAACCAATTCTACGGCGGCGTCGGCGGTGAAGAGAAGGCCGATTACAGGCCGGAGCTGCGCCCGGGCAAACATGGCCCGGGGATGGCGCTGTCCCAGCAGTTTGGCGACGAGGCGGAGATAGTTGCCACCGTCGTCTGCGGCGACGGGTATTTTAACGAGAACGTGGACGAGGCCCTTGCCGCAATACTGAAAATGGTCGAGGAGTATAAGCCCCATGTTTTCGTCGCCGGCCCCGCTTTTAACGCCGGGCGTTACGGAATGGCATGCGGCGCGGTGTGCAAGGCCGTTTCGGAAAAGTTTGACATACCCGCGGTTACGGCGATGTACGGCGAAAACCCGGGCGTTGATTCGTTCCGCAGCGCCGTCTATATCCTTGAAACGGGGGATTCCGCCGCGGCAATGCGTAAAGCGGCCCCGGCCCTTGCCGGTTTCGCGCTGAAGCTCGCCAAGGGTGAGGAAGTCGGAATGCCCTGTTGTGAGGGTTATTTCACGCGCGGCATCCGTAAAAATGTTTTTGTCGAGGAACGCGGCTCAAAACGCGCCGTATCTATGCTTTTGAAAAAGCTGAAGGGCGAGGAGTTTGAAACCGAGTACCCCATGCCCGTTTTTGACAATGTGGAGCCGAACCCCGCTGTTGCGGACATGAGCAAGGCTACCGTCGCGCTGGTTACAAGCGGCGGCATTGTGCCGAAAACCAATCCCGACAGGATTGAGTCATCCAGCGCGTCTAAATTCGGCAAATACGATATTGAGAAGGAAGCCCGCTTCACCATCCACAACTCCGAGACGGCCCACGGTGGGTATGACCCCGTTTACGCCAACAACGACGCCAACCGCGTCCTGCCGCTGGACGTTATGCGCGACCTTGAAAAAGAGGGTATTATAGGCAAGCTTTACCGCTATTACTACACAACGGTGGGCAACGGCACGTCGGTTGCCAACGCCAGGGCTTTCGCCGCCGATATCGGCGCGCAGTTGAAGAACGACGGGGTACAGGCCGTTATCCTGACCTCCACCTGAGGCACGTGCACTCGTTGCGGCGCAACGATGGTTAAAGAAATAGAGCGCGCGGGCATTCCCGTCGTTCACGTATGTACGGTGGTTCCGATCTCCCTTACGGTAGGCGCGAACCGCATTGTCCCGGCTGTGGCTATCCCCTATCCGCTGGGCAACCCGGCGCTTGAGGCCGGGGAGGAGAAAAAACTCCGCAGGAAGCTTGTCGAAAAATCCCTGCGCGCTTTACAGACCGAGGTAACCGGGCAGACCGTTTTTGAGGATTAATTCCGCATTGTTTATGGAATGGGCCGATACCTCGTCCCATTCCATGTTATTTTGACACGCATGTGAAGTATATAATCTCATTTAGAGAAGTTGGATTTCATTTATGTTTTATGCTGCATGTCGTATCCTTAATAGTAGGTGAGGATATGAATAATAAACGTTTCAATGATGAATATATGATGCTTGGCTTAAACATCCGGTACCATAGAAGAAGCAAGGATTATACGCAGGAAAAGCTTGCCGAAGCGGTCAATATCAGCAGGGAGCATTTATCCAAGGTGGAGACAGGGGTTAACGCCGCTTCGCTTGACGTACTCTTCGAGATATCGCAGGAGCTGCAGGTACCCATTAATAAATTTTTTGAGTTTAAGGAAAAATAAAGGTTAAAAATAGGAGGACGGGCATGAAGGCTGTACTGAAAGGCGCGGCGTATATTTTGGCGCATACGCCTGATATGATTGTGCATAGCGGGACAACCCAGACGACGGAGAGGATTGTGAACCCCGAGTCGGAGTATCTGAAGCAGATCGGCGGGCATATAAGAAGCTTTGAGAAGGCCGTGGAGTATCCGCCGAATCAGGTTTATATCGGGGGCATGACGCCGGAGGAGCTGAAGGATACCCCATTCCCGTGGCATGATAAAGCCGCGGCCGGCGCAAGGTTCGGGCGTATGGGCGAAATTATGCCCCAGGATGAGTTTATCGGGCTGATTAAGGCGGCGGACTCGTTTGATCTGGTAATGCTTGAGGAAAATTTTGCCGGGAAGGTAAAGGCGAAGCTGGAGGCGCATCCGGTTTGTTCGGCGTTTGCGCAGCGCATAGGAGCGGGAGCGGAGATTTCCGCTATAAAGCGGCAGATTGCGGATTTTCATGCCGAAGCGCTTTATTTCGACGGAGCTGTTGTCGGCTGCGTAAAACGCGCCCATGAAATAGACCCCAACCTCAACGCCCATGTAATGTTTGAAAACCTTGTATCCAAGGCTTCGGGCGCGCTGGCGTTCTTAAATTTGTTTGAGAAAAGCGGCATTGACCCGTTAGGCGTCGAATACGTCATTGAATGCTCGGAGGAAGCCTGCGGCGATATGAACCAGCGCGGCGGCGGGAACTTTGCGAAGGCCATCGCGGAAATGGCCGGGGCCGTAAACGCCACGGGCGCGGACACGCGCGGTTTCTGCGCCGCCCCCACCCACGCGCTGATACAGGCGGCATCGCTGGTCAGGGCCGGAACGTTTAAGAGCGTCGCTATCGTTGCGGGCGGCGCGACGGCTAAGCTGGGCATGAACGGCAAGGACCACGTAAAGAAGGGCTTGCCTGTTCTGGAGGATGTGTTGGGCGGTTTCGCGGCGCTGGTATGCGCAGACGACGGGGTTTCGCCCATTGTGAACACGGAGCTTACGGGCAGCCATACCGTCGGGACGGGTTCGTCGCCCCAAGCCGTTATGACGGCTCTGGTGGCAAAGCCGCTTGAAAAAGGCGGGCTTAAATTCTCCGATATAGATAAATACTCCGTTGAAATGCAGAACCCGGACGTTACAAAACCCGCGGGCGCGGGGGATGTGCCGGAGGCAAACTATAAGATGATCGCGGCGCTTGCCGTTACAAAAAAGGAACTGGAACGCGGTGAAATTCCGGCGTTTGTTGAGAAACACGGGCTGCCGGGCTGGGCGCCGACGCAAGGGCATATCCCCAGCGGCGTTCCGTATTTGGGCTTTGCCCGGGATCTGCTGACCATGGGTGATGGAAACCGCGTTATGATAGTCGGCAAGGGCAGCCTTTTCCTCGGGCGCATGACGAACCTGTTCGACGGCGTTTCCATCATTATGGAACGGAACACCGGCGTAGAGGCGGCCTGTCCTGCGCTTCGCGAAGCGCAAGGCCCGGAGTCGGTAACGGTTAAACGGGAAAACCGCATAAAAGTAGCGGTTACAACCCTCGGCAGCGAACACGGCGCAGAAAATATCGTGCGCGGTGCGGAGGAAGCCGCCCGTGACGGCGGTTTTGACGTGGCGCTAATCGGCCCTGTGCAGGGCGTGAAAACAAACCTTGAGGTTATTGAGACGGCGGATGAAGCCTCAATGTATAAAAAAATGGAGGAATTGCTGGACAGCGGCTATATCAAGGGCTGTGTGACCATGCATTACAATTTCCCCATAGGGGTTTCCACCGTCGGGCGCGTTACGACCCCCGCCAAAGGGCGCGACCTCTACCTTGCCACCACGACGGGAACGGCTTCCACAGACCGCGTCGAGGCTATGGTGAGGAACGCTGTCTACGGTGTTATAACCGCCAAGGCGATGGGCATTGCGGAGCCGACCGTAGGCGTGCTGAACCTGGACGGCGCGCGGGCGGTTGAGCGGGCGTTAATTACCATGGGCGAGAAGGGTTATAAGGTTAACTTCTCCGAGTCTCTGAGGGCCGACGGCGGCGCGGTTATGCGCGGAAATGATTTGCTGAACCCGGACTGCGACGTAATGGTTGCGGACAGCCTGACGGGTAATATTTTATGCAAGATGTTCAGCGCGTACTCTACCGGCGGGGCTTATGAAGCTACGGGCTACGGCTACGGCCCGGGAATCGGCGAGGGCGCGAAACGTCTGGTGCTGATCCTTTCGCGGGCTTCGGGCGTGCCGGTTGTGGCAAACGCGCTGCGTTACGCCGCCGGGCTTGCCAAGGGGAATGTTCTGGCTGTCGCGGACGCGGAGCTTGCCAAGGCTAACCGTGCTGGATTAAAGGATTTTTCAACCACAAAAAACGCAAAAACACACAAAACAGAACCTGTGGAAGTGAATCAACCTGCGAAAGAGGTTGTTACGGAGGAAATCTCCGGGATAGAGATATTCGACTTGGACGACGCCGTGGCGCTGCTTATGTCTAAGGGCGTATACGCCGAAAGCGGCATGGGCTGCACCGGGCCTGTGGTGCTGGTAAATGAGAAGAAGCACGGGCAGGCGGTTGGGATATTAAAAGAAAGCGGGTTTGTAGGGGAGTAGGGGGGCTGATGCCCCCCGCTTCACTTTTTATTATATAAGCGCCTTAATTTTATCGATGATTGTTTTAACGGCGTGTAACGGGCCTTCGTTGCAATCCGCGCGCCAAACCTCCGTGCCGTCCCAAATGATTACCGCTTCCATGGGTTTTATTTCGGTAACGTCACGTATCCGTATCATTGGAAAACCGCCGCTTGATTCGCGCAGGACGGCAATTTTGCCCGGCAGGTTGCCGGTGTTTTCACCGCAAACGGGGAGCCAGATATCAGCGCCCAGCAAAATCATGTATTTTTCTGATTGATTCATGCGAAACATCCTCTCTGTTTGTTTTGTTAAAAATACCAACTCGTCCAGAATATCCGCCGCGTTTAATTCATCGGGGGCCACGCGGGACAGTTCGGTCTCCAGCCTGTGCAGCATACGGTTTGTCTCGCGCAGCTCCAGCAGGCGGAGGTCGCTTTGGGTTATTTTTTTACGCATCGCTTCGCGTAAACGGGCGTCCCCGTTCAGCAGCTCCGCAATTTCGCGCACCGTGAAGCCAAGCCCGCGCAGAAGCAGTATGATTTCCAACCGCTTGATTTGCGCGCCGTCATACTCTCTGTAGCCGGAATCCGGCAGGCGGTGGCTTGTCAGAATGCCGGCGTCCTCGTAAAAACGGAGGGTTCGCGGCGATATGCCGTACTTTTGGCTTGCGGCGCGTATGGCTAGTCTTTCAATCATTGGTGATCACCTGAGAACATTATAATGTTTTACGTAAGGTTAAAGTCAATATATATTTGAGGAGAAATTTAATGAATTATTCCAAAAAAGCGGAAATGGTAAAAGAATCCTCTACACTGGCGATAACGGCGAAGGCCAAGGCGTTGAGGGAGGCGGGCCGGAACGTTATCAGCTTCAGCATCGGGGAGCCTGATTTCAACACCCCGGGGCATATTGTGGAAGCCGCGAAAAAGGCGCTGGACGCCGGGTTTACGAAATATACGGACTCCAGCGGCATTTTAAAGCTGCGCGAAGCCATTTGCGGCAAGCTGCAAAGAGAGAACGGCCTCAGCTATAAGCCCGGGCAGATCGTGGTCGCCAACGGCGCGAAACATGCTATTTCAAACGCTTGCTTAGCCATATTAAACGAGGGCGACGAAGTCATCATCCCAGCCCCGTATTGGCTGACGTATCCCGAGGTTGTGGCGCTTTCCGGAGGCGTACCGGTCGTGGCGCAAACGGATAAGAAGAGCGGCTACAAGATAAGCCCCGCCCAGCTCGAAGCGGCTATAACGCCGAAAACAAAGGCCTTGTTTTTAAACAGCCCCAACAACCCAAGCGGCTCCGTATATACGGAGGAGGAACTGCGCGCCATCGCTGAGGTTGTTTGCAGGCGCGGCCTGATCGTTATATCCGACGAGATTTACGAACACCTAATTTATGTCCCCGGTTTAAAGCATATCAGCATTGCTTCATTTAACGAGGATATCTTCAACCGCACCATTGTCATAAACGGTTTGTCCAAAAGCTACGCAATGACGGGCTGGCGCATGGGCTATACGGCCTCAAACCAGGAGCTTGCCAAGATTATGGGGAATATCCAAAGCCACCAGACTTCGAACATCAACAGCGTAACCCAGCAGGCCAGCATTGCCGCTATAGACGGCGACCAGCAGCCCCTGCGCGATATGCTTGCCCAATTCGCCAAACGCCGCGAATATATCGCGAGCCGCCTGATGGGTATAAAGGGCTTTGATATGGACATGCCCGCCGGGGCGTTTTACGCCTTTATCGACATATCGGAAATGTGCGGCAAGGCGAAGGGCATCAGCGTAACCAACGCGTCGGATTTCGCGGCGGAGCTTATAGCGAAAAAGGGCGTGGCAATCGTGCCCTGTGCAGACTTTGGCTGCGATATGCATATCAGGCTAAGCTATGCGATGTCCACGGAGGATATCACCGAGGGCGTGGACAGAATAGAAGCCTTTGTCAGTGAATATTGGTAATTTATTAGAATTTGACATATGTATAATGTTTATTTATAATCAACTATACAGCCTTATTAATTTATTGGATTAATAAGGTTGTTATAAAAAGGAGGAAGGTTATGGAAAAGAAATGGATACAGAAGATTATAGCGACGGCTATAGCTGCTGTCATGCTGTTTGCCGCTGCCTGCGGGTCCGCCGGCACCCCTGCCTCTGCGGAGCAGACTGCGGCGGCTGAAGCTCCGGCTTCCGCGGATCCCGTTCCTGCCTGCGGGGCGGATGCCGATCCTACATACACCTACCGATTTTACCTGGGCGCAAGCCCCCTGACCTGGAACCCGCACACCTGGGAACTGGACAGCGATTTTGAAACAATGTGGCTGCTGCAAACGCCCCTTTGGGATATTATTATGTCTGAGGACGGCGAAGGCTGGGAATGGCTCTTTGAAGAAGCCGAATCCTATGAGGACATCACCGCCGCGTTTGCGGACAAGGAAAGATGGGGCGTTCCCGCCGACGCGGCGGAAGGGCATGTGTTCCAAATCAACCTGAGGCAGGATTTAAAATGGTGCGACGGCACGCCCATCAACGCGGAATCGTATGTCAGCTCCGCGAAACTGCTCCTTGACCCCCAGTTGTTGAACTACAGGGCAAGCGCCCTGTACCACACCAGCATAGCCCCCGTTAACAGCTTTGAATACTTTTTCAGCGGCAAGGCCGGGCAGCCCAGGTTTTATGAAGCCTGGACGGCTGAGGACGCGGTTGATGCATATTACTTCAACCCCGCCGCCGCCCATGATTTCCTTTGGGATTACTCGCTGCACGACTGGGTGGGTTACGAGGAGTTTGAATACGACGGGGACGGCGTTAACCGCTACGAAAAATATGAGGATTTATATGATTTCATCGAAATAACCGACGAAGTTAAAGCCGACCTGCTGGTTTTTGCCGCCAATTTCGGCGATGACGATCCCGGCGCGTGGCTTCACTTTGCCCATTATATCCACGGCGTTTATGAAGAGGTGGATTGGGAAGACGTCGGCTTCTTCGTCAATGACGAGTATTCGTTCATAATGGTCACAAAGCTTCCCAATTCAGCATGGGATATCATGTATGGTTTATGGCACATAGGCATACTTGTGCACGAGGAGACATACACGGCGGGCATGCATCAGGTGGGCGGCCTTATGGCCACAAGCTACGGCACATCCCTTGAAACCACGCGCAGCCACGGCCCGTACAGGATGATAAGCTACGAAATCGACAAGCAGGCCGTATACGAAAGAAACCCGTACTGGTACGGCTGGAACGACCCCAGATACGAAAACTGGTATCAGGCCACCCACTACGTAATAGACATCGTACCGGACCACGGAACCGCTCTTCAGCTCTTTAACCAGGGCCTTTTGGACTATCTGCTTCTGGTATCGGACGACATGGTGGTCTACCGCTTCTCCGACTATCTCCTCAGGAAGCCCTCCAGCGAAACCGCCCGCTTTATATTCGCCACTTCCCTTGAATCCCTTATAGCCCTTGAAAACGAGGCGGGCGACGGCGCGAACAAGCGCGTGCTGCATTACAGCGATTTCCGCCGGGGGTTCTCGCTGGCTATAGACCGGTCCAGCCTTGTTATGCAGGCGACGGCGGGAGCGCTGCCGCAGCTGTTCCTGTTCAACGACATGTATTACTACGACATAAGCAACGATCCCGCGTCCGTCTACCGTAATTCCGTCCCCGCTATGGAAGCCGCCGTGCGCATGTACGGCCTGACCTACGGCCCCGGCGAGGACTTTGAGTACCTTGAGGACGCGTACCACGCCCTGACCGGCTACGACGTGGAAGCCGCCAGGGAAGCGTTCCAGGCCGCGTACATACAGGCCGTATCGGACGGCAACTATACCGACGGCCAGCCCGTCCAGATAAACGTAATGGCTACGGGCGGAACCGTGCTTACCGCCGACCAAATCCGCCGGCAGGACATGATGAACGATTTCATCACGGACGCCACCATCGGCACGGGTTTTGAGGGTATGATCAACATAACCTACCAGTTCGGCGCGCCCAACCGCTACGCCGATTTATGGGAAGGCCGCCAGGAAGTTATCATGGGTTCATGGTTCGGCGGATATCTCGACGTGTTCAATTTCATCCTCAACTACGTCTGCCCGGAATACGCGGGCGGCATGCACCAGCTTACCGAAACCAACGGCTGGGATCCCACAGGGGAAACCATCACCATCGCCGCCGATTTCTATGGTAACGGCTCCGAGACCCTCACCAGAACCTTCACCCAATGGGCGCGCGACATCACCGCGGGCGGCGAGTTCTCCGGTAATGTCCCCGTCTCCCTCATCGTCATGGCGGAGCTTGAGATGGGTGTCCTTGAATCGTATCAGGCCGTACCGATCCTTTCAGCCACCGATATCCAAATGCGCTCAATGAAAGTGGAGTACGGCACTTACGATTTTAACCCGATGTATGAATACGGTTATCTCCGTATGGTCACATTCAACTATACCGACGCCGAATGGGCCGCTTTTGTCGCGGCTCAGGGCGGCACGCTTAATTATGAGTAAAAGATAAGACCTTGGGGAGGGGGAAACTTTTGAAAAAGCTTCCCCTTCCCCTCGAGCGCCCGCTTTTTGGGCGCGGGACACCATCCCCTTCAAAGCTTTTATTTTTGGAAAGGGAAAACGCCCATGAGGATGTTTAAATATGTATGCAAGAGGATCGGATTACTTATTGTGACTTTTTTTGTCATTGTTACAATTTGCTTTTCGCTGATCAAATTGCTGGAAAACGAGGTGCCTCTGGGTATGCAGGCCGTGGTTGAGCTGGCGCGCCGGGAGGCGCTTGGGTACAACAAGCCTATAATAGAGCAGTACGGAATTTTTTTACGGAATGTCATTACGAAATGGGAATGGGGATATTCCTGGCATATAAATTACATGATGCCCGCCCAGGAAACGATTACGCCGCGGCTTCCGTCCACGCTTTTGGTGAATGCCTATTCGATTATTTTTTGCATACCGGTGGGTATCGCGCTTGGTATCTGGGCGGCTATAAAGAAGAATAAAATCACTGACCATATAATTTCCACTTCGGTTATGCTGTTTGTTTCGGTGCCGTCGTTCGTTTACGCGTTCCTAATGCAGTATACGCTGGGGTTCAGGCTGGGATTTTTCCCGGTTATTGTGTCGTCGCTGCATGACGCGGGCGGAAGCTGGTTTACGCGGACGATGCTTCATTCCATGATTCTGCCGGTGCTGGCGCTGTCATTCGGGTCGATAGCGGGTCTGGCGCGCTACACCCGCGCGGAGCTGACAGAAGCGCTGACCAGCGAATACATGCTGCTTGCGCGCTCAAAGGGATTGACCCGGAGCAGGGCCATATCGACGCATGCCATGAAAAACGCGATGGTTCCCGTACTGCCGTACATTTTCGGCATTGTTCTCAGCGTGTTCAGCGGTTCCATCATCATTGAAGCCATATTCGCAATCAACGGAGTGGGGCAGCTTTACATACGCTCCATTCATTTGCGCGATTACGACGTGTTTGTTGTGACAAGCGCGTTTTATACGATTATCACCCTTGCCTCATACATTTTAGTCGATTTAAGCTACGGATTCCTTGACCCGAGGATCAGAATGGGGGAGAGGTAATATGGCCGGTAAAAATACGTATGAGCCGGTGCCGGTTGAAAAGCTGAGGTTTGCGCGGACGGAACTGAGGATACATGATACCGTGCCCGCCACAAAGCCCATCGGGTATATGAAAGACGCGTGGATACGCTTCAGGCGTAATAAGATGTCCGTCGCGGCTTCCCTGATAATACTCGCGATCTTTATTTTTGCCGTTATTACGCCGTTTATCAATAACTTTGAGATGTCGTCTGTGGACGGGATTTATGCCAAGGCACGGCCTAAATTAAAGGCCTTCGAGCGTTCCGGCTTTTGGGACGGCGGGATGAATCTGCGCTTGAACAACCGGTATTATATGTATTTGACGGCGATAGGCGCGGGCGCGGAGGATGTGTACGGCGCGGGCGTAACGTGGGAGGACGGGATAAACTCGCCTTATTATCCCGTAATCAGCAGGGGGGAGGCTTACGATTCCGCGGGCGCGGAGTTCCGGGACGCGCGGGTGGATTCTTATTATATCGTCGGGTTTGTGTATGTTTCTATGACCCGGGAAATGTTTGACGATGTGCGGGAATGGGAAGCGGAGACGGGCATTAATGTGTTTTATCCGATGATTGACACGCGCAGCCGGTATATGGACCCGGGGAACGCGCGGGACGCGAATTTCTGGTACCGCCACGCCGCGAACCACGCGCCGCTTAACGCGCGTGGGCAGCGTATGGATACCATTGAAGAAGTGATGGAGCATGGCTTTGCCGATAATTACCTGAGGGATTCCGAAGGGAATGCGCGGTATTGGGTGCGGCAAGACAGAGGTATGCTGCAAGTCCGCGTATTGTATTATAATTATTACCAATATATGAACGGTCATGAGCCGATGCACGCGCTGGGCGCGGACGGGCAGGGGTATGATATCTGGCGGCGTCTGGCCTCGGGCATACTGCTTTCGTTTGCTCTGGCGGCAAGCGTTTCCGTTATAAACCTTACCATCGGCGCGTTTTGGGGGGCCGCGGAGGGATACTACGGCGGCTGGTGGGATTTGATTGCGCAGCGCATATGCGATATACTGTGGGGAATACCGTTTATTGTGGTTGCGGCGCTGTTCCAGCTTCATTTGGTGCAGACGGGAAGGGTTTCGCCGTTTTGGGGGCTGGTGCTGGCATTTGTCGCCACGGGGTGGATTTCCACGTCGTATACGGTCAGGACGCAGTTTTACCGTTTCAAGAACCAGGAGTATATTTTGGCGGCGCGGACGCTTGGGGCCAAGGATTTCCGGCTTATGTTCAAGCATATTTTCCCCAATGCGATAGGCACGATTATTACCGCGTCGGTACTTGTCATCCCGTCCACTATTATGATAGAATCGAGTTTGAGCTATTTGGGCATTGTGGCGTTTAATACGAGGACGACTATCTCGCTTGGGACGATGACCTCCAACGCGCAGGGGTTTCTGGCGACGGATCCGCACATACTTTTTTGGCCCTCCCTTATTATTTCGCTGCTGATGATATCGTTCAACCTGTTCGGCAACGGGCTGCGCGACGCCTTTAACCCGTCGCTGCGCGGAACGGAGGGATGATAATGGAACGGATTTTGGAAGTAAAAAACCTAAGGATATCGTTCCGCACCAACAACGGCACGGTCAAGGCGGTACGGGACATAGATTTTACCTTAAACCGGGGGGAGACGCTTGCGATTGTGGGCGAATCCGGTTCGGGCAAGTCCGTCACGGCGCGGGCGGTTATGGGTATACAAGCCGGTAATTCCATCACGGAAAGCGGCGAGATTTTTTACGACGGCAAGGATTTGACGAAGATATCCGAAGCGGATTTCCAGCAGATACGGGGAAACCGCATTTCAATGGTTTTCCAAGACCCGTTTTCATCCCTTAACCCTATTGTGAGGATTGGAAAACAGCTTACGGAAGCCATGATATTAAACTCAAAGATTAACAGAAGGGACGCGAAACGCAGTTTTTCCAAAAGGCTGAGGCTGCTTGAAATAAATATCAACCGGGCCAAAGGCGATGGGAGCAAAGGAAAACTTGTTTCGGCGCTTCGTAAATTTTCGCTGAAAGGCAGCAAACTGGAAAAGCCTTATGCAGCGGCGCGGAACAATATAATCGCGGCGGCCGCCTCCATTGACGGCGTACTGATAGATATTATACGCGGAGAACCCAAAGCCGTTGTACGCGATATAAGGCGGATTGTTAAGCTGGCCGGGAAATGCGGGCATAAATATCTTATCAGGGACGGCAGGCTTGACGATGCCCTTGCTTCGTTAAAAACCGCTTGTAACGCGTATTTAAGCGGTGCGGGAGGGGAGCAGGGCAAGGAGGGCGTGAAAGGCAGTCTTTCCCGGGTGCGCGAAGCCCTTGCGGAAGCCCTTGAGCTGCCCGCGCCGGACTTTTTCGCCATGGGGTATATGCACGGGAAAACGGCGTTTGACGACAGCGATATTGGCGAAATGAACGATTTCCTGCGCAAACACCTGAATGATGGTTTCCTGAACGCGTTTATAAACGACGCAAGCCGCGGCATTAAATTCTCCCATCAGCAATCCCTTGAAAAAAAACGCCTTGCCGTTAACGGCATAGCGTCAAAAATGCCGTTATTTGAAAACCCGGCGGCGGAATCTTCTGTTTTGAAAAACGCGGCGAAGGAGCTTATCAAGGCCGTTGAAGCCTCCATTGACGAGCTTGCCTTGCAAAAGGACAGTTTTGCCTACACCTTCAAAACGGGGTTAAACGCCGAGCTGGGTAAATACATCAGGGCAAGAGAGGTTAAGGCGAAGAAATACTTGAGCCGCAGGGAACGCGAGTTTGCCGAACGCGCGGATGTTGAGCTTTACCGGGATAACGTGCTTACCGTTTTGACCCGCATAAAAGATGCCTACAACGCCTGTCTTGACCGCGCGGAAGAAACGGATTACCCGGCATTAGCGCGGGGAACAGCCGAACGCATAAAATCCAACGCCTCCCAAATGGTTTACAGGGTAACCAAGCGAATGGCGAAAAGCCGCGCAATCGGCCTGATGGAGGAGGTTGGCATACCGGAAGCCCGCGCCCGGTACAGCCAATATCCGTTCCAGTTCAGCGGCGGTATGCGTCAGCGCATCGTCATTGCCATAGCCCTTGCCGCGAACCCGGACATACTTATCTGCGACGAACCCTCAACGGCCTTGGACGTCACAATACAAGCGCAGATTCTTGATCTGATTAATAATTTGAAAGAAACAAGGGGTCTGTCCGTTATTTTTATCACCCACGACCTGGGCGTTGTCGCCAATATCGCGGACAAGCTCGCCGTTATGTACGCCGGAAAAATCGTAGAATACGGCACGGCGGACGATGTTTTCTTTGAACCCGCGCACCCGTACACATGGGCGCTGCTGGCCTCCATGCCCGACTTGGACACGAAGGAAAAACTCGAAGCCATCCCCGGCGCGCCGCCGAATATGATCCATCCGCCCGAAGGCGACGCGTTCGCCGTCCGCAACAAGTATGCCCTGGAAATCGACTTTGAACAGGAACCGCCTTTCTTTGAGATATCCCCGACGCATAAAGCGGCTGCGTGGCTCCTTCACCCGGACGCTCCCAAGGCGGAGCCGCCGCGCATTGTGACGGAACGCATAGAGCGTATGCGGAGGATGGAATTGGAGGAAGCCCATGGATGATGCGCTGCTTAGCGTCAGGAACCTGAAGCAGTATTTCCGGCTGAAGGGTTCGGATTTAAAGGCTGTGGACGATATCAGTTTCGATATAAGGAAGGGCGAGGTTTTGGGGCTTGTTGGGGAAAGCGGCTGCGGCAAGACCACATTAGGGCGGTCCATTATACGGTTGTATGATATTACCGGCGGCGATATATTTTTTATGGGCAAGCGGATAGGAACGGGAATCAGGGATAAGAAAAAGAAGATATCGGAGGCTAGGAAGAGCGGGGACGCCGTTCTTGCGGAGCGGCTGAAGGCGGAGCTTGTTAAGGCTAAGGATGAGGTCGAAAGCTCGGTCGGTGAAGGCGTTATGAGCAAGATGCAGATGATTTTCCAAGACCCCATCGCGTCCTTGAACCCTCGTATGACCGTGCGCGAGATCATTGCCGAAGGGCTGACAATACGGGGAATAAGGGATAAGAGGCACGTAAACGGCAGGGTAAGTGAAGCCCTTGATATGGTGGGGCTTCTGCCCGAACACGCCGAGCGTTACCCCCATGAATTTTCCGGCGGTCAACGGCAGCGTATCGGTATTGCCCGCGCAATACTGCTGGAGCCGGAGATGATTATCGCCGACGAGCCGGTCAGCGCCCTGGATGTTTCGATACAGGCGCAGGTTATTAATCTGCTCAACGATTTGCGGGAGCGCATGGGGCTTACGATTCTGTTTATCGCCCATGATTTAAGCGTGGTTAAATATTTCAGCAACAGGATAGCCGTTATGTATTTTGGAAAAATAGTAGAGATGGCTGATTCGGAGGAATTGTTTCTAAGGCCGCTGCATCCGTATACAAGGGCGCTCCTGTCCGCAATTCCGCAGCCCAACCCGCGGTATGAGCGCAAGCGCAAGAGGATGATCTACACTCCGGCCCTTGAGCATGATTACACGCGGGAAGAGCCTGAGCTGAAAGAGATATTACCGGGGCATTTTGTGCGGTGCAGCACTGAGGAGCTTGAGAAATACAAAGCGGAGCTGGGTCCGGCGTGAGAAAGGCGGTCATGGGTTACGCGGCCGCGGTTGGTGCCGGTTTGATTATCGTGTTTTTGGTATGCTGGCCCAGGGGATTGTTCCTTGAATTTGACGCCGTTGAAAGATACCGGATTTTAAGCGACGGTTTCTGGATAGCGGCGGTGGCCGTCGGAGGCGTAGGGATTTTGTCCGCCGTTGCCTCAACCGGGTTCTTTGACTTGATGGGTTACGCCGCCGGCTCCCTTTTTGCCGTGCTTTGGCGAAATGTGAACAAGGGAAGAAGGGCGAAGGATTTATATGAATATAAGCTGTCAAGGGAGGGCAAGCGCCGGCCCGCTTGGGGGCTTGCGGCTGTCGGTTTGGGGTTTTTCGCGGCGGCGGTTGTTTTTATGCTGCTGCATAATTTATGAATAAGGAGCGCGGATTATGTTGAAAAAGGTTATTATTGCAATAACGGTGTTTTTTTGCTCATTTATGTTTTTAAGCTGCGACTCATGGTTTGATATGTTGGGGAACGTTTCCGCCGATGCTCCGACGGAGGTTTTAACAACAGCGGACAACGAAACGGGTTCATTCCCCTTCGAATTCACGGCGGAGGATATTTTCGGCGAAACCGTGACGCGGGACGACCTTAGCGGAAAGGAAATCTACTTCGTGCATCTGTGGGCTACATGGTGCGGGCCTTGCATTGCAGAGATGGGCGAGTTGGCGGAGGTAGCGGAAATGTACGCGGACAGCGTGGGGTTTTTGGGCCTTCTTACGGATTATTACGAAAACCGCGCGGGTGCGGCGAGGGTTGCCGAAGCCAACGGCGTTACTTTTATGAATATACCCGACAGAACCCCCGGGCTTGAAACGGTTAGGCAAATGGTCCAATCTGGTTTCATACCGACGACAATAATTATTGACGGCGCGGGGAATATGATCGGCGGGCAGCTGGTAGGCGCGAAAGGGCTGGGTTATGCAAGATATATTGAGGAAGCCCTTGAAACCGTAAGGAGCGGGCAATGAGCGTCAGGAAGAGGACGCTTGTAACGGCTGCCGTATTTGTATTTGGGCTGCTCCTTGCCGCCGCCGGTGCCCGCGCCGGGGAAAACGCGGTTATCCGGGATAAGGGGGCCGTTATTTGCTTGGAATGTATAGGTATAGGATAAATTTATGAAACGTTTATTGGCGCAGATTGGGTTTTTTGTTTTGCACAACCCGTATTTGCAAAACTTTTTCAGCGGCAGGATTTACGACGGCAAGCTGAAGGGTTTTTGCGCGCCGGGATTGAATTGCTATTCCTGCCCGGCAGCCGCGTTTTCATGCCCCATCGGCTCGCTGCAAAACTTCTTTCGCGGCACGGGCCACAATATAAGCCTTTTCGTCACGGGGTTTCTGATAGCAATGGGCGCGGCGTTCGGCAGGTTTGTGTGCGGATTTGCATGTCCAATGGGGTTTTTACAGGATTTAATATACAAAGCTCCAACGCCCAAGTTCCGGGTACGGTTAAGAAAATTATCTTATTTTAAATATATAGTATTAGCTGCGTTTGTGATAATTCTGCCGTTTTCAGTACGCGATTATTTGTCGGGCCTGGGATATCCTTGGTTTTGCGCTTACATCTGCCCCTCGGGAACGATTTTCGGCGCGTGGCCTTTACTGGCGGCAAACGATTTTATCCGGGGGATGCTTGGAGCCTTATTTAACATAAAAACTGCCGTGGCCATAGGCCTGATAACAATGGCGCTGTTCATAAACCGTTTCTTTTGCAGGGTTTTATGCCCCCTGGGCGCGATTTACGCGATGTTTAATAAAATTTCGTTTGTCCGCATTAACCATGATAAACCCGCCTGCGCAAACTGCGCAAAATGCTCGGAATCATGCAATCTGCGGCTGGATCCCGTAAAGGAATCAAGCCATCCCGATTGCATGCGCTGCGGAAACTGCGTAAGGGCCTGCGGGGAAAAAGCGTTGAAATACGGGACAATTAATAAAAGTAATTAATAAAAACGGAGGTTGAAAATGAAGGAAAAGCTGATTGAATTAATGGCTTTTTGCAAAGGGCTTGGCGCGGATTACGTCGATATCCGGGTAAAGGATATCTGGACGGAACAGATTTCGGCTGAGGACGGCAAGGCCAAGGCGCTTAGTTCCGGCAGGAGCGTGGGCTTCGGCATCCGCGTGTATGTGGACGGCTCTTTGGGGTTTGCCGCCGCGAATGATTTGTCAAAGTTTGAGGAAACCGCGCGCAAGGCCTATGAAATCGCCTGCGTAAGCAAGGATTTACAGGCGGAAAAGATTGTACTTGCGCCAAAACCCGTTGTTGTTGACCATTTCGCAACGCCCATGGAAATTGACCCGGCATCGGTGCCTCTTTCCGATAAACTGGATTTGCTTCTTAATTGCGAAAAGATTATGAAAGCCGTGCCTGGCGTATCGCGCACCAACTCCGGCATGGGCTTCCGTAAAGAGATTGTTATTTACTGCGACACGGACGGAAGCTACATCACCCAAAGCTTCTGCCAAAGCGGCGCGGGCATTACCGCGACGGCAATCGGCAACAATGACGCGCAGACGCGCAGCTACCCCAGCCTTTTCGGCGGCGATTACAGCCGCGCCGGTTACGAGTTCGTCATTGGGCTGGATTTATTGGCGCACGCGGAAAAGATTGCCCGGGAAAGCGTGGAGCTTATGAACGCCCCGGACTGCCCTTCCGGTATTTATGATTTGATTATAAACCCGTCACAGATGGTGCTTCAGATACACGAGAGCATCGGGCACCCGACAGAGCTTGACCGTGTGTACGGCAGCGAGGCCGCCTTCGCGGGGGCAAGCTTTTTACAGCCCTCGGATTTGGGCAAAGACCTTGTCTACGGCTCACCGCATGTAACGGTCGTGGCTGACGCGGTTTGCAAGGAAGCCCTCGGCACATTCGGTTATGACGATGAGGGTGTGGCGGCGGTAAGCACCGTACTTATCGACAAAGGCATCTTTAAGAATTTTATGACATCGCGCGATACGGCGTTCAAGGTAAAGCAGGTGTCCAATGGATGCGGGCTGGCGGACGGATGGCGTAACCTGCCCCTTGTGCGTATGACCAATATAAACCTATTGCCCGGGGAATTTGAGGCTGATGAATTGATTGAGGGTATTAACGACGGTTTTATGCTGGATGTAAACAAGAGCTGGAGCATCGACGACAAGCGCATAAACTTCCAGTTCAGCTGTGAAATAGCCTATGAAATAAAAAACGGCAAGCTGACCGGAAAGGTTTTCAAAAACCCAATCTACAGCGGCGTTACGACAGAGTTTTGGGCAAGCTGCGACGGTGTTGCCAACGGGAAGAGCTGGCGGATTTACGGCGTGCCGAACTGCGGCAAGGGACAGCCGATGCAGAGCGCCCGCTGCGGGCACGGATCCGCGCCCACGCGGTTTAGAAAAGTGAAGGTAGGTGTCGCGGATGTTAAGTAAACAGCAGGCGCATAACATTGTCACAAAACTCCAATCATATGCAAAGAGCGATATGACCGTGAATATTATGGATAACGGCGAAAAGCTGACGCGCTTCGCCAATTCCGAGATACATCAAAACGTTGAAATCGACGATACCATAATTAACCTGACAGTTCACGACGGCAAAAAATCGGCTTCCAGTCAAACAAACGCTTTTGACGATGAGAGCTTAAAAAAGCTTGCCGCCGATGCCGAGGCAATGCTTAAACACGCCCCGGAAGGCGAGTTTGAGCCTGTTCAGCCGCCCGTTGAACCCATCCCAGAAACCGCCAACGACGAACGGCTTTCAAAAGCCTACGGCATAAAAGGCCGCGCCGACGCGGTAAAACGCTGTATCTCCTCCCTTGACCCGGACTACACCACCGCCGGCGTATTGTCCCTGACAAACAACATGCGCGCTTTTGGCAACCGCTCGGGATTGTTCCATTACTACCAATTCGACAGCGTTAACTTCGAGGCCGTCGTAACCCACAAGGACGGCGATACCGGCTTTGGCGCGCTGGAAACAAACAACCCGGACACCTGCGATATCGGCGCGGCGTTCAAAACCGCTTACGACAAGGCAAGAAACGCCATTGGCCCCGTTTTTACCGATTTAGGCGCGTATACCGTCGTCCTTGAACCGGCGGCAGTCGCAGACTTACTCATGTTCATGCTGATAGGCTTAAACGGCGCCCGCTACCAAAAAGGGCTCAGCTTTGCCTCCGGTTTGCTTGGGCAAAAGGTATTCGGCGAAAATGTCACCATCCGCGACGATGTAACCAACCCCGCCACGTTCCAACGCTTCTTCGACGCCGAAGGCTTCCGCCGCCAGCCGCTTGCCTTGGTCGAAAACGGCGTCCTGAAAAACGTCCTCTACTGCTCCAAAACCGCGCAAAAAGACAACGCTCAACCCACGGGCCACTCCGTCGGCAGCAGCGGCGACGGCGGCTATCCCCTCAACGTCGTTATGGAAGGCGGCGACAGCTCTCTCCCCGAAATGATTTCGTCCGTCAAAAAGGGCATCCTCGTTACCCATTTCCACTATTGCAACTATGTCAACCCCAAAGTCCTACAGGTCACAGGCCTGACCCGCGACGGCACGTTCATGATAGAGGACGGGCGCGTAACCAGTCCCCTCCGCAACATGCGGTTCACTGAAAGCCTAATAAACGCGTTCTCGAACATAACCGCTCTCTCCCGCGACGTTCGCCCCGTGCCCTTCCTAAGCGGCCCCGCGCTCCTGCCTGCCGTTGTTATCAAGGATTTCCATTTTACCAGCGGTCAGAAATAGAGATAAGGCTTCGGGGGGACTCTGTCCCCGTCGTTCAGCAATGTGACATGCATATCCAACTCCGTCAGCATTGACGGAGTTGGATATGCGAATAAACAAACCGCAATGCAAATTACTTATAATAGACGCAAATAACGATTTCGGGGAACATACGGGAGTAAATAATAAAAAAACTAAACTATTAAAAGGAGATGTAAAGCTATATGAACGGCGAGCAATTAAGCTGTACGAATCTTGCGGCTATACGGTGTTCAATAATGAACAGGGGGCTATAGGAATGAAAAAAACGTTGGAAAATCAATAGCAAGTAAGCGTTTCAAATTTGGGAAATCAGTGCTGTGCTTAACTTGATAGTTATGCTAATATTAATCAGTTAAATCTGGAGGTTTATTGATGGGAATAGGTTTGTTTATTGATCACCGTTACTTGTATAATGTTGTAGGCAGACAGAAAACGGATTATTTGAAGCTTAGGAATTTTATTGAATCTGAGTTGAATGATGTTGTTGACGAGGGTTATTTCTTTAACGCCGATGACGACGCGCCCGCCGCGGCAAAGCTGCACAGCGCGCTGTCCTATCCGCCTCCGAACGGACCCGGGTTAAGGGTGAAAACCTATTGGCTGCAAAAGAAACCGCTGTATTGGCCGGACAGGACGCCGGTAATACATCCTTCGAAAAATTACCAATTTGAACTAACGACACAGAAAGCAGTGGATGTCGGGCTTGTCTATCATATGACACGTTCTTTTATGAACCGTAAGTGGACTAAATTAATTCTTATCGCCGGGGACGGGGATTTCCACGAGCCCGTACAAGGCCTTGTGGAACAGTATAATGTTGATTTATATATTATGGGAAGCATTGTTTCTGTGTCTGATGAGCTAAAGCCATACGCCAGAAAAATTTATGAAATGGATAAGGAGCCGTTACTCTCGCAACTTGCGTATACTAAGTCATAGAGTATATATCAACTATATCATTTATAATAAATAGAATCAATCTCATCGCTGGTGATACCAGGTTCTTTATAAAATATTAACGGCGCTTCGGTAAGCATTCCTGCCGATGCGCCTTTTATTGCCGTCATCAGGAACAATTTTGAAGGTTTATCGGCGAAGGGATGAACGAAGCGCAGGGTCTTTGGTTCCAACCCGCGTTCGCGCAGAGCGTATAAGACATCGGTCAGCCTTTCCGTCCTATGGACAAGGAATAACTTCCCGCCGTATTTTAGAAGCGCAGCGGCGGCGGCGGCGACATCCTCCATGCCGCACAAAAGCTCATGCCGCGCGATATTACGCTCTGTGTGCTCAAGCGGGCCGCGTACCTTCATGTAGGGGGGATTAACCGTCGCCACATCAAAATATCCCGGCACAAGCCCGCCATAATCGCCGCGGATATCCCCCTTTACAACACTTATCCTGTTTCCGAGACCGTTCATACGGACGTTCCGCACCGCCATATCCGCCATTTCGTCCTGAATCTCGACACCATAAAAACAAGCGCCCGCATAACGGGCGCTCATCAAAATGGGTACAACTCCGCTTCCGCAACACAAATCAACAACGCGTTCGCCGCGCCAAGCCTTTGCATATGCCGCCAAAAGCACGGAATCCGTACCGAAACAAAATCCGCCGGGTTTTTGAAGCAGCTTTAACCCATTCCTATCCAAATCAACAACCTGTTCACCATTTTTTATATAATCCAAAACAGACGGGTCAAGGGCATAATCCGCATTCAACGGTATATGGGGAATCCGCTTCAAGCTTAATAATCTCCCTCTGGGTTTGATTTTTATATATCCCCGGTTCCAACCGCTTCCTCATCCGTCTTTTTAGCTTTAACGATGGAAATGGCGGAGAGGGGATAGGCGGAGACGACGGGTTCGTCCTGGGGCTTGCGGCGCACGGCCACCCGGACGAGCTGGCGGAGGATCATGACGGAGAGGACTTCGCCCGTGCCGTCGGGGGTTTTGACCAGATCGCCCTCGTTGGGCAGGTTTTTGTTTAGGTGTTCGTAGGTTTCTTCCTCGTATTTCAAGCAGCACATCAAGCGTCCGCATATGCCGGAGATTTTGGTGGGGTTGAGGGAAAGGCTTTGTTCCTTTGCCATTTTAACGGACACGGGCTGGAAATCGGTCAAGAAAGTGGAGCAGCACAATGGACGCCCGCAAATCGCCATCCCGCCCGCTATCTTTGTTTCATCGCGCGGGCCGATTTGGCGCAGTTCGATGCGCATACGGAAGATGGAAGCCAGTTCCTTGACAAGTTCGCGGAAATCCACGCGCCCGTCAGCGGTGAAATAGAAAATGATTTTGTTTTGGTCAAAGGTCAGCTCTACGTCAACCAGTTTCATTTCAAGGGCGTGCTTGGCGACGGTTTCAGTGCATATACCAAGGGCTTCCTTTTCGCGCGCCTTGTTTTTTTCGACCTGCTCCTCGTCCTCGGCTGTGGCTACACGCATGATTTTTTTAAGCGGAGCCACAATGTCCGCTTCGGGGACTTCCTTGTTCGCAATCTCTACCTTGCCGCATTCGACACCGCGGGCAGTTTCAACTATTACGTTTACACCCGTCTCTACGGTAATTTCGTCAGGATCAAAATAATAAATCGTGCCGGCGCGCCGGAAACGCACGCCGATTATCTCGATTTTATCCTTTGGTTTACACTCTGATTTATCCTCTGGTATATTCTCAGGAATAATATCCGTAATGTTCTCTGTCATGTAACTTTCCTTCCCAAGCCAAGCATTAATACCTCAATCGTTAACTGGAACCCGGCGTTTGATTCCAGCCGTGCCCTTGCGGTTTCGATACGGTTCAATGCTTGATCTATATCATCTATAACATCTATTTGTAATAGTGCATTGTTAATTCTTGCTTTAATATCAGCGAAACAAAGTTCGGATTGCGGCGCGTGGATACTGACGGCTAAATCCCTGTACCACATTGCCGCCAGGTCAAGGATGAGGTTGGCGTCGTCCTTGTATTCATCCAGAACGCGAGTTTGCAACAGTATTTCGGCGGCTGTTTTATTCGTAATGCCTTCCAGTACGGACAAAAGCGCTTCCCTTGCCCGGTACGCCCGCGGCGGAGCGCCGTCCTCGCCCGGTTTGCTCAATTCAATCGCGCGCCCTGCGCTGCCGTTGGACAAACTGGCGTAAAAAAACGCTTCGGATTGCGTTAGGCCGGGGTTGTTGGCGAGCAGGACGCGGGCTGCTTCGTCCGTCGGCAAAGCTGTGGTTTTTATGCCCGCAAGGCGGGAACGCACGGTTGGAAGGAGCAATCCCTCATTTTCCGCGCACAATATAAAAACCGCGTGGGGCGGAGGCTCTTCAAGGGTTTTAAGCATTATATTCTGGGAAGAAGCGTTCATCCAATCCGCTTTTTCAATGATAAAAACCTTGTATCCGGAGCGATAAGGCTTGATATTAGCGGCGGTTATAATGTTTTCCCTAACGTATTCCGCGCTGATGGCCGTTTTCTTGTCCGGGCGGGCGAATATAACGTCGGGATGGTTGCCGGATTCAAGCGCTTTGCAAGAGTAACATCCCCCGCAAGGCTTGTCCGCCATGCCCTCACATAAAAGAATCCGCGCGGTTTGTTTGGCCAGGGTTTTCTTGCCTGTGCCGGGCGGCCCGGAGAACAGGTATGCATGAGAAAAACGCCCATTTGAGAGTATTTTTTCCAGGCGGCGTTCGGGCGTTAACCGTTCTATCCCAAGCTCTGTCCCGGGTTCAGCCTCGGACAAACCCGCGCTCATATAATCAAATCCAGAAGAAGCCCGTGTATTTCGCCGGTTTTCTCAAGTATCGCAAGCGGGTTTTTCTCGGTTTTTAAAAGTTCCTTGGCTAAATCGTCAAGATGCTGGTTTACAAGCTTTACAACACCGTACACGCGATGCCGCCCGCGCCGGTCCAGAAAGTTCTCGCGCTCAAATTTATGCCCGTTGGTAACGACCTCGTTGATAAAATCCGAAACAAGGGAACGGTACTTCTTCATATCGCGGACGTCCATATGATCGGACAGCTTCTTGCCCAGCGCGCCGATTTCCGAAATCAGGCCTTCCAAACGTTCCTTCAGGCCCTCGTCGCCAAGGCGCTTCAGCGTAAACTCAAACGCGTCCGAAATGGGTTTATCCTTAACAACCGGCGCGTCTGTCAAAAACGCCGGGGTTGTTTCCGCTATGCGGATATCCATGCCTACACCTTCTTAAACTCTTCGACGTTCAGCACAAAAATTGTGGCCCCGCCAACGGTAACCTCGACAGGGTACGGCACGTAGCTTTCCGTTGTGCCGACGCTCTGCGAGTTTACGGATGTTATCTGTCTTCTGGCCTTGCATTTTTTCTCTATTATGTGTACCAAATCCGGTATGCGTTCTTCGGAAGCGCCGCAAATCAACGTTGTGTTACCAGCCCGTAAGAACCCGCCCGTTGTGGCAAGCTTCGTAACGCTGTAACCGTTTTCGTTCAACGCGTCCATCACCCCGAAAGCGTCGTCGTCGTTAATTATAGCCAATATAAGTTTCATTGTAGTTCTCCCTCCAAGATCGCTTTAATTATTATATCCATAAATTATGATAATGAGCAATGCGTTTTAAACATTTTATCATAATATTGTATGCAATGCAAATTATATTGGATTTTTTGGGAAATTAAGGTATACTCTTTGGGGAGCGTGATTTATTTTGGCCTACTGGCAGCAATTGCTGACTATTTGTTCTTTGGTGTTTTTTGCGGGTTTTGTCGATTCCATCGCGGGCGGCGGCGGCATCATCTCGCTTCCCGCTTACCTCATAGCCGGGCTTCCCCCTACGGCTGCCCTCGGCACAAACAAGTTCAGCTCAACAATCGGGCTTTCCGTAGCGTCGTGGCGGTTTTTGAAACGGGGCAAGGCGCATCTGCGCGCGGCGGTCACGGCAGCGGTTACGGCGCTCATAGGCTCGGCTGCCGGAGCCGAGCTGATAATGCTTCTGGACAGGTTTGATGAGCGCTACTTCAGCTACATACTCATCGCTTCGCTTCCTCTGCTTGCGGTATTTATACTCTTTAACAAGCGCATCGGAAACGACGCGCCGAACCGTGATTTACGGGGAGCGCGCATGTACGTACTCTCTGCGCTGGCGGGGCTTGTAATCGGCGCGTACGACGGTTTTTTCGGGCCGGGCGCGGGGACTTTCCTGATCATTGTTTTTAACGCCGTTGTGGGGCTGGATGTGCTGACGGCTTCGGGAACGGCGAAGATTGTTAATTTCGCTTCGAATATCTCTGCGCTGATAACCTTCGCGATAAGCGGCAGCGTGATTGTGGCGCTGGCGGCTCCGGCGGCGGTATTTTCTATAGCGGGGAATATTCTGGGTACGCGGTTAGCCTTTAAAAACGGCGCAAGGATTATAAGACCGGCGTTTATCGCCGTTTTAACAATGCTTCTTGTAAAGATTGTTTACGATACGTTTTTAAGTTAGCCGCACAGCTTAATGATCAATGTCTCAACCGCCAGTCTGTCCGTAGTTTTCCCGGTCTTAATATTAACTTCAGCTTCAAGGATATCCGCCAAAGCAGCCGCGAGGGTCTTTTCCGAAAAATTCGCGCTCTGGCGTAAAAAATCCGAAACCATAAAATCCCTTAACCCCGCCGTTTTAGCGATTTCCGCAGGGCTGATTCCCTTATCGCGCAAGCCCTTGCAAATGATCATAAGCCGGAACTGACGCGCTATCATCGAAAGAATCATCAAAGGCGCCTCTTTAAGCGCAATCAGGTTAGCCAAAGATGTCAGCGCTTTCAGGTTTTTAGTGCCGATTTCTTTAACCAGCGCAAAAATTTTACCCTCAATGCTCTGTGTGCATAGCTGTTCTATATCATCTATATCAATTGCAGAACCCTGGCCTTTATAAGAGGCTAGTTTTAACGCTTCCGTGTGAAGGCTTTCCATTATACCGATATTATCGCCGTTTACGCCCACATATCGGATCAAAGCCGCCGCCACACTTGTTTTTACGCTGACACCCTCGGAAGCGAGCAGTTTAACCAACCATGCCGCAAGCTCCGGTTCGCTTGGAGTTGTGAATTCCGCGGCAAAACCGGCTGTTGAAACCATTTTGAACAGTTTACCTCGTTTATCAGGCGGCTTAACGGTTTCCACGAAAAGGAAAACGGTAGTTTCGGGCGCCCCGGGAAGATACGCGCTTAAACGGTCAGCCGCGTCTTTTTTGCCCGTTTGAAGGAAACCGGTGTTTTTCAATACTATCAAGCGGTATTCGGCAAGGAAGGGCAAAGTTTCCGCCGCCGCGATGATATCGTGAGGGCTGTGGCTTTCGCCTTCAAAGACGGCCGTGTTGATATCCGTTTCCCCGCCGCCAAAAACAGCCGCGGCAAGGCGCTTCTCATAAGCGCGGATCAAATATGTTTCCGGGCCGTAAAAAACATATATCCTGTCTAGTTTACCAGATTTTAACCGCGCGTTTAATTCTTTCATCGGCTTTACCTGCCATCGTCTGTAGTTTAATTACTTCCTCGCCCGGGAAAACGCGTATCGCGCCCATCAAATCCGTCCGGAAAAGCGGAATGCCCATATCCGCAAGGCGGCCCGCAACATCCGGGTGCGGATGCCCGTACAAGTTATTATATCCCATTCCCGCAATAGACACAACCGGGGATACGGCCTCAAGAAATTCCTGTGAGCTGGAGGTACGCGAACCATGATGCGCAAGCTTCAGCACATCGGCGAACAAAACGCCCGGAGTATCGTATAAAAATAACATCTCACGCTCCGCGGCCTGCTCCATATCGCCGGTAAAAAGAAAGCGTGTGCCCCCGGCGTCCAGCATAAGCACAAGAGAGGCGTCATTCCCGGTAAAAACCGTACCGGCGGTTGGGTATAAGCAGCTGATAATTACCTCGCCAAAAAAAGCAAATTGATCCCCCGCACCGATATATATTACTTCTGTGCCCATGCTCTCTGCTGAATTCAGCATATGTTCCAGAACATCTATATCAGACCTATCATTGTGAAAAAGAAATAATTTATCTAATTTGCCCGTTTCTATAACCTCTATAACACCTATAGCATGATCGGCGTGCGCATGACTGACGAATGCCGCGTCAAGACGCTCTATTCCCATATAATTCATATACGGGATAAGCGTCCACACACCTTGATCGTCGCCTATCCTTGAAATATCCCTGCCGCCGCCGTCTATTATAAATGCCTGGCCGCCGTAGGAAACCATAACGCAGTCGCCTTGGCCCACGTCAAGCATTGCTATGGTTAAAGGCGCGGGAATTGCGGCGGCGGCAACGGCAGTAAGTCCGTAACCCGCGATAGTAGCCAAAAATACGCGTTTCCTCGTTATGAGCTTAACACTCCATTTATCACGGCGCATGGCCCATACGATTGCCGCGAAAGCGCAGTAAAACGCCGCAACAGAGAGAAACCCCGGCCTTCCTGTAAATATCATCCCAAAGGGCAGGGAAGCGAACCATTCGCACATGTAATTATAGAATTGTATTAAAAGCCTTGGAATAAAAGCCGTCAAACCGGCGATACCGATATTTACCAAGCCGAAGATGCTTGTGACAAAGCCCGCGGATACGGTAAGCGCCACGGTTGGGACGATTATCAGATTTGATATAAACGCGATGACGGGGAACTCGTAAAAATAGAATGACACGATGGGGAATGTAGCCAATGTAGCCGCCAGCACCGATGGCACGTTTTGGCGGAAGAACGCGCTGCCCATCAATTTTTTCATTAAAGCCGACTTTGCGGAGAGCTGTCCGAAAAACCGCAGGAGCGCGGGGGTTCCAAGCATAAGACCAGCCACCGCCGTAAACGAAAATTGAAATCCCACGTCCCAAAGGTACAGCGGTTCGTACAAAAGCAGCGCGACGGCGGCGAAGGACAGCGAACTAAGCCCGTCGCTCCGCCTGTAAATCAACGCGCCAATAATATAGGTTCCCGACATCACCACCGCGCGAACTGTGCCGGGCGCGGCGCCTGTCATTATACAATAAAACAGCAGAAACGCAAGCGTTATAGCGCCGGCGGTACGGTTATTGAGTTTGAGCCGGGAGAGGAGCTTCATTATAAACGCCGCGGCTATCGAGATATGCAGCCCCGAAACGGCAAGTATATGATAGACCCCGGCCTCGCGGTAGATATCCCGGGTTTCCTGGGACAGCCCGGTACGGTCGCCAAGCAGTATTGCCGTAAGCACCCCGGCCTCATTTGGAGGCAGAACGCGGTGCAGTACAGCTTGCAAACGGGAACTGACCTTGCCGGGTACGTTGCGCAGATAAAAATTTGTGTGTTCTATAACATATATATCAGGAAAAATTGTATATTGGATTTTACGGGTACGCAAATATGTAAATTCGTCATAAGCGCCCGGATTCCGTTGAAAACGCAGGGCTTGCAATCTGCCCGTCACAGTTACGTAAGCGCCCGGTTCCGCATGGTCGCCAATGCCCAAATATGCAAGAATGTTAACTTTTGCGGGCAAATCTTCCTCACCGATACTAAATAAATCCGTTTGGATAATAATCGTTGTGCGGCCTCCAGCGGTGCCGGACACATCGCGCACAATACCGGAAAACGTTACAATTTCGCTATTTTCGGCAATATGATATAGAGGTTGATATTTATCGACAATACTGTTTTGGAGCAAAAAGAAGCCGATAATTGTCAGAATCGGAAAGAATAAAACTATTTTTTGCTTAAATATTACCCATAAGCCGAAAGAAACGGCAAAACCAGCCAAAGCAAGCCAAAACAGCCCGATATCGGGATAGGCGTAACGCGAAAAAACAATGCCGCACGCAAGAAACGCAAACATAAATAGCAATGGGCGCTTCACTTCGCGTCCTCAGGCCGTGACAGGTTTTTCTTCACTCCCTTTTCAAATTTAACGCGCGGAAGCATTACCTGCCGTGAGCACATAATGCATTCAACACGAAAATCCATTCCTGCCCGTAATATTTTCCATTCGCGCCCGCCGCATGGATGGGGCTTTTTCATCAAGACTATATCGCCTACTTGTAAATCCATAATAACTCCTATTATATATATGATATATTATTACTATAACAAATATATCACGTATAATTACTAAAGTCTATAGAGTCAATACAGCGCTTAATCTCCGCCGCGCAAGCCGCGTAGACATCAAAGCCGCACATAAACGGATCCGCGATATCCAACAATTTTTCGTCACTAACCGCGAACGCAAGACCGTAAAGCGTGTATAATCTGTCTTTGGCAAAGGGGAACATCTCCGAAACATGCTTTCTGTGCGACGCCGTCATTGTCAGGATCAAGCCCGCGCCGCGTACATCGGCTTCGGTCAGAGGGCGGGACACATGTCCGGAGAGGTCGATACCGTAACGCTCCGCCAAAATTCTAATTGCCATCTCGCTTGCCGGGCCGCCGGAGGCTGCCACACCGCGGGAATAAAAGACCGCGTTCCCCGCAAACCGCCGTGCCAGCGCCTCGGCCATGGGGCTTCTGCATGTGTTGCCCGTGCAAACAAATAATACTCCACTTGTTTTATCCAAAGAAATCCTCCGGCATTAGACATTTTAAGGTTTGAATATATTGTAAAAAACGTATCGGGGAATTACAATGATTGAATATACTATCAGGGGTTTGAAGCTGCGCGTAAACCCGGTTTTTTTCGCTTTATTCCCGGCTGCGGCGGTTCTGGGATTGCGGCAAGAGCTTTTAATCCTGCTGCTTTCGGCTTTCCTTCACGAATTGGCGCATATGATGGCGGGAATTCTTACCGGTTTGCGCCCGGAGCGCCTTGAGGTTACGGCTCTGGGGCTTAGCGCCGGGCTTCCCGGCATGGAGCTTCTTCCGGCTTCAAAAAAATACGCCGTTTACCTTTCCGGCCCCGCCGCCAGCCTGCTTGCCGCGCTTACCGCCAGCCGGTTGGGTTATGACTTCATTTTCCTTGTGAACGCTGCGTTCACCGCCTTTAACCTTTTGCCTGCACGTACCCTTGACGGCGGGCGTGTTTTGGGTGCGTTCCTTACGCGCCGTATTGGTTTTATAGGCGCTTCGAGGGTTTTGACAAAAGTAAACCTCGTGGTTTGCGTGTTTTTAATGGCTATAGGCATAGCGCAGGTAATCCTCTTCCCGCCTAATCTAAGCCTGTTTCTGCTGGGGTTTATCCTGCTTTGGCAGGGAAAAAAGGTTGTAGTGGCGGAATGCCTGCGTTTCACTTCTGACATCCTAGACCAAAACGGCAAGTACGCAAACGGACGGCGTCTTTGTGTGCGCCACGCCGCTTTCCCGGCTGATGCTCCGGCAAAGGCGCTGCTGGATTATCTTGATTACGATACTATCGCTATCTTTTATATATATAATAGAACAGGTAGAACAACTATTATTACCGAAAGCAATCTCATTAATATAACAAGGGAGCATGGGATCAACGGCGATATCAGCGAAATGCTGAGCCGCTGCCCTATCTGATGCTGTCAAGCGATTCAAATGTAAAACCCATTGCGTGTACGCGGTCAATGATATCGCCCAGCGCTTCGGCATTAGACTGTGAAACGGAGTGCAGAAGAATTACGCAGCCGTTATGTATATGCTCCGTCACTTGCCGGAACGCCTCGTCCTTACCGGGCTGGTTGTTAACGTCCCAATCGCGGTAGGCCAGGCTCCAGAAAAAAGTCCTGTATCCCTGCCTGTATACGGTATCCAATGCCCGCATGCTGTAAACCCCGCTTGGGAAGCGGAAAAACGGGTCCAAATCGAAACCCGTCGCCTGTTTAAAAAGCCGCTCAACTTCCTTTAATTCTTCGATTATTTCCTCATCGGTCAGTTCATTCATATCCCTGTGCGTGTCGCTGTGGTTGCCGACGATGTGGCCTTCGTTCTTCATGCGGGCGCACAATTCGGGTGAGCTCCGGATAAACGACGTGGTAACAAAAAACGCCGCCTTTACGCCTTTTTCCTTTAATGTATCTAAAATGGCGGGTGTGAAGCCCATATCGTAGCCTTCGTCAAAAGTCAGATATACCACCGGGCGCGAGATATCCCCCAAATAATCCCCGCCAAAATTTCTTATATCGTACTTGAAAAAACCTTCGGGCGGCTGAAAGCTTGAATTGCGGCGAAAACCCCAGCTTTGACGCTCATCGGATAAAACGCCGTTTATATACGCGCTTGGATAGGATGAGCGGTAGGGACTTACTATTCCCCGCGGAAGCGGCGCGGGAGTCGGCTCCGGTGTGGGTTCGGGCGTTGGCGTGGGGTCCGGCGCCGGCTCGGGTTCGGGAGTTGGCGAAAGGGTTTCTGATGGAGGGACGGGAGTTTGCTCCGGTTCATTGGCGGCTTGCGGTGTGGGTGAAGGAACGTTCCCGGTTGGCTGCTGTGTTTCGTCCGCCGCTGCGCCTGCCGATTCGTTTTGCGCGGGTGATGATTGCGGCGGCATAGGGGTGCCGGTCTGAGCGGGCGGATCGGTTTGGGCGGGAGCAATTGTTTGCAAGGGTTGGGAATGGGATATATCCGTTCCGACGGGAACCGGGTTAACCGGGCCGCCCGTCATTGTTTGAACGGAAAATACGCCATCAGATATCGTGCTTAAACTGGTGGACGACAATATAATAAAGAAAATAATTATCAGAACAACGCGGCGGAAATATTTCATTAATAATACTCCTTTGGCTAATTATAACATCTTGCATGAGGACAGGCAATGATTTATAATGAATAAACGATTGTTAAACCGGGGTGATACTTATGGAAATTGTGGATATGAATACGCTGGACGCCGCGCAGAGGGAGCAGGCCGCGCGTATACTTACGGAAAGCTTGCCCTTGGGCTGGCCTTCTTATAATGACGCGAAAGAAGAGCTTATAGAATTGTTAATTCCCAAAAACACGATGTTTGCGGCTTTGGAGAACCGCGAGACTGTTGGCTGGGGCGGTATTATGCCTATTTATAAAGGACGGGTATTTGAACTCCACCCGCTTGTAGTGCGGGAGGACAAACGCGGCTCGGGTATTGGCGGCGCGTTGCTGAAGGCTTTGGAGGATAAGGCGCGTGAACGCGGCGGCCTTACCATGCGCATAGATGCGGACGACGAGATTGAGGGAGGCGAGACATCCTTCGCAAATGTTGATTTGTACAGCGATTTTCCCGGACACTTGCGCCGTTTTAAGCCCGGCGCGCATCAAACCGCGTTTTATCTTAAACAAGGCTACACGATAGTAGGCGCTTTACCCGACGCAAACGGATATGGAAAGCCGGATATTTTTTTGGCAAAAAGACTTTAATATACAGAAAGAGGAAAACTGATGAGAAGATTTGCGGCTTTATTTGTTGTACTTATGTGCATTGCATCCGCGGCTTGCTATACGGCGTCTGAACCTGGCGACAGGATATTCAGATGGGTCACGGGCAGTGTTGACAACGGCATCAACCCCCACGACAGCGCGCTTATGGCAAACGGTGAAATCGTTGATTTGATACTGGTTTCGCTGTATGGCTGGTCGCCCGCCGAAAGCCGTGACCGGGCGGAGCTTGTTCCGCGCATGGCTGCCGGGGAACCGGTGTCGGAGGACGGCATAACATGGATTATCAGCATAAACCCCGGCGCGCGCTGGGCGAACGGCGAACCCATCACCGCGCAAACGTTTATTTACTCATGGAAGATGGGGCTTGACCCAGGGCTGGCATATATCGCTTCCACTGCGATTTACAACGCGCGCGTTGAAATCGTAAACGCCGAGGACTATTACGCGCAAAACCTTCCCGGCAGAGAAACCGTATGCTGGGAGGATGTGGGGTTCAAGGCTCTTGATGACACCACGCTTGAAATCACAACGGTAAGACGATACACCGCCGCGGATGTTATGCTGCATTTCGCGCACCGCGCCACCGCCCCCGTTTACGAGCCGCTTTACGAAGCCGGCATGAACGCGGAGCGCACATCGACCTTGTACGGGACAAGCCTTGAATATTTCATGGCCAACGGCCCCTTCACGCTCACATCCTGGACGAAAGGCTCCGAACGTATTTTCGTACGCAACGAAAATTACCTGTATTCTCATCTCATCCGTTTTGACGGTATATACGGGCGCGTCGCCGCCGATGAGATCACGCGGATTGAACTGTTTGAAAGCGGCCAGAGCGATTATATCGAGCTTGGGGTCAACGGCCTGATGCGTTATGAGGACGACCCAAGGCTTGTCTCCTATAACCGTCAGGCGATAAGAACCATTGAGGTAAACCGCGATAACCCCGACAATCCCGCCCTTGCCGACCCTTTGTTCCGCAAAGCGCTTTACTACGCCACGGACAGGGCCGCCGTCGCGGGGTTGGTCAACGCCGCCCCCGCGCCGTTTTTTCTGTCCACGGTTGGGATCGCCCTTGACGATGGGACGCTTTACCGCGATATAGACATGGCAAACGACTGGCTGCCGCCAAATAACGGATATGACCCGGAGTACGCAAAAAGCCTGTTTTTAGAAGCCCTTGAGAAATACGGCATGGATTCCGTCAGCCTGACCCTTTTATACGGCGAGGACATCCCCGGGCTTCGCGCCGCGTCGGAGCTTATCCAAAGCCAGTGGGAACGCGTTTTCGGCAGGGATGTTTTCAATTTGAGCCTGCGCGGTATGCCGCACAGCGCGGTTTTGGCGATGATGACGGGATCGGTGGAGGCTCCGTCAGCCGGATGGGATTTGGGATGGTCGGCGCGTATGCTCCGGGCTGAGAACTTTTCCCCGCACGCCAAATTTGCCCCGTACCTCAGTACCGCGCCGAACCGTTATACAAACTACGGCAATGCCTTTCTGGACGAAATGTTCCCGCTTTTTGAGGACGATGAATATAGGCTCGACGACTTAAAGCGTTTTAACCTTACGCTGGAGATAGAAATGCACCTGATTTTGGAAGACGTAACAGTCATCCCCGTTTATCAGGAAATGGCCTATGTGATGTTTAACAGCCGCGTGCGTCTGCCGCTGGACACGGTTTCGCCGATAATCGGTTTTGGCTGGGAGTATGGGGATTTTGAATATCTCATGCCCCCAGTCCAATGACCGCGTTAAATTTTAGGGTCAACGGACTAGCGCCTTCTCAAAATCCGCGATAAGGTCGTCTATATGCTCAAGCCCGGCGGAGATACGGACAAGTCCGGGGGGGATGCCGCTTTCCAGCATGTTTTCAGGGGTCATTTGGGAATGGGTTGTGGTGGCGGGATGGCAGGCCATGGAGCGGACATCGGCGAAATGTGTAACGTTGCTAATAAGGGTTAGGGAATTTATAAGGCTGGCGCCGGCTTCGCGCCCGCCTTTTAATTCTATGCTGAAAAGCCCGCCGCAGCCCTTGGGCCAGTCGCGGTCCGCGAGGTGTTTGTAGGGGCTGGAGGGGAGTTCGGGGTAGTTCACGCGTTCGATTGCGGGGTGGTTGGTTAGATATTGTGCCATGGCGCGGGCGTTTGCGGTGTGGCGTTCCATGCGGAGGGAGAGTGTCTCCACGCCTTGTAATAGCAGGAATGAGTTAAAGGGTGACGGGCAGCCGCCAAAATCCCGCATGGCGGCGGTGCGGGCGCGGCTGATGAAGGCCGCTTTGCCGAAATGGTCGGTATAAACTATACCGTGATAGCTTGGGTCGGGTTCGGATAAGAGGGGGAATTTGCCGTTTGCCCATTCGAAATTGCCGCTGTCAATTAAAACGCCGCCCATGGTTGTACCGTGGCCGCAGATATACTTTGTGGTTGAATGCAGCACTAAATCCGCGCCGTGTTCGAAGGGCTTATAAAGGTACGGAGTGGAGAGGGTTGCGTCGACGAGGACGGGAACGCCGTGTTCGCGCGCGATGGCGGAGATTGCGTCTATGTCGCAGAGGTTGCCCTGCGGGTTTCCGATTACCTCGATATAAATCAAGCGTGTTTCGGGGCGGATGGCTTTGCGGAAATTTTCGGGATCGTCGGTTGACGCGAATGTGGTTGTTATGCCCAAGCGCGGCAATGAGTGCGTCAGCATGTTTACGGTGCCGCCGTATAAGGTTTTTCCGGCTGCGATGTGCTGGCCGCCCTCCATGAGCGTGAAGATCGCTCCGACCAGGGCCGCGTGACCGCTGGCGAAGGCCAGTGCGCCCACGCCGCCCTCAAGGGCGTTAAGCCGCTCCTCAAGGATTGCCGTTGTCGGGTTGCCAAGCCTTGAATAAATATTGCCCGACTTTCTTAATTCAAAAATATCCTGCGCGTCCTGGGCCGAATCGTAGAGATAACCAGCCGTCATATACAATGGCGGCACAAAGGATTTTGTTGCGGGCTCGGGTGTGTACCCCGCGCGGGCTTGCAAGGTCTCGAATTCCGGCATTTATATCCATCCCATTTCGTTAATTTTTATGTATAGCAACGGCTGTATAGCCGGATAAGTCATTTTTTCGGGAGGCGGCATTGCGTTCATCAGTATTGCCTCGGCAATTTCGGATTGGGGAAGCATGCCCAGACGGCTTATTTCGGCAAGGTAAACCTGCCCGTTTGTAGTACAGCCATCCCTTGTTACGCTGTAATCAAACATGGCGCGGAGCGTAAAAGACTCCGCGCCTGTTTCTTCATACAGCTCGCGTTTGGCGGCTTCCATGGGGGGTTCGCTCTGCTCAATCCGCCCGCCGGGTATTTCGTATGTATCACGCTCACGGTGCCGGCAGAGAACCCATTTTCCGCCAAATCTCGCGAAAATTACTACAAAATCATAAATGCTTAGTTCGTTCAGGCTGTATATCCGTACTTCCAAATGCATCACGCTTTCGTTTTGAGGACTAGGACGCCCGCGCCTCCAGTATCATATTCGTTTACTTCTGACAGACAGGGCAAAAATAGATATTCCCGCCAAGGAACGCCTCACGCCGGATTTCACCTCCGCAAACGGGACAGGGGTTTTTCAGCGTTTTGCTGGATAGAATAGTATTATATCCGCCGTTTGTTCCAAAAAGGTCGCGCTCGGTGTCTCTGCCGCCCCTTGCCGCCATATCCGCGATGGTTTCCTTTACGCACTTATGCAGGAGTTCCACATCGCCTGTGTCCAGCGTGTCCAGCCGCCTGCGCGGATTAAAGCGCGCATTGAACAGGATATCTTGAAGCACACCGTTGCCAAGGCCGGGAATGCGCTGTTCTGTGGCAAGGAAGGCCTTGACGCTCATGTTTTTCTTCACGCCATCGAAAAGCCGCATGAAATAGGGTAAATCAAAACTGTCCATCAGCGGGTCGGGGTTTTTGTTTACGGTAAATCCCTGGGGGAAATTAATGTCGTCCGCCCGCGTTAACAACATCCCGCCCCACATTTGCACAGAGCAGGTTATGTGCGAGGAGTCGTCGAAGCCGAGAAGGAGCTGGTGTTTTTCGGGCAGCTTATTTCCCGGGGAATGGTAGCGGATGGGTGTGGAGATAACAAGGAGCATGTCCCCGCAATGTATCTCCGTATTGCCGCCGCAGGTGTAATGCTTGTCGGCGCTGGAACCGGTTATTTTTCTGCCGGATAGCAGACCGTTATATCCTGCTGGGTCTCCGGTGTACCAAGCGTACTTATGCGGGGAGGCATCGGCGACCGCTTTCGTAATTGTCTTACCCGTGAGGGTCTCCGCAACTTGCTTGGCAAGGACATGGGATTCCGGAAGCTCGATCATAGCTTACTGCGGATTTCAATCATTTTTTCCATTGTGTGTTCGCCCATTATTCCGCCGTCTTTGAAGCAATGGCGGCAAGCGGTCAAGTCCATAAAATCCTCCTTAAACGGCTGCTTTGATTTTGTCAAAGAACTCTTCCTTAGTGTCGCAGACGGTAAACTCTCCGCTAATGAAACCATAGAACTTGCCCGCCAATTCAGGTTCCCGGGAAACGCAGCGGCCTATGCAGCCCGTTGTGTGGTCTTTCGCCTTCACAAGTCCTTTAAGCTCCGCAACGTCAAACCCCGAGCACTTCTTGCATACCTTCACTTTTTTTGGTTCAGCCATTTTCATTCTCCTTTGTATTTTTATTTAATACCAAGTTGCAATCTAAATCACACTAACTCCGGGCGGATGATCCAGTACACTCACGCTCAGGCCGGCTCATCCGCCCAGAGTAAGTGTTGCTTTGATTGCAACTTGGTATAACAGCTGCATATAAAACGTGGATTCAATTTCCAGCCAATTCCTCTTCCGCCTGTTTTCGCCGAAAGACATATGATTACCCAATACCGCGTACCCGGTCTTTTCAACCAGCCATTCCTTAGGAAACAGGAATGTGCCGTCTTCCGTTTTATATTTGTTCAGGCGAGACAGCAAAGCGGCAAACCATTGCGTCTTTAACGCCGCAGGGTATGCGGCAATAAATATAGCGAAGAACAATAATTTAGGGACAAAGCCGGTTGATTTACTGCCGTGTGCGCTGCGGTTTGCTGAATTTTGGATGTATTCATCAACGCCGAACCAGCCGGGATATTTCGGGTCCCAGCCATGGGAATAATATTTAGTCCGGCCTTTTGTTACCAAAACCCCGTATCCGTCGGGTATTGTATTATGAAAATCATCGTTTGAGATAAAATCAATAACGGTGTCTATCTTTTTATCCGTTTCAGGGCCGCAAAGGCCGTAAAGCTTGGTTAACCCGATTACATCGTATAAAAGCGGCCAGCACATTCCGTGTTCATCATATAAATCCGGCCTGGTAAAATGCCTGCCGATATAGTTCGGCGGAACGCCTTTCAGCTTGTCCCGTTCTTCCGGAGACAGGTAGATATCACAATCGCCCTTGCGCGCGAACTCATACAGCTCGTTCAGACCGCCCATCATGTATTGGAGCGCTTTATCGTCTTTAAACCCCCCAAGCGTAAGCATGTTTGAAGTTATGATTAAATCCAGGCCCGTGCAGTAACAATGTTTCCGAAATGGTTTTATCAGCAGGGCGTTACGCATTATTTCCAAATAATACCGCGCGGCATCGGCAACGCGCGGGAACTCCGCGCGCAAACCCAATTGCGTTAATTTAATCATGGCGTTTTCAAGGAAATAATCGAGGGAGCCATGGGCCATGTTATTGCTCTGCGGGGGATTTTGCGGTTTAAGCTTGTTCATCCAAAATTGAACCGACACGTTTTCAAGCAAATCATTTTCAATTTTCTTCGCCAATTTATAATCTATCAACAATTCCCGCGCCACTCTGTAACGGATGGGAGCGTCGGCGTTTTCCAATAACCATTCGCAAATTTTTTCGTTAATCATAGTACCCGGGCTTCCTTCCTTAACCCATATTGCAATTCCAGCTAATGTAATGCGCGCTATCCGTTTTACTCCGTAATATTAGTCAACGGCAAACGGGTCGCTGTCCTTATCCCTGTTCCAGATATATTCAACATATCCGCTTATAATCTCTGCCAGCTTTTCACCGTGAACATCGCTGATAAAGCCTAATGTCATATCAATTCCGGCAGATACGCCGGAGGATGTGTAATATTTACCGTCAATTACCCAGCGCGCTTTCCTTGCCCAGTGTACGCCGCTCTCAACACCGCTAACCCAATCGAAACCTCTCTTGTTGGTGGTAGCGTTTTTTCCCCGCAGCAGTCCGGTTCTGGCAAGCAGCGCCGATCCGGTGCATACGGTTAAAACATATGGCGCGCTTTGGGATAATGCTTTTAACCGCGCGATAAAGTCCGCATCGTCAACTAATTTCCTTGTTCCCATACCGCCGGGAATCAATAACACCCCGCCCGTATCCATTTCAGAAAACGGAAGCGTATTCACGCTTACCTGGTGACTGTTCACAACAACTCCGCCGTTTACGGAGTAAAACCCAAGCCCGTATTTATCCGGTATCTTTCCTATAATCTCAACCGGGCCATAAACATCCAGCGTTTCAAAATCGTCGAACAAAATCACATTAAAAGGAATCATATATCTATCTCCGTTCGCCATATCCAATCCCTAACGAATTGTTGAAAAAGCGGTTCGCTTTCAATTTGCAGGTTATGCCCCGCGCAATCCAGGACGGCGTATGCGGCCCTTGGAAACCTTTCAAAAAGCTCATAGGCTTTTTTGTAGCCGACCACATGATCCTGCCGGCCCGTAAGTATACAAGACGGTTTATCAAATGTTACCGACCTTACCGCTTCCTCTAATTCCGGGCCATAATCACCGCTGCAACGGTTTGAAACAAACTCCCAATCCGCGGCATCCAACCCCGGCTGTATATCGTTAACAAATTTATCAAATATCTCGGGAGACGAGATAACGGCCATATCCATAAAACCGTTATAACTTTGGTGCCCCTTCAATGAAGCCATCCGTTCAGACTGCCATAATACCCGCTTTTTGGGAAGATTATCCGGATGATCTATGATTGCGTCAGAATCGGTTGCGGCGCAGATAAATAACACGCCGTCAATCCTCGAACCCATTTTATGAATAAGCCCCAACGCCAGCCGCCCGCCGTAAGATTCCCCCGCCAGCAAAAAACTCCCGCCGCCAATAACGGTATTTATAAACTCAATCAATACCTCAAGCATGTTGTCGGAATTATGTATCCACGGCGCCGCCGGGGTTTGGCCCATTCCCGGCAGATCTAAATAGATTCTGCGGTAGCCTTTCATTTGATTAAAAACCGGCTCCAGACAACCGCTCATCAAGCGGTGGTCAACAGGCCAGCCGTGAACGCAAATCACCGGTCTCCCCTCGCCGTATTCCACATAATGTACCGGGATATCGCGTATTAAACAAATCATATAAACCCCTCTGCTGTCTGTATTTATCTATCGAATCATTATCCGTCAAGCGACATTATATTCGTTATATCATCCGGTATATGGATTCCCGCCGCATAGCAAAAAGCGATTATCTGGCCTATGTGCATCTGTTCATGCCCAATCATCGCGGAAACATGCTCATGGATATCCATTTGTTCGCCATGCCAATTAATTGTTTCATTTCCATCAAGCGCATTGAGGGCCTTTTCCAGTTGTTCGTCCAGCTCCGCCATAATCGAAATAATTCCTTGTTTCGATTTATCTTGAACCGGGTTACCGCCAAAACTCATTTTTCCTGTAGACATAGCGTTAACATAATAGCTTTGAATTCGCGCCAATTCTTCAACCTGCAGCCTAATTGTGTTGTAGTTTTTTCTCGGCAGTTCCTTATCGAGGTCTTCATCGCTTAACTGGACGATAAATTTCAACACAATGCCGCGCCCGTATTCCCAGCTTTTTAATAGCCCCTTCATAGATAAAATCATTTTTAATACCTCCGCAAAATTAGTATAGACTCTTCCGATATATCCACACGCAATTAATTAACTTGCCCTTATTGCTTTGATTTGCATTTTTATCTTTTTCATCGCCCATTCATAATGGCTTGCCGTCACTGATACGCAATAACTGCCCAATGCAGACCCTCCGACCCATGCAAATGCCTTTTTCGCAAACAATTCGTCGTTTGTAAAAGCCTCAATCAATTTTATTACTTCCGCGTGGCTTTCATTTAACATTTCCTTTGATTTGCTATAGGAGGTATTTTGGTGCTTTTTCCAAATCACGTCAATATTCATAACACCGTAGGTTTTCCAATTATACGGCTCGGGTATAAACGGCTTTACATCGCCGCTTTGGTTAGCCTTTACCCAATTCAGCAACAGCTTGTGCCACTCGTATAAATGCGTAAGTATGTCGCGCAGGTTTTTATCACGCGCCCAATGCGCTTCTTTTTTATTTAGAGTATCGCCGAAATCAATGGGTGCGTTTTGCTCCTCATCCGTCATGGAATCAATTAACTTCCGCAATTTCTTAAACCCTTCGTTTGCCGCTTCAATTAAATCTGATTTTGTAGTAGGCCGTGGCATAATAAACTCCCTCAAAAATTTCTTTTGCTTAAAATTATTTTACGACATTATACTGCATTTTACGATATAGTATATGACAACAGCATGTCATATACTAAGTAATTATTTTCTTGCGACAAGTTTTACATAGTTCTCGTATCTTGCGGGCGGTATAGCTTCGCCTATTTGTTCCTTTACGGCGCAGTCGTGCTCCGAAACATGCAGGCAATCCCCATAGTAGCATCGACCCAGAAAGTCCGCGAATTCCGGGAAAAATTGGTCAAGACCCTCTTTGGGCAGGTTAGGGAGAAGAGCCGCGTCGAAGGAAGTAAACCCCGGGGAATCCGCCAGATATGTATCCGGCCCGATCTCAAACAGCTCACAGCTTCGCGTGGTATTCTTGCCGCGCTGGATTTTTGCACTCAACTCACCCGTTTCCAGCGAAAGGCCGGGGAACATGGCGTTTACAATGCTGGATTTGCCAACTCCGGAAGGCCCGGCCAGAATCGTAACTTGCCCGGGCAATATTCCGGCAAGGCTGTCCAGCCCTTCCCTCTTTGCCGCCGAAACCGGAAACACCCGGTAACCTCCCGGGGTATATAGTTTTTGTAATTCCCCGATGCTGCTTGCCGGGGTGATATCCGTTTTATTTACGCACAGTACCGGCTCTATACCCGCGCTGTGCATGTATGCGAGCATGGTGTCCACAACCAGCAGGTTCACTTCCGGCGACACGGTTGAAAACACCAAAAGCGCCTGGGTAACGTTGGCGGCGCGCGGCCTGATCAGCTCATTGCTCCGCTCCAATAGCTTGTGCAGATAGGCTGTGCGTTTTCCCATGTCGATACGCGTTATAACGGCCAGATCGCCCGGAATCGGCGTCTGGCCCAGTTTTTTAAACAGCCCGCGCGCCGGGCAAGCAAACCGCCCGTGCCCCGGCACGCAAACATCGTATATTCCCGCGACGCCTTTTACTATGCGCCCGGTAAGAGATTCCTCATGCATTAAGCCTCCTTGAATCTATCTTCCTTGCCTTAACCCCGTTACAGAACCTTGCCACACCATGAAGCCCTCGATATGCACCTGGATTCTTGCCTCGGTGGAGCATTCTATTTCAATGGAGCGGGGCAGCTGCATAACATGCAGGCTCTCTTCAATAACATTGTTGACCACACGGTTTTCAAGTACCGTTACCGTTATGTTTATGTTTTCCTTTCCGGCAAAATCATCTATTGTGAGCGGGAAAAGGAATTTTTCTATCTGCGGGCCTTGTATGACAAGCGGTTCATCCGGCGGAATTATAATCGGTGTGGGAGTGGGCAGGGCGTGTGTCTGCACCGGCGGCGTGATATACGGCCCGGGTGTGGGCGTTGGGATAACGTTCGGCGGGGGCGTTGACGGGGGAAGTGTTTGCGTGGGCGTGGCGTTTGGATCCGGCGTGATATTTGGCAGCGGCGTTATTGCCGGCCCGGGCGTCCATGCCGGGTCGGGTGTTGATGTTATATCCGTTCCCGCATCGGGTGTTTCAATAGGCTCCGGCGCGGGCTCCGGCCCGTTTGATACAACAAGGTTTACAACCTGCCCCGTTGCGGCGTCAAACCCCGCCGCGATGGTCTGGCTCATTACCTGGTCTTTGGGTATGGCCGCGTGGAAGGTGGGTGTGACGGAGCCTACCCTCAGCCCAAGCCGCTCAATTTCGGCCCGCGCGGCTGTGATTTCGCGCCCCACAAGGTTCGGCATGGTAAAGGTTTCCAGCGCCTGCCCCTTCGATATAAAGATGGTAACCGCCGTGCCTGCGGGAACCAAGGTTCCGGGCCGGGGCTCCTGATTGAATATAAAGGAGTTGGGGTGGTCGCTGAATTCGTAAATATCCTCCAGCTCAAGCGGCCCGTTGGAATCCCTAATCGCGTAGGCATCGGCATACTCACGCCCGGTAAAACGCGGCACCTCAACCGTAAACTGCCCAAGGCTGACCGTGACGTTTATCATTGTTCCGGCATCCACCTGCTCGCCTTCCATGTGGGTCGATTCAATGATGGCCCCCGCGGGTACGGTTTCGTGATAGCCCTCGCCCTGTTTGTTTATATGGATGTTTTGGGAAGACAATTCGCGCTGCAGCTGCTCGAAATTAACGCCCTCCATCCGGGGCAGCGTTATGACGGTTGGAACAGCCTCGCCAAATCCCATATTACGCAGCAGGTTCGGCAGTATCAATATCGCGGCTATGGTGACCAAAACAAGCGCCGTCGCCACTCCGGCAAGCACCACAACCTTATCGCGCCTGTCGTCGTCATGTCTTGTGTAGCGGCCGTGGCTTCCCGATCTCGGGGCCGGTTTACCGCCGCCTCTGGGCGGGGGGCTTGGCTTGCCCGTTTTGGAAGGCGCGGGCCGCCGCGGCGGGGGCTCCGGTGTCAGGTCATCCTCGTAAACATCGCCGGAATCATCATCGTCATAACCGTAATCGTTTTCGTCGGAACGCACATAGCCGTCGTCCTCGCCTGTATCGCCGTCATGCGGATATATTTCATCATCGCCGTAATCGTCATAAACATCGTCCGCAGGCTCCTCGTGCCTCGGCCGCAGCCTTGAAACCGGCGCTTCGCTTTCAAAGCTCAGCTCGGCGTCCGGGTTCGCGATAACGACCCGTAAATCCCGCAGTAAAACTTCGGCGGCCTGATATCTGCGGTCGGGGTTTTTCTCGGTTAACTTGCCGATGATCATTTTTACTTTATCGCTTACGTCCGGATTGGCCTCATGTATATCGGGGAGCGGCTCGTTTATCTGCATCAAGGCTACGGAAACCGCCGTATCCGCGTCAAAGGGCAGCTCGCCGGAGAACATTTCATACAATACGATACCCAGCGAATACAGGTCGCTCCTGGGGTCGGTTTTGGTGCCCTTCGCCTGTTCCGGGCTGAAATAATGCACGCTGCCCAAGGTAGTTGACGCGCCGAGGGTAACGGAATCCGAATCCGCTTTGCGCGCGATGCCGAAGTCCGCGACTTTTATTACGCCCTTGTCCGTAACAATGACGTTCTGGGGCTTTATGTCGCGGTGTATGATCTTGCTGTTATGGGCGTGGATAAGGGCGGCAGTCATCTGTATCGCGACGCCCAGCGCCTCCTTGTCCGAAAATGGGGCGCGTTTCACTATCAATTCCTTTAAAGTGACGCCGTTGATATATTCCATGACGATAAAGTTGATTTCGTCCTCATGGCCCACATCGTATACGTTGACGATATTCTGGTGGTTTAAGCTTGCGACGGAGCGCGCCTCACGGATAAAACGCTTGCGGAACTCCTCGTCAACGGAATACTCCTCGCGCAGTACCTTCAGGGAGACCGGCCTGCTCAGCTTCCTGTCCAATGCCTTGTAAACGATGGACATGCCGCCGGATCCGATTTTATCTGTTATCTCATACCTTTCCGCGATAACACGGCCTATTTCAAGAGTCATTGATATCTATCCTTAATTAATAATTATTAAAGTAATATTATCCTTACCGCCGTTTTTGAGGGCCGCTTCAACCAATGCGTCGGCTTTAACGTCATCGCTTATGTCTTTTATCATTATTTCCAGTATATCGCTGTCGGAAACAATATCGCTTAACCCGTCGGAGCAGATCAGGACGCCGGTGCCCTGCGGAAGCGGGGTGTCTCCGGTGTCAACCTCCAAATTACTGTCCGTGCCCAGTGATCTGGTCACTATGTTCTTGTTTGGATGCGCGCTGGCTTCTTCCTTGGTGATTTTGCCCAGCCGGAACAACTCTCCCACCAGCGAATGGTCGTTTGACACATGGGTAAGCGTTTCACCGGCTATGGTATAAATGCGGCTGTCACCGACATGGGCGTAATATAAGCGGTCATCTTTTACCGTGCAGACTGAAAAAGTCGTGCCCATGCCGCGCCAGGAAGCGTTATCCGCCTGTGCGTCATATACGCGCGCGTTTGCGTGGAGAACCCCGTTTTTCAGGAAATCATCCAAAGCAATATCCGACAAGTCATTTTTCTGTAAAATATAATCGCAAAAGGCCTCAATCGCCATACCGGACGCTATTTCCCCGGCCTTATGCCCGCCCATGCCGTCCGCCACGATATACAAATTATCCAACGCGCCTACCGGTTTATCGGCTATATATATAGCATCCTCGTTTTTTGCCCGCACCTTTCCGATGTCAGTTCTGCCATACCCTTTTTTCACTTTGAATACTCCTTACTTTTCATGATCTGGGGGCGCGGGCGTCCCGCCCGCATCATATTTAGATATGAGCTGCCCGCAAGCCGCGTTAATACCGCCGCCTAAAGTTCTCCGTACAGTCGTTTCAATACCGTTCTTCACCAATATATCCCGAAACGCCGCCACCGTAATATCCGCGCTGGGGCGGTAACCCCGCTTTCCCTCCGTGCCAACGTTATTTACCGGGATAAGGTTTACATGGCACAGCATTTTTCTAAGCTTTCCCGCCAATTCCGCGGCGTGGTCAGGGCGGTCATTCTTACCCATAACCATGGCGTACTCAAAGGTAACGCGGCGCTTGGTTTTGCTCCCGTACTGACGGCAAGCCGCCAAAAGACCCTCCAGCGGGTAAGCTCTTGCCACGGGCATCAGCTCCGTGCGAACGCGGTCATTAGGCGCGTGAAGCGACACAGCCAGAGTAATTTGCAGCTTTTCCGCAATTAGCTCAAGGATTTTATCCGTCAGGCCGCATGTGGACAGGGTTATACGGCGCTGGCTCATCCCCAGGGCCTCCGGGCCGCTTGCAAGCTTTATAAAACGCAACGCGTTGTCATAGTTATCCAAAGGTTCACCGCAGCCCATCATCGTTATGTTCGACACGGGCTTGCCGGAATCCCTAGTAACGGCATAAACCTGGGCAAGCATTTCACCGGCTGTCAGGTTTCGCAAAAGCCCGTTTTTACCGGACGCGCAGAACACGCAGCCCATCGCGCAGCCCGCCTGCGCCGAAACGCACAGCGCGCCGCCGTGGCGGTAGTCCATCAAAACGGATTCCACAAGTACGGATCCCGGTAATTTATCATCGTTATCTATTATATTATGATTTACAAATTCTAACAAGTATTTTATTGTGCCGCCGGGCTCAATTTTTTTCTCCCTGATAACCGCGCCGCCCAAGCAGGCGGATGCGGACAAACGCGCGCGGAAGTCCTTTGGCAGGTTTGTCATTTCATCATAACCCGCGGCGTATTGCTTATGCACCCATTTAAGCACCTGATCCGCCCGGTACGGCTTTTCACCCATGCCGGAAATAAACGCCTTTACCTCATCGGGATACGCGCTAAGCAAGTCGAATTTCATTAGTATCAACCTTTTTTAATGAATCTGGCGATATAAAACCCATCACAGCCAGTCTTATGGGGAAGCAGCAATACATGGCCTTTATCATCCGTAATGGCGGTTTCCGGTACGGGACAAGGCAGGGGATCCGGCAAAAAACCGTGTGTTTTGGCGAACCAAGCCGCGTTTTTACCGTTTTCTTCGGCAGTCAGTGTACAAGTGGAATAAATAAGGACTCCGCCGGGCTTCACATATTTAGCGCAGGCGTTAAGGATGCGCCGCTGAAGGCCTTGAAGCTTCGAAACCTGCGCCATGCTGAAACGGTACCGGATATCGGGTTTTTTACCTATCAAACCCAAGCCGGAGCAGGGGACGTCGGCCAAAACCGCGTCAAAGCCCTCCACACAGGATTCGTCAAGTACCGTCGCGTCGGCTTCCTTTACTTTAACCGACGTAATCCCCAGGCGTTTTGTTCCTGCTGAAATCAAATCAAGTTTGTGAGGATGTATGTCCCGCGCTTCGATATAACCCGAACCGCCAATAATATACGCCGCCATAAAAGCCTTGCCGCCCGGAGCCGCGCAAACATCCAGCACCCGTGCGCCGCTTTTTAACCCAAGCCCTTTCACCGCAAGCATCGCGCCCTCGTCCATTACATGAAACAGGCCGTCCCGGAAAGCGGCCAGGCTTTGAATCTCCGGCAGCCCCGTAAGCCGCAGGGCATTTTCCATAAACAAGCCGGGCGAAACAACGGCACTGCGCGGGAGTTTTCCCGAAAGCGCGTCTTTATCGGTTTTCAACGTATTTACGCAAACCGTAACAGGCGGGCGGCTATTATTCATATAATCCAGCAAAAGCTCCGTTTCGCCCTCGCCTATCTCGCGGTCCAAAACCTCCGCGACAGCCCGCTGGCAGCTGAACTTAACCTCCAGCCACGCATAGCGGTCGGCGGTTTTTATTTTATCAATGCCCGCGATGATTTTTGGCAGAAGCTGCGTTATACTGCGCAGATTGGCGTTTACAAAGCCTTTCAGCGCGGCGTGCTTCGAGGACGCCGCAAGCTTTACGGCCTCGTCGCATACGGCGTGCCCGGCCTGATTTTCCATAAACGCCAATTGATAAACCGACATGCGCAGAAGGTTAAGGATAAACACGTCCATAGACCGCGTATTTGTCGTCGAAACCTGATTAATAATATAATCCAGCGTAAACAGCCGGCGCAGGGTGCCGTTCACGCATTCCGTAACAAACGCGCGCCGCTCCCTGGGAAGCTCCGGGTACCGCGAAAGCACCTTATTAATTATAATGTTATTATACCCGCCTGCCGTAACGCCCATCAAAGCCTCAAGCGCCAGCCCGCGTTCTGCCGGGATTTGCCCTTCCGTCATAACCGCTCCCCTAAAGCACATATTTTATATTGACAAAAATCCATAAAGTTACTATAATTAATAATTATCGCCCGAGTGATGGAATAGGTAGACATAACAGACTTAAAATCTGTCGGAGGCAACTCCGTGCCGGTTCGATTCCGGCCTCGGGCATAACGCATTATACCACACAAATAAGGGTTTAACAACAGATAATTAAATATGCCAGTCCAATGGCCGCCGCCACCTCGTTCTTCAACGCCGTGTTTGAGTGATACGCAACCAAAGGAGGGGCGAACCTTATGTTCGCCCCTCCGCTTATGCCGTACAGCCTACAGGCCGGTATAGCTGTTTACTACCTTATCATATTTCTCCAGATTCAAAAAGCCCAGCATTTTTTCCCTATAATCCAAATCAATTTTGCCGTCATATATTTCCTTTGCCCAGAAAATGGCCCCAAGCGCGGGGGGGGATTCGGACAGGACGAACCTGCAATGGTTTGGCGCGTTATCCCTGACGGTTTCCACAAACCTGTCTATCATGCCCGGATACTTGATTTTGTTCCAGATGCTTCCGGCCTTTACAATGGTTATTTCCCCGTCAAAACCAAGATTTCTGATACAGCCGCAAGCCCCCTCGCCGACATTTACCCCCACGCCATCTAAAATCCCGCGGGCAACCTCATCCCCGGACAGGGCGGCATCGTCCACAGCGTTGATTATTTCCTTCATATTATCGGTGAGCAGGCGGTAGTCGCTTATTGCCGCGGGCAGGGCGGACGGAGCGTTTACGCCCAATATCCCCATAATCGCGGGGATCATTGCGGAATTTTTTCCTAAACGGTAAAAATAGCTGTGAGTGGCGGTAATACCCTGGCGCATAATAAAGCTGCCGCCGGCGTGGTCGCCGCTTAGCGGGCCAATACCGCCCACCTGCAGCATCGCCCCTTGGCTGTTAATACCCACAATTACCGTCCCGGTGCCGTTTATGGCGCAAATCCCCGATCCTGTCACGGTCTTTATTCCCAGAATACCGTCATTTCCCAGGACAAAGCGGTTGAATCCCAATTCTCTTACCCGTTGGTTCAACTCATCAATCTGTTCGGGAAGGTCGGCCCCCGCCAAGCCAAAGGCCGCCACGGCTATGTCTCCGGCGGTAATGCCGTTTCGCCTGAACAATTCCCCAAGCTGCGCTCCCATTGCCTGTTTCATGCCCTCGTAGCCGTTGTCGAAATGCTCGTGGCTGCATGTGGGGCAGCGCAGTATCTCCACAAACTCGCCATCCGCGCGGCACAACAGGTAATCGGTCTTGGAATTGCCGCCGTCCACGCCCAGCAGATATCCGGGTGTTTTCACACTGTCCATATCATTCTGTCCAATTCTGTAAGTATTCTTTGTTGGCCGCCAGCATTTCGTCAAAACACGGTATTGCCGCGTCATAGTCGCATATCAGCGGATTCGCCAGCATAGCGCAGATCGCCGCTTCCCGGCAGCCTTTAACGGCGGCAAGCACGGCGTAATTCTCATATGTCTTAAACGCCTGCATATACCCGATGATATGCGGGCTTACATTGGTCAGCGGCAGGGGTTTGGCGGTATCCTTACCGACAATGGCGGTGGTTTCGATAACGTCGCTGTCCTTCAAAAAGCTCACCGCGCCGTTATTGCGAAGGTTTACCACATGCTGTTCCTGCTTGTCGTTTAAAATAGCGTCAACCAGAGAGATTGCCACCAGCGAATAATTGGCCCCGCCGCGGTTTTTAAGAAAATCCGGTTTTTTGTCCAATTTTACGTCCGCGTACATCTCCAGTAAATCGTTTTCAATTTCCAGTGCCTTCTCACCCCGGGTCTGCTCCGCTTCCTTAGCCAGCCTCAGGCTTTCATCCTTCTTATAAATATAACGCAGATAAAAGGACGGGATTCCTTTTATCGCAGAAATCAGTTCGGCGTCAAACTCCCCCTTGGGAATGTTTTGCATGATTCCGCTGTTTACCCCTTGCGTCAAAGCCTTTTCTATGTAGTTTTCGCCGTTCGCGTAGATCCCGGTAATCCAGGAGAGGTGGTTCAGGCCGATATAATCGAATGTGGGGTTTTCAATCTCCAGCTTTTCCGTGATGCCCTTCTTCATATTATAGGGGTTGTTGCATACCCCGTAAATCTTGACGGCGGAATTGTCCGATACCGCTTGCGTAACCAGACCCGCCGGGTTGGCGAAGTTTATCAGCGCGGCGCCGGGGCAAAGCCGTTCCATCTTGCGGGCGATATCCAGCATCACGGGAACGGTGCGCAGGGCATTGAAAAACCCGCCTATGCCCATAGTCTCCTGCCCTAACAGGTTGTGCTTCAAAGGGATTTTTTCATCCCGGATCCGTGCCGCCATGCCGCCGACCCGTAACTGGCACAGGACAAAATCGGCGTTTTTCAAGGTTTCGTCTAAATCCATTGAGAGAACCATGCCGCATTTAACGCCTGATGTTTCCACCATTCTCTTGGCAAAACCGCCTACCATGTTCAGCTTGCGGCTGTCGATGTCGTAGAGGAATACGTCCGGGCTGCCCAACGGCAGCGCCCTGTCGATGATACCCTCAATAAGCTCGGGCGTATATGTGCTGCCCGCGCCGATAATAGCAATCTTCATATATTCACTCCTTATATAAATGATACTTTGTTTTTATATTCATAAATTCCCCGCTGTCATTTTCGTACATCCGCAAAACCTCATCCAGTTCCAGGCCTTCACGTACATGTGTGCCGCCCGTGTTATAGTCTATCATGTGGCGGCCTTTAGCGGTATAAGGCGGCGTCCACCCGAATTTATCTCCGCTCAGCTCTTTAATTGCGTAAAGCATGGTTAAACCGGTTTTCACAGGCCGGAAAGCATTCCTGTCCAATACGTGGATCTCAACGCCCCGGCACAGCTCCCCCGGATATTTGGACAATGTGGGATGGTAAGTCAGGGGCGTGAAGCATTGCGGGCGGAAACGCGCGCCGGGCAAATCAAGGCCGTTCAGTTTGTCCGCCAGTTTATCGGAGTCCAGCCAGGGCGCGCCCACAAAACTAAAAGGCTTTGTTGTGCCGCGTCCTTCCGAAATATTTGCGCCCTCAAAAATACATGAGCAGTTAAAGGTAAAGCAACTGTCCGCCGTAGGTATGTTAGGCGAAGGCAGCACCCAGTTTATACCGGTGTCCTCAAAGTAAAAATCCCGCCTGTAGCCTGTCATGGGAATAACGGTAAGGCCGCAATTTATGCCGTATTCCGCGTTAAAGAGCGCGGCGCATTCGCCGACGGTCAGCCCATAACGCTGGGGGATGGGATAAAGGCCGATAAAGGATTTACAGGATAAATCCAGCATATTCCCCTCCACCGCCAAGCCGTTTAATGGATTGGGCCTGTCAAAAACCGCGAAGGTTTTGCCGTTTTCGGCGCAGGCTTCCATAGCATAAGCCATAGTGTATAAATATGTATAAAACCGGGAGCCCACATCCTGTATGTCAAAGGCTAAGATGTCAATATCATCAAGCATATCCGGCGAGGGCTTCCTGTTCGCGCCGTAAAGGCTTACTACCGGCAGCCCCGTGGCCCCGTCGGTATAGCTTCGCAGCGTAATCCCCGCCTGTAAATCCCCGCGCACGCCGTGTTCCGGGGCGAAAAGCTTCACAAGGTTAAAATGCCTGTGCATTAAATCAATTGTAGACTCAAAATTATTATTAATACCGGTTGCGTTGGTTATCAGCCCGATCCGCTTGCCGGAAAAATGTTTTGAATACGCCTCTAAATTATCTATTCCCAAGGATACCATCTTCATACTAGTACTCCTTCCCGCCTAAGACGCTTGAATATTTGCGAGGATTTTTGTTGCAAGGCTAGGAACGAAAAACCGCGCGTACCCCATGGCGCTTGCGCCGTCAGTTATTAGCGGAGCGGCAAAGGTACGGAAAGTTTTTTGTGACGACGCATTGCGGCAAAAAGACCGCAAATATCAAGTGGATTGGGCGGGGGGGAGTACTAGCTCCTTATAACATGAATGAATAAATAAAACACTGCCCCTGCGCCTTTGTCAGGGGAGGGGCAGCGCTTTGTTTATTAATAAGATGTTACCTTGTTCTATCGAACACCTCGTTCAGCTCCGCGGTGATGGTGTCCAAACCGGCGGCTTTCTGAGCCTGGATGGTGGCGATATGGGCCTCGACGGTCTGGTTGCCTATAATGGCCTGGACTTCGGAGTCAAGAAGCGTCTGGCGGATAGCGGGCCACTGGCTGGCAAAGGTGGGCGACGTGTACTGTATGGTTGGGGTATAGATGAAGGGCGTGTTTCTGAACATCGCATCGTAGAATATCTGGAATCCTTCGGGAGCGTCCTCAAGGCTTACGCCCATAAGCTGACACTGCTGGAAGTATTCCGTGGTCATGATGATGGCTTCCGTGGTCTTATTGATTCCCACCCTGCGGGAGGTTTCAAATGTGGCGAATTCCGGCAGGAGGCGCGGCTCGCCGTTTACGAACTCAAAGGTCTCCCCTTCAACGCCGAAGTTGGTGAGGATTATACCGTCATCGGTAAAGAACCAGTTGAGGTATTTCATAAGGTCTTCCGGTCTGCCGGCCGTAGAGGTAATGGCGCCTACGGACATCCATCTGGCGCGTCCGACAATCTGCTGATCCCCGTACGGACCAAGGATCGGGTCAACGCCGATCATGCGCGCGTCGGGGTTTACTTCCCTTGCCACATCGGTTACGGAGCGGGAGAAAGCCGCCCACTGCTGGGTCGCGAAAGCCATATCAGCAAAGAAAATCGCTTCCTGCTCCGGTACAACCAGGTTTCTGGTGAAGTACTCGGGGTCAATGAGGCCGCGCGCGTACAGATCCCTCATAAACGTGACGTACTCGATATAGTTGGGATGCTCATAAAATGCGATATATTTGCCGTCTACAACCTGCCAGTCCGTGGACTGGATGCCGAAAGCGTTCATCCATGGCCTGAGAAGGCCGGAATAGGGGACTACCTGAACGCCGTCGCCCCTGGGGTCGCCGTGGCGGACAGCTTCCAAAACGGCCACCCATTCATCCAAGGTGACGGGAACATCTAAACCAAGCGCCTCAAGCCAGTCGGCGCGGAGCATTAAAGAGAAGGCCTGGCTAAGGTCAGAGATGGCGGGGATGCCATAGATACGCCCGTCTATGTCGGAGCGCACCCTGGCCCAGTCGTCATCGCGCCAGCGGCCCGTGATGTCCTGCCCGTGGGTTTCCAACAGCCCGTCCAGCGGGATAATCGCGCCTTGCTGCACCCACGAGTTAAACGCCCCGGCGGCACCGGCGAAGGAGCCGAAGTACACGATGTCGGGCAGGTCTCTGGAAGCCAGCAGTATGCCCAGCTGCTCCTCGTAAGTGGCTTCGGGTATACGCATGTAATCAACCTGAACGTTAAGCATGTCGTTGATTGCCATTTCCACCATGTTGTCGTCGTCGTAAAGCGCGCGTCCGGCCTGGACTACCCTAAAGTGAAAGGTCTCCGGGAAAAGCGCGTCTTCACGGATTTCGCCGGTTGGCTGCGCGGCCGGGCTTTCGCAAGCCGACACCACAAACATTGCCACCAGAAGCAATGCCACTGCCGCTAAAAACCTTTTTTTCATTTCGCTGCCTCCTTAAAATTGTTTAATATATATTTACCCTTTCACCGAGCCCAACAGCACACCCTTTGTAAAATGTTTCTGCAAGAACGGGTAGATGCACATTATGGGCAGGGTGGAAAAGATAATTACAGCGTATTGCAGGGATTGTGTGATGACATTCCTGTCCAGGTTTTCCACCAAAGCCCCCGCGTTCATGCCGTAAGCGTCCGCCGCGTTGCTTAGCACAATCTCACGCAAAACCACTTGCAGCGGGAAAAGGGCGCGGTTAAAGAGGTACAGCATGGGCTGGGTAAAGTCGTTCCAGCGGTACACCGCAATCCATAGGGCTATGGTTGCCAAAAGAGGTTTGGACAGGGGCAGAATGATCCTAAATAGGGTCTGTATCTCGTTGCAGCCGTCGATAAAGGCCGATTCTTCCAATTCCGCCGGGAGCTGCTTGAAGAACGTGCGCATAATGATAACATGGAATGTGGAAATAGCCGTGGGCCAAATCAGCGCCCAGAGGCTGTTAAACAGGCCGATGCCCTGCACCACCAGGAACGTGGGTATCATTCCGCCGCCAAACCACAGGGTAAACACTATCATGCCCGTAAAGAACTTTACCCCCGGCAGATATGATTTTGATAAGACATAAGCGGCGCAGCTTTGCAATATCAGGTTGATTATTGTGCCGATTACCACCACGAACAGCGTGTTCCTGTATGCCGTGAACACCGAGCCGTTTTCAATCAGCATTCGGTACGCGTCAATCGTGAAGTCGCGCGGCAAAAAGCCCACTTCCCCGCGCAGCACGGCGCTTCTGCCGCTCAGGCTTATGGATAAGATACGCACGAAGGGCAGGATGATGGATACGCAAAGGGCAATCAGCAGCGTGCCGTTTAATACCATAAACAGCTTTCTGGAGAAGGGCGTTTTAATCTTGTTCCGGCGTTTTATATCAACCGCTGTCATACTATGCCCCCTTACCACAGCGAATTTTCAGTCGTTTTTTTGCTTAAATAATTAGTGCCGCACACGAATATCAGCCCAATTACCGCGTTAAACAACCCTACAGCCGTGGCGAATGAATAGTTTACCTGTTCAATACCCGTCCTGTACACAAAAGTAGCTATAACATCGGCGTTCGCGCGTGTCGCCGAGTTGCCCAGCAAAAAGGCCTTTTCAAAGTCCGAGGACATGATCGCGCCGACCCTGAGGATCATCATTATGACAATGGTAGGCATTATATTAGGTAAGGTGATGTGCAGCAGCTGCTTAAAACGCCCCGCGCCGTCGATAATGGCGGCCTCGTACTGGCTTTGCTCCACGCCCGCTATAGCCGCCAGATATATGATGGAACCGAAGCCGATTGTGGCCCATATATCCGAAACAATAAAGATTGTCCGGTAATAGCGCAGCTGGGCAAGGAAATTAACGGGATCGCGGCCCATCCATCTGTAAAGGTCCCCGATGGGGCCCATGGTCGGGCTTAGTATGCTTGTAATAAGGCTGATAATAACCACTGTGGACAGGAAATAAGGCAAATAGCTGATTGTCTGTATAGTACGCTTGAATTTCATGTTCCGGATTTCGTTAAGCAGAAGGGCCAGAATAATCGGCATAGGAAAAACAAAGGCCATTCCAAGGAGGTTAAGGATTAAAGTGTTCCAGAACACATTCCAGAAAATGGGGCTTGTGAGGAAGTTTTGAAAATGGGCAAGCCCGACCCAAGGACTGGCCGCAAAACCCCAGAACGGGCGGAAATCCTTGAACACAATCGCCAAGCCCCACATAGGCGCATACCTGAACACAACGTAAAAAACAAAGACCGGTAAAAACAGAAGATATAAATAGCGGCATCTCCATATCCGGGCTCGTAGTGTGTTCTTGCTGGATCTATATTTAACGGGCTTTTGCTTGCGAGTTTTTTCAGAAGCCATGTTATGCCTCCCAATATGTAAACTTGCAACACCAACAAATTAAATATACATAATAAATACAGAAATGTCAATAGGACACCTAATTTTTCACGGCTAAAAAAACCGCGCCCATTTCTGGCTCAACGCTCCTTGGCACTATTTGCATTTTAGGGTAGCAGCGGCGGATTATATCGCCGAAATGATTGAGGAGATAGCTGTTTTTCAGGATAACGCTGCCGCTTAGCACAATTTTATGTTCGTCCATCCCCGTTTTTCGGATTAAAGCAGCCGCAAGCGCCGCCAAATCGGCCCCGGCCATATCCTGTATCGCCGCCGCAACCCTGTCGCCGTCCCCGCAGGCCCGCTCCACCAAAGGCGCAAGCCTAGCGGCTTTTGTTTTGCAAAAATCCTTCGCGTAAACAAGTTCCAATACGCCATCTATCGAATTTAAGCCAAAGTGCCGGACAATCAATCCGGTCAGCGCCGTCCTTTCGCCGCGCCCGTCAAAATCCATCAGCGCGGCCTTAACCGCGTCCATTCCAATACGGTACCCGGAGCCGCCGTCGTCAATAATATGACCCCAGCCCCCAGCCCGCAGAACGCCGCCGGATTTATCCAAGGCATAGGCGACGGAACCCGTGCCGGAAATCACGATTATACCCGGCTCCCCCTGTGTTTCGGCAGCCAGAACCAATTCGCCGTCGGTGGTAACCTTCAGTTTGCCGCCATATCCGATGTCCCTGAAAATCCGCTCTATCCGCCCCGCGTATTCAGGCCGCCCGGCGCCGGCCGTGCCGATGCATATACAGCCGCAGTCCGCCAGAGACTTACCGGCGGCGGCGTAAAATCCCTCCAGCAGGCCTTTGATGTTTTCCAATACAACGCTGTACGCGTTTGACACTATATTGGTCGGCCCGCCTTCACAGCGGCCTATAACGCGCATTTCCCCGTCAACGGCAACCAACCTCGACGAACTGCCGCCTCCATCAATCCCTATAAAATACATGCCGCGCCCTCCCCGTAAAACCTGAGGTTATTATACATTGGCTCAAGGGTTACGGTCAACATTTTGTAACATAAGAAAACCCCCTGCATATTGTGTTAGGACAAGGGGGTGATTACATGAATCATGATAAAAGGAACAACAAATGTGTAAAAGTAAACATATTTGTTAAATGTAATAACGATTGCCATAAAAAGAAAGAAAAGGAAGAATCTTGTGTGGAAGTAAATATTCACGTTGATTGCAATGAATGCAAAAAGCATGCTGACGATGATTGCATAAGAAAAAATCCGAAGTTTCAGATTTAATACCCAATAAAATAACCTCCGGCTGACCAAAGCCGGAGGCGTTCCCTTATCTTTTTTTAATCATCGGCGGCGGCGTGCTTGTAAGCGCCATATACTTCTCTTTTGTCGCCAACCCGCCTCGTATGTGCCTTTCAGACTTATTTACCTCAAGAACTTGCCTGGCTGCCGATGCCAACTTAGGATTTATCTTCACGAGTCTTTCGGTTACGTCCTTATGTATGGTTGTCTGATTCCGTGTCGATTTTGCCCTCGATAATCATGGGGAAGAAAAGCCCCTCAACGCTGTCATCAACGGCAAAGTAAACGTGCAGCAGTGTCTTTTCGATTACCAGAATTTTGTTGATGATGAGTTTCAATCCTGCGTTAGTCATCCCATCCGAAAAAGCCACTTCGTCGAAAGTGATGAAAAAAGTTTTAAGATTTTCTTTGACTCTGGCGGTAAGGTCTGAGGTTACGTCATGTTCATTTATGATCGAAGTTAAATTCTGGATTTCGGCGTTTAGGGATTTCATATCTGTTTCCGCTTCGTCTATATCTAACATACCGCGTTTCACCATATCCTTAATGCGGTCACGCTGTTCTTGGAGGTCTGTAAGTTGCGCCTCCATTTCTTCAATATCAATGGAACTGCTTTGCGTGATATGTTCTTTGATGAGGCGGTTGCACTCTGATTCCACAAGCGCAAAAAAAGCATCGCGGTCTTGTACGAGGTACGCAAATAAAATAGTTAAGGCTTGTACAATGTCCGCTTCTTCTATGCGAATCTGCTCAGCTGTACAACGTGGCTTACCTTTGAGCTGTCTGCCCTCACAAGTCCACCATACATACAATGGACCGTCTTTTACATGCCTGCGCTGGTATCTTCGGTAGCCGGAACCGCAAACGGAGCATTTTAATAAGTTGCTGAATAAATGCTTTTCGCTTTTGCGTGTAATGGTGCGCTTGCCCGTTGCTTCGTCTATTGGAAACTTACGCTTGTTTGACTCGATTAGTTCTGCTGCACGAGCGAACTGCTCGTCCGATATGATACGAAATTCAGGTTTATCGTGAATAATCCACTCACCCTCCGGCACATCAATCCGTTCATCAGAATAAATATTCTTGTTGTGTTGTTTGTTATTTATAAGCGTTCCGGTGTAAAGCCGTTGTGTGAGCAACCGTTTGATTGCATTCTGAGACCATACATAATTGACCTCACCATCCTTTTTCTTTTTGGTTGGTACGCGGCGTTCAAAAAGATATTCCGCAATTCGTGACATACCCAACCCTTCGATTGTGTATAGGTCAAAAATCTTTTTTACCCATTCAGCTTCTTGGTTGGGTACAAGCGTCCACTTGTCAACACGGTCATAGCCGTAGGCGAATACAGGCACAATGCCTTTTTTCTTAGATATATCTTTACCAAATTTTACTCTTTCGGAAATTTTCTTAGATTCATATTCAGCGAACATGGCAAAAAGACCAAGCATGAAACTGTCGAGGTCTCTGCCTTCGCCCATATTTACAAGGTGAATAAGCACACCATGTTTTTCCACTATTTCGCGGCTAAAGGTGATGAAGTCCAGCATATTACGGAACAGGCGGCTTATGTCTTTGACATATATTTTTTCAAACTGCTTGCGCTTCGCTTGCCGTATCATTTTTTGTAACTCGGCACGGTTCTTGATTTTGGTTGCGCTTTTGCCTTTATCTGAATATATGGCAACAAGCTCATCGCCCTTGGATGCTATATAACTCTCAAAAAACTCCCTTTGGTTTTGCAAAGAGAGTTCTTGTTCTTCCTTGTCGGTGCTTACCCTTATATATGCAACAGCCCGCAAAAAAACTTCGCCTACCTTTCAGTTACAACTACAAAAGCCTACTAAATGTCATATTCCATTATAGCAGGCTTTCGGGCTTGTTTCAAGATTAAATTTTAGCTTTAGCTTCAAGGGTTTCCTGCGAAATTTGATTGATTGACTTCGCAACGATGCTCTTGGCGATGCCTCTTGCAAGTGTATCTCGTATCTTCTGTAGAAGTTCGGGTGGCAATTGTGGTGCTTGTGGTTTGTCCATCCCTTCATCCCCTAACATATGTACTTGTCCTATACCTATGCGGGGATTAACTCCTATATTACTTGATCTTGCCATTTTGGTACCCTCGTACTTTGTGAGGGACACTTTCGCTGATAAATTGTCTTGCCTCATATCCAGCATATGATTTACAGCTAGGCTACTACTCATGCCCTTCACCTCCTTCAATATTAGCTGTGGTCATCCATCGTTGAATTTCCGTTCAATTGAATAATATATCAACGAAAATTGTATGTTTATGTTCAGTAACCTATAGTTGCAAATGCTAATAAATCTTCATTGAAATCCTTTCCCCTTGGGCTTTTTATCCGTGTTTGATAGCCCTTGTCAGAGTATTTCAGCACCATCGTTGTCGCCGCGTTATGTCCTGCCGCGTCATTATCAAGGCAGAAAACCAATCCTTTAACCGCTTTATGCTGTTGTAAAAAGAAAGGTATCGCAGTGTCAGCCGTTCCAGATAATGATAGCCGGCTATGCCGTAACCATGCAGTTTTATCGCTTGTTTCAGCATTTGCAAGGCTCGCATGACTCATGGCATCTATGGCGCTTTCAAAGAAATAGAGCCATTCAGACGGCGAGCTGGCGACCATATTAAACCCGTAACGTTTATCACTCCCCGTGCAGTCAATGCGGAAACTGCCGGATGTTCCTCGCAAGGACGCAAACCGCGCCTTGCCTTGTTCGTCATGGCCTACAAATACGACATTGCCGCGCTCATCTTGATAAATCTTGCCGCTGTCCAGTAGCTCTTCCACAATCCCACGGTCAATGCCGCGCTTCACGCAAAGGTAATCATATAGCCGCTTCGTGCTTTTTGACTTTTCGGGAAGGATGAGTTTCTTTGGTGGCGACTCCTCCGGCACCGACCTTACAACTATTGGGCCGATACCAGTAATAGCCTCCACTGATTCGCCAAACTCCCTTTGTTCAATTTTCATTAAAAAGTCTATTGCGCCGTAACCGCCAATACCCTTGCTGTGCCAAAACCATGAACGCCGGTCATTTTTAACAGCAAGGCTGGGGTGTTGCCGACAACGATGGGACGCGGAAAACGAATAACCATAATGCCTATGAAGAAAATCGATCATGTCTGCATTTCGTGCTTGTTCGACAAATCTTTGTTCAATCATTTCACCCCTCCTTACAAGATGTTGCTACGGGGTGGGAAATTCTTTTTTAACCGCATATGTCCGTCACGGGATAACAGTATTAAATCATCACCGAATCTACCGAGTTCAGCCGGTGGGATAATTCTTTCCACATGCTCATACTCATGCTCCGTAGTAGTGACCTCTGTTCTGTGCGAAGTAAACGTATGACCTGGAGCCCACGGAGATTCTACAACCTTTTTTATCGGTTTTTTAGTAGTAGATATACGGGTCTTTATTACAGTTCTTTCACCGATTTTTTTTGAAAAAAGCTCCTGGGTATTGGGGTCATCGCTTCCGAGAATTACGGTGAATGCAAAGTTGTCCATCATAACCTTCCTCTCGTCCCATCCGTAAATCAAGTCCATGTCAGCCATTGATTGTGTCAGAACCATAATCCTTACACGTTTTTTTCTGAGTTTGCGTAATGCGTCCGCCAGGTCTATGCGGCCATAAGTTGCAAACTCGTCTAGGGAAAAGAGAATAGTCTTACCGGTGTAATTCTGCCGCTTGGACATATAATTTAATGATTGTGCTGTGACGATATGAAGCAATGGTGCATATACACTCAACTTGTCATCCTTCAAAATTACAAAAACATTGTGTTCTTCCAATTTGTCAGGCGAAAAATATTGCTCTCCAGCTTTCGGTCGCCGGATATTTCTTTTTAATTTCTCACTAAAGTCAAATAGTTTTATCGCTTTATCCAAGGCTTGCTTACACCCGGCGGTATTTTCAGCCTTCGCTCCTTCAAAGCTTGATATGAAATCGTTTGCCTTGTCGTTTTTTTGAGCTTTAATCCCAACGAGTAGTGTTTCCCAATCGCTTCCTACAATGATTCTACAAATGTCTATAAAATCATCACCTGCATGATAGAAAGCGATAAGTGCAGCGGTGAGCATCTTCCGCCCCTCGGTCTTGAAAAACACGGAGGTCGAATTGTCTTTTCTAACATCGGGCATTAGCAAATGTGCGAGCGTTGCCAAAAGCTCGTTTTGCTCGTTTTTATCCTCGGTTTCATCAATTTCTGCGAAGATATTGTAAGGCATGGACTCCGGGTTTTCCGGTTCGAATATTATCTTGTTGGGCATATCGACGTTCTTGCTGATGTCTCCTGCAAGGTCAATGACAAAGGCCGTTCCTCGCCATTTCCGCAGGGTTGGCACAAGAATCGCCAGCGTTTTACCTAAACCCGTGCCTCCAAAAATCGCGATATGCCCTTCTTCATTTTCCGGCGAACATGCTAATAGTGATTCATGTTTCCCGAAAATAATGCCGGAAGCCTTTGCCGGACTCATTAGCTTCACCTTGCTCTCCCGATTGACAGCGGGCTTTACTTTACTAACATCGCTTTCATTACATATCGCCGTCAGAATTGCCGGAACACCTATGGATACCGCACCGTACATCAACAATGCTTTTAACATTTTTCATCACGCACCTTTCTGAGAATTTGTTCAAACTTCCGCTCATGCCTGTGGGTCTTAGCACTACGGGAATATGTGTCTTTGTCATTGAGAATGTTGGCTTGTATACCCAAACCCTTCAAATGCTTCTGTAGCGCAGGATGAAAGTTGCGAAGTTCATCCCGGGTTATGAGGTCGTTGGCACATACCTTTTCGCCACCGCGCTTTAAATCCGGAACCACTGGGATAAATAAAAAGTGTAGATGTGGCTGGCTTTCGTCCTGATGGACTACTGCCAGTGTCGTATTATCCAAGCCGTATCGGTTTGCCAAAAAAAGATAGACCTCTTGAAAAAACCTCTGATACTGTTCGATTGGTAAGTTGCGTGGTGCAGTTACGACCCAGCCTACCAAGGTATTAACATTGTCACGACCAAAGCAATAAACTTGGCCTTTTCGTTTTAGATAGTAGCTGTAAGGGTGCAATCCCCGGTCGGGCGACAACAAGTAATTTAGGTGTGATAGCGTTGCGTCGATGTCGGTGTTTGCAGGTTTAAGTGCTTCACGAAGAACGTGCCGATATTGATTCACGACCGCCGAATGTGTAAACTTCTTTAAACTTGCCATTTCTGTTACCTCCTATTTCGTATTGTTTTTTGTTCTGCCATACTAGATGGGCAAATTGGAACGGAGAGGGAGCGGCTGGCGGCCGCATCCCTCTCCTCGTTAAATTATTAATTGGATACATTGCGTTGTTCAGCCGTAAACAGATGCCTCATCAATCCGCGTGCGATAGCACTAATGACATCTGCGCTGATAGTTACATGTCTTTGCGCCGAGTGGATAAAGGTGTCGTTGAAAGATGCAACGAAATGCTGCTCATTATCGTTACCGACTGCTACATCATGAAAATAACCGTATGGGTTATCCGGATAACTGCCTTTTTCTCCGTCATTTAAGGGACGCAATCGTACATAGGCTCTGGCTACGCTGGCATCGTCAATTTTTAACTGCGCATTGATGTAAGATTCCATCTTGGCAGCTCTCACAAGAAAAGCCTTCATTTCATGAGGCTGGAAGGAACTGTTGCTTTCGGTGCAGGAGTTGTGTTCTGTAGCTTCATCATAATACGGGCAAAACTTCCAAGGCCCATACTCATCCTATACGTAAATATACAGCATACAATTCGCACCAAAGTGTGACATGACAATTCTGCGCTTGTCGATGGTAACAACATCGTCAGTGTCGGCTTGTTTGAAGATAAAAAACGGAGCCTTATATTCCGCATCGACAAAAGTGAATGTTGATTTGTTGTTTACAAGAACCGGGGGTGCCGCGATAACCTTCATGACGTCAACGCGCTTGACATGATTGACGATGATATTCGGGTTCGCGTGTAGTTTAAAATCATCGTTAGGCTTTCTGCCTTTGGACTTATACAATATTTCAGAAGTCACTTTGCTGCGCGCTTTATTAACAATTCTGTCATAACAGCGAGCGCAGCACCGCGCTCCTTCATCTTTAACAACTGGATGCGGGTTGTGTCCGCCATAGGTGTAATGCTTGCCACAGATAGCACAAATACCAACCGAGCCAATGTCGAATTCCTTCATATGCTCGATAAACTTGCCCAAATCAATGTTTTCTGTTTCCTCTTGGCGTAAAATGTAAGCCAAATCATCATCGCACATGTAGCGGAAATAATCGGGATTGCTTGCCTCGCTTTTGTTTAGGCACACTGCTTGATTCATAAGTTTGTTTGACATTTCAATCATCCTTTCTAGATTTTTATGTTGTAATTAGTATTACTGGCTTCTCATCAATGTCATCTTCAACTACGTTGAGTAGGTTTCTGACCCTATGTTTATTTCTGTAATGCCGTTCTGCTAGTTAATCTAAAATAGAAACTCCTCCTCGCTTGGTGTTGATTTTATGGTTTGCCATACAAGATAGGGCAAAAAGAAATGGTAACAACTCAGGTTCGTTTAACAAAAAGCGCATCACATTCATCACACCTAACTCTGACATCCTTCGTTGCTCTGATTGACAGGTCACACTTGGGACAAACGTATTTACGTGTTGATGATGGTTTCGGAGAACCCCCTTGCTCGCCTTCATCAACAGTCTCTGTCCCGCTGTTACCAAAGTTCAAATTTCGGAACAGTACAAATGATTCAAGATTAAGTGTGTTGATAAATTTAATTGTTTCAGGTTTTAAGACAGTATCAGCAAAACCATATTTTTCGGTCTTAGTGGTGTACTATCAAATGACCTTCGAGGACATTATGGCCGGCATCGACGATTTAAGCAAATATGTAAATCCAAACGTGACCAGCACACGCACATATCAAGTAGACCGCCCGAATCAGCGGCTACTTGAAAACACTGACACACAAATGATGTTTGACGTTCTCAAAATGTTCAACCACTCAAAAGAGGCTCTGTTCCAAGCGGACAGGGCTTCTCTTTATCACACGTTTCATATCCCCAAGAGTAGCGGTGGTTTGCGGCGAATTGACGCGCCGCTGCCGGAGCTGATGAACGCGCTGCGGGAGCTGAAAACATTATTTGAGACGCATATGTTTGCACTGTATCACACCACCGCATTTGCGTATGTTCGCGGGCGTAGCACCATAGACGCACTCAAACGGCTTCAGCGTAATGAGAGCAAGTGGTTTCTTAAACTGGATTTTGCCGATTTCTTCGGCAGCACCACGCCTGCGTTTGTGCTAAATATGATGTCGAGGCTCTTTCCGTTCAGCGAGCTTGTAAAGTTCCCGGTAAGTCGGGATGAATTGGAAAAGGCTCTCAGCCTGTGCTTCCTCAATGACGGATTGCCCCAGGGTACGCCTATTTCGCCGTTTATTACAAACGTGATGATGATTACCATTGACCACAAAATCAGCAATGGTCTGCGGAACTTTGATAACCGGCGTTTCGTCTACACACGATATGCCGATGACTTGCTCATATCTTGCAAGATTGATTTCAACAAGGATTCGGTGCAGCAGTTTGTTGTAGATACATTATCTGAGTTTAACGCGCCGTTTACCATTAAAAAAGAAAAGACCCGTTATGGTTCTGCCGCCGGGCGTAATTGGAATTTGGGTTTGATGCTCAATAATGAAAATCAAATCACCATCGGGCATAAACGCAAGAAACACTTTAAGGCCATGATTGACAACTATATGCGTGACAGGAAATCTGGTAGCAGATGGGTGCTACACGATATTCAGGTGCTAAGTGGCCTTATCAGTTACTACAGGATGGTTGAGCGCGACTACATTGATTATCTGCTCCGGCAGTACAGCGAGAAACACGGGGAGAATGTAGAGCAGTGTATCAAGGCGGATTTGGCTGCATGATTGCGCAGGACAGGAGGTTTTGATTTGAAAAAGGTCACAATTTACACAGACGGCGCGTGTCAGAATAATCCCGGCCCTGGTGGGTACGGCGCAATTCTGATATGCGGCAGTTACCGAAAAGAAATCTCAGGTGGCGACCCCGCCACCACAAATAACCGTATGGAAGTGATGGGTGCGATTGTAGCTCTGGAAATGCTGAAGACTTCTTGCGAAGTAGAGATTTATTCCGATTCACGCTATCTAGTGGATGCCGTTGAAAAAGGATGGATTACCCGTTGGAAGGCTAACGGCTGGAGACGGAAGAACGCACCTGCGTTGAACGTGGATTTGTGGGAAAGACTTCTTCCGCTGTTATCAAATCACAAAGTCCAGTTCCGCTGGATGAAGGGCCATTCAGGGCATCCGGAAAACGAACGCTGCGACGTACTGGCAAATGCAGCGATAGCAAAGTTATAACAATCCTCTTGTAATGAATATTCCGAACAATCGGAAGCTCCACGCGTTACGCTGGAGTATCAAAAGGCTGGAATGTGGGAGGGGTGCATCACGACCATGGACCGGGATCCCAGTGAATTCTAGGCAGGTGGTCTTCGAGGTGAGCTACGAAAGATGTTGATAATTCAAGGCTTTTCAAATTTTCGAGCATAATTATCCACAGATTTCGATGACTCCATCCTGATGGGCACGCGGGCTGCCGGCCGCATTCCGCCTCCTTCATACTGTCGTAGATTACAAAAGGAACGGCATTTACAATGAATTACTTTGTTTCGGCAAAGTGCTTTGAGGTCTGACCCAAAGTTTCTAAAGGTTAGGGCGTGGGAGTTGCCCCAGGGAGGATACCGGAGAACTCAGGACTCCTCAAGCTTTCATGAAAGTGAGCTTCCTTTCTTGGCGATGGTTAGAATTCCTTGATATTTCAATACTTTAAGGAATCCGACCCCCTGCTACCACCGTGCAGTCGCCTGCCGCGGAAACTGGGACTCCCTCCAGACATGCAGCTTCTACCCGATGCAGATTGTAAATGTGCAACAAAATAGCAAAAATCAATATCCATGATGTATAACCGTATCAGCTTTTAAGTTTGATAGGGTGCTTTGCGGTGTTACCCAAAGTGCTGAACCTATGAGGGCGTCGCAAATCTTAGATGAGATCCACTCCGGGCCAAAGGCCCTCCGGGATCACATCCTGATTCGCTCCCTTTCTAAATTAACACGTTCATTGCCGCTCCGACAGACACCGTGTTCCTTCGGCTTACGCCTACGGAAACACGGAGTCAGACGGAGCTTCCATTTCCGTGTCATTTGAAGATTAAGGGTATTGATAAAATTTATATGAACGAAAATCGAAGGAGGAACAAACTTGAAATCAAAAAAGGAAATCCTTGAAATCATCAGTCATGCAAACGGTACGGAGGCATATCACAAGTTTTCATCGCTTTCCAATTATCCGGTAGTTACGGATGGGGTGCTTGCATTGGCAGAGGTAGCAGAGTGCTTTTGGCTGCTTGATATTATTGGCAGTTACCAAGAAGACGAACGACTTGACCCACATTTCCAAGTTTGGACGTTAGTGGTCAACCTTGAAAATGACACTGCTGCTGTAAACGGTTTTAACGATAAAACACTGATAATCTCACAAAGTATTCCGTCTACAAATTTTCCGCTGGATGCCGTTAAACTGTTTTTGATGGATGGCGTTATATTGCTGCCATCGGAACATTGAATAGAAGCGTTCTACATTTCATCAAAGCTGAGTTGTAGCAAAAACGAACATTATTGCGATGGATTCCGTGCTGATGAAATGCACCTCGAATTTATATGATTTGGAGAGATATTTTGTCGCAAAACTTATCGCAAAATCAAATGCGCACAACTCATACATTATTGCGACAAATGGAGGCTGATGTTGAAGAATTATATTTTTGGATACGCACGGGTGTCCACGGAATCTCAAAATTTGGATAGACAGCTTGATGCTCTTCAAAAATATGGCGTTGACCATATCTACAATGAAAAGCTGACCGGCACTAAACGAGAACGCCCAGAACTGGACAAGATGCTAGACCGCATGACTGAGGGTGATGTTGTAGTCGTAGAGTCGTTATCCCGCTTGGGAAGAAGCACCAAGGATTTGATTGAGTTGACTGAGATTTTCCAAAGCAAAGGTGTGAATCTGGTTTCGCTCAAAGAATCCATAAATACCAATACTCCCACCGGCAGGTTATTATTCACTTTAATGAGCGCCATTGCACAGTTTGAGCGTGATGTAATAGCTGACAGAACCCGCGAGGGGTTAAATGCTGCCCGGGCACGAGGTCGTATCGGTGGAAGGCCCAAGACAAATATTGATGCCGTTAAGAAAGCCGTCAAGCTGTATAACACAGGGCAATACACCATTAAAGAAATTGAAGAACTGACGGGCGTTAAGAAAGACACACTATATCGAAATATGAAAGAATTTTAGTTGTTTCTATCATAACGGAAGCTCTGGTCATTATTAGTGTGGCTGGGGCTTTCTGCTGATGGAAATAAATCCCTAATAAATACGATGTTTCATTTTTTTACCCAATTTTCAATATGCCGTTTCGACCATTCTAAAAAGTGACCATTTGATAATAGTGAGAATGCGACAGAACAGCAACTCATGGGCTTCAGTAGGATAAAAAATGCCATCGTTGCAACATTTATGTAAAAAATATTTACATTTTGGAGGGATTTATTATGTTCCAACAAGTCAGATTTGAGCTTACTTTGATTCTTGATTCTGAAAAATTTTCCAAACTCTTTGACAGGGCATATAACACGTTTGAGCATGTAGACGAAAATGTTTATGCTGACTATGTACTCACATCTAACGGGATAACAGTCCTGTATCAGGATAATCAATACAAAAAGAAAATAAAGCTGATTGTAAATCCATATCGTTTGTTGGACACTGACAATCCGAACTCTGAAAAATTGGCCCGCAAGTTGGATAAGAAGATTGACCACCATTAGTAAACGCCACGATATTAAGAAATTGGACAATCTCTATAATTTTTTATGACGAGCGGGAGTGCGGGTTCGCCGCATTCCCTAACTTTCCTACAGAGCGTTCAAGAAAAATTCAAAAAACATCTCCATTTTCTACCTTTTGTAAAAATCCATCAATGTTGTAATACGGTATCTCTGCACCATATTGCGGAATCTCCGCATCATCTCCGCGATATAAAACTGCGCGCTTGACTGCCGATGCAGCATATTCTGTTTTTAAGAACTCAATGAATTCATTGTCTGCGATATGCCGCGCATGGGCAACATCAGCATTGGTGCTGCGTTTGACTTCAAATAAATAGAGGATGCCAGCTCGCCTGTCGTGTACCACAATGTCAACTTCATGCTCGCCCGTATAAATCCTGTAATGCGACAAAAAAATATCGGATTCGGTTAATTTTTCAATTCGTTTGGCAAACGTAATTAAGCACGCCAATTCAAGCATACTGCCTTCTGTTGCCGATTCAATGCCATCTAAAACTTTAGTTTCCGATTCCTTCACTACGCCACTGTTAATAACAGCTTGCATTGCAAGTAGTGCAAAGGAGCGAGCCACTCCGGTTTGAGTAAATATAAGTCTCGCCTGCATTCCTCTGTCGGTCTTGACATCGACCTTCCATAAGAACCCTATTTGGAGCATCAATTCAATTATAGCATCTACTTTTGACGCATCATATTTCGTTGTTTCAGATGTAAAGACAGGAGTGTATTTGCGAATCTCAGCCTTATCAGCATGGGGGATAGATACGCCGCATCTGCGTAATGCTGAATCAACGATCTTGAGCATCGGTTCATCCCAAACATGTGCTGCATGACCCTTTACATACGACAGAGCCACGCTCTCACAAATGGCATAGCAAATGGCGTAAAGCTCCCGTTCTTCTAAATAACGTATATCTTCGCCAATTAAAACTTTCCTGTTTGTGGCGTTTATCGAATTAAGGAAGTTGCGAACCACACTTGAATGGAGATAGTCTTCCAACTCATCAGCATTGGGTCTTTCATTTCTCCAGAATACACCGCCACTGCGGACATAATCAAGAATATCGCCATTGGTAATTCTATAGTATTCCGGGTAACTCATGCGCGTCGTGCTGAACTGCATATACCTGCCATGAAGTGACGACTGCTTGGCAAATGTAAAAGCCAATGAATCCGTCCCCGACAATATAATACGAACAGACGAAAGAGAGGCAAACTTATCCGCAAACCCCATTGCACGGTCAGCAAAACCATCTGCCCAAGTGATTTCGTCAACATAGAAATATTTAATGCCGATTCTTTGCAGGTTCTTCATCCATGTGTAAACGTCGTTAATGCTGTATTCATCGTAGTTAAGGGTGAGATATGCAGATTCATTGACAAATTCCGCCCGCCCTGCAAGTTGCTTCAGGATAACAGTTTTGCCTGTACTACGCATTCCGTAGATTAACCCTACAAGCCGTACAGTGTCTTGGCGGGTAACAAATGATTCGGCATCGTAATACGCATCACGATGCTTCATTTCCAAAAAGTCTGCACATAATGCAGACAAATCTTCACCGATTATGAACTCACCAAAATCAAGCCGTTCGATGGAAATGCCATCAAGAGGTACTATGGCATCGCCGGCTAATTTAACATTGAACGTATTTTTCGGTGTTGAGCGTAGCAGGTTAACCAATTCATTATGCCCGATATGCTTAATCACATCAGGAGCTTTTGGATTTTGGCAACCGTAAAATTCGTTATTGCCAATCTTATAAGAAAATATTATTTGCAGCTTATCAGCCATCAAATCACCCGTCTTTCATTTCTTTGCCTGGCATTGATGCGAAAATTTCATCTATATCTACACTCTCAGCTTGCTCGCTGTTTTCGGTAAGCCATTCGGTCAAAGCCATGCGAACAAGTGCCGCCATAGGGATGTTTCTGCTTTCGGCTGCATTCTTGGCATCAGTATATAATTTGTTGGGCAAAAGCATGTTCAAAGCCGTGTCGTTCTTTTTCACATGAAACACCTCCGGTTGCAAAGTCGAGAAGTCGGGTTGTCGGCCCGAGTAGGTTCCAAAGGAATCGAGCAGCCATTTTATATGTAGTAGTCTACTACATATTTTTATTATTGTCAAGATGTAGCATAGATAAACCCACGGCTTACGCATGAAAACTTATAAACCAGCCGAAAGAATGACATCAGCCATAAAATCGGCATCATACTGACATTTGCGCCGTTTACGAGCAAGGCTCATTTTTGTTGTTGTCGGGAAAA
>Ga0123353_10000079_pt1 | contig 107077 bp, 108 predicted proteins | sample TergutLab28metaG_3_FD_92763 | JGI IMG/M metagenome (GOLD analysis project Ga0123353, IMG submission 92763) | Labiotermes labralis P3 segment gut microbial communities from Petit-Saut dam, French Guiana - Lab288 P3 | ecosystem: Host-associated > Arthropoda: Insects > Digestive system > Gut ...
AAAAAGGAGAAGGAAAAAAAAAAAAAAAAATGCCAAAAAGGCCACAACCCCCTTAAAAAAAAAAAATCTGGGGGGGGGGGGGGGGGGGGTAAATCGTTGATTTTATTGGGCTTTTGTTCATAAGCTAATTCTTCTCTTATGTTAGTTTCATTCTAAGAATCGATTCACTTGCTATGATTATCTTTTCTTGGTATAAAACAATCAAGTATATTTTTCACAGCTTATAATCCAAATGCTCAACATCAGCTTTTCAGAACTGCTAGTAATAAGCATTGTTGCTCTTCTTGCAATCGGTCCCAAAGAACTGCCGGAAGTTATGCGCAAATTCGGTCAGTTAGCCAAAAAAGCAAAAGATTTTGCTGCAAATATTTCCGATTCTTTTGAACAAATATCCGAGACTAAAGATGACGAAAAATGATTCTGAAAACGATTTAACCGAAGAGCCTTTACTGCATCACTTAATAGAGTTAAGGCATCGTTTAATACTGTCTTTAATCGCTGTTATCATAGGCTTTTTTGTATCTTATGCTTTTGCTCCGGAAATTTACTTTATTCTGGTTCAGCCTCTGGCCGCGATTATGGAAGAGCCTAAGCTGATTTATACGACTCTCACAGAGCCTTTTGTGACATATATAAAACTATCGCTGTGGGCGGGGTGTCTGCTTGCTATGCCTTTTATACTAACTCAGATATGGTTTTTTATAGCTCCGGCCCTTTATAAAACAGAGAGAAAAACCTTCATTATATTTCTTATAGCAACGCCCGTACTGTTTGCAGCAGGAGCTGCTCTGGCATATTTTGTAGTTTTCCCTTTAGCTTGGAAGTTTTTACTTAGTTTCGATGGCTCGTTAAGCATAAGTGATGCGCCTATAGCCTTGCAATTAGAACCAAAAATATCAGAGTATTTGTCTCTTGCTACTTCTCTTATTCTGGCTTTCGGGCTGGCGTTTCAACTGCCGGTACTCATCATGTTGCTTGCAAAAGTCGGGTTAGTTACGGCTGAAAAACTAAAAGCCTTCAGAAGATATGCCATAGTCATTATAACTATAGCGGCGGCTGTTATTACTCCTCCGGACGTAATCAGTATGCTGCTCCTCGCCGTGCCGTTATACTTACTCTACGAATTATCTATTTTTGGGACTAAATTTGTGAAATAAAAAGAGACATTTGTATTTTAATGTGGCATATTGTATGTCAGATGTTTTGCAAAAAATGAGGTCTCTATATGCACGATATTAGAAATATAAAGGAAAATCCTGAAAATTTTGATGCCAATTTGGCTAAAAGAGGTCTGCCTCCTATGGCTGCGTTTGTGTTGGAGCTGGACGCTCAGAGAAGAGCCGCTCAAACAGAGATGCAGGAAAATCAGGCGAAAAGAAACGAGCTGTCCAAACAAGTAGGCGAGCTGAAAAAACAAGGAAAAAATGCTGATGAAATTATGCAGCAGGTATCTGTTTTAAAGGACAGGCTGGTTTCGCTGGAGACGCAGGAAAAATTTCATGCGAAAAAGTTGAAAGCAGTTTTGTCGGAAATACCGAACTCTCCGTTTCCGGAAGTGCCTGTGGGCAAGGACGAGCACGACAATCCAGTAATAAGAACATGGGGTGAGCCGAGAAAAATAGAAAATCCTAAACAGCACTTTGAACTCGGCGAGGCTTTGGGGCTTATGGATTTTGAAACGGCAGCCAAGCTGTCCGGCGCAAGATTTACAATCCTTAAAGGAGCGTTGGCAAGGCTCGAGCGTGCGCTTGGCGATTTTATGCTGGATTTGCACACGGAAGAATTCGGCTATACGGAAGTATCTCCGCCGCTGCTTGTAAAAGACGAGATTATGTACGGGACCGGGCAGCTTCCTAAGTTTATGGACGATCAGTTTTTGGCAGGCACAACTAAATCCAGAAACAAGCTGCTGGAAGAGGGGCTTTCTGCGGCTGATACCGATGATATAGAGAAGTTTAAGACCGGGGGATTGTCTTTAACGGATTTAGTTTCAAAAACTCTTTTCAATGCGCCTATCAAAGAAGATTTATGGCTGATACCCACGGCGGAAGTGTCTCTGACTAATTTTGTGAATGACGAAATAGTAGAGCATGAAAAACTGCCTATGCGCATGGTCGCAAGGACTCCGTGCTGGAGGGCTGAGGCCGGTGCTGCCGGGAAGGACACAAGAGGTATGCTCCGCCAGCATCAATTTTATAAAGTAGAGCTTGTGAGCATTACTGCGCCTGAGCAGTCTGAGAAAGAGCATGAGCGCATGACTGTGTGCGCCGAAACAGTTCTGAAAAGGCTGGGGCTTCCTTTCAGAACAGTAGTGCTTTGCACCGGAGATATGGGATTTTGTTCTAGGAAAACGTACGACTTGGAAGTGTGGATGCCGGGTCAGAACACCTACAGAGAAATTTCCAGCTGCTCTAATTGCGAAGATTTTCAGGCGAGAAGAATGAACGCCCGGTATCGTTCTGCGGACAGCAAACAGATTGGATTTGTGCATACGCTTAACGGTTCCGGAATAGCGGTTGGCCGGTGTTTAATAGCTGTTATGGAGAATTATCAGAATTCTTCCGGAGCTATAATAATACCGGAAGTGTTGCGTCCCTATATGAATGGAATGGAGAAAATAGAATGCTGCTGAGAAGTGTAATAGCTGTTTTGTTTTTTGGTGTTTTTCTGCAAGGATGCGCACCGGATAGCAATCAATATCCTTACGGTACCGGAAGAGGCGTAGAGCGCGGAGAGCTTATTACCGTAAGGAAAAATGACAACGTTTATACCATAGCGAAGAGAAATAATGTCTCTATGAGAGAACTGATACTCGTGAATGACTTACAGCCGCCTTTTGATTTACAGGCAGGGCAGAAGATTTATCTGCCAATAAGCGATGAGGATTTCGCAGGCAAGATAGCTGCTCCGAACGCTGCGCCGGTAGGGCATGTTGAGAAGGTGCCTGTTGCCTCTATAGGAGGAGCCAGAGGAAAAGGCAAAAAAGAGATTGTCATAGGCGATGATGCGATTGATGACGCTATTCTTGCAAATCAGGTAGATATTTATGAAAGAAGAGCATCGGTAACGGCTAAGACAGCCGAGGTAAAAAAAGAGATTGAAGAGGTTAAGAAAGACGACAGCATGATGTGGCCTGTGCAGGGAACAGTTGTTTCCGAGTTCGGCTCTGTGAATGCAGGAGTCAGAAATGACGGCATGAACATAAGAGCTGAAAGAGGAACTAATGTTGCTGCGGTTTTGGACGGCGTAGTTGCCTACGTAGGATTCGGGCTTAGTGATTTCGGTAATCTGGTGCTGATTAAACACAGAGACAACGTAATAACTGCATATGCGCATTTGGATAAGATACTTGTGAAGAAAAATGATGAAGTCCGGAAAGGAACGGCTATAGGGCTTGTTGGTACTAGCGGAGATGTTAAAGAGCCTCTGCTGCATTTTGAAGTGCGTAAGAATAATGCGTCTGTGGATCCCAGAAAGTTTTTAGAGAGCAGATAATGACTATTTTTAACGAGATACGCAGGATAATAGCGGAGGCTGTCGGCTCTGTTTTCGAACAGCTCGATGCAGGAGCTTTTGTTGTAGAGCTGCCGAAAGAAAAGGGGCATGGAGACATATCCTCCAATATAGCTATGGTGCTGTCAAAACAAGCGAAGCTGGCTCCTAGGGAAATAGCTTTGCAGCTAAAGCCGCTGTTAGAGAAGCATGATTTTATTTCGTCCATAGATATAGCGGGACCGGGATTCATTAATTTCAATTTTAAAGATTCCGTATGGCAGAAAGAAGTATTGGAGATATTGAGGCAGGGACTGTCTTACGGCGACAGCGATATGGGCAAGGGCAGGAAAATTAATGTTGAGTTTGTATCTGCGAATCCTACCGGACCAATGCACGTAGGGCACGGCAGGGGAGCTGTTGTCGGAGATGCGTTAGCGTCTTTGCTGGTTAAGGCGGGATATGACGTATGCAGAGAGTACTATATAAACGATGCCGGAGCACAGGTGGACGTGCTGGCACGTTCGGCGTACCACAGATATTTGGAAAAATGCGGAAAAGATGTCGGAGATGTTCCGGAGGGCTTGTATCCGGGGGAGTATTTAATACCTGTAGCAGAGAAGATTTTCAAAGAGTACGGCGACAAATGGGTTGGAATGGAAGAGTCTTCATGGTTGGAGTTTTTCAAGGGACGCACCATAAAAGAGATGCTAAAGATGATAAAAGAAGATTTATCCGTGCTGGGAGTGAGACACGATATATTTTCGTCCGAGAAAAAATTGGTAGAGGACGGAGAGGTTGACAGAGCTGAAAAAGTATTGGCTGAAAAAGGATTGATTTATGAAGGGGTTTTGGAAGCTCCTAAAGGGCAGAAATCAGAAGACTGGGAAGAAAGAGAACAGACTTTGTTTAGGTCTACGGAATACGGAGATGATGTTGACAGACCTCTCAGGAAATCAGACGGGAGCTGGACGTATTTTGCCTCTGATATAGCGTATCACTTCAACAAATTCAGAAGAGGTTATCCTCTTATGATAGATGTTTGGGGAGCTGACCACGGAGGCTATGTCAAAAGAATGCAGTCGGCTGTTGCTGCTATTACCCAAGGGGAGGGGCGGCTGGAAGTCAAGCTGTGCCAGATGATAAACCTGCTTAAAGACGGCAAGCCTTATAAGATGAGCAAGAGAGCCGGGAATTTTATTACTTTGCGAGATGTTATCGATGAGATAGGAGCCGGAGTCGTAAGATTCATAATGCTTACAAGAAAGAGCGATGCCCAGTTGGATTTTGATTTGGTTAAAGTCTTGGAACAGACAAAAGATAATCCGGTTTTTTATGTACAGTATGCTCATGCCAGATGCTGTTCTGTTCTAAGACACGCTAAAGAGATGTTTTCGGAAGAAGAGATTTCAGATGCTGAACTTTCAAAGCTGCCTCATGATATAATGGCAAAGATACAGACTCCTCATGAGCTGGATTTGATTAAAGGGCTTACTAATTGGTCTAAGGTTGTAGAATCTGCTGCTGCGGCTATGGAGCCTCACAGGATAGCCTTTTACTTAGTAGAGATAGCCGGGCTGTTTCACTCTTTGTGGAACAGCGGCAACAGCGATGCTAAACTGCGCTTTATAGTGCCGGAGGACAAACCGTTAACTTTAGCCCGTCTGGCATTGATAAAGGCTGTGATGATAGTGCTGCAAAGCGGCTTGTCTATTGTAGGCTGTAAGCCGGTAGAAGAGCTGCGCAGCACCACATTCGATGCTTAGCTTTTATTTAATAATTAGATTCTATTTTCGATAGCAGAGTCGTTAGAGGAGGTTTAAAGTGTCAAACAAGAACAGAGACAAAGAACCGTTAAGATATGAGAAGCCGATGCTCTCCAGAGACATATCGCGTAAAAACAAGTCATTTTTATTGCGTGCAGGCATAGGGTTTGCCGTATTTTTATGTGTTATCGGATTGATATTTTTATTGTCGGACAGTGAAACAGATTCTTCCGTTTACGCGGAACCTATTACGGTTGCGTCCGGCGGAGAGTTTAAAGAACGCCCTGAAAATCCGGATGGAGCGGAAATACCGCACAGAGGCGTTGAGATTTATCAGCAAATAGAAGGCAAAAGCAACAGTGAGCAATTTACACAAAGAGCATTGCCTGAAAGCCAGCTTGAGCCTTTTCAAGAACCTGCTTTTAATAAGCCTGTTGAAGAGCCGACAGCTCTTATAAAAGAGGAGCCTTTGGAAACAGAACAAGCGGCACCTGAAGAAAAAGCAGAGAAAAAGCCTGTACTGAAAGCCGCAGAAAAAACCAATAAGAACGCTATTGATCAGGCATTGGAAGAAATCAGTAAAGAGTATACTGTTAATGAAAGTGTCAAGACCGGCGAAAGAAACAAGATAGTCCAGCTTATCGCTGTTCAGAGCGAGGGGCAGGCCAGAATTTTCATACAGGATTTGAAACAAAAATACGGAAAAGAATTGAATAGTATTTCTCTGGGTATTACCAGTGCAAACATTCCCAACAGAGGCACGTATTACAGAGTGCAAAGCAATTTTCTTTCTCAGGAAGAGGCTGTTGAACTATGCTCATTTATGCTGTCTAAGAAAGTGGACTGCATAATATTGAATAAGTAAGGTGCTTCATGCAAAATTTGTTTTCGCCTGTTGTGTTCGGCTGCAAAGGGTTGGAACTTGACGCGGAAGAAAAGGCGATATTCAAAGAGGCTAATCCTTTCGGCATAATACTGTTTAAACGCAACTGTGAGAGCAAAGAGCAGGTCAAAAAACTCATAGAGGATATTAAATGTACGGTACGTGATGATGTTCAGATACTCGTTGATGAAGAAGGCGGTAGAGTAACCAGACTGCAAGTGCCGGTATGGCAAAAAAAGCCCTCTGCCAGAGAAATAGGAGCGATTGCCGAAAAGGATATGGCTTTGGCTAAAGAGCTGCTTATTTCGAAAACAAAAGTCATAGCGGAAGAGCTTTTAGAATTGGGAATAACTATTAATTGCTCTCCGGTCTTAGATGTTTATAACGGCAGAGATGACGGAGCCATAGGCGACAGAGCCTACAGCAATAATATTGAGGTTATTTCCGAGTTGGGAAAAACAGAGACTGATGCTTTTTTACAGAGCGGCATTTTTCCGGTAATAAAACATTTGCCCGGGCACGGAAGATTGGAAAAAGATCCTCATTACACGCTTCCAATAATTACTGCTTCTAGAGAAGAACTGGAGAACAGAGATTTTGTTCCTTTTAAAAATCTGAAAGACGCACCTATGGCGATGAACTCTCACGCTATTTTTACGAGTTACGACAAAGAGTGTCCGGCATCGTTATCAAGTATAATATACGAACAAGTCATAAGAGGCATCATAGGCTTTAAAGGTCTTTTGTTTTCAGATGATATTACTATGAAAGCTCTGGGCGGAAGCGCAGGGGAGCGTTTTTCAAGAGCTCTTAAATGCTGCGATATAGTGCTTCATTGTGATGCTGATAAATCAGAGATGAAAGAAATACTTAGGATAATGTGAAATTACTACGGTTGCGGCGTAATCAGTGCTTGTGCCGTAACTGCTACACCTGTGCAAGATATACCAGCCCACATCAATATAGGTACTGCTATATTTACAACACCGGCAAGCATAGGGTTAATTGGTCTAAGAGCCTCGACAATCGGTGCGGTTGCTTCAGATGCGAGAACTGCTGCTGCTCCGCCGCAGAGTATAGAAGCGGTTGAGCCGAACATTGCAATAATTCCTTTTTTGATTTCTTTATCCATAGGTTGCTCCTCTTATATTACTGGACATGGAAATGTTATCTCTTGAAGGTTCTGATTTTGGTTTATTTTCTTCAATTCTAGCCATCATGTCTTGATACTCCGCTTGGTTGCGTTTAACAGGTTCTCCAACTCCTCCATGCTGCATAACAAAAAACAAGGCTCCTCTCCCTATCAACTTGAAACCATGCTTCATATGAAAATAAACGCTTGCCGTATTAGACGGCAAGACAAGAGCACCTATAGGAAGACCATCGTATCTTCTGAATAGTTCTTCATAAAGCTCAGTACCGACTCCTTGTAATCTGAATTCTTCTTTTACTTGTATGTTATGCACATATAAACCATGGCGCGCAGGTTTAAAATAATGTATCTTCGATAAGTTATTTAATCTGTCGCAGGAATAAGAAACCCACCCCGCCATTTTACCGTCAACTTCTGCAATGAGAGTATTATCAACAGTATAGTTTGCTAAAAATATTGTGCTGCCCAGATGCTCTAAATCTTTATGCCGTGCTTTTCTTATGGTAATATCCATAGTAAATCCCCTTTATTTCCTCTACTGTTACTAGGAAATCCTGAAAATAAAAAGGAAAGAAAGCTTTGTTAACCATAACCTAGAGCAAAACCTAATCATTCACACAATAATTAGGAGCCTCTGCGGTTATCTGTACGTCATGGGCATGGCTTTCTTTAAGTCCCGCTCCAGTAATATGCACAAACTCGGCTTTTGTCTGGAGGTCTTTTATCGTAGCGCAGCCTGTATAGCCCATAGCTGCTCTCAGTCCTCCGGTCATCTGATGAATGACAGCTTGCAGCGGTCCTTTATAGGCAACTCTGGCTTCGATACCTTCCGGAACCAGCTTCTGAGGATCTGCATCGGATTTCTGGAAATACCTGTCGGCAGAACCTGCGGACATGGCACCGATGCTGCCCATGCCTCTGTAGGCTTTATAGGAACGCCCCTGAAACATGATTATATCGCCGGGAGCCTCATCAGTGCCTGCAAACATAGAGCCCATCATGACTACGGAAGCACCGGCTGCGATAGCTTTTGCTATCTCTCCGGAATACCTTATGCCGCCGTCTGCGATAACCGGAATGTTTCTGCTGCGGCAGGCTTTTGCTGCCTCCATAATAGCGGTCAGCTGAGGAACTCCCACGCCGGCGATAATGCGGGTAGTGCATATGGAGCCGGGACCAATACCGACCTTTACTGCGTCCGCTCCGGCGTCTATGAGAGCTTCCGCGGCTTTGGCAGTAGCGATATTGCCTGCGATAATTTCTACGTCCGAGGATTTTTCTTTGGCGAGGGCTTTAACTTTCCGCACTTGCTCCAGCACCTTGTAAGAGTGTCCGTGCGCAGTGTCTATGACGATTACGTCTGCGCCTGCGTCCATTAAAAGTTCTGCGCGCACTATTCCGTCAGGTCCTGTTCCGATAGCGGCTGCGACTCTGAGCCTTCCCTGAGAATCCTTATTGGCGAGCGGAAATGTTTTTGATTTTTCCATGTCTTTGACTGTAATCAAACCCATGCAGAGATAATTGTCATCAACTACCAGCAGTTTTTCTATTCTGTGTTTGTGGAGCAGCTTCTTAGCTTCCTCTTGCGAAGCACCTTTTTTTATAGTTACAAGCTCTTTAGTCATAAGTTCAGAGACCGGCTGATTTTGGTCTGTTGCAAATCTGACGTCTCTGTTAGTGATTATGCCGACCAGCTTTTTTGTTTCTTTTTCCATAACGGGTATTCCCGAGATTTTATTCTCTGACATCAAATACAGCGCATCGGATAATTTTGCAGCGGGAGAAATGGTTATTGGCTCCGCTACCATGCCGGATTCGAATCTTTTGACTTTGCGGGCTTTATCAGCCTGTTCTTCCGGAGTCATGTTTCTGTGAATAACGCCTAAGCCGCCTGCCTGAGCCATGGAAATAGCCAGTCTGGTTTCCGTTACGGTGTCCATAGCTGCGGAGATAAGGGGAATGTTCAGGGTTATGTTTTTGGTTAATTTAGTCGCAATATCCACCTCGTGAGGCAGCACATTAGAGGCTTGCGGGACCAAAAGTACATCATCAAAAGTTAGTGCTTCACGGAATTCAGACATTTTACCCTCTCTAAAAGTTTGCCATGTTGCACTGCTTTATAGATAATTTATCCGCCCAAAACAAGTATAATGAATACTTTCTTTGAAAAATTTTTATACCATTAACTATATTGAGTATGAAAATTTATTTGATAAAAGTAAAAACGCAAGCTATAAACAATAACATAGGAAAGCATTGGTTTGTTTAATTTATCAAAATTCATTATCAAGGAATTCGACATGGTAGTAACATTTTTAAAAGCAGATCAGATATGGGGCGATAACGCCTTGCAAGTTATGAAGGATTACGGCACAGCCGTTTCATATGAGGATATAGCAACTCTGTGCAACAGTATGTTAGGCAGTCCTTCGTATAAGACAATCGAAGGTGAATTGGCAGGCTATTCTTGGTCGGCCTCGTCTAATGGAAATGGGGACGTGCGCTGCGTGTGGAAAGACGGCGATAAGAACTGGGATTATGCTTATAAACGTGAAGTCGCTAGTCGCCCCGCTTTGCCCCATCTATAACGTCTAAAATCCGCCCGAACGCAGTGAGGGCATTGGAGCTTCCAAACGGTAAAAATATCAATATAGCAGAATACGGACACACCTTCCGGGCAGTTCCTGCCGATGTCCGTGAAGAGTTTCTGGAAATTTCTAATAACTACAAGTTGGACAAAAGTAAAAAAATTCCCCTCCCTAATAATGAAATAGATACTTTCGAGCTCAGAGATTATAGATTGAGGATATGGCAAGACGATTTGTATCTCCGTATAACAGCAAGGGCGGCTGACAGAGATTCTGTGCTGCTAGACGGCACTAAGGTAAATACGGGCGAAGAGTATGTTTGTAAAGCTGTCCCTCATGAGTGGCTGATGGACCCTACCGGCTGGTGGGTGTCTAAGAGATGTTCCTTTGGCGGTGTGCCGTTTGATACGAGCCCCACATATACCGGCGATTTCGACAATACGTATATTAAAGGCTACATGGATAAATATCATGCAAAGGTGCTCAACCTGAACATTGATGACAGGATTCAAAATAAAAGCAAATATGACTATCCGAAGTGTACGGGTTGGGCTGCCTTCATACATGATGTCAGAAAAAGTGCTGAAAAGAATTTACTGACACCGCCATACAAATAATAAATGGGATTACTATTTGCCGGTTTGGCGGACTTTATAAAAGACGCTAAATCAAGGCGTTACACCAGCAAGTCATGTATCTTTTCATCTATGGCATCTGTGGAAGCTCTGGGTTCTTTCAAGGACATTATTCACGAATCCTTAATTATTCATATTTAAGTATTTTATAATGTTAGTAGAATCTTGTCTATAATTTTAGTTGTTCGTGCTGCCATGTCTTTCATCATAGAATCTATACCTGCTTTCAAAGATAATTACTCTTTTATCATAGGTGATAAAGATTTAGGTCTCGCTGTTGCTGTTGATCCTTCAGACGGTGAGGCTATACTCAATGTACTAAATAAACAGGATTTGTTTCTGGCTCTTATTTTAAATACTCATCACCATGCGAATCATGTTACCGGCAACGAAAAACTGTATCAGGAGTTCGGAGCTCCTATAATCGCTCCTGCCAAAGAACAAAACAGAATACCAAACGTTGCCAGAGGCGTAGGAGACGGCGATATAGTCTCTTTCTCTACTTTAAGGGCTACTGTTATCGAGACGTCCGGACATACTATGGGGCATGTATCCTATTATTTCCCTCAGATAGACGCGCTGTTCAGCGGAGACGCTTTGTTCTCTTTAGGCTGCGGCAAGCCCTCAGGGGGGGATCCTGTCCGGGCTTGGGAGTCTATTAAGAAGCTTCGGGAGCTGCCTAATGAGACGCTGGTTTATTTCGGGCACGAATGCTCCGAAGATAATGCTAAACTGGCTTTAATGCTGGACAAAGATAATCCGGACTTGCAAAGAATAGCTGAAAAGATTTCTATTGCGAGAGCTAAAGGACAGCCTACAGTGCCTACTACTATCGGAGAGCAGAAGCTGGCTAATCCTTTCATGAGAGTCGATGACAAAGCGTTCAGAGAAAATCTTCAAAAATTATCGTTTGCTCCGGCAGATGCAGAGCCTGCGGCAGTGTTCGGCAAGCTGTGTCTGGCTAGGGCAAAACTCACTTATCCGGATCCAGTTTAGCGGTACAGGGTAATACTAATCAATGCGAGTGTGCCATGATAAAGAATATCTGTTCTGCCGTAATATTGTTAGCTTGCCTAGCAGGGTGTTCATGGAATTCTCCTCAGGATACTAAAATGTCGCTGAATATGGCGGCTCAGGGCAAGGCTATGCTGGAAGAGGGCAAAAAAGAGCAGGCTCTTGATTTGTACCAAAGCGTAATCTCCAGAGATCCTAATAATGCAAGAGCTTGGAATGGGGCAGGGGTATGCTATGAGCTTCTGGGCAGAAAGGACGAGGCGGAAAGAGCGTACTCAAAAGCACTGAATATTGTGCCCGGAGATATGATAGTAAGCAATAATCTGGCTCGTTTTTATCTGGAAAAAGGAGAGCCTTCAAAGGCTTTGGAACTTTTGGAGCCGTTTGACGGCAAAGATAACCTGCCGAAAGATTTAGTAGAAAATCTCTCGAATGCTAAAAAAAGAGCAGGAAAAACAACAGAACTCTTGAAAAGAAAACATGCAAATCTGGGAATTTTCCCAACAAGTGAGCTGGCAGCCGAACAAGTCAATAAGGTAAAAAATATACTCAATGACAAAACGGTGTCTTTTAATATCCTGCCCAGGTTCGAAAGCAAAGGAAATCCTGTTTTTGTTTTAATAGCTCTGGGCACGGAACCTGAAACAATATGCAGTAAGTTGGTTGCAAAAGGCATACCTTGTGATTTATACTAATCTAATGGAAAATGGAAAATTAAAAATTATGAAAAAGATAGTTCTTTATACGCTTTTGCTTTTATGTACGGTTTTTGCTGTGCAGAACTTGGCTTTTGCTGAAGAGCAGACTAAAAAACAGGAACAGGTGCAAGAGCCCGAGACAGCAGATACGGATACCGAGGCTATCAAAGGGTCTATAATGACCCATTTTGAGCACACGCTGAAGAACATAGTAGGAGGAGCTGCAGAGTCAAAATCTGTTGAAGATAAGTCAAATGAAACGTCAAAACAACAGACTCCCATAATAACGTCTCCAATGCAGCTCATGAAAAATGCTGCAATCGGTGCGCCTCCGACAGTACATCATGAAACAGTACCGCATGAACAAGAACAAATCGGCAAGAATGCATTCTGGGGTTCTTTGATTTCGGATATAGGGAAAGTGATAGGAACGGTTGATGCTATAATTGCCAACGTTCAGAGTATGGAGAATATCGCAACAGATTTCAGAGTATGGCTTGAAGATCAGCAAAACTCCGAAAGAAGAGTCGAGTTATTAAATAGGCTGAAGATTGGAATTGTTACAATAATATTGATACCGTTGGGTTTGGCATTGTTAGTCGGAGTATTGTTATTTCCTCTGCGCAAAAAATACAGAACGCTGACGCCGGATACAATGCTTGAGAAAGTATCGATGATTGTAGTCTTTTTTGTTTTAAGAATAGTGCCTATCGTAATATTTTTGTGCATCACATTAATATTGCTGAATGATACGGAAAGCAGAAAACTGTATCGCTTTATAATGCTGAACATAGTTCTTGCGATATCAATGGGATTTGTAATACAGCAGATTTTAAGAGGTTTTTTTGCGCCTCATACGCCGCAGCTGAGAATAGCACCTCTTACCACAGAACAGGCAGTATCGGCATACAGGTGGTCCAATACGTTTAACTTGTTTATCGTATATGTTACGTTTTTCAGCAATATAATCAATGTGAAATTTTTGGAAGTTCCTCATTCGATTATCATAACGTTTCAAAGTTTAGTCAGTATAGTATTTGTAGTGCTGGCAGTAATAGCAATAATAAAATCTAAGAATTTTATAACTAAGCTGATAAGAGGAGACATAGCGGATAATGTAGATGCTGATACGGATACGGAAGTTCTGGAAGAGAACCTGTCAACTATGGAGTATATAAGGTGGAAAACAGCGGCGCATGGTTATAAGCTGGCAATAGCGTATTTGATTTTCAGCCTCGGGTTAGTGTTATTAGGCGGAGAAGAGGATAGGGGGATAATATTAACAAGAGCGTTTTTGACTGCCGGCATTTTTCTGGCATTAGTGTTCGGGTTATTGTTTCTATCAAAGTGGAAGAGCCGGTTTTTAGGAAAAAACCACCTGATGCACAGGCGGGTGCTGTTATTTCTGCTAAAGATTATGTTATTTATAACGGCGTTTGCCTTAATAGGTAAAACATGGGGATTTGACATAGCGAAAGTGGCGTCTACGTATTGGAGACAGCAGATAATAGGCATATCTTTAGCAGTGCTTCTGCCGTTTATGGGACTGGTTATATTATATGAAATAATTCACAGAGCCATAGAAAAGCATTTGAATGCGAGAGATAAAGTTACAAAACAGTTGATGGCATCTACAAGGACAAAGACATTACTGCCGATGATGAGAACTTCTATTTTTGTGTGTTTCTCAATTATAATGGCACTTATATGTCTGTCAGCTTTCGGAGTGAATGTAGGACCGTTGCTTGCCGGTGCCGGTATAATCGGTGTTGCCATAGGTTTCGGCTCTCAGAGTTTGGTGAAGGACTTTTTGACCGGCATTTTTATTGTAACAGAGAATACGGTAGCTGTAGAGGATATTGTGCGGATTACAGATTCTAGACGCACTGTTGCCACCGGTACCGTAGAGGCTTTGACTATAAGGACTATAAGGATACGGGATATAGAGGGCTCCTTGCATATTATTCCGTTCAGTGAAGTTACGACTGTGATAAATATGACAAAGAGTTTTGCATTTGCGATGGTTGATTTGAGGGTCAGTTATAAAGCGGATTTAGAAAAAGTGATGCAGGCGATAAGAGAGGTCGGAGCAGAAGTGCAGGAAGATCCCGTATTCAAAAGAGTAATACTGGAGCCTATAGAAATAATGGGAGTTAACAACTTGGATACGTACTATATTGAAATAAGAGTACGTATGAGAGTAAGAGCAGGCAAGCAGGTGAGCTTGAAAAGACTGCTGCTTTTGAAGATAAAACAGAAGTTTGACAAAGAAGGTATAGAGATTCCATTGCCTACTAATGTGGAAATTAGACGAATCGAGTCTTGATTCATGTTGATTTGCAAAAATTATGATGAAAATTTGATCTGATGCAGGGATTTGCGGGATTTTTCTGGTAGGAAAAACTCATGTAACTATATGATTTATAATAAAATTAAGAAATAATTAAAAAGCCTCTTTACTTTGTTAAGAAAGTTTATCATTTATTAACTGTATAGTGGATTATGATTAACAGGCGGTAATATTTGTTAATAGTATATCTTCTTGTTTCTGTGTATTTTAACTAATCAAAAGAGGCTGAATATGCGTGTCCTGCTCGTTGAAGACGATACATCTGTTGCGAAGAGTGTAGAGCTAATGCTTCAGGCGGAAGGGTTTATTGTTGATACCACAGACCTTGGCGAAGACGGATTGGAAATAGGCAAGATATATGATTACGATATTATAATACTGGATCTTATGCTGCCGGATATTGACGGGTACGAAGTGCTTCGCAGATTAAGAGCGGCTAAGGTGTCTACGCCTATTTTAATTCTTTCCGGACTTTCCGAACTGGATAATAAGATTAAGGGGCTGGGTTTTGGAGCTGACGATTATCTGACTAAGCCTTTTGACAGGCGGGAGCTTATCGCCAGAATCCATGCTATTATCCGCAGGAGCAAAGGGCATCCGGACAGCATCATTCGTACAGGCAAGCTGGTAGTAAATCTTGATGCCAGGACTGTGGACGTTGACGGGTCGCCGCTGCATCTTACCGGCAAGGAATACTGCATACTTGAATTGCTGTCGCTGCGCAAGGGAACTACTCTTACCAAAGAGATGTTTTTGAATCACCTCTACGGAGGCATGGACGAGCCTGAGCTGAAGATTATAGACGTTTTTGTCTGTAAACTGAGAAAGAAGCTGGCGAATGCTGCCGGAGGGGACAACTACATAGAAACCGTTTGGGGCAGGGGCTATGTCTTAAGAGATCCTCAAGGCGAAGAGAAAGAGAGCAAGAAGATTGCCGCTAGGTAAGTTGCCCCCCTTTGTCATTCCCGCGAAGGCAGGAATAGGGCAAGGTTGTTATTTCCTGCTAACTCCATATCCAAACAATGCAAAGTCGTATTTCACAGGGTCTTCTGCATCCAGATCTTTTAGGTTTGAGGTTAGCTCCATTACTGCCTTGAAGTCGTTTGCTTTTCTTTTGAGCAATCCCATTTCCCGGGCAGTTCTTCCGGAATGCACATCAAGCGGTATGAGCAGTTCTGATTTTTGTATAAAATCCCATAGCCCAAAATCTACGCAGCTTTTTCTAACCACCCACCTCATAAACATGTTCATTCTTTTCATAGCTCCTTGATTGGAAGGAGACGGGAGCAGGTGATAAAAACCGTGGCTAACAATTTTTCTATCTGCATTTTCGTAAAAGTAATTTATTACTCCGTCTAACATTCCTATTACAGAGTTATTACGTTCATATTCAGAAGCAAATAATTCTTTTAAACTAGATGTCCGATATAACAAAGACAAAATACGCAAAACTTCTTTCACATCATCTGCGCTGGCAAAACGATACTTTATGCCTTGAAAATCTCTGTTTCTATATTCCTTAATGAACTCATAAGGCTTGTTATTCATAAGATTGAACAGAAAATCTAATTTAGCTATGAAGGCTTTTCTGTTTCCGTATGCAAATAACGCGGAAATAAACGCTGCAATCTCTATGTCTTTTGCATTTGTAAACCGATGAGGAATCTGTATGGGATCATCTTTAATAAAATCCCTAGTTTCAAACTGTTTTACCAAAGCGTCCAGAGTTTCTTTTTTCATTTTTGTTTTTTTCCAAAGGCGTTGACGTTTGCTAAAATAACTGCCGATATAAAAGGCAGAGTCTGAACCATAAGCATTCCGGCCCACAGAGCTGCGCTTCTGTTCTGCACCTCGAATTTCCACAGAATTAGCAGTGCACACACGACCAGCGTCAACAGAATTACAGCTTCTCCTTTTGCCATAAGCAGTGCCCGCAATACAGGAGCCTTTTCTCTGCATTTCGGAGTTCTAAGAAAAGGCTTATCTGATGTAAACATTCCCAGCCACACAGCCTTGCTTACAGAATAAGACAGTGACATGCCGGCAATAGCGGCTCTGATGCGGTCTTTCCAGCCGCAAGACAGCCGCGCCTGATAGAGCATGAAACTGGATACGATTTTGAAGAAGAAAACGCTTAGAGTAGGGACTAGGAATACTGCCGGAGGGAACTCTACCTGCCTGAATAATAACAGCACAGACCATAGAATAGCAGCTATTACGAACACAAGATTAGCAGCATCTGCAAACCAAGGTGTCCAGCCGGAAATGAAATAGTACTTTTGCTGAGGCGTTAAATACTGTTTGTCATCTGTCAGTAAAAATCTCCTGTGTCTTTTTACGATTTGCATAGCACCGTAAGCCCAGCGGAACCTTTGATTTTTGTACGCGCTGAAATTATCAGGTATGAGGCCTTTTCCAAAAGAATGCTTCAAATATACGGATTCATAACCTTTTTCCAGTAATTTGAGTCCCAGTTCCGCATCTTCGCAAATACACCATTCAGACCAGCCGTTTACTGATATAAGAGCGGACTTTCTTATTATCGTCATGGTCCCGTGCTGTATAATAGCATTCTGTTCATTGCGCTGAACCATGCCTATATGGAAAAAGCCGGCATACTCCCAAAAGCACATTTTCTTGAACAGGCTCTCTTTTTCATCTCTGTAATCTTGAGGCGACTGGACAAATCCTACGCTTTCGTTTTGGAAAAACGGCACGCTTGCTTTCAGCCAGTCCGGCGACACTTTGTAATCGCTGTCAATAACAGCTATGAATTCAGCCTTTTCATCTGTATGAGACAGTGCAAAATTCAATGCTCCAGCCTTAAATCCCGGCAAAGACGGCACATGAAAAAATCTGAAAGGAGCTCCTAGTTTTTCACAGTAATTTTCTACGGGCTTCCACACGCTTTCGTCTTTGGTATTGTTATCTATCACCAGCACTTCAAAATTAGGATAATCCATTTTGGCTAAAGCATCTAGTGTCTCAAACAACATCTCCGGCGGCTCGTTGTAGCAAGGCACATGTATAGACACCAGCGGCGCATCGCTATCAGGCTTCCAATTCCTATACGGGTTGAACTGTCTTTTCTGTTTCTTAGACCAGAGAACTTCTGTGAACTCGTACCCGTCAACCATCAGCAGAGCCAGTAAAATTATATGCGCTATGAGCAAAATTATCCAAGCAGCTAGGTTGCTCCCAAGAACCTGCTGGGCTATGGCAGCCATAATAGCCCAGATGAAAACACTGGCTGCAGCCTGAATTAAAATTGAGTAAAACAGTTTTCCTCTGAAAGTGATGTTTTGATTTCTCATCAAAAAAAATACAATAGGAAATGCTGCCAAGAGCGAGGCTAAACAATATCCCAAAAACCATCTGGAGGATTCAGTAATAGAACCGCTCATAGAAAATTTAGGCAGCTTGTTTGTATTCCATAATCCCCAATGTCCTCCGACACTACCTTCTATGGAGCGTTTCCAAGGAGCGTCAAAGGACTCTATTATGGAATAGTCTAAGCGTTCAGCACTCGCCAGATTAAGAAAGTCCCTGATAAACCGCGCCTGATTGATAAGTGAAGGTTCTGCTCCTTTAGCCCACTGCCCGTCACTGGGCCAGCCTATTTCTCCGATAAATATGTGCTTGTTCGGAAACTTATCGCTTACCTCTTTGTACCTCATCATGGCATAGTTAAGCGCATTGTCTATAGGCTGCCCTTCCCAATACGGCAAAAGGTGTATAGTTATAAAATCTACGCTTTGCGCTATATCCGGATTGTCCAGCCAGACATGCCACGGCTCTGCGGTTGATACTGGAATATCTACTTGTTTGCGCGCAAGCTCTATGTATTGTATTAAGTGCTCTTTGTTTAGATCATCTCGAAGCAAAGTCTCGTTTCCTATCATGAGCCTAGTTATATTATCATGCGTTTTTACCAGCTGTATTGCTTTCTGTATCTCCTGATAGTTCTTTTCTTTATCCTTTGAAAGCCAGACTCCCAGTATGACTTCCAGATTATGCTTTTGAGCTATGGACGGTATTTTTTCCAAGTTATCGGAAACACTGTATGTTCTTACTGCAAACACATTGTCTGCCAGCACTGCCAAATCGGAATCTATTTTTTTCTCTGACAGTTTGTCTTTATCGTTGGAGGTCGTATAGCCGTTATACGAGACGCTGTTTATAGTGCCGCCCCAAGCTTTTTCTGAGACGCTTTGATTCACTCCAGCCCAGACTGCGAAATTCACAGCCAGCACTATAAAAAGAATAGCAGAAACGGTTTTGAGATTGTTTATGAACATACCGTAGTGTACTAGGAATTCTTCATTTCCTCAACTTTTTCGTTAAGCATATCGATCAAGCCCGATACTCCTACAGATTTTATGATAGAAGAAAACTCGCTGCGTTTACCGGCAAGCTCGCTTATTACTCCGCCCATTAGTACGTCTATTACCCTGAACTGTCCGTTATCGTTTTTGTGCATGAGGTAGTTCAGCTGCACAGACTCGCCCTTGACAGGCTCAAGTATAGTTTCCACTACGACATTGTCCTTAATCTTTTTCACGCCTGTAATCGTAAAAGACCCGTCGGAAGAAGACGGAAAGCGCGAAGCATAATTTGCAGTACTGAAAGCTGCAAACGCCTTTACTAAATCCTGTTGTTCGTTTTCAGATACAGTGTTCCATGCGCTTCCTGCTGCCAGTCTGGTCATAGTTTTGAAATCGAACGTCTCAAGCAGGACAGGAGCTAATTTCTCGAATCTTCCGTTGAAACCCAGAGTATCTCCGTTTGCCATAGTAGCTAATAATTGCGTATAGAAATTACTCACAACGCCTTCGGGAGAAGAAGCATCTACTGTCTGCTCTTGGGAGGCATCCGGTGTCTCTGCAAGCGCAGGATAAGCATTCACAAAAAAACATACAATAAATGCAAAACCAAAAATCTTAATAATTTGTCGGATTTCTAATAACATCTGAGTTCCACCGTAAAGTTGTTGCGATCAGCGGCTTGCGAATCTACCAGTACTAGATACCACAAAAACAGAATTCTTAAAATCAAATTTTCAGGAGTGCATAAGTATTTTGCTTCTACAAACAACTCCGCATCTCACCGGCTCCTAGAGCCTGTAAGATATTAGCAGCGATGTGCTTGGCATTAAGACCGGCTTTTTCATACTGCAAATACTGAGTATTATGCTCTATGTACACATCAGGCAAGGTCATAGTCCTGATCTTCAGTCCTCTGTCGAGCACTCCCTTATTTGCCAAGTAGTGCAAAACATGAGCTCCGAACCCGCCTTGAGAGCCTTCTTCTATGGTAATAAGAACTTCATGGCTATCGGCTAACTCGGAAATCAAATCGTAATCCAGCGGCTTTGCAAATCTCATGTCCGCAAGAGTAGGGGTTACGCCTTTAGCTTTAAGCATTTCTATGGCTTTGACGCATTCTTCGAGCCTTGCTCCTAAGTTCAATATAGCTGCTCCGGAACCTTTTTTCACAATCCTGCCTTTGCCTATCTCTATGATGCTTCCGGTACTTTCAGGCAAGACAAATCCTGTAGCATTGCCTCTAGGGAAACGAATAGCGGACGGAATGTCGTCTATGGCACACGCAGTAGAAACCATGTTGTACAGCTCCGCACCGTCCGAAGGAGCCATTATTATAATGCCGGGCAGACAAGACAAAAACGCCAGGTCAAAAGAGCCTGCATGAGTAGCACCGTCCGCACCCACTAAACCGGCTCTGTCCAGTATAAAACGCACAGGCAGTTTCTGTAACACTACATCGTGCTGTAATTGGTCATAGGCTCTCTGCATGAACGAAGAGTATATCGCACAGAACGGCTTAAAGCCCTCACAGGCTAAACCGGCTGCAAAGGTTACTGCGTGCTGCTCTGCAATGCCTACGTCAAAGAAACGCTCGGGAAAATGCTTTTCAAACAAATCAAGCCCTGTTCCGGACGCCATAGCGGCCGTAATAGCCAGTATCTTGCTATCTTTCTCAGCCTCTTTTACCAAAGATTGCGCGAATACTTGAGTATACGTCATAACGTCAGGCTGTGTTTTTTCAGCCTCTGCCTCAAGCTCTTCTATGCTTTTTACGATATTGAAACGAGGCTGTACTGCGTGCAGCTTATCCGGCGCACTCTCCGCAGGCTGATAGCCCTTACCTTTTTCTGTTACAACATGTATGAGAACAGGTCCTTCTCCCGGGTCGTCTCTGACGTTCTCTAAAATAGAAACCAAGTCTTCCATATTATGACCGTCAATAGGTCCTACGTAGTAAAAGCCCAACTCCTCAAACAGAGTTCCGCCCATTATCATGCCTTTGGCGTACTTCTCAGCCTTCTTTGCCATTTTGGTTGTTTTTCTGGGAAACAGCTTGGCAAACTCTTTGGCGACAGACCTTAGCCCGCGGTACTCTTTAGAAGAAACAATCAGAGACAGATAATTGTGCATTGCTCCGATAGCAGGAGATATAGACATGTCATTGTCGTTCAATATAACTATCAGCTTGGATTTGGAAGCTCCTGCATTATTCAGAGCCTCATAAGCCATACCGGCAGTTATAGAACCGTCCCCTATAACGGCAACCACATGGTTTTTCTTATTATTGAGGTCTCGTCCTACGGCAAAGCCTAGGGCTGCGGATATAGACGTAGAACTGTGTCCGGCGCCAAAGGCATCATATTCGCTTTCAGAACGCTTGCAAAATCCGGAAAGGCCTCCTCCCTGCCTGAGAGTCCTTATTCTGTCGCGGCGGTTGGTGAGGATTTTGTGAGGATATGCCTGATGGCTTACGTCCCAGATAACCTTATCTTTTGGAGTATCAAACACATAGTGCAGTGCTACGGTAAGCTCTACAACGCCAAGTCCTGCGCCTAAGTGTCCGCCTGTAACAGAGACTGTGTCTATAGTCTCTTTCCGCACGTCATCAGCTAACTTTTGCAGGTCTTCCAGAGGTATTTTCTTCAAATCGCTTGGATTGCGCACAGAGTCCAGCAGGCAAGCTCCGCCTGTATCAGCACTGTTATTATTAGCCGAAGATAACTTAAAACGCTCTGTCAAAACATTAACCCTATTCCAAATAATTCACAATCGGAACAGTATATAACAGGGCAAGGCTGTTGTATAGCAGAAAGCGACAATTTCTGAAAGGCCTTATAATACAATAGGATATGTATAGGCAGTATGTAGTTGTTTCGTTCATCTTTTTATGTTAGGAGATAAACCATGAGTTTTTTAAACAATAAAGCGGAGGATTCTTATGTTTTCTTTATCCGGAAAAAACGCTCTTGTTACTGGAGCCTCCGGCGGAATAGGCAGAGTTATTGCTAAGACTCTGCACGCACAAGGAGCCAGAGTCGTTCTGGCAGACATAAAGCCGGAGTTACTCGAGCCTGTTAAAGCAGAGCTGGGGGATAATGTTTTTTGTGTTTCCGGGAATTTGGCGGATTCCTCCGTGCCTCAGACCATGCTTAAAGAAGCGGAAGAGCAGTTGGGCAGCGGCGTAGATATTTTGGTTAATAATGCCGGACTGACAAGAGACGGATTAGCCATAAGAATGAAAGATGAAGATTGGGATCTTGTTCTTAATGTGAATTTATCCGCTGCATTCAGGCTGTCAAGGGCAGTTGTGAAAGGAATGATGACAAGACGTTACGGGCGTATAGTGAACATTACTTCCGTAATAGGAGTTACCGGAAATGCCGGTCAGGCTAATTATGCAGCGTCTAAGGCCGGGCTTATAGCTATGAGCAAGTCTTTTGCTCAGGAGTTGGCGACTAGAAATGTAACGGTAAATTGCGTAGCTCCGGGATTTATAGCTTCTGCCATGACGGATGTTTTGACCGAGGAGCAAAAGACTAAGATTTTAGTAGCGGTGCCCATGGGGCGTATAGGAGTGCCTAGTGACGTAGCAAGCAGCGTGCTGTTTTTGGCTAGTGAAGAGGCGGGCTATATAACGGGACAGACCATACACGTGAACGGCGGAATGGCGATGATATAAGTGTGGAGTGTGGAGTGTGGAGTGTGGAGTTGAAAAACGTTCTTCCTTAAAAGGACGTGTTAGGCGTTATACAAAAGTATCCGCTTCACTGGCCGGGGTTGGGGCTAGAGCCGCTCTTTGCCGTTCTGATGATGCTTCCAAGAAGCAGGCGGAATTAGTCGCAAAAGCAATAGGCTCGTTAAAGGGACCTCTGGTTAAGATAGCCCAATTTATAGCATGTGTGCCGGATATTGTTCCGGAAGCTTACTCTGAAGAGCTGTTGAAGCTGCAACAGAATGCTCCTGTTATGGGTGCTAGGTTTGTAAGACGCAGAATGGCGAATGAACTCGGGGAAGACTGGGAAAAAAAATTCTTAAATTTTGAAAAAGAAGCATTTGCAGGAGCCTCATTAGGGCAGGTGCACAGAGCCATAGGGCTGGACGGAAAAAAGCTTGCATGTAAATTGCAATATCCAGATATGGAAACTGTTATTGATGCGGATTTGAGGCAGTTGAAACTGATTTTGACTTTGTTTGAAGCGTACAAGAGAAATATAGACACTAAAGAACTGTACAAAGAAATATCAGACCGCTTGTATGAAGAAATAGACTATATCCAAGAAGCGAAAAATATCAGGCTGTTCAAACTGCTGTATAAGGGAAAAAAGTATGTGCATGTGCCTGAAGTAGTAGAGAGATTATCTACGGATAAGCTGATTACTATTACATATCTGGAAGGAGAAAAATTCGCAGATATTCTTAAAAGAACGAAAAAAGACAGAAATCAAATAGCGGAAAATATTTTCCGCACATGGTACACTCCGTTTTATGAGAACGGCATATTACATGCGGATTCTCATACCGGAAATTACACTGCGGCAAAAGACAACAGCATTAATCTATTGGATTTCGGCTGCGTCAGAGTGTTCGATGCTAAAACTATAGAGGCTGTTATTTTGCTGTACAAAGCTGTTCTTGCCAACAACAGAGAACTGGCAAAAGAGGCATATGAAAAGTGGGGTTTCAGTAATATTTCCAATGAAATGATAGACGTGCTTAATGTGTGGGCTAAGTTTGTGTACGCTCCGTTCTTAGAGGATAAAGTCTGTAAAATTCAGGACACTAACAGCACAGCTTATGGTAAAGAAGTTGCTGCTGAGGTTTACAAGGAATTGAGAAAATTTAAAAACATATCTATTCCCAGAGAATTCGTTTTCATAGACAGGACTACGCTGGGACTTGGAGGCGCATTCATGCAGCTGGGAGCAGAGCTTAATTGGCATAAGCTTTTTAATGAGGTTGTAGCTAAATTTGATGTGAAAACGTTTGCTATGAGGCAAAATCGGTTAAATAGATGTTGTAAAAGAGACTAATAATGACTATACCTTTCTTTTGAAAAGAATCTGCTTTAACAAATAAATTGGATTGAAAACATGCCGTCAGCAGCCGAAACTTTAGCCTCTACTATGAGCTTTTCTGCTTTTTCTAAAGCAAAAGACCTGAAAAACCGCATCTGGTTTACTGTTTTTGCTTTGATAGTTTTTCGTATAGGCACTTATATTCCTATTCCGGGCGTGGATCCGGTAAAGCTGGCTGAGATATTCAGCCGTCACAGCGGCGGCATCATGGATATGTTCAATATGTTCTCCGGAGGCGCATTGGAGCGTATGACTATATTTGCGCTCGGAGTCATGCCTTATATTACTGCCTCGATCATAGTTCAGTTATTATCCGCCGTGCTGCCTTCTTTCGAGGCTTTGAAAAAAGAAGGGCAAATGGGACAAATGAAGCTCAATCAATATTCCCGTTATCTGACGGTTCTGTTTGCCTCAGTACAGTCTTATGCGCTGGCAGTAGGGCTTGAGTCTATGATAGGTTCTTCGGGATCTGCCGTTATCATCAATACTACTTTTTTCCGCATCAGCACTATGATAACGCTTACCGGAGGTGCTGTGTTCCTTATGTGGCTTGGGGAACAGATTACATCAAGAGGCATTGGCAACGGCATTTCTCTGCTTATCTATGGAGGTATAGTCGCTGGTTTGCCTAGGGCTATCGGGCAGACTTTGGAACTGCAGCGTATAGGCTCTTTGTCCACTATTGGAATGCTGCTGGTCCTGCTTATGCTGGTTGTTGTTATCGCTATCTGCGTTGCTTGCGAAAGGGCTCAGAGACGCATACTTATACAGTATCCTAAGCGTCAGGTAGGCAACAAGATGTTCGGAGGAGAGTCTTCTCATCTGCCGCTCAAGATTAACACTTCCGGAGTAATTCCTCCTATCTTTGCAAGCTCTTTGCTGCTGTTTCCTCTTACTATTGCCAGTTTTTCCAACTTGCAGGAGCAGGGTGGATTTTTGGCGGACGTAGTAATTCAGCTGGGACACGGAAAGCCTTTGTTTATGATTTTATACGCTGCGCTTATAACGTTCTTTGCGTTCTTTTATACTGCGGTTGTCTTTAATCCGGCAGACACGGCGGATAATCTGAAAAAACACGGCGGTTTTGTTCCCGGAATAAGACCCGGCAAGAACACTGCGGATTATTTTGATTATGTCCTGACTAGGCTTACTGTGCTTGGTGCTGTATACCTGGTCGCCATATGTCTCTTGCCCGAGTTCCTTATGGCCAGAGGCTCTATTCCGTTTTATCTGGGCGGCACTTCTCTGCTTATCGTGGTCAGCGTTACTATTGATACGATTTCCAGAATCCAGTCGCACCTTATAGCTCATCAGTACGAAGGGCTGATTAAAAAATCTAAACTAAGAGGTAGGTAATGAATATTATACTGATAGGAGCACCGGGAGCAGGCAAGGGTACTCAGGCCAAATTGCTGACGGAAAAGTATAATATGGTGCAGCTGGCTACAGGAGATATGCTAAGAGCAGCATTTAAAGAGGGGACTCCTCTGGGCATTAAGGCGAAAAGCATTATGGATTCCGGGAATCTGGTGCCTGACGATCTCATCATAGACCTGATACGGCAAAAAATGAGCTCTAAGGAATGTGAAAAAGGAGTTATCCTAGACGGCTTCCCAAGAAATGTTCCTCAGGCAAAGGCTCTTGATGAGATGCTGGAGAAGCTGGGGAAGAAGCTGGATTTTGTCATTAACCTCAAGGTAGATCACGAGGCATTAATAGAACGGGTTTCAGGAAGATTCACCTGTTCCAAATGCGGCGAAGGGTATCACGACAAATTCAAGCCGTTAAAAGAGTCCGGCAAATGCGATGTTTGCGGCAATTCCGGAGCTGATGCCTTTTCCAGACGCAAAGATGACAATGCAGAGACTATGAAAATTCGTTTAGATGTCTTTAAAGAACAAACCGCTCCTATCATTTCGTACTACAGAGACAAGGGCATACTGGTAGAGCTGGACGGCATGGCTGATATAGAAGATATGAGCAGAGAGATAGAGGGAATCATCAATTCGTAAAGCATCAGCAATACCAGTTAGCCTTAAACCATGCTATTGCATCGGCTATAGCGTCTTTGGCAGGGCGGGATTTGTAGCCCAGCTCTTTTTCCGCTTTGGCACTGGAAAAGTACATTTTTTTCTGTGACATTCTAAGAGCGTCTCTGGACAGCATAGGAGTCTTGCCGGTAACTCTTGCTATTTGCTCCATGACTATTGCGACAGGATATAACAACTTATGAGGCAGCTTTGTTGTGGGCGGTTTTTTTCCTGCGATATTAGCGATTATAGTCAAAATATCGCTTAACGCTAAATTAGTACCGCCCAGTATATATCGTTCTCCGATTTTGCCTTTTTCCAGAGCTAACAAATGCCCCATAGCCACGTCATCTACGTGGGCTATGTTTAAACCGGTATCTACAAACGCAGGTATTTTGCCGTTTACAGCATCGACTATGATTTTGCCTGTCGGAGTAGGTCTTATGTCGTTAGGACCTATGGGAGTAGAGGGGTTGACTATGACTGCGGGCAGTCCATAGTGCTGTATGAGTCTTGTAACTTCGGCTTCTGCAAGGTATTTTGATTGTTTATAAACGCCTACCATATCCGAGAACGATACAGGAGTTTTTTCATCAGACGAAGTGCCGTCTTTGTTAATTCCCAAAGTTGCAACAGAGCTTGTGTATACTATTTTTTTTATTCCTGCACCCAGGGCATTCAGCATAAGGTTTTTAGTGCCGAGCACGTTTACCTCGTGCATTTCCTTGGGGTTCGGAACCCATATTCTATAATCTGCAGCAACATGAAACAGGCAGTCGCAGCCTTTTAACGCATCTTTGTAGGTGTCCGGATTTTTTAAATCGCCTTCTATGACTGATACCGGGAGTCCTTGTATGTTTTTTCTATCGTTGTTTTTCTTTGACAAAGCCAGCACTTCAAAGCCTTTTGAAGTCAGCAGTCTTGCAACTGCCGACCCTACAAAGCCGGTAGCTCCGGTAAGAAATACTTTTGTCATCATTAAATCCTTTTTTTATTAACGGTTTACAACACATATTAAAACTAAAAAATTAACTTAATATTAAACACTTTTTTGCATATTTAACAAGTGAAAATAATAAAAGGAAGGTGAGCATGGCTGTTACTAAAGCTACAACTCTGTTAGACCGTACTTTCGACGAGGGCATGGCTCTGACTATGGAAGTGCGCAACTATATCGCATATCACGAACAGGCTGACAAAAAACGCTTTGATCTTCCTTCCTGTCTGCATTTCGGGTACCATCATACGAGAATATCCGCAAGGCTGATACAGATTATGACTTGGCTTTTGGCGATGAAGGCTCTGTTGTCCGGCGAGATAGCCCCGGAACAGTTTATTTCTCCTCAGTACGCTATCATTGACAGCGAAGAGTGCATGAGCGATAAGGGTGAAAATGACCCTTCTCTGCCTCAGGGACTAAGAGATTTAATGCTGCGCAGTCATGCTTTGTATTCCAGAATACTAAGACTGGACGATATGGTGCGGGCTAAGCTGGCGGCAGGGGAAATACCCAATTTCGGCATGATAGCGGGGGTTAATTTGTTTCCTTTGGATAATAAGGACGCCAGAGCTTAGCTCCAATTGGCAAAAGTATGGTTAATCCTTGAAAGTAATAAAAATATTGCTTTAACATAATTTTGCCCCTAAAATGCCGCTATATTTCTTAATGGATAAATTATTTTAGAAAAGGAAAAAGCCATGGAAAACACCAAAAAAGTTGCCTTGATAGGAAACGAGATGCAAGATCTTACAGTTCATCTGAAAAGTGAAGAAGCTGTGGATTTTATAAACTCCCGGCTTGAAAGCATTAATCCTTTGCTTCCTAAGCTGACTCTCGATGGCGGTCAAATTGATAATAATCCTGAACTGCACGCTGTACTGAACAAAATTATCTGGAATTATTTCGATAACGCGTACTTCGCTCCCGGAGGCTCTTGTTATAACACTGAACAGGCTTTCAAGGTTGCGGCTGAAGCATTGTGCGGGGAAAAAGCGGCAAAGAGATTACTGACTAACCACATTGCTACTGCCGATGTAGATGCTGTAGTCATTAACCTGCCTAACGGAGAAAAGTTCTTATGCAAGCATCAGACAGTCCCTGATGTTGCGCTAACGGAAGAGCAAAAAGCATGGCTGGCTGACAGCAATGTTTTATACTGGCCTCTTTCTACGGCGAATAATTTTTCTGCAATGTTAACGGAGGCCATAGACACTTTCGAAAATGTTAAAAAGGCAGGTGCCGAGATTATTGCAACTTTTCACGGAGCAACATCAACTCCTGTTAAAAACTGGGATTTGATGATGAAGGCGACTATTTGGATTGGTAATGAAAAAGAAATCGGTTTGTGTGAAGAACACACAGATTTGATGTGTGCGAAGTTTCTTGAGAAAGGCGGAATGATAATTGAGACCCTTGGAGAACATGGACTTAACATCATAACAAAAAATACCGTCAGAAACTATCCTGCTCTTAAGGTGCAGGATGTACTCAGTACTGCTGGCTGCGGCAATGGTGTCGAGGCTGCTGCTATGTTGCGTGTCTTAAGCAATCCGACTAAAGTAAGTTTAGATGAATTTGCTGCTGCGATGACAGCTATGGGCGGTGTTATTGCAGGCATTAAGGAAACAACCATAACGAAAGAACAAGTTCCTGATGTGCTGAAGGCATATGATCACCAGCTGCAAGTCATTAAGAATCGCAGTGCCGAAGCTGCTCCTGCCCCTGCGGGCTAGGATATGTGTTCTAAAGTCTTAATGTGTGCTTGTTCATAGTATCCTTTGGAAAACAAGGAAGTTAAAGCATAAACTGTTCTTTTATGATGCGGTCGTCCAGAGGCTCGTCCGGGTCAAACAGCAGTTTCAGCTCTTTAGTTTTATCCATAAAAATACGAGCCTTCGCCGCATTGCGCAGAATACTGCCGGCAGATTCTATTTTTATAGGACGTTTTTGTATTTCTAATACTTCTATTTCTATCATAGCGCTTTGAGGCAGGACTGCGTAAGACCAGCCTCTGGGCTTTGACACGGAAATGCCTGTAATAATCAGAGTATTTGCATTTACTGGCATAATAGGACCGCTGCAAGAGCGGTTATATGCCGTGCTGCCCGTAGGAGTGGATACCAGAACGCCGTCTCCTACGAGTCTTTCAAGGCACAGTTTGTTATCAATAGTTATGCGCAGCTTGGCTGCCTGAGGAGTTTGTCTCAAAAGAGATATTTCATTGATAGATAAAGATGAGACCGTATTGCAGTCCATCATCTCGGCTTCTAAGCGCAGAGGGTTGATAGTAAGAGTTATCGCATTAGAGATTCTGGTCTCCAACTCTCTGGTAATGTCAAAGGAGTTGCATAAAAAGCCGACTGACTCTGTTCTCCGCATACCGAAAACCGGCTTGTTTAATTTGAATGATTCGTACATGGACGCAAGCACGTGACCGTCTCCGCCGATCGACACGATGACGTCAGCCTCTTCGGGAGAGTGCTGTTTATACAGCTCTGTCAGTCTTTTGAAAGCGTGCTGAGCTATATCGGAAGGGCTTGCTGTGAAGTATAGTTTCATTTTTCTATTTTGTGCTTTGATTTTAATAGTCTCTTAACGAGACGCTAATAATCATATAACGGGCAGCTTCTCTTGTCTATAACTCTCTTACTGTTTTGGTGTTGCAATGCAAATAGATATACGAATACTGGAATTATTATCTTCCAGACTTTGCCATGATTTAGTAAGCCCCGTAAGTGCTATTAATAACGGAGTAGAGCTAATATCCGATATTGGCGAAGCCGTTACGCAGGAGGCTATGAAGCTAATCAGCGACAGCGGCATAAAGGCATCCAGAAGGTTAAAGTGCTATAGAGTAGCCTATGGAAGGGCCGGCAGCGAGTCCCCTCTTAGCCTCAGAGACGTGCGTCAGATCATGGAGCAGTATTTATCGGACGGAAAAATATCCATAGTATGGACAGATGATGCTGTTGCAACTGAACTTGAAGACGCAAAAGGCTATTTAAAGACTTTGGTTAATGTGATCCTTCTGGCGGAAGAGGCTCTGCCTTACGGCGGTACTATACATCTGAGGAAGGTGGCTGCTAAAGCTCCGTTAGGCTGCTGTATAGAAGCCTCCGGAAAAAGTGCGTCCCTGAATCTGAAAACTCAAGAGGCCTTAGACGGTACCGCTCAAGTAGACGAAGTATCCTCCAGAACTGTACATGCGTATATTACCGGCAAGTTCGTAGAATGTTTTGGGTTCAAAATTTCTTACGAACATACTTCTAACGACAGTCTTGTTATTACTTTGTTAACTATAAATTAGTCGACTATTAAGAACGAATCTTTTAATGTAAATGCGTATGTGTGGTGCATCGAAATTGAGGTATTTTTACTATGGACGATCTTTTAAGCGAATTTCTAACAGAAACTGCGGAAAATCTGGCAACGCTGGACGTGGATTTGGTTAATTTGGAAAAAAATCCTGAAGACCCGGAGCTGCTCAGTTCTATTTTCAGGCTTGTTCATACTGTCAAGGGAACTTGCGGTTTCGTAGGCTTGCCCAGGCTGGAAAAGCTGGCTCATGTCGGCGAGAATATATTGGGTAAATTCAGAGATAACGAATTAAAGGTTACTCCTGCCGCCGTAGATTTAATATTGGCGTGTATCGACAGGATTAAGTTTCTGCTTCAGTATCTGGAAGCAAACCAAAAAGAGTGTCCGGACGGAGACGATTTGGAATTAATCAATGCTTTGAATGCGTGCGCTAGGGGCGAGAATGTCGAATCTCCTAAACCTCCTCCCGCAGCAGAGGCTGCGGTTGTTGCGGAGGCTCCTGCAAACGCTGCAGATGAGCCTGATGAGTTTGGTTTTGTTCCGGTAAAGGCAGGAGATGTAGGCACTTTAGAGGCTAATATGAGTTCGGCTCCTGTTCATGCTGATGCCCCTGTAATTGCCGAAGAAGACGGCGGTACAGAGGGTGTTGTACAGGAGGCTGGTGCAAATACTCAGAAAAATAACGGAGGAGCTGTTGTGCCGACAAGCAGTGCCAACAAAGAAGAGGCTTCCAAGGCAGTTGCCGCTACCTCTATTGCAGATCAATCTATACGCGTAAACGTCAATCAGATTGAACAGCTCATGACTACGGTCAGTGAACTGGTTCTTACCAGAAATCAGCTTCTCCAGATTTTAAGAAATCAGAGAGACAGTGCTTTCTCATCTCCGCTCCAAAGATTGAATCAGGTTACTGTCGAGCTGCAGGAAGGCGTGATGAAAACCAGAATGCAGCCTATAGGCAATGCGTGGTCTAAGCTGCCCAGACTAATCCGTGATTTGGCAAGAGAACTGAATAAGAAAATAGAGCTTCAGATGCTTGGGGCTGATACTGAACTGGACAGGCAGGTACTGGAACTTATCAAAGACCCGTTGACGCATATGGTGCGGAATTCTGCGGACCACGGCATAGAGCTGCCTAGGGAGAGGCTTGCTGCCGGCAAGCCGGAAACCGGCATTATAACTTTGAACGCTTTTCATGAAGGCGGGCACATAGTTATTGAAATCATAGATGACGGTAAGGGACTGCCTGTAAATAAGATTAAGAGTAAGATTATAGAAAGAGGGCTGGCGACTAAAGAAGCAGTTGATGCTATGTCCGAGCAGCAGATTCTTCAGCACGTTTTTAAGGCCGGTTTTTCTACAGCCGAAAGGGTTACTGCCGTGTCCGGGCGCGGCGTGGGCATGGACGTTGTCCGCACTAACATAGAGAAAATAGGCGGAACTATAGATTTTAAATCCGTAGAGGGAAAAGGGTCTTCGTTCTCTATTAAGATACCTCTTACTCTGGCGATAGTTGCGGCATTGATAGTGCAAAGCGGAAATGAAAGATTTGCCATACCTCAGATTAATGTTGTAGAGCTGGTGCAGGCTTCCGGAGAGACTGAACACAGGGTAGAGCTTATCAATGATACGCCTGTATTGAGGCTGCGCAATAAGCTGCTGCCTTTGATTTCGCTGAAGAAGATTTTGAAGCTGGGAGATGCTGAGATAAAACAGGATAGCGAGGTATTTATTGTTGTTGTTCAGGTAGGCAGTTCTGCAGTGGGAATCATTGTAGATCAAGTATATGATATGGAAGAGATAGTTGTAAAACCCGTATCTCCCATACTGCGGTCTATAGAAGTGTTTTCCGGTAATACTATACTGGGTGACGGAGACGTGATTATGATATTGGATTTGAACAATATTGTAATGCACGCCGGGAATGTTGAAAATCATGCTGCGGAGCGGTCTATGTCGTCTGCGGTTCATGCTTCCAGCGGTTCTAAGGCGCAGTCGCTGCTGGTATTCAAGGCAGGCGATGATGCTCAGAAGGCAGTGCCGCTGGCCTTGGTTGCCAGACTTGAAGAGATTAATGTCAAGGATATAGAGTTTTCCGGCAAGTCTCCTATGGTGCAGTACCGCGGTAAGTTAATGCCTCTGGTAAAGATTGTGGACGGTAGTGATTTTGCTAAAGAGGGGCGGCTTGAAGTACTGGTTTTTGCCGATCAAGACAAGCACATGGGGCTTATAGTTGATGAGATACTCGATATTGTGGAAAGCAAACTTAATATAGATTTATCTGCACATAGACCGGGAGTATTAGGTACTGCTATCATATCTGAAAAGGCGACTGACATCGTAGATGCTGCGTATTATCTGTCGCAGGCGTTCAGCGATTGGTTTGATGTGGCGAGTTCTGATTTCAGGAAAGGCGAGATAAAAAGAGTTCTCTTAGTGGACGATAGTCCTTTCTTCAGGAATCTGCTTACACCGTTATTAACGGTTGCGGGTTTTGATGTTATTGCGGTAAATAGTGCTCCTGATGCTTTGAAGCTGCAGGAAGAGGGGGCTGAGTTTGATGCCATAATCAGTGATATAGAGATGCCTGAGATGACCGGGTTTGAGTTTATATCCCGTATAAGAGAAAACGTTGACTGCAGATGGCATAATTTGCCTATATTTGCGATGTCATCTCATTCTACGCCTACCGATATTGAAAAAGGTATGCGTTTAGGATTTACCGATTATGTTGCAAAGTTTGACCGTGAGAAATTGATTGCGGTTCTATCTGAGCCGTTCAGAAAAAATTCTAAGTTACAAAATGCTGGAGGTCTTTAATGAGTTCTGTTTCCTCTTCTGAAAAAGGTGCTTCTGTTATATCTTTGGATAATATGAGTGCGGGGGTTTCTGATACAGACATGTTTGTGACGATGAGTATTGCAAATCAGAGGTTTGGCATACCTGTTTTGAAAGTCAGAGATGTGTTAAGGTCTCCAAAAATTACTCATGTGCCTCTGGCACCGGTCGAAGTCGTGGGCTCCTTGAACTTGCGCGGCAGGATTGTTACAGCCATAGACGTACGTAAGCGTATGGGACTGTCTAAATTCGAAGATGAGGATAAGTCTATGAGTATTGTGGTTGAACATGACGGAGAGCTGTACAGTCTTATTGTAGATACGATAGGCGATGTCATGAGGCTGCCTAATGCTGACTTTGAGAGAAACCCTTCTACGTTGGATCCTGTGTGGAGAGGTGTCTCGGACGGTATTTATAGGCTTGAAAATGACTTACTTATAGTGCTATCTGTGGAGAGACTGCTTGATATTTAATTAGGAATTAGGAGTTAGGAATTGACTATAATTCCTCATTCCTCATTCCTAATTATATAAAAGGAATCTAAAATGAAAACTTGTCTTATCGTAGACGATAGCCGTGTCATTAGAAAAGTTGCCAGGCAAATATTAGAAACCTTAGGATATACTTGTACTGAGGCAGAGAACGGAAAAACTGCTATGGACGCCTGCATAAACAGTCTTCCGGATCTTGTGTTGTTGGATTGGAACATGCCTGTTATGGACGGGTACGAATTTCTTGTAGAGCTTAGAAAAATGCACGAAGGCAATAAGCCCGCTGTTGTATTCTGCACTACGGAAAATAATATTGAGCGTATCAAGAAGGCTATGTCCGGCGGTGCTAATGAATATGTGATGAAGCCTTTTGATTTAGATATTATTAAAAGCAAACTAGAACAGCTTGGGCTTTTATAATGTCTGATATTTCCTCTCCAATTCGGGTTCTTATTGTAGACGATTCCATTGTGATACGGGGCTTTATCGTTCGTATTTTGGAGCAGGATTCTATTTTCAGCGTAGCTGCGACAGCGTCCAACGGGCTTAAAGCGATTGAATTTTTAAAAAATAATACGGTAGATGTCATAATTCTTGATATAGAAATGCCTGTTATGGACGGGCTGGAAGCCATACCTAAGATTAAAGAGCTGGATTCTTTTGCACAGATTGTTATGGCATCTACTTTGACGCAAAAGAATGCTGAGATCAGTATAAAGGCTTTGTCATTAGGTGCTACTGATTACATACCCAAGCCTTCTTCTTTGGAAATTTCTCATGTCACTGATTTTAAAAGAGAATTAAGAGATAAGGTTGAGGCTATAGGCAGAGCTGCTCAGGCTAAGCGCAGCAAGGCTTTGGAAATTGCAAAACAAAAAGACGTTGTTGTGAGGAGAGATGCTTCCGCTGTTCCTGTTTTTAAGACCGGAAAAGATATAGTATTACGGCCGATGTCTCCTTTATTTGTGCCTTCCGTTATTGCAGTAGGTTCTTCTACAGGAGGACCTCAGGCTGTTCTCGAACTTATCAAATCTATTCATCAGTCTATAAGACAGCCGGTTGTTATTACTCAGCATATGCCTCCTTCTTTTACTACGATTTTTGCCGACAATATCAAGAAACAGTTTTCTGTGAACTGCTGCGAGGCTCAGGACGGGCAGGTGCTTGAGGCCGGGGGATATTATGTTGCGCCCGGGGATTATCATATGCTTTTTGTTAAACAACAGTCTAACGTTGTTATAAAGCTGACTAAGGATCCTAAGGAGAATTTTTGCAGACCTGCTGTGGATCCTATGATTCGTTCTTTGGTATCTGTGTTCGGATCTAAGGTATTGGCTGTTATTTTAACCGGCATGGGGTATGACGGTCTTAAAGGATCTCAGGTTCTTGCAGATGCCGGCGGAGTTGTTATCTCTCAAGATGAGGCTTCCAGCGTTGTTTGGGGAATGCCGGGTGCCGTGGCTGGGGCAGGTCTTTCTTCTGCTGTGCTGCCGCTGAACGATTTGGGGCGCATGTTAATCAAGATAGCGAAAGGAGGTCAAAAATGAAGCAAGAAGATTTTGATCTTTTTTCTACTCTTGTATATAAACGCTCCGGCATAGTTTTATCTAAGGAAAAAACGTACTTGCTGGAAGCAAGACTGACATCTGTGGCTAGAAAGTATAATTTGGCTTCTATTGAGGAGCTGGCTAAGGTATTCAGAGAGATGCGCAAAGAAGAAATAGCTTTTGATATTACTGAGGCTATGACTACGAATGAGTCTTTTTTCTTTAGGGATCAAAAACCTTTTACTATTCTTAAAAATGTTATACTGCCTTATATGATGAATGCCAGACAGAGTACTAAGAGGATACGGATTTGGTCTGCTGCTTCTTCCGGCGGGCAGGAGGCTTATTCTATCGCTATTGTTTGTCAGGAGATTGCGGCAGCGGGTTGGAATTTTGAGATTATAGGAACTGATTTATCTAGGGAAATGGTTATCAAGGCTAAGTCCGGTATTTACTCTCAGTTTGAAGTTCAAAGAGGATTGCCTGTTAATATACTGGTTAAATATTTTACTCAAGTGTCCGGGGACAAGTGGCAGATTAATCAAAACATTCGCAATATGGTTTCTTTTAAAGAAGCTAATCTTCTGTCGGATTCTTCGGGCATGGGGGTTTTTGACGTAGTGTTTTGCAGGAATGTTTTGATATATTTTGATGTGAAAACCAAGACTAGGGTTCTTTCGGATATTGCCAATATGACGGCTAAGGACGGGTACTTAATCTTGGGCGGAGCAGAAACTGTGATGGGGATTTCCGATAAATTCAAGACGGCAGCTAATGAACGAGGGCTGTATGTGTTGACGTGAAGCCTCGCCATAACATAGTGAATACGAGTGAGATGCGGCTAAAATAGGTCTGAATGCGTACCGGTTGCGGTTAGAACCAGTACCAGTATTCCGTGATTTATCTCGTATACAAGCAGCCAATCCGGTTCTATATGACACTCACGCAACCTTTTATTATTTCCGACAAGAGGGTGATCTTTGTATTTTGCCGGCAAGCAGCCGTTCTCTGCAAGGAGTTCAATCGCCTTGTTGAGCTTGTCGATTTCCAGACCGCGTTTTATTGAGCGTTTATAATCCTTCTTGAATTGCGAGGTTCGCCGTACTTGATATTTCATATTTTGTCGTCCGACTGCAAATCAGCAATTAAATCTTCCATATTTGTGAAAGATTTAGCGTTTGGGTCTCGCAGCAACTGTTCGGCTTCTGCTATTGCTGCCTTAGTAATTGCATTCGGCTTGCTGCGTACAACTTCAAAGGGGAATCCGCCTCGCATAAGAGACTGCCGCAGAAACACATTCACAGCGTCTGTTACAGTTAATCCTAAGCTGCTAAAAAGCCTTTCAACACTCGCTTTGACTTTAGGCTCTATTCTTACATTCAATACTGCTGTTCTAGGCATGGCAGTCTCCTTAATTAGTGGCATTATATTACAATAGTACCACAATACTCACACTTTTGCAATACATTTTTGAAAAAAATTTCCTCAAATATTAATTTTGTGTTAAAAGTGTTTTTATTAGTTTCTGGCTATAATCCGTTGTATATGATATTTATATCTTTTTTTACTCTAATTTATAGGAGATTATAATGGAGCGGCGGTATAATGGTTTTAAATTTTATGATAGTCCTGAAATAACTCCAACCGAAAGAGTGCTTGCTGATGCTGGTTTAACGGCTGGTATTATTGTTGGTGCTTATGCTGGTATTATTGTTAATGATGCTGTTGGTGATGTTGTTGGTAGATATTTTGCTGCTAAAGAACAAGCATTCCAGCAGGCTCAAGCACCTCTCACTGAAAGGAAAGCCTCTAAGTACAGCAGTATAGACCCTATTATAGACCGTAATGATATTTCAAATGAATCACTTTCCGGATATGCTCATCGACAGACAGGGTTAAAGAAAGAGTTATAGAGGAGGGTGTTAAAGTATGTTTTGACGGGTAATTAGAAGGTGTAAAGAAAGAAGTGTGGAGTTAAGAATATTTGCTAATTCCTTATTTCTAATTTCTTCCAACTCCACACCCCACATTCCACACTTTATCTACCGCCTCTTGGTGCTGTAAGCTGCCTTACGGTTTCGTAGGTTTGTTGTATCAAAACTCTTGCATCATTTGCGATTACAGAGTTGACGCGCTTTTGGTCGTTTTCAGCTTCAATGCTGACGCAATCCATGAATTTCTGCGCTCTTTCAGCAAACATATTGATGTCAAACTGCATAGCGTTCATTCTGTTGCCGGCAGTTTCCGGATCAGCATAAGCCCAAGAAGGAGGCACTTCAGGCTTTTCGCACAGAGTGGAGTGCCATTGCATTATATTACCGTTAAAACGAACTTCTCCGGCAAAAGACTGAGAAGGAGCAGCAAGTATCGCCAATCCCAGACAGGAAAGTACAGCGGCTCTTAAAGAGAAATCAGAAATTTTAGACATTTTTTTTTACCTTTCTGTTAAAACGTAGTAGACTTAGTTGTAGAATTCGCAGATGACATATGATTAAATATGCATCATATATGCGCATAGTAACGCAATATTGTAAATCAATCAAGTAAAGGTTACAACATGATACCTAGATATTCAAGAGAAGAAATGACAAAAATCTGGTCTGCCGAACATAGGTTCAAGATATGGGAAGACATAGAGGTTAACGCTTGTGACGCCTTGGCAGAATTGGGGGTTATTCCTAAGCAAGCTGCTGAAAACATACGCAAAAACGCAGGCTGGAATATTGACAGAATTGATGAGATAGAGAAAACTACAAGACACGATGTCTTGGCTTTTTTAACCAATATGTCCGAAAATATCGGCGAGGATGCCAGATTTTTACACCAAGGCATGACTTCCAGCGATGTTTTGGATACTGCGTTTGCAGTCCAGCTAAAAGAATCCAGTGACCTATTACTGGAGGGTTTGGAAAAAGTCCTCAAGGCTCTCAAGGTAAAAGTAGAGGAAAATCTATCTCTCATTACTATAGGCAGGAGCCACGGAATTCATGCGGAGCCTACCAGTTTCGGGCTTAAACTTGCGACTCACTATGCCGCATTTTCCAGAGCCAGAAAAAGACTCACTGCCGCTAAGGCGGAAATAGCTACTTGCGCTATATCCGGACCTGTCGGCACTTTTGCAACAGTAAATCCTTTTGTAGAACAATTCGTAGCTAAGAAATTAGGTCTCAGCATAGAGCCTATTTCTACTCAGATTATTCCCAGAGACAGACACGCTATGTTTTTTGCTACGCTGGGCGTGATTGCTTCCTCCATAGAGGCTTTCGCTATCGAGATACGCCACTTACAGCGCAGCGAAGTTCGGGAAGCAGAAGAACCTTTTGCTAAAGGACAAAAAGGTTCCAGTGCTATGCCTCATAAACGAAATCCGGTGCTGGCTGAAAATCTAACAGGGTTAGCGCGAATAATCAGAGCTGCTGTTGTGCCTGCTATGGAGAACGTTGCTTTGTGGCATGAACGGGATATTTCTCACTCTTCCGTAGAAAGAGTAATTGCTCCTGATGCTACGATAGCTCTGGATTTTGCTCTGTCTAGGCTTGCTTCTCTTATCGAGGGTATGACTGTTTACAAGGAACGAGTCCTTGAAAATCTTAATTCTTTGGGCGGACTGCATTTTTCTCAGCGTCTTCTTCTGGCTCTGACGCAAAAAGGCATGAGCAGGGAACATGCCTATGCTAAAGTTCAGTCTGTTGCTATGGAGCTTTGGCACGAAATACAACAAGGCAAAAAAGTACACTTCAAAGACAAAGTTCTGTCGGATTCAGAGATACAAAATCTTCTGTCTCAGTCCGAGATTAACGCTTGCTTTGATGATGCTTTCTATATACAACACGCTAATCTAATATGGGAGAGAGTTCTTCGGGAAATGGAAAATTGAAAATGGAAAATGGAAAATTAAAAAATAAATTTTTGTTTGCTGTTGTTTTAATAACGGCTGCGTTGTCTTTATCCGCTTGTCAAAGCGGAGACTTCAATCAGAGTCCCGGCACCGATAACGCATATGTTGTAAAAGGCTCCAATGATGCTGAACGTCTTGTGTCTCGTTCTACCTACACATTCAAAAGCATGATGGGCAGCGGAGATTATCCTGCGCTGGTAATGTTAGCTGCAAGAGCCAGAGCTATAATCATTTTCCCTAACATGATACGAGGCGGCTTCATAGTAGGTGCTCGAGGCGGCAACGGTGTAATGCTTGTAAGAGACGACAGAAAAGGCTGGAGTGAGCCGGCCTTCTATACTTTCTCCGGGCTTAATTTCGGTCTGCAAGCAGGGGGACAGCTCTCTGAACTTGTTATCACTGTCATGTCGGATAAAGGCGTGAACGCTATCATGGACAGAAGCATGACTTTCGGCGGAGAGGCCGGCGTTACATTTTTGGATATGAGCAATATGTTTCAAGCATCTACAGGGTTGGACACTAAAGCAGATTTCTATGTCTTTTCAAGATCGGAAGGCTTATTCGGCGGATTGTCTCTGGACGGCTCCGGTTTTGTTCCAATAGATAAGCTAAACAAACAACTGTACGGAATAGGGGCTAATCAGAAGAGTATTCTTATTCACAGAACTTCCGGTTCAGATTCTAAAATAGTGCGTGAACTAGTAGAAGCTATGCCTTAGGAGAGGAAAAAATGGCTAAGATTAATATCGGATTAATAGGACTGGGAACAGTCGGCGGCGGAGTCTTTAAAGCCCTTCAAGGCTTTGAAGATGTCTGTATAAAAAAAATAGCGTTAAAAGATATAAACGCAAGAAGAAGAGATATTGAAAATCTCGATATTTCTTTGCTGACGACAAACCCGTATGAAATAATAAACGATCCTGAAATCGATGTGGTTGTTGAGGTAATGGGAGGAACTGACCCTGCTCTTGATTTGATAAAAACAGCAATTAATAACGGCAAACACATAGTCACTGCCAACAAAGAATTGTTAGCCAAGCACGGTAAAGAATTATTCCATCTTGCCAATGAAAAGAATGTTGTTATTCTGTATGAGGCTGCTATTGCAGGCGGTATACCTCTTATTATGCCGATAAAAACAACTCTTGCGGGCAACAAAATCCATAAAATCGCCGCCATACTTAACGGCACAACAAACTATATCTTAACTAAAATGGAAAAAGACAACGCCTCTTACGGAGATGTCTTGTCTGAAGCTCAAAAACTTGGGTATGCCGAAGCTGATCCGGCAGGTGATGTTGAGGGATTTGATTCAACTTATAAAATCGCCACGCTTGCAACTATTGCGCTTAACCAGCGCGTTTTTACAGACAAAATTTATCGTGAAGGCATAACCAAGATAACCGCAGATGATATTAAGTTTGCACGGGATTTAGGATACAAAATAAAGCTTATTGCTCTGGCGGAAATCACGGAAAATAACCTTGCTGACGTTAGAGTGCATCCGATGCTTGTGCCTGATACTAATATTTTATCTACGATCAACGGTGTAACAAATGCCGTGCTGCTTGAAGGATTTCCAGTAGGCAAGATTATGTTTGCAGGTCCGGGCGCAGGTGAATTGCCTACGGCAAGTTCCGTTGTCGGGGATATTTTGGCAATACAAAGAGATATAGGAGCATCGCAGGTTCTTCCGATGATGAGATGCTGTCACACGGTTAATTCAACACAGCTTGATATTAATGAAACTGAAAACAAGTATTATATTTTAATCACAGCAGCAAATGTTCCGGGCGTAATCGGTATTATAGGCGAAATTTGCGGACGCAATAATATAAATTTATACAGCCTTTTGCAAAACGTTCAAAAATATGAGCAAACGGACAGCACCGCACAGATAGTTGTTATTACCGGAAAATGCAAAGAAGCAAATATCCAAAACGCAATCAGCGAACTGAAAAACAGCTCAAAGATAGTGAATGTGAATAATCTTATAAGAGTGATGGAGTGAAAACTTTAGCTATCCATCTCCATAATCTCTTTGACCTTGCTGGCGAGCTGCTTTAGTGAAAACGGCTTAGGCAGGAAGTATATAACTTCATTAGACGAGAACTGTTCTCTTAAGCGATCTTCCGTGTATCCGGACACAAAGATAAATTTCGTCTTTATAGCCTTTTGCCTTATTGCTTTGTACAGTGTAGGTCCGTCCATTTGAGGCATAACTACGTCAGATACTACTAAGTCTACAGCCTTACCGTGCTCTTCAAGCACTTGTAGTGCTTCTTCTCCGCTGCGGGCTTCCAGCACATTATATCCTTTGTTTTTTAGTGCTCTTGTAGAGAATACCCGAACTGCATCTTCATCTTCTACCAACAATATAGTTCCGGCTCCCGTAAGATCAGACTCCGGTTTGTTGTTTTGCTCAATGTCTGATGTCCCGTTATCAGGGTGTTCTTCAGGCTTATAAAGCGGCAGGTATACCGTAAACGTAGTCCCTTTATCTATGACACTCTCTACATTTATAAATCCTCCTGTTTGCCTTATGATGCCGTACACTGTTGCCAGACCAAGACCTGTTCCTGCGCCTATCTCTTTAGTTGTGAAGAACGGATCAAAAATACGCTGCATATTCTCGGGTTTAATTCCGGTACCCAAATCTATAACCTCAATAACAACGTAATCACCGGCAGGCATACTATCCTGTCCTCTCATGATGCTGGTCTCTTGATGATGGTTCCTTGTCTTTATAGTCACAACTCCGCCGTTAGGCATAGCGTCTCTGGCATTCACTACCATGTTTACTATTACTTGCTCTAATTGCCCTTGATCCACTTTTATAAGACCTACATCTCGTCCATGTATCGTGTCTAAGCGTATCTGCGCTCCTATCAGCCTGCGAATCATACTGCCCAAATCTGAGAGCGCATCGGATACACTCAAAACCTTCGGCTGCAGAGTTTGTTTTCTGGAAAATGCCAGTAATTGACGTATTAAAGTCGCAGCTCTGTTGCCGTTCTGTTTAATCTGTGTAATATCGTTGAAACTCTGATCTCCGGGCTTATGCCTTTGCAGCAGCAGATCGCAAAATCCCAGCATCGCCGTAAGAATATTATTAAAGTCATGAGCTACTCCTCCGGCTAACTGCCCTATAGCCTGCATCTTCTGAGACTGAGTGTACTGTAACTGCAGCTGCTTTTGCTCTGTAGAGTCTATGACATAAATCATAAGAGCAGTCTGTTCTCTTGGTCCGTCCTCTTCCTGTTTTGAAAAAGCAAACTTTTTAACAAAAAACTGCGCAGTAACTTCATTGCTCCATAAAACCTTCACTTCTATCGGCTTCACATACTCGTTGTTGTGCAGCACTAAAGATAGAGTATGTTTGAACTCTTTCTTGGACTCCTCCGAAATAATATCTACAATCTCTATGCCGGTAAGAGAATCTCGTTTGCGTCTTGTAATAGCGCAAAACGAGTTATTACATTCCATAATCCTGTACTGATCATCAATAAGAACAACGCCGATAGGAGCCTCGTCAAAGAGTTTCTGAAAACGCTTTTCGGATTCAGAGAGGGCGTACTGCCATTCTATTTCCGGAGACAAATCTCTGACAACGGATCTGGTTCTTAAACCCTTTCCGTCTTCGTCAACAACGATAGTCTGAGTTATATAGACAGGAAAAACAGAGCCGTCTCTGCGTCTTAAAATAGCTTCTCCCTGCGTTTCGCCTGACGCTCCTGTTGAGACGGCATGTGCCGCAATACGTTTGGGCGGATCTTTAAACACATCGTGCAAATGAACATCGCCCTTTACAAGCTCATCTTCTTTGACCTGAAGCCACTGGGCTAGGGTTTTATTCGCAAAACGGAAAAGCCCGTACTGATCTACGGCATAAATTCCAACAGGCGCATTGTTCATAAAATCTACGAGAGCGGATTTTTCATCAAGCATAGCCTTTTCCATTCGGCGGCGTTCGCTGATATCGTCAAAACGCCACAGAGAAAAAGTAGGGTGTCCTTCAAGAGGTCTGGCAACTATACGCCGCCATTCTATGATTTTGCTGTCTCTGACAACAGGCAGTTCAGCCACTCCTGCATGACCTTTTTGCAAAGAGATTTTAATTTGATTGAAGCTTTCGGAAACCGCAGGGCTGGCAGAGAAACGCTTGGACAGAGCGTCTTCAGCCGAAAGAGTTCCAATATCCAGCCAGCCGCGAAAAGCTCTGTTAGCCAGAACAGCATTGCCGGAAATGTCTGTGACTAGCTGAGGAGTGAGAACGCCGTGAAAAGCCTCGTCCAGCAGCTCTTCATGGAAAGAAGAGTTTTTAGGTGGAGAAGCAGAGCTCAGAGAGGCCGCAGCAAGTTTAGCGAACAAAAGAAAGAGGATAAAGAAAATAAAACTTAGAGATACCTGTAAGACAGGAAAGGGAGAAGACAAAGGAATTAAAATAGAGGCCAGAATACCGAGAAAAGCGAAAATATAGATGAACCGAACCGCCGGAGCAGCCGAGGATATAAAGTTATTAAGAGAAGATAAGCGAGGAATATTAGCGGGCATGGCGGATTATAATAAAGCGTTGAATCAGAGGATTTAAACTAGATATATGATAATGAAGTAGAATTAACAGTGTCTTAATATAAAAAGAATTAAAAAAAATAAGAATTTTATTGACATAGCAAGTGTAAAAATGCAACAAGAGAGCGGATATTAGGGACTTAAGAGGGGGGACATCACCGCGGGGTGGAGCAGCCCGGTAGCTCGTCAGGCTCATAACCTGAAGGTCGTTGGTTCAAATCCAGCCCCCGCAACCAAAATGAACAATCCTTGTTGAGGGAGTGGGAACTGAAAAGAAAGTACGATTCCAGTGAGATCAAGACCATTTTAATATGTACGAATGGAAGCGTACTAGGTGATGCATTAAGGACTAGGGCTTTGCTGAGTTCCATGCGTCAGACGTTCCCGGATGCAGAGATAACATATCTATCTATAGGGTATACCTCATACCAGACTCCTTTGTTCGAACCGATTGTAAGAAGACCGGCTGTTATTCACGGCAAGAAATACAACCGACCTCTGCTCGACAAGGTGATTGTGGAAAAAGAGGGCGGGGGGGGGGGGGGGCAGAAAAAAAAAAGCGCGCGCGCGCGGGGGGGGGGGGGGGAGGGGGGAGGGGGGGGGGGGGGGGGGGGGGGGCAGGCAAAGACAAGCTATATGATGTGGTTATAGCTATGGAGCGCAGGCTCCGATCAATACTATGCACGAGGCAGATACCTCACAGGTGGTTCATTTCTTATTCTATGCTGTGGCTTTTTTCCGATTTAAAGCCGGTTACGCACAAAAGAAGTGAAAAAAGCCTTCTTGAGAATTTTTACGCCTGTGTAGAAGCCGCCAGTCAGAAGCCAGCCCCCAAAGCCGATATGCGTTTGCCGGTTTCAGCAGAGGATGAGCTAGAGGCATTGCGCCTGTTGCCGGATATAGGCAAAAAATACGTGGCTCAGGTTCCGGGAGCAGGAGATAAAGCAAAGTGCTGGTCCCTTGAAAAGCATATTGAGCTTGCAAAGAAACTGTATGAAACAGGACATATGCCTGTCTTTATTTTAGGCCCTGCTGAATATGAATGGGAGGAATTATTAAAACAAGCAGTTCCTTTCGCCAAATTTCCGCTTCAAGAAACTCAACGCGAAAGTTCGATTTTTCTGACAGCGGCGATTTCCAGTCGGCTGGATGCCGCAGTCACTAATGACTGCGGCACAGCGCACATCCTAGCAGCCGGCATTGTGCAGGAGAAAGAGTCGGCACCCCTGCCAATTATAACCCTGTTCGGCAAGACAAACGCCAAGAAGAATGCTCCGTTTACTAAACGAGCCATTGTCATCACAGCATCCGATTTCGTAAAAGGATCTAAAAACATAGACGACATACCATTCAATGCTGTCTTTAATGCAGTAATAGAACAGTTGGGTGAAGTTAAGGTTAAGACAAGTTTTTAACCCTATAATCTATATTTTTCTCTTCCTGAAAGTATTTCCGTGCTTTATAATGCTCCAATTAACCTAGAGCATAAGGAAAAACAATGGCATACAAAGATTTTGCAACACTGGAAGACGCTAAAAAACTCATAACTGAGAATAAGATAGAAGCGGTTATACTCGGCTTTGGTGGAACCTTTACCAGCATTGACTTGATGCGTCATCTGGCATGGAAATACATAATAGAAGAAAATAGCGAAAACCAAAATCCTTCTTTATATCACATCGGAAAAAGCCTCAAATTAAAGCTCTTCTCTGAGATAAGCAAAGACATAAAGAAAAGGTTCGGCGTTCCTCTTTGCAGGCAGAGTATATCTGAAGAATATAAAGAAAATCTAAAGTCTTTACAGAAAGGCTGGTATACGCCGGAATATGCTCCTAAACTTGATAAGACTGTTAAAGATTTGCTTTTATTCGCTAATGCCAGCAACATACCGGTTTACATAGTTTCCAACAGCAGGGAAGAAGAAATCTCGCACTATTTGGACAAAGCCGGTTTATTAGGTAACGTAACAGACATATTCGGTTCCGATTTTATAAAAAGACACGGCGGACCTTTGTACAATCAAGTGTACCATATTGCAAAGCGTATCAACGTTCCTACAAATAGGATAGTGTGTGTAAATAGTAGTGCGTCTTTAGATAAATTCGTAGGTAATAAGTTCAAAAATTATTATAAGCCGAAAACAATCCGCATCTGCAGCGAGCTTGACTGCATTGATGAAGGAGCAGAAGCAAAAGCAGATCTAACTTTGTTTATAGAGAACAAAGCTTTATTTAAATTAGGGGCAACACCGAAAGATAAACAGAAGCTCAAAAATTTTCTGTATCCTGAACCTCAAGAGCCTGAATGGCTGAAGAATTATACCCGGAAGAACGTTTCTGTGCAAAGAAAAGAAGCACAACCTTAGGTTGTGCTTTTTTAAATCAGTTTAGTTTAACTATTACACAGAAACTGCTTCAAAGACTGCCAAAGGGGCTTGACCGTCTTTGGCGAACAGTTTAAGCGTATCTCCCTCAATCTCATAACGTACTGCTTCGTTCAGTGCCTTCATCATATTGTCTTCCGTATCCATGCCCTTAATGCAGGCCATTCTGGTTATTGCTACGCCGCTGAATTCTATCTCTCTGTCACCGGCAAGCGCATACATGCCTACGAACCTGTTGCAGCCTCCGTTGCCCATCACTCTGTTTTCTTCGGCTTTCAATGTCATGTACGGCTCTTGCACAAAATCAACTGCGGCAGCACCTTTTGCCTCTTTCAGCCTCCAGTGCTTTTCTTGTATGCCGGACTCTTTTGCAGCAGGTCCTCCGGGCTGTTTTGCTTCAGTCGGCTGTTCGCCCGTTGGATTTAGTTCCGCTGGGTTTGCCTCGGCAGGGGCTGCTTCAGGCTGCGCTTCTGTTGGCTGTTGAGTTCTTTTCTTCAGCACAAAAAGCTCTGCCAAATCGCCCTCTATTTGCTTGCCTTCCATGTCCAGCATGACCAGCCTGTTTTCCTGCACTAAGAATTCTCTTCTGGCACTGTCTGTAAGGGCTGTTATTTTATTGCCCAGCTCATTCCATTCAAAGCGTCCTTCCTCAATGAGGAAATCTTCTGTTCTTTCCAGATATTTTCTGGCTTCTCTGAATTTTCCGTCCTCGCCCAGAGTTACTATCATTTCAATTCCGGGGCAATCTGCGCAAGGAGTTATTCCGTGATACTCGCCCGCCCAGTCCAGTGAGTTCCTAGAGGTATGAACGGTGTCTACTATTTCTTCTTCAATTACTGCCTGCTCTTGTTCTTGCGTTTGAGCTACATTTTCCTGATCTGCAATGGTTTCGGCATCCTTTTGATGAACGAACATTCCGTAACCTACAGCAGCAGCTAATACGATTAATAATGCGAATAATATTGTCTTTTTCATGTTTTTACTTTCTGCATGAGGGAGAGATAAATGACTTAATTTATCTCTTATCTTTAGCATAATCAAGTCTTTTTTTAGTTATCAACAGGATTGTTGTTGCTATCCACGAATACTATCGCAGGCTCGAATTTTGCCTCTTCTTCCGGAGTAAAATACGCATAGGCTACTACGATAATCATGTGTCCTTTTTTTGCCTTATGGGCTGCTGCTCCGTTGATACAGATCTCTCTGCTGCCTTTTTCGCCCTCTATGATATATGTCTGAAACCGCTCTCCGTTGGTTATATTCAGCACGTCTACTTTCTGCCCGGCCTTCATTTTTGCCAATAAAAGCAGCTCTTTGTCTATTGTAATAGACCCTACGTAATCCATATTGGCATCAGTCACGGTCGCTCTGTGTATTTTAGAGTATAAAAATTCTTGCAGCATTTTTTTGCTCCTTTTTTTATAGTAAAAATTCTTTCGGGTGCCACTCGTAATGCGTTATGTTTTCTCTTAAATGTTTCTTTGCCTCTTTGTATCCGGGGTAATATTTTTCTACCATTTTCCAAAACTCCTCAGAATGATTCTTATGCTTTATGTGGCATAACTCGTGTATTATTACATAGTCTATTATCTCTTTTGGAGCCATAACCAGCCTCCAGTTCAGGCTTATCACATTTTTATAATCACAGCTTCCCCATTGCCGCATCGCATTATTTATCCGAAAACTATCATACGAAATTTTTATCTTTTCACTCCATTTGCCTAGTTTCTCTATAAATATACTCTTTATTTCCTTCTTATACCAACACATAAGTTCCAATGCCGCTTCTTCTTTCACCCCTTGTTGCGACAGCCATTCGTCCTGTATATTTATTTTTATTGCTTTATCTTCAAGTCTGCAATAGTTTTTTTCTTCCGAATTCCTTGTAATCTTTACCTCATATGCCTCGCCTAAAAACAAAGCTGTTCCTTTTGTACTCTCGTTCTTTTGAATCTCTCCTATGCGCCTTGCTATCCATGAAGCCCTGTTTTTCAGTATTTTGGCTATTGAATCCACAGATGTTCTGTAAGGTGCAGATACCTGTATAGACAAATCCTTTTCTACTGAAAACGAGACTGACGCTCTTCTTTGCCTGCTTCTTTTAACAAAAAACAGAACTTCCCTGTCTCCGATTTTTACAGCAGTGTTCAAAGCTACATAACTTCTCTGGTACAGCTTATAGATGTTCCGGTAGTATTCACAAAACAAAAACTAACGCCGCCTGTAGTAGTATCAAGACGAAACACGCTGCTGGTCGCAGTAGTATTGCTGTGCCTCATCAGAATGTAGGGACCTTCTCCGCTGGCAGCCTTAGCCGGCTGCAGCGTTTGCATGAGTATTACACTAGCTGCGATTATAATTGCTCCTGTTAGTATTGCTTTTGGTATAGTCATTGTTATTTTCCTTTCTCTATGATAGTTTGTTCTCCTCTTTTAGCATTCCAGCTATTTTCGTCCATGTCTCCATATACTGCAATATCCGGGAAGTCCTGTTGTAGCATTCTCAGCATACTCTGGGCAATAGGTCTTAGCGTTGGGTGCACTGTTTTATATGAGCGTATTTCTCCGATATAGACTGCTTCCGGCACGGTATACGAGGCATGAACCAGCACATTAGTGCCCATAGGATAATAGTACTGTTTCAGATACGCATCATTAGGCAGCGTTTTTATGAGTTCTTCCTGTTCTTTGATTTTGGAAAGTAATTCTTTGTTGTCATTGCTGCTAAGGTAGTCGCTGAATTGCTGCATGTACCAAGAATGCATACCGTATGCGCCGTCAATAAGCGGAATAGGGCATACGCCGTTTCTGTGTCTTTGTATGTCGCGGAAAGAGCCGAAATCCAGCAAGAACAGCATATTGTATCTTCCGTAGCTGTCCAGCCTTCTGGGCAGAGGAGCATATTTGGGTCTCTTTTTTATTACACCGGACTCGTTATCCAATAGCCATTTCGCATTAATAGTATCGTATTTGTGTATTAAGCGTCCTGATTTTATCTCTTCTATTTCAGCAGCGGTCAGACAGAACTTAGATACAGCGGCTTCTTTGGTGATGAATGCGTTTTTTTCCGAGAACTCCGTATAGTATGAATCTGAATTTTCATTCAGATCGTTAACATCAAAGCTATGAGGATATTTTTCAATCAGAGCCTTCAAAATTTTCGTTGATACTTCTCTTACCTCCGGCAGAGGATTATATTTAAGTCTTTTTAGATTATCGCGCGCCGCTCTTAAAGACGTTGTCCAGCTTAGAAGCGTAGTGGTACCGACCGGCAGCAATGAGCGTGCTATATCAAAGGCTCTGGCATATATGGTATTTTCCCAGATTCTCTCATTTTTATATTCTGTCTTGTCAAAAGGATGTTCTTTTTTGAGTGACTCATTTAGTTTCGGCAGAACCTCATTATATATCTGCATCCACTTCTTTTGAATTTCTGCGCCCAGAGGCGTGTTAAAAGGATTTAAGACTTCTTGTTTTGAAAAATCCAAATACCGAGTAGAAGCCTCTTGCCCGTTGTACAAAGGGTTGTCTTGGATAGTTTTTGCGCAGAGCATAGACACTTGTTCTATGAACACTGTGGTATTGCCGCAATCGCCTATGGAAGCATGTCCGTAGCCGACATAGTATTGGCTCATGAACTTTCCGCTTCCGGAGGCTTTAAGTTTTTCCAAATGAGAAACTACGCTGGCAGGACTCCTAGAGTACAATGCTTGCAGCATTGCAATGTCTTCCGGCGTTTGATTGTCTATAACGAAAATTTCCGTATTATCTGTCATGTTGTTTTAATGTCTTTGAATATTCTTTAGAATCACTGTAACTAGTGTACAAGACTGTTATATATTTACAAGGAGGTTTTATGTCTATAGCTCTGGTTTTTCCGGGTCAAGGCAGTCAAAGAGCCGGTATGGGAAAGGCTCTTTTTGATGCTTTTCAAGAGGCGAAAGACGTTTTTTTGGAAGTGGACGAGGCTCTTAAAGAAAAGCTGTCGTCTATGATTTTCGAGGGTGCGGAAGAGCTGAATTTGACCAGTAATGTTCAGCCAGCTCTTATGGCTGTGAGCATGGCTGTTGTAAGAGTGCTGGAAGCACAGGGCAAGTTTGACATAGCAAAAAGAGCTGCGTTTCTGGCAGGGCATAGTTTAGGCGAATACTCTGCTTTGTGCGCTGCAAGGAGTATTGGGCTTTCCGAGACTGCCCGGTTGCTGAGAATTAGAGGCAAGGCTATGCAGGAGGCTTCGCCGCCCGGGAAGGGGACTATGGCTGCTCTTATAAAAGCCGATATGGAGCAGGCATTAGAGATTGTTTCTCTGGCAGCTAAGGAGTCAGGTGAAATTTGCTATGTTGCCAATGACAATGCTGTGGGACAAATTGTTATCAGCGGCACTATTGCTGGCATAGACAAGGCTATTGCTGTTGCGGCAGAAAGGGGCTTTAAGAGAGTTATAAAACTTCCGGTAGCAGGAGCTTTTCACTCTCCTTTGATGCAGCCTGTTGCAAACGTTCTGCGTGAGGCTTTACAGCACATAGAAATTAAGGCTCCTGTTGTGCCTTTGATTGCTAATGTGACAGCTTCCGAGGTTACGGATCCGGAAACTATTAAAAAGCTGCTTGTCGAGCAGGTTACCGGATCAGTCCGCTGGCGTGAATCTGTTCTTTACATGAAGGGCAGGGGAGTTGACAGACTAATAGAATGCGGCTCCGGCACTGTGCTTTCAGATTTAACCAAGCGTATTGATGATACTATATCAAGCACTGCTTTGTCCGCTCCGGAGGACATAGAAGCGTTTTTGAAGGCTGTATAGGGCTTATTAACCATAAGATGTTATTGCTAAAAATATCTCCAACTACTATACAATTTTGCAAAAAACCAACCTGTTTTTGGATATGAGCAGTCAGTTGAATACGAACTTGACAATTCTATCAAAATTCTTACAAAGCATCAAGAAACACATTCTAGGGAGTATATGGAAAGAAGAAGCGGTAAAAGACTCTACGACAGTTCTCATTTAGTTCTGGATTCGTTAGCACGTCATTGCAATGTAACGAAAAGAGTACTGATTGCCATTGAGCAGCATGGCGTGAAGAATAGAAAACTCTCTTTTGCAGCGCAGAAGCTGCACAAAGAAAGCCTTGCAACAATGCGCAAGACGTACAATACATTCGTATCTAAAGGTTTAGGTATGTTTACAAACGAAGTAGGTTCTTATTCAAAGATAGAATACGGGGCATCTAGGTATGCAGCATTGTTTAACTCATTAGAGCAGGCAACAAGACCTGACAGTAGTTCGCAACGAGTTCAGCAGCAAACGCTGGAAGATTAAGAGTTGCTACTGCTTGAACCGGTCAAAATTTTTGACCGGTTCGTTTCTCATTGCTTTATGCTCTAAATTATTTTAGCCTCACTGCATGAAAGAAATTATCTTTGTCTATATAACTTTTCCTTCTTTGAAAGAAGCAACCGATGTTGCTGAGGTTCTTGTTGCAGAGGACCTCATAGCCTGCGCAAACCTTATCCCTAAGATTTTTTCTATTTATAAGTGGGAAGGAAAAGTCAACAACTCGGAAGAGGCTGTTCTTATAGCCAAGACTGCTGCTGACAAATGGAATGCCCTAGAGAAAAGAGTAAAAGAACTGCACTCCTACACTTGCCCCTGTATAGTTGCAATGCCTGTTACAAAAGGTAATCCGGATTTCCTAAACTGGGTGTGTTCCTAATCAACCGCACCCGCTGCAGCCGCACCCGCAAGAGGACTGATTGCATATCTCTATTTTCTCAAACCTAGACTCTCCGTCAGGTGCTATGTAACTGGTGCACGTAGAAACGTCAAAGTACACAACATGCACTTTAATCTTGGAGTCTAATTTAGCAAGATGTTCTTTTACCAGCAGTGCCTGATGAAAGCCATGGCCTACTTCTACAGCTCTGGCAAACGTCTTATCAGGGTCGCTTCCTGCCGGAATATTATGTGTTTTTAAATAATCCGCTGCCTCTTCCTTTTGCATTGCAGAAACAGTAAATCCTTTCTTCTTTCCCATGTCTTTCAGAATATCAGCTTCAAGCCCTTGTCCATGCCCGCAAGCGCAGCTGCTTCCGGCGCACTTAATCGCATTCGCTATACAGCCGCAATTTCCATGAGGAATTATTACTATATTCTCTATTCCGATATGATTTGCATAAGTGATGAACTTCTTAGCATCACTGCTTAGCTCAGAATGATTATTTTCGTCTTCTAATGATGCACCGATATTGCGGAAAGTGAAAATCTCTCCGGGCAAAGCATCAAACAGCAAATCAGTAGGGACTCTTGAATCAGAGCAGCCTACGACAGCTATCTTAGGGGATTGAGATGTGTACAAAAAGGCGTTAGCCTCAAAAATTTCCTTAGCTCTCTGAGTGCCGTAAGCTAAACGAGCAATAATTTCATTCATGAAAAACTCCCGATATAAAGTATTAATTAGAGTCCGTAATATAGCAGGCATTCGTTAAATGTCTATACTGTTGTTTACAATAGTACAAAACCTTCGCCCGTCACTGTCCAGTTCAAACAAAAGCCGTATAGTATTCAAAGGCAGCGTGTTTTCCGCTATCAAAGCCCACTCTGCTATTACAAGGTAATCGCCGTGCAGCGCATCATACCAGCCTATTTCTTCCAGCTCTTCAACGTTCTTTATCCTGTACAAATCAAAATGGTAAACAGCCCGAATGTCTAAGGAAGCAGAGGGCGGCAAATCATACACCTGTAGGATTGTAAATGTAGGACTGGCAATATTGCCTTCAATGCCCAGCTCTCTCATCAAAAAACGAGCAAACTCTGTCTTGCCTGTTCCCAGCTCTCCGTAAAGAGCTACAACAACAGGCTTTGTAATCAAGGATTTTATTTCTAAGGCAATATTCCGGGTATCATCAAGATTTTCCAACAAAATTCTATTCTTCATTAAGCAATCTCTTCCAGTATTTCGTATTCGTCATCGCCTTCATCGCTATCGCGTGTCACAGCCTTTATTGGTATAACGCAAGATACCCGCGTTCCTTGATGAGGAATGCTGGAGATATGAATACTTCCTCCGTGCAGTTCAACGAAACTCTTCACCAGACTCAATCCCAAACCCACGCCGGATTGCTTAGCCGTTTTTCTGGAAGTTTCAAATTTTCCGAATATCTTGTTCAGGTCTTCTTCCGCAATGCCTACTCCTGTGTCCGTAACGGAAATAATAATGTCTTTGTCATCGTGTTTTTTTGCTTCTATAGCAATCTTTCCCCCTACCGGAGTATATTGAATCGCATTGCTTATCAGGTTAAACAGCACTTGGCGTATTCTGTTTACATCTACTTCAAACGAGCCTACATCTTTGGGGCAGGTTACTGCAATATCCAAAGAGTGCTGTTTTGCCCAGTCGGAAACCATCTCTTTCGCAGAGTTAATAACTTCTGCAACAGAGATGGTTTCCGTCTCCAGCGTCATTTTTCCTGCCTCAATAGTAGCCAAATCCAGCACATCGTTTATCAGCAGCAGCAGCTTTTTGCTGGAATCCATTATGATGTCGGTGTACTCTTTTTGTTTATCGTTCAGAGTGCCGAAACTCTGATTAGATAAAATTTCAGAAAAGCCCATAATAGTATTAAGCGGCGTTCTTAGCTGGTATGAAACGCTTGCCACGAATTCGGATTTCATTCTGTCGGCTTCTCTTAAAGCTAGGTTCTTTGCTTTTAAGGCGCGCTCTGCTTTTATAGAGTTCGTAACGTCCAGATAGCTGTTCAGCATAGCGCCGTCCGGCAAAGGAATAGATACAAAATCCAAGACAGTATTATTAGAGAGTTTCATTCTTCCGGTTCTTAGATTTCTGCCGAACATATGAGATATAGCCGTCTTTTTATAGTCTTCCCATTCTCCGCTGTACGAGTGCAGGTTCTTAGTTTTTTCCAAAACTTCGGACACATGAGGCTTTGTATCCATAAAACCTTTCGGCAGATTCCAAATTTTCTCAACGGACGGGTTGTATATGCTGACTTTACCGTCAAGCCCGAAAACAACAATGCCCTCGGCCAGGTTGTCTATGGTCTCTTTCTGCACGTCAACCAGCGTGTTGTACGAGGACTCCAGCTCCAGACGCGCTGTAACGTCCTCATGCACAAACATCAGCCCTCCCATAGGGTTAGGAGCTATAACCACTCTCAGCGTAGTTCCGTCTCCCAAGCACAGCAGCTCTTCCTGAGGCTCTATGATAGACGTAAACAGAGCCAGTCTGTCCTTCTTATACTTTCTAAAGTCAGTATGTTCGGGATATACTTGTCTTGCTCTGTGATCTTCCAATACTTCGCTGAACAAAGGTCTGCTGTCCAGAAAAGCCTCTTCGGCTTTCCATAGCTTTCTGTATGCGCTGTTGTAGAACTCCAGTTTCGTATCGGCACCGTACACTGCAATAGCACTTCCTAGGTTCTCTAAGACCTCTTTATACGAAGAGGTATAGCTCTTTATAGCCTCGCGGCTTTCTTCTTCTGCGGTAACGTCTATGGCAAATCCGAAAAGACCCTTTTCATATTTGGTTTCATAAGGCATTTCCGTTATTTCAAGCAGTCTTCTGTTGCCGTTGACAATAACATGCCTTCTTTCAGACATAGTACTGCATTCAGCCAAAACCTTATTAGCCAAAGTTTTGCTGTTTTCCGCTACTGCGCTGGAAGGGTGAAGCTCAAGCTGCTTTTGGTAAATTTCTTCTTTAGTGCTGTCCATTGCGGACGCATAGGCATCATTGCACAAAACTATATCCAGTTTTTTGTTCCTGAACCACATAGGTATTTTTATTTTATCATAGACTGCCTGCGCTTGTTCCGCTATTGCGGTGAGCTGTTTTCTGTTGCTCTTTTGAGAATCTGTTTGAGGCACAGGCTTTTCAAAGTGAGGCGAAAACCAGAGAGTATCCAGCAAAAACGGAGCTCCTTTGCCTATGTGCATTCTCTGTCCGGTGATTTTTACAATCTCGTTGCTGTTTTTTAACGAGACCGTGCAGGTAAAACTGTTTCCGGCACTTTGCAGCTCTTGAAAGAGCTTGCTTAGTTCTTCCGCCTCGTCAATTACATCAAGTACGTCCTGAAGCTGAGAGATTTTTTCGCAGCCCAGCATGCCTGCGGCATTGGCTGTTTCTTTCAGGACTCCTTGGGTAGTGAACACGCAATACCCGAATGGTGCGGATGCCAGCATAGCCTGCATTCTCTGAGCTATGTGTTTTATGTGCAGGACATGGGTTGCCTGCCGCGCCATGTCATGTTTTAGGGATTTCAGAGAAAAAAACTGTTTTATGCACATTCCGCCGAAAAAGACGGTCAGTACCGGAAAGAATATGAAAGGATAAAGTATGCACAAAACTAAGATAACAACCCCTGTTAGGACTATTGAAATCCTAGTCAGCAATAAGGTATGTTGCCCTATATTTAGTTTTTTCAGCATGGACTATACGCAGTAATGATTTAAATAACTGTTTTATAGCATAAACTTTGATTCTATACCATAAGAATCAGCTTAACTGCGAATCGTTAATGAGTCATTTATTCCCCCTTCGGGGGAAGTGTAGAGTGTTGAGTTGATGGTTGCTGCACGTTTGTTTGTCACCCCCAAGCCTGCTCTTGTCATTCTCAAGCTTCCCCTTGTCATTCCCGCCTTCGCGGGAGTGACAATAGGGGAGACTGATAAAACTTACATTACAATCCCCTTGACATATAATATCAACTTATGATACTATGCATAAAATGAACAACAAGCACAAAAAGACTTTAGACGATGTTTTTTACAACTCTGTTAAAAGCTCGGTTTTGTGGGCTGACATTGAGGCTCTTTTTAAGGCTTGCGGTGCGGTTGTGGAGGAAGGGCGAGGCTCTCGTGTTTGCATAAACTTAAACGGGATTATTGCTGTTTTTCATCGTCCTCACCCGCATAAAGAAACAGACAAAGGCGCATTGAAATCTGTACGGCGGTTTTTAACAAATGCAGGGATAAAGCAATGATGGAATACAAAGGATATTTAGGCAAAGCCGAATACGATGATGAAGCCGAACTCTTTCACGGAGAGGTTATAGGCACAAACGATATTATCACATTTCAAGGGGCTTCTGTTAAAGAACTCAAAAAAGCGTTCAAAGACAGTGTAGACGAATATATTGATTTTTGCCGCAAAATGGGAAAAGAACCGGAAAAAACCGCCTCCGGCAAATATGCTTGCCAAGAAAAACGGCGAGAGTCTGAACTCTTGGCTGACATCGGCAGTGAGCAAAGAAGTTGAGAAGCACTATTAATACCTATACGTATCCGCTTTGAAGGGTCCGTCTATAGGAACTCCTATGTAATCAGCTTGCTGTTGGGTCAATTTCGTAAGAGATGCTCCGACTTTTCCTAAATGCAGTCTGGCTACTTTTTCGTCCAGTTTCTTCGGCAGCGTATACAACTCTTTCTTGTACTTTGACGAGTTCTGCCAGAGTTCAATCTGAGCAAGAGTCTGATTAGTGAAAGAAGCACTCATGACAAAGCTGGGGTGTCCCATGGCGCAGCCTAAATTCACCAAACGCCCTTTAGCCAAAAGAATAATGCGTTTGCCGTCCGGGAAAGTTATTGCATCAACCTGAGGTTTAATTTCCTCCCATTTTAAGTTCTTTAACGCACTTACTTGTATCTCGGAATCAAAATGCCCTATGTTGCAGACTATTGCACAATCCTTCATCTTTTTCATGTGCTCCAGATTAATAACGTCCATATTGCCCGTAGCGGTAACGAAAATATCGGCTATCCCCGCAGCCTCTTCCATAGTGGTAACAGCGTATCCCTCCATTGCCGCTTGCAGAGCATTGATAGGGTCTATTTCTGTGATAACAACCCGCGCTCCTGCTGCGCGCAGCGAAGCGGCAGAGCCTTTGCCTACATCGCCGTACCCGCAGACTACGGCTATTTTTCCAGCGAGCATAACATCGGTTGCGCGCCTTATGCCGTCTACTAAACTCTCTCTGCATCCGTAAATGTTGTCGAATTTAGATTTTGTTACGCTGTCATTGACGTTGATTACCGGAATCAGAAGCGTTCCATTCTTCATCATCTCGTACAACCTATGAACGCCCGTAGTAGTTTCCTCGGACACTCCCTTTACGTCTTTCAATAATTCCGGATACTTTGCGTGCATGTGAATAGTCAAATCTGCGCCGTCATCTAGGAGCATATTGGGTCTCCACCCGTCTTTTCCAACTATGGTCTGTTCAATGCACCATATGTACTCTTCATCAGTCAGCCCTTTCCAAGCAAATACCGGAATCCCGGCCGCTGCAATAGCTGCTGCCGCGTGATCCTGAGTAGAAAACACATTGCATGAAGACCAGCGCACGTCTGCGCCCAGTTGTACTAATGTTTCTATAAGAACCGCGGTCTGTATAGTCATGTGAAGACAGCCGGCTATTCTTGCGCCTTTCAAAGGTTGCTGTCCTTTATACTCTTCACGCAGAGCCATGAGACCGGGCATTTCATTTTCTGCGAGAATAATCTCTCTTCTGCCCCAATCCTTCAGAGACAAATCCTTTACTTTATAGTCAGACATACTAAGTTCTCCTAATTTTCAATTTTCCATTTTCAATTTTCCATTTTTCTTCTCTGCCGTCAATATATAATTGATTTTAAGATTATGAGGAGTAAGCAGAAAACATGAACACACTAAGTTACAACTAATACCGGATATATCCGATATTTTAAAACCGCTTTTATCCAGCAGAGACTGTAGTTCAAAAGGTTGGATAAATTTATTCCAGTCGTGCATTCCTTTCGGCACCCAGTTCAGGATATGCTCCGCACAGATTACTCCGAAAACAAGACTGTGCATAGTTCTGTTAAGAGTAGACATTATAACAATGCCGTCTTGTTTCAGAAGCCTATTTATATCGGACAACAAAGAACTAACATCGCTGGTATGCTCCAGCACGTCCATCAGCAATATCACATCGTACTTAGCACGTGTTTTTTTAGCGAACTGTTCCAGAGAAATGCACTCGTAATGTATAGGCAGTTTTTTAGCGTGTTTCTTAGCTGCCGCTATGACTTCTTTAGATGCGTCTATGCCTGTAACCTTTGCTCCGGACTTTGCAAGCGGTTCGGAAATCAAGCCTCCTCCGCAGCCTATATCCAAGACAGAGCATTCTTTAGAAGGCATAGCCTTGCAGATGTACTCTAATCTGGCGTCATTTATCTTATGTAGTGCTTTCCAGCTTCCGTCTCTGTCCCACCAGTCCTGTTTTTGCCTGGAAAATTTATCGATCTCGTCAGCGTCAATACTCATATTAGTGCTTGCTCATTATTAAATGTTCGTATAAAATGATTTGTTGTGTGCTGATTATATACATATCAAATGATATAGCAAATGTCTTTAATTGTCATGAAATTCGGCGGTACTTCTGTGCGGGACATAGAAAGAATCCAAGCCGCTGCTCTGAAAATAGAGCAGGAAATAAAAAGAGGAAACAAGGTAGTTGTTGTGGTTTCCGCTATGGCTGGTGTGACAGATACCCTTATCTCTTACTGCAAAAGTGCTTGCCTCCAATACGATGAACAGGAATACGATGCTGTTATTGCTACCGGAGAGCAGGTTACTTCCGGTCTTATGGCTCTTGCCCTTAAAAACATAGGCATTAAGGCGCGCTCTTGGCACGGCTGGCAGATTAAACTGGTTACCGATACAGCGCATTCCAAAGCGCGCATTCTAAGAATAGAAACTGACGAACTCCTGAAAAGCATTCAAGGCGGCACTGTTGCTGTCATCGCCGGATTTCAGGGAATCACGGAAAAGGGCAGGGTGACTACTCTGGGCAGAGGCGGTTCCGATACTTCCGCCGTTGCCATTGCTATAGCTCTTAAAGCGGACAGGTGCGATATTTATACGGACGTTGACGGCGTTTATACTGCCGACCCCAGAATTGTCAAAAATTCTTCCAAGATGCACCAAATCTCCTATGAAGAAATGCTGGAATTGGCTTCCCTGGGTGCTAAAGTCCTGCAAGTGCGCTCCGTAGAAATGGCTATGAAATATAATATGCCTGTTCAAGTTTTATCTACTTTTGAAAACGCCATAGGCTCCGACCTTATGGGAACTCTTGTTGTAAAGGAAACTAACATGGAAAGCAAAGTCGTAACCGGTATTACTTATACCAGAGATGCAGCTAAAATTACTCTTATCGGCGTTCCTGATAAAATAGGCATCGCTGCCGCTATTTTTACTCCTTTGGCTGCCGCTAACATCAACGTAGACATGATTATTCAGACGGCTGCTACGCCTCAGGGCAGGACTGATTTGACTTTCACTGTGGGAAAACAGGACTTGGAAAGAGCCGTTAAGGTTATCGAAGAGAATGCCGATAAAATACAATACACAGAAATTACTTGTCTGAAAGATGTTTCTAAGGTTTCTTTGATTGGCATTGGTATGCGCAGCAATCAGGGAGTTGCCGCTTCCATGTTCAGAACTCTGGCAGAAAAAGGCATCAACATTATTGTTATAGAGACTTCCGAGATTACTATTTCCGTGCTTATCAAGGACGAGTACACAGAGCTTGCAGTAAGAGCACTTCATGCTGCATATGGATTAGAGAACTAAATTTCTGTCCAGTCAAACGCCAGAGTGGTTTTTATTTCTTTCTGATTAGTAAGTATCATAACCAGCCTATCAAAGCCCATAGCCATAGCTGCTCCGTATGCGCAGCCCAGCCTCATGGATTTAAGATAATTCCCGTCCAGCTTCACAGCTTCTTTGCCTTCTCTTACGCGGAGCTTGTTTGCTTCATTGAATAATCTCAATTGCTGGTCTGCATCGGATAAATCCGCAAAGCCGTCTGCTACTTCAACGCCTGCCATGAAAAGCTGGCTGCGCTGGGCAATCTCAGGCTTTCCCGGAACGCTTGCCGATGTTGTTGTTTGATACAGAGGCCACTCGGTCAAAAATACAGGAGCTCCTATGCCGATCTGCGGCTGTAAAGTATCCATAAGAATACTGAACAGGAATTCTTTGTTTTCTTTCCAGTCATCGCTGATATTAATTCCGGCAGCAACAGCAGCCTTATAGCAATCATCAAGCTCAAAGTCTTTCATAGCGTATCCGGTCAGTCGTTCAACTTCATCAAATACCGGAGTCTTTTTCCAAGGAGCTTTCATGTTAAGGGGAACGCCCTGATACACTATGTCCAACGGCGATTTCAATGCTTCCAAAGCATGTATTGCAATAGCTTCCGTATCGTTCTCTATCTCTTTCATGGTCTCGCCGACACGCTGCCACTCAAGCATGGTGAATTCCGGATTTCTGCAAGTGCTTTCGTCTCCGTTTCTGAAATTCTTAGTCAGAGAATAGAGCCTATTCACTCCGCCGATAGCGAGTCTTTTAAGCTGATACTCCGTAGACGTAATAAGATAATGACCTTCTACAAAAAAAGTATCCAACGCTATTTCCGGAGGCGCGCCGTTTATTATCAAAGGAGCGTCTATCTCTATAAAACCTTGATTGTCCAAATAGGCTCTGGCAGCACTGCGTATCACGTGCCTTCTTCTTAGAACTTCCATTCTTGTAATAGGGTTATCATGAGATATAGGCAGTCTCCACCTTAAACCGTCATTGTCTGCAGGAGGCCAAAGCTCTGCTCTTGCGACCAGCGTTGCGTTTTCGCCTATAATCAGGCACTCCTTTGCATCACCGGAAATCTCTATGAGATCTCCGGGCTGAGGGGCAATATTTTTGAAAACGAAATTGAAAGGAGTATCTTCGTAATAACAAACCGCATTCCAGCATTTATCAGAAGAAGCGGCTGCGTCAATGACTCTGAGGATTTTACCCATTAATTCTTCTTAGACTCTTTGATTTTGCCTTCTTTGAAAGCCACGTGCTTGCGAACAACTGGATCGTACTTCATGAGTTCCAGTTTGGTAGTGTTATTCTTCGGGTTCTTTTTAGTCACGTAAAAAAAGCCTGTATTAGCAGAGCTAACCAATTTAATATCGTTCTTAGTCTTAGCCATAACCTTGTATCCTATAATTAACCATATAAAAAACCGCTGCTAGAGCATAATTCGTTTATATTGAACCCGCGATACACGTATTTGCTTTGCAAATACTCTTCGCAAAAATAAGTGTCTGCGTCGCCAAAAGCCCTTGAAATAGAACCACTATTCCGGCGGACTTTTGGCTAGCATACATCTCATTTTTGCTCGGTCTCTCGATCCAATATAAACGAATTATGCTCTAGCAGAGAATGTCCTCAAAATAAGTCCCTTTGTCAACTATTTTCTTCCTGAAAGTATTTAATTATGCTATTAACTATTATATATTGTTTTTATAAATTATGCCGAAATTGAATTTAAGGTAAAAATATTATTTTATAGAGGGTTATTATGAGTCAAGGCGAGGAATCAATAGTTGTTCTGAGAAACATCTATGCCGGTGATGCTAAACAGGTCTCTGTGGCTCTGTGCAATTTGCAAAAAAACAATAAAGTTTCTTGTTATGAAACTATTACTCCTGCTGACGGCGGTACTTATGAGGCTTCCGCAATGAGAGGGGATAACGTCTTCTTTGTTGAGCGGGATATCAGTACCGGTGAGTCCGGTAATGCCATATGCGGGCGGTATGAAAGCAATATTGAGTGTACTGATATTATTACAGATGCAGATATTACAGAAAAATTCCATAACAATGCTTTAGATATAGGAGGGGATAAAATCTTCTCTGTTACACGAGACATTAGTATTCATGACGAGAATGGGGTTATTCATAAAACCGGCGTGTCTTTATGTTCTCAGCACGACAATACTTTTTACTGTACTGATATTATTAATAATAACCCGTCTTGGGGTGAGCCTCTTAATATAATGTCTTCCGGTAATGTTGGCATCAGTGATGCTGTTCCTGCTGCGGACGCTGTTACGGGTGTTCTTGCAGGTCTTCCGGTTTCTGCATTCATTCTCTCTGTCTTGGTTGGTCTTAGTATGATGGCAGTAGTCATTCAACATGAGATGATGAAAAGGGAGATTAAAAACGCTATTAAAGAGTGCGCTGCTGCAACGAAAGAGAGTCCGAATATTCCCCCTACACACTCTTCATATTCCGTATCTTCCCGGCAAAGCCTTCTTTGTTCTCTTGTTTGACTCTCGCAATCGCAAGGGCATTTTCCGGTACGTCTTGAGTGATTACTGTCCCTGCTGCTATTATTGCGTTATCAGCCACGCTTACAGGAGCAACTAGGACAGTATCAGAGCCAACAGAAACGTTATCTCCTATCGTAGTCTTATGCTTATTAAATCCGTCATAATTAGCCGTAATAGTGCCGGCTCCTATATTCGTGTTAGTCCCGATTTCAGCGTCTCCTATATACGACAGATGATTAGCTTTACTGTTGGATTTAATCTCGCTATTTTTCACCTCTACAAAATTCCCGATATGTACGTTTTTATGAATGTGTGAGCTCGGGCGTATTCTGGCAAAAGGGCCTATGACAGCATTGTTTTCAATAACCGTTCCTTCTAAATAACTAAATGCCTTAATAGTCACGTTCTCGCCTATGACTACTTTTTCTTTGATTATAACATTAGGCTCTATGACCGTGCCCTTGCCTATAACAGTGTCATGCGACAGATAAACACTATCCGGACACAACATAGTAACTCCATTTTCCATAACTGCATTCCGCAGTCTTTCCTGCATAACAGATTCTGCCATTGCCAGCTCCTTTTGAGAATTCACTCCCAGTAACTCATTTTGATTGATAAGAACGCTTGAAACTTTATCGCCTTCCGATACGCTTAGTGCTATGCAGTCAGTCAAAAAATATTCTTTCTTCTTATTGTTATTATCAATACGTTCTAAATATTTCCACAATTTTTCTGAATCAAACAACATTATTCCGCCGTTGCACAGCGTTATTTTCAGCTCTTCCTTTGAACAATCTACTGCCTCTACTATTTTCAGTATATAGCCGCTGCCGTCTTTTACAATTCTTCCGTAACCCTCCGGAGAAGGCGTAGAAAAACATGCAACCGAGATACTTGCATTGCTGCTTTCTTTTGAGTCCACAAGAAGTTTTATAGTATCGCTGGTTATCAAAGGAGCATCTCCGAAAGCTACTAAAACATTGCCTTTAAAATCGGAAAGAGCATCTTTCGCAGCCTTCACAGCGTCTCCGGTCCCCAGTTGTTCTTTTTGTATGGCGGTTTTATAGGGCTTTACTGCTTCGGATAATGCTTCATCACTCACTACAACTGTTATAGTATCCGCATTCGCTTCTTCGCACGCTTTTATTACATGCGCCAGCATAGGACAGCCAGCCACACTATGCAGCACCTTGGGCAGGTCAGACTTCATTCTGGTGCCTTTTCCTGCTGCCAGTATTACGCACGCTAATTTTCCATTTTCCATTTTTTACACACAAGCATCAGATATTTGAAGATTAACACTTTTATTCCCTTGCCATTCATTTATCCTTACATATCCAGCTATATGGATTTTTTCCGGTTTTTGCAATAAGATTTGTCCCAGTCCGTTCTCCATAGCCCTGAACGCAATACCTTTGAAAGACTTGCCGCCTTGCTGTATAATGACGCTTACGTGCTTGTCTTTGACAATATCCGCTCTGATTATTCTGCAATCCGGCATTGCAAACATAGGTTCCGGATTGCCGGCTCCGAAAGGTGCCAGTATTTGCAAGCTCTCTGCAAAGTCCGGCGATATATTCGCTCCTGATATTATTCCGTCTATGTTTAAAACAGGCACTATTTTATGCTCCGATAAATGAGCCTTTATTCTTTCGTTTAAGAACTCTTTTAATTCCGGTATTTTTTCTTCGGCAACAGTAAATCCTGCCGCCATTTTATGCCCCCCTCCGTTCATAAGAATGTTCTTTTGCTTTGCAGCTAAGATATGCTCTCCTATATTTATCCCTTTTACAGACCTGCAAGAACCTTTGCCAATTCCGTCTTTAACAGATACTACTATAGCAGGCGCATTGTATTTTTCTTTCAGTCTGGAGGCTGTTATTCCTATTACCCCTATGTGCCAGTCCGCTGATGCCGCAAAAATTATAGCGTCCCCTTCATCAAAAGACAGTTTATCAGCCTCTTTTAAAATATTTTCTTCTATCAGTTTTCTTTCTTCGTTGAAATCGTCCAACTCTTTAGCATATTCCCGAGCCTCAGTATCCTTATCAGCAGTCAGCAGCTTCATTCCCAAATCAGATTTTCCTATTCTGCCCCCGGCATTTATTCTGGGTCCTAATATAAATCCCATAGCATACGCATCTATATTATTACACCTAGACACCTCCGAAAGCGCATATATTCCCAAATTCTCGCGTTTTTTTGCTATCTTTAACCCTTGAGAAACCAAACATCTGTTCAATCCCGTAAGGCTGACTACGTCACATATAGTTCCTAAGGCTACTAAATCCAAAAATTCTAAAATATTCGGCTCTTTTTCGTTTTTATAATATCCGATTTTTCTTAGCTCTCTGTTCAAACCTACGACAAACAAAAAAACCACGCCGATGGCTGCTAACTGAGAGTATTCTTTTGCCTCTTCGGACTCGTCAAACCTGTTGGGATTTACAATAGCCTCTGCTTTAGGCAGTGTAATTTCCGCAGTGTGATGATCCAAAACTATTACTTTTATGCCTAGCTTATCGGCTTCTTCCACAGCCTCATGCGAACCGATTCCGCAGTCAACGCATACTATTAGTTTATATCCTTCTTTTGCAAACCTTTCTACAGAAGCCGGATTCAGTCCGTATCCTTCCTTCATTCTGTCCGGAATATAGCAAAAAACATTCTTTGCTTTTATAACTCTGCAAAAGTTTACCAGTGTTGCGCCGGAGGTTGCGCCGTCCACATCGTAATCTCCGAATATTACGATTTTATCTCCCTTTCCTACAGCCTTTATAAAACAGTCTATTGCCTTATCCATATCTTTGAAAATACTGGGATTAGGCAGCATGTTTTTTATTCTAGGGTTTATATAGTCTTCTGCTTTATCCAAAGAAATGCCTCTGGCGTTGATACTTGCAGCAACAGCATAATCAATATTAAACCTCTGAGAAATAGCCTCTGCGGTTTTAGAGTCATATTCCCGTGCTTCCCAGCGTTTGCCGCTGGCAGAGTGTTCAACTCCTAACATCACCTATATAGACCTCACCTTGACATAGCTTCCCGGAGAATCTTCTATACCGTCTTTAACTTCTCTGCCTTCAATTTGCTCTCCGGAATATTGTGCAAGCCACTTAATCCATTCAGGCCACCAAGAGCCTTTATGCGGCTCTGCTTTCTCAAGCCAAATATCCGGATCCTCTTCCAGATTATCATTCGTCCAATACCCATACTTATTGTTTTCCGGCGGATTGATAACGCCGGCTATGTGTCCGGAACCTGCCAGTACGAACTTCTTGGGTCCTTGATATATCTTGGAAGCCGCATACGTAGAACGCCACGGGGCTATGTGGTCTTCTCTGGTAGCCAGCATGAACGTAGGCGTTGTTATAGTAGTCAAATCTATAGGAATATCCTTCATAGTCAATGCGTCCGGCACTATTAATCTGTTGTTCAGATACATCATTCTGAGATAGTAGCTCTGCATTGCCGCAGGCAGATTAGTAGAATCCGCATTCCAGTACAGTACATCAAACGGATAGGGTTCTTTGCCCAGCAGATAATTATTTATGACGTAAGGCCATATCAAATCATTAGAACGCAGCAGATTGAAAGTCATAAACAAGCTGTTAGCGTCCAGATACCCGAGTTTAGCCATTCTTTCTTCTAAGAGAGTTATTTGTTCATCATCTATGAAAACGCTGATGTCTCCGGGCTGGGCAAAGTCGATTAGCGTAACCAGATACGTAGCACTGTTAATCTTAGGCAATGTAACATCTTTCTTAGGAGAGACATTTATATAAGCTTGAGTAATTGCCAAGAGAGTGCCTCCGATACAATACCCTAAAACATTGACCTCGTTTTCTCCGGTACGGTTCTTGATGAAGCGCATTGCTTCTAAGGCTCCTGTCTCCATATAGTCTTCAAACTGGGTTAGCGCAAAGGTTCTGTCCGGGTTTGCCCAAGATATGCAGAAAACAGTATGCCCTTGAGAAACCAAATATCTTATGAAAGAATTTTTCTCTCTTAAATCCAGAACATAGTACTTGTTAATCCAAGGAGGTATAATCAAAAACGGAGTCTTATGGACAGTAGGAGTAGAAGGAGAAAACTGAATAAGCTGCATGAGTTTATTTTGGTATACTACTTTGCCCGGAGTCATCGCCAGAGTCTTGCCCAGCTGAAACGCATTGTAGTTGCTCATCTTTATGCGCAGCATACCGCGCCCGTTTTCTATGTCTTGGAGCAGATTTTTGAGACCTCTGATTAAGTTCTCGCCTTTTGTTTTCAGAGTCTCTTTCAGTACTTCCGGATTAGTCATCCAGAAATTATTAGGAGCGGTCGCATCAAGAAACAGCCTTGTATAGAACTCTATTTTTTTCGCCGTCTTTTGTTCTATGTTGGAAACTTCCATTTGAACCAAGCGTCTAGCCTCTTCAGTTGCAGAGAGATACGACTGCTTCATAAAGTCAAAGACCCAATTAGTCTGCCAGTCCTTAGCCTTAAATCGTTTATCCTGCGCATCTTCTTTAATGATAGGCTTTGTTGTCAATCCCTGCATTCGCATGAAAGTAGCCCTTGTAAGATCTATGGAATGCTGCCAATACGCAAGCTGAACCTCGGCATACCTTTCCGGGTCTTCCACAATCTTGCTTGCAAACGTAGACATGGAATCCATAATGGGAGCAAGATTAAATTTAGGCAGCTCCATGGGCTCGTTTTTAGTTCTTACTATATAGTCAATTATGAGTTTTTGCCCTTCCTGAGCTACATGCATGAGTATCTGCAGCCACTCTATGACATCGAAATTGAGCTCGAATTCCTCGGGTGCGGGCTCTTGGGGAGCGGCAGCCTGCTCTTTATTTTGCGGCTGCGGGGCCTCTTCTTTCTTGCTTTCAGGCTTTTCCGCTGCGGCATTAGTCTTGCGCAGACGCTCTTCCATAGCCTCTTTCAGAGCACTAAGAGCAGCCATAGAATCCATTGTAGAGTTGTTTTTATCGCTCATGAGAGATACACCTTAAAGATAATGATTTCCATAGAGCATAACGGCAATTTATTAACGTATGGTTTTTTTTTAATATTATCGTAATATATTTTGGCGATTCTTAAAAAATATATGATAAATCAATGATGAGAAACAAAAATGAATATCAAAAGGCTGATTATAATACCGCTGCTAAGCATCTTATTTATTTCCTGTTCGAGCGAACAGAGCATACAAGCTCCGAGAATTCCTAGGGTTTTCAGCCATGACCAAGTGCCGGACGAGGTAAAAAATAAGCCTATGATTGTAAATGTTGATAAGAACACAGATGACTCGTGGCCTCGACTGGGAGATGTTCCGGGAAAACCGAAAGATTTCCCTACAAAGGCTCAGTACAATCAGGAAATGGACGATTTAATGGCGACTCGCTTAGAGGCTGAAATGCTGAAAGAGCAGTTCGATTTTGAACAATTAGAGTCTAAAGAAATACTTGAATAATTCTGATGTCCTGTTATCCTTATGTGCAATCGATTAACTCCTTGACAGATTCTGAATATGATAAACGATATAGCAGTTGAATATCTGCCTATAGTATTGTTCATAGGCATCGCCTTCGTAGTCTCTTGCGCTGCCGTTGCTATATCTTTTCTGATTGCAAAACAGAAGCCGTATGCTCAGAAAAATATCTCTTACGAGTGCGGTTTTCCTCCGGAAGGCGATACTAAGAGGAGATTCGGTGTAAAATATTATCTTATAGCTATTTTATTCATAGTCTTTGATCTCGAAATAGCCTTCCTGTTCCCTTGGGCTTTGGTTCTTGCTGAGATAGGCGCAGCTGCATTTTTTTCTATGATGATATTTTTATTAGTACTCGCTGTCGGCTTTGCGTATGAGTGGAAAAAAGGGGCTTTAGAGTGGGAATAATCAGTCTACATGAGCTTAATTCGCCGAATATTTCAGATGTTAAACCGCCTCTGCTGCAAGATGCGCTGGTTACTAAGCTTGCCGAAGAAACAAGGGATAAAGGTATATTACTCGCAAAGTTGGACGATCTTCTTACTTGGGCAAGAACCGGCTCCATGTGGCCTATGACTTTCGGGCTTGCGTGCTGCGGCATAGAGATGATACATGCTTTCATGAGCAGGTATGATTTAGATCGATACGGCATGATGCCCCGCTCTTCACCAAGACAGGCCGATGTCATGATAGTTGCCGGAACCGTCACTAATAAAATGGCTCCTGCCTTACGGCTCTTGTATGACCAAATGCCGGAGCCCAGATACGTCATATCTATGGGAAGCTGCGCCAACGGAGGCGGTTATTATTATTACTCTTATTCCGTTGTAAGAGGCTGTGACAAGATAATTCCGGTTGATATATACATTCCGGGCTGTCCTCCTTCCGCGGAAGCTTTGGTCTATGGACTCATGCAGCTTCAGCGGCGGGTGCGCTCTGAGAATGCTAACAAAAAGGTGATACTAAAAACGTAATAGGTTGGAGTATATTTCATGTTTTCCATAGAAGAGGCTAGGAAGCATTTATCGGACGAGATAGGCGATAAGGTTTTAGAATTCAACATAGAAAAAGATACTCTGGTTGTTTCTGTGCCAAGGATAGCTATTGCTGAGGTTTTATCCAAATTAAAAAGCTCATCAATACTGAAAATGGAGCAGCTCATAAGCATTTGCGGCGCAGACTACCCCACGGAAATAGAACGTTTCGTTATTGTTTATAATTTGCTTAGTCTGTCTAATAATTTTCGCCTGCTTATCAAAGTGAGTACTGATGCTGTCTCTCCGGTGCCTTCGGTTTTCAGTATTTACAAAGCTGCCGTGTGGTACGAGCGCGAGGTTTGGGATATGTTCGGAGTCATGTTTTCCAATAACCCGGACATGCGGCGAATTCTAACGGATTATGAGTTCGAGGGGTACCCTCTGCGTAAAGATTTTCCTCTAAGCGGACATATGGAAGTACAATACGATGAAAAACTGGGTAAAGTTGTGTATGTTCCTGTTGTGCTGGAACAGGACTATAGAGAATATGATACTTTGAGCAATTGTGAGGCTTAAGCAGATGAGTGCTGTTGAAAAAGATATTGAAGAAGAGCGGAAACTTAAGCCTTTTTTAATCAATTTCGGACCTCAGCACCCTGCGGCGCACGGAGTCTTGCGCATGATTTTAGAAATGGACGGAGAGATAATAGAAAGAGCAGATCCTCATATAGGACTGCTGCATAGAGGAACCGAGAAACTGATAGAGCATAAGACGTATCTGCAATCAATACCGTATTTTGACAGAATGGATTACATAGCTCCGTTAAGTCAGGAGTATGCGTTTGTGCTGGCAATTGAGAAATTACTAGGAGTAGAGCCTGCATTAAGAGGACAGTATATAAGAGTTTTATATTCTGAAATTACTAGGATACTGAATCATATATTCTGCATTACGACTTGCGCTTTGGATTTAGGAGCTGTTACGCCTACGCTTTGGGGGTTTGAACAGAGAGAGATACTCATGGAGTTTTATGAACGTGTCGGCGGAGCCAGAATGCACACGAACTATTTCCGTGTCGGCGGAGTGAAGGAAGATTTGCCTGACGGCTTGATTGAAGATATATACGCATGGGCTGTTAAATTTCCTAAGTTCATAGATGATTTAGAAGGGCTCCTTACAAATAACCGTATTTTCAGGCAAAGGACTGTGGGCATAGCAATTGCCAGCAAGGAACAGGCAGTAGAGTGGGGCTTTTCCGGTCCTATGCTGCGCGCTTCCGGAGTAGCTTGGGATTTACGCAAGATGCAGCCTTATGATGTATACGCACAGATGAAATTTGATGTGCCTGTCGGACAGACCGGAGATTGTTTTGCGCGGTATCTGGTGCGGATAAACGAGATGCGGCAGTCTCTAAAGATAATCATGCAGTGCATAGAAAAAATGCCCTTCGGAAGCGTAATGTGCGATGATTTAAGAGTAGCTCCTCCTAAGAGGGCCGAGATACAAACATCTATGGAGAGCATGATACGTCATTTCAAATTGTACTCTGAAGGCTTCCATGTTCCTAAAGGAGAGACCTATACTGCGGTTGAGAGTCCTAAAGGAGAGTTCGGAGTTTATCTGGTGGCGGACGGTTCCAATAAGCCGTACAGATGTCATGTGAGATCTACGGGATTTGCGCACTTACAGGCAGTGAATGAAATATCAAAAGGATATATGCTGGCGGACGTAGTGGCGTTAATAGGAAGTCTTGATCTTGTTTTCGGAGAGGTGGACAGATGACGTTTCAATTTACTCCTGAAAATATGAAAGAGGCTAAAGCTATAATTGCAAAATATCCTAAAGGCAGACAGCTTAGCGCATTAATTCCTTTACTGGACTTAGCGCAGAGGCAGAACGGCAATTGGTTATCCGAAGAAGCCATGAATTACGCAGCGGATATGCTTCAGGTGCCCAGAATCCGCGCATATGAGGCGGCTACTTTTTACACTATGTTTAATCTCAAGCCCGTAGGAAAGCATCTGCTGCAAGTGTGTACCAGTATACCATGCGGAATGTGCGGAGCTGCTCAAGTGCTGAAAACCTGCAAAGACAGGCTGGGCATCAATGCCGGAGAGACTACGAAAGACGGACTGTTTTCTATAGTAGAGGTGGAGTGTTTAGGTGCCTGCATACATGCACCTGTAGTGGCAATCAATGATGATTATAACGAGAAATTATCATCAAAGAAAATGACTGCAATAATAGATAAGTTGGAAAAAGAATGCTGATTGATAAGGATAAAATATTTACTAATCTTCAAGGAAAGGGGGCCTCTGATTTGAGAAGCTCGCGGAGCAGAGGTATTTGGAATAACACTGGTAAGATTATCGGCAAAGGGCAGGCATGGATTATCAATGAAGTAAAGAAATCAGAAATAAGAGGCAGAGGCGGAGCTGGTTTTCCTACCGGAGTGAAATGGTCGTTTATACAGAATCCGAATATTGATCCAGACCTGCCCAGATACTTCATAGTCAATGCAGACGAAGGAGAACCCGGAACATGCAAGGACAGGGATATACTAAGATATGAGCCACACAGGCTGCTGGAAGGAGTTCTTATATCTGCTTTTGCCATAGGAGCCCATACGGCATACATATATATAAGGGGCGAGTACGCAAACGAGGCAAAGATACTCCAAAAAGCGATTAATGAGGCATATTCCAAGAGATTATTAGGAAAAAATGCAGCAGGTTCCGGCTGGGATTGCGATGTATACATACACAGAGGCATGGGCGGATACATATGCGGAGAAGAGACTGCTCTTATTGAAAGCTTGGAAGGCAAAAAAGGACTGCCTAGGAATAAGCCTCCGTATCCTGTTCAGGCAGGGCTGTACTCGTGTCCTACTATGGTCAACAATGTAGAAACTGTTTCAACAATACCGGAGATTTTAAGAAGAGGAGCCTCATGGTTTGCTTCTATCGGAAGACATAAAAATACAGGGACTAAGATATTTTCTATTTCCGGGTGCGTAAATAAACCCTGCAACGTAGAAGAAGCTATGGGCATTCCATTAAAAGAACTCATAGAAAAACATGCAGGAGGAGTTACCGGAGGCTGGGATAATTTGCTGGCAGTCATTCCGGGAGGTGCTTCTACTGAAGTTCTTCCTAAGAGTATTTGCAATATAGTGACAATGGATTTTGATGATTTATGTTCCCTGCACTCTGCTTTGGGGACAGGAGGAGTCATTGTAATGGATTCTTCCGTAGACGTAGTCGCCGCAGTCTTCCGTCTAAGCCTTTTCTATAAGCATGAAAGCTGCGGGCAATGTACTCCGTGCAGAGAGGGCATTGGTTGGATTTCCAGAATTATGCAAAAAATACTAAGAGGACAGGCTGGTCTTAGGGACATTGATTTGTTAGAGGATTTGATTAAACAAATACCTGATGAAACTATTTGTGCATTTGCAGCCGGGGCTGCCTCACCTATACAGGGGCTGCTTCGTCATTTCAGACCGCTTATGCTGGAAAGGATTAAGAGATTATGACAAAGCTGGTCATAGATAATCAGGAAATAGAGGTGGAAGAGGGTACAAGCATTTTGCAAGCCTGTGAACAGCTCGGCATAAAGATACCCCGTTTCTGCTATCATGATAAGCTGAGTGTAGCCGGCAACTGCCGCATGTGTTTGGTGGAAGTTGAAAACATGGCTAAACCAGTCGCAAGCTGCGTTCAGCCTTGCTCCGAGGGTATGGTAGTTCACACAAATACCTCCAATGTCAAGAACGCTCGGGACAGCGTTATGGAGCTTTTACTCATCAATCACCCGTTGGACTGCCCCGTATGCGATCAAGGAGGAGAGTGTGATTTACAGGACTATGCTTACGAGTATAGAAATAAGGGTTCAAGATATAATTTTGCCAAAAGGCAGATGCCGAATAAAGATTTGGGACCTTTGATAAAAACCGATATGAACAGGTGCATTGCCTGCACTAGGTGCATAAGGTTCATGGACGAAATATGCGGCGTTCCGTCTTTGGGAGGACTGTACAGAGGAGAGAAGCTGGATATAGGAACGTATGTGTCTAAAGTTTTAACGTCCGAGTTATCCGGAAACCTCATAGATGTTTGTCCTGTAGGAGCGTTGACAAATAAGCCTGCTGCGGGCACGTACAGACCTTGGGAGTTAAGAAAGACTATAAGTGTTGACGTGTTTGATGCCGTAGGCAGCAATATTTGCATAGATACTAGGGACAACGAAATTATCAGAGTTACTCCCATAAGAAACGACGGTGTAAATGAAGAGTGGATTTCCGATAAGGCTCGATTTGCAATAGACGGGTTGAAGAAAAACAGGATTGATGCGCCGTATGTTGATAAGGTTCAAGCCGATTGGAGTGAGGCTTTCAATCAAATTTCCGAAAAGCTGGGAAAAACCTCGCCGGAACGTATAGCGGTAATAGCCGGAAATATGGTTGATTGCGAGAGCATGTTTGCGATGAAGATGCTGATGTCCGCTATGAAGTGCTGTAATCTTGATTGCTGTCAGGACGGAAGCGTGTATGATATTTCCGCCAGAAATAATTATATATTCAATGCAGGAATAGCGGGAATAGACGAGGCGGATGCCATAATCCTTATAGGAACAAACCCCAGAAAAGAAGCACCCGTATTGAATGCCAGAATACGCAAAAGGTTATTGAAGGGTGATTGCAGCATTGCTCTTATAGGCGAAGAAGCAGACCTCGGATACCCATACACGCATTTGGGCAATACTCCGCAGGCGATTACCAGTTTGATGGGAGTGGAAGGAGATTTTGCCTACATACTTAGCCGTGTTGACAAGCCTATGTTTATTCTGGGCGCCGGAGTGATGGCCAGAGATGACGGCGCAGCCGTACACCAGAATGCAAAAATTTTAGCGCACAGATACGGAGCAGTACGCACTGATTGGAACGGTTTTAATGTCTTACAGAACGTGAGTTCCAGAGTAGGGGGATTGGATATAGGATTTGTTCCTCCCGAAGGCACAGGATACGGAGTTCACGGAGTATACGAAGGCAAGGCTGATGTTTTATGGCTGGTAGGAGCTGATGAGTTGGATTTTGACAGAATACGGAAAGCTAATCCCAATGTGTTTATAATTTATCAGGGACATATCGGAAGTGCTGGAGCTGAGAATGCCGATGTGGTAATGCCGGCTGCGGCATACACGGAAAAAGACGCTATTTACGTAAATACGGAAGGCAGACCTCAGACTGCTTTTCAGGCAGTGTTCCCGCCGGGAATGGCTAAACCGGACTGGAGTATTATCAGAGAATTTTCCGAATTGTACGGCTGCAAGCTGCCATTTGATTCTTTGGCAGAGCTTAGGGCTTTGATGTTCAGTCAGGTGCCGGTATTTATCATTGAAGAACATACTCACCAAGAGATAATGACTTCTTACTCCAGTTATTTGAATGACAGTACCATGTCTAACGCTCCTTTCAAACCGGCGATTGATAATTTTTACATGACTGACACTATCAGCAGGAATTCCGATACAATGAAGAAATGTACTGAACAGATTCTCGGGCTGTCTTCTAAAACGTATTCAGAGGGAGCATGACTATGGAATTCTTTTATGAATACTTGTGGCCGCTTATCTGGATTGCCATAAAAATCGGATTGATAGTAGCTCCGCTTATGGGAGCCGTGGCATACCTCACTTATGCAGAGAGAAAAGTTCTTGCGGCTATGCAGTTAAGAAAAGGCCCCAATGTTGTCGGACCTTTCGGAGTTTTGCAGCCTGTAGCGGACGGAATAAAGCTGTTGGGTAAAGAGATGATACTGCCGGCAGAAGCTGATAAAATAATTTTTGTCGGAGCTCCTATTTTTGCGTTTTTTATATCTCTTATTGCGTGGGCTGTTATTCCTTTCGGAGACGGGCTTGTTCTGGCGGATATCAATGTAGGACTACTGTATTTAATAGCGGTATCATCTTTATGTGTTTATGGAATTTTATTCGCAGGCTGGTCTTCCAATTCCAAGTATCCGTTTTTAAGTTCTCTAAGAGCTGTTGCGCAGTTAATCTCTTATGAACTGGTTATAGGGGTGGTTTTTGTTTGCGTGATACTATTCGCCGGCAGTCTCAATTTATCGGAGATTGTAAAGTCTCAAGAAGACGGCTGGTTTGCGTTTACGCTTTTGTTTCCAATCTTTATTATATACATAATAGCTGTTCTCGCAGAAACCAACAGGCACCCGTTCGACCTGCCGGAGGGAGAATCCGAAATAGTGGCGGGCTTTCATACGGAATATTCTTCTATGGCATTTGCTATGTTTTTCCTCAGCGAATATGCTAATATGATTTTACTCAGCAGTATTGCAGTGCTATTGTTTTTAGGAGGCTGGCTTTCTCCTATACCTGCTTTAGATTTTATTCCCGGTATTATTTGGTTTTTCGTAAAAGTTGCTTTGTTCCTGTTCATTTTCCTATGGGTAAGAGCTACTCTTCCGCGATACCGCTATGATCAGCTGATGAGTATAGGCTGGAAGGTTCTTTTGCCTATATCTTTTCTGTGGGTTGTAGTAGTGTCTGCTTATGTAACGTTCGGAGTTTAGAGCATGATGTCATTTCTAAGGTACATCAAGATTATATCGCTCTATGATATAGTGCGCGGACACATTTTGACTTTTTCATATTTGTTCAAAAGACGGGTCACAATAAATTATCCGTATGAAAAGGGTCCTCTTAGCCCCAGGTTCAAAGGAGAACACGTTCTTAGGCGTTATCCTAACGGCGAAGAACGCTGTATTGCCTGTAAGTTATGCGAGGTGGTTTGTCCTGCTCAGGCAATTACTATTGATTCCGAATTCAGACAAGACGGAGTGCGGAGAACTTCAAGGTATGAAATAGATTTCAACAAGTGCATCTTTTGCGGACTGTGCCAAGAGGCTTGCCCGGTAGACGCTATAGTAGAGAGTCCTAATTTTGAATTCGGAACATGGACTAAGGAAGAGCTGTATTATACAAAGGAAAGACTGTTGGAAAAAGGTGATTTGTGGGAAGGCGCAGTTGCCAGTAATCTTAAGGCAAATCAGAAATATAGGTAGGTGTTTTTTATGTTCTCAGCAATAATGTTTTATATATATTCTGCAATATTGCTGACTTCGGCAGGCATGGTCGTTTGCTCTAAAAACCTTGTGCACGCTTTGCTTTTTTTAATACTGTGTTTTGTAAATGTCGCGTGTTTGTTTATTTTAATCGGGGCTGAATTCCTAGCTTTCATTTTGATTATTATTTACGCAGGTGCAATCGCAATACTATTTTTGTTTGTTATAATGATGCTGGATATCGGATTCAAGAAGCAGCTGAAAAAAGAGTGGAAAACGTATTTGCCTATGGCAATTGTTGTGTGTCTGGTTTTATTAGTTGAACTTATAATGACGGATATATCGTTTGACCCGGGCACTTTCATAGCGGAAGGAGCTGTGAGTGCGGAAAGTCAGGTGAGCAACACGCACGCAATGGGTCAAGTATTATATACCAAGTATTTTTTACCGTTTCAGGTATGTGGTCTTATATTGTTAACTGCGATGATAGGGGCTATTGTGCTAAACTTACGGGAAAGAAAACAGCGTAAGATGCAGTCGCCTATGGAGCAGACAAATGTTTCTGTATCGGATGTGATAAGAATAACTTCTGTAATTTCAAAGAATGGAGTCCAACTATGAAAAAACGTGTAATATTCAGTATATTGGTTGTCTGTTTGCTGGCAGGCATTGTGTATATGGGTTTTGTGCGGAACTCCGGCGTTAATGAACCTGCAAAAACAGAGACCGCAGGTACGGCTGCTGTGGCGGATACTAAAGCACTGAAGCTGGCGGAAGAGTTCGTCAGGCTTTTTGATACTAAGACTAAAGTTATTGCCAATCTTAGATGGCGTTCGTTTAGTCTTGTTAACAGCGTTATAAAGGCTAATGAAGGTAATTTTAAGGAAGGCGAAGATTATACTACTATGAGGCAGCTTGCCAATGAGGTGTTTGTTAAAATGTCGGAGCAGAATATAGCTGCTATTCAGAAGGAAATGGCTCAGAACATTGCCGTTATGTTTAGTACTAAAGAGCTGAAAGAGATGCTGGCGTTCTTTTCCTCCGATATCGGCAAAAAATATTTATCCAATGCAAACGCTATTCAGAGAGAGGAGCTGAAAGCTGTCAATAAAACTGTTTTGAGTTTATCTGATGAACTGAACAGAGAATTGAAAGATACGTTTGTACAGCGCGGGTTTAAAGTGCCATGAACATAGAGCTGCATCATTTTTTAGTATTGTCTGCGATTTTGTTCATGACGGGCATTATAGGCATAATATTTCATAGGAGGAATATTATAGGTGTTTTCATGGCTATAGAGCTGATTTTGCTGTCAGTGATTATAAATTTTACAGCATTCTCCGTATATCAGGGAAACATCAGCGGACAGATTTTTTCAATGTTTATACTCACAGTAGCTGCCGCAGAAACTGCTTTAGGTTTGGCTATACTGACAGTGTATTTCCGCAACAGAGGTTCTGTGGATATAGAGGCTGAAACATTGATAGGAGAAGATAAACCGTGAATCTGTCTTTAGACATTGCTATAATTTTTCTTCCTCTGATAGGCGCAGTGCTTGCAATGCTTATCGGAACCAAAGTCTTCCTGCCTAAATTTTTAAAAGAAAAATATCAGGACGGCTGCGATAAGGCGGCTCAGGTTGCAGCGACAGGCTGTATGTTAATTGCTGCGATTTTTTCCATAGTCCTGTTCCGGTATGTGGCTGTTGAGGGACATGAAGCCAACACTATGTTATTCGAATGGATAGCTTCCGGAAATTTGAAAGCGGACTGGGGCATAAAACTGGATACTCTTTCAGCTTTGATGCTGCTAGTCGTATCCGTAGTATCGTGTTTAATACATTTATATTCTATCGGTTATATGGCGGAGGACAAAAGCAAATCCAGATTTATGGCGTATTTGAGTTTATTTACGTTTTTTATGTTTGTGCTGGTTGTTGCGCCTAATATGCTTCAGATGTTTTTTGCTTGGGAAGGAGTCGGCTTTGCCTCTTATATACTGATTAGCTTCTGGTATGAAAAAGAGTCTGCGAATGATGCGGGTATAAAGGCTTTTCTGGTCAACAGAGTTTCCGATTTTGCATTTTTATTAGGCATCTTTGCCTGTTTTGTTTTGTTTAATTCTTTGGATTACACCACAATGTTTGCCAAAGCTGCCAAAGCTTCGGAAGTCCACTGGGAGATTTTAAGCGTATCTGTTCATGCCGTCTCTTTGATTTGCTTTTTATTCTTTATAGGGGCTATGGGGAAATCCGCACAGCTGGGACTGCATACATGGCTTCCGGACGCTATGGAGGGACCTACTCCAGTATCTGCGCTTATTCACTCTGCCACTATGGTTACGGCAGGAGTGTTTATGATTGTCCGCCTTTCTCCGCTGTTTGAACATGCTCCTTTTGTTTTATCTTTTATCACTGTTACAGGAGTGCTGACCTGCTTGTTTGCCGGACTTGTTGCTATTACTCAATTTGATATAAAAAAGGTCATTGCTTATTCTACCATAAGCCAGCTGGGCTTCATGTTCTTTGCCATAGGCATATCGGCATATTCTGCGGCTATGTTTCATCTTGTGACTCATGCGTTTTTCAAATCTTTACTGTTTTTGACGGCAGGAGCTGTCATTCACTCCATGCACGGCGAGCAGGATATGCGGAAAATGGGAGGGCTTAAAGAATATATGCCTTTCTCACATTACTTCACTTGGATAGGCTCTCTGGCTTTAATGGGCATAGGAATAATAGGCGTTTTCGGCTTTTCCGGTTTCTATTCTAAGGAACTGATTTTAGAATCCGCTATTGCAAAAAATACCGGAATGGGAACATTTGTTTATTACTCCGGCGTAATAGCAGCGTTTTTAACTGCGCTGTATGCCTCCAGAATGATTTTCATGACTTTCTTTGGTGACAGAAAGGTTTTGAACAGAAGAGAAGAAATACATGAAGCTCCCGCTATTATGATACTGGCTATGCTGCCGTTGGTTATAGCGTCTGTGTTTCTGGGCTGGCTTGCGTTTGATTGGTTTACCGGAAGCAAAGCTGTTGAGTTTTGGAAAAACTCTATTTTTGTCTCAGATCATGAAAGCAGTCATGCAGGACTATTATACACTATTTTGCCTATAACGCTTGTGTCGTCCGGAGTTGCGCTTGCTTATATTGCATATGACATTATAAAAGATATTCCTCAGAAAATATCTAATAAGTTAGGCGTTGTTTATCGTTTGATATACGACAAATTTTATTTTGATGAAGCGTATAACATGATATTTGTCCGTCCGTTTGGCGCAATAGCGAGATTCATGCGGACTAAAATAGATGACGGATTCATAGACAAATTCGGAGTCGATGGAATAGCAAGAGTATCTATAATGGTAACGCGTAAAATAGTATCTGTTCAGACTGGATATTTGTATCACTATGCGTTTGCCATGATACTGGGGCTTGCTTTGTTAGTTTCTTGGTTCTGGGGTTGGAGGTTGTATTAGAATGGAAACCGCACTATCCGACATACCGCTGCTTTCTGTCATGACGTTTTTTCCGTTACTAGGAGCGTTGTGTATATTTTTTATAGCTAAATTTACCAGACTCAAGACAGATGCTTCCAAAGTTATAGCATTAACCGTCTCTTTCGTAACGTTTCTCTTGGCTTTAGCAGTGTTTTTTGTTTTTGATAATACCAATCCTGCGTTTCAGCTAGTAGAGCGAGCATCATGGTTGCCTTCTTTCAACGCAGAATACATAAGAGGTATTGACGGTATTTCTTTATGGTTTGTGATGATTACGGCTATTATTACTCCGATAGCGATATTGAATTCTTTCGGCAGCATCAAGAAAAATATACACGAGTTCATGATTGCGGTTTTGATACTGGAAACCATGATGATAGGCACGTTCACGTCTCTGGATTTAGTGCTGTTTTATGTTTTCTTCGAGGGAGTCCTTATACCTATGTTTTTGATTATAGGCATATGGGGCGGAGAGAAAAGAATTTATGCTACGTATAAATTTTTTCTGTATACATTGCTGGGCTCGTTGCTGATGCTGGTTGCTGTTCTGTATATAGCTGTTGCGTTCAACACTACGGATATGATGCAGCTCATAGAACAAGGAGTGCCTATAGATGCGGCAATATGGATATGGCTGGCTTTCTTTGCTTCGTTTGCAGTGAAAACTCCTATGTTTCCGTTTCACACGTGGCTGTCTTATGCCCACGTAGAAGCACCTACGACCGGTTCGGTATTGCTTGCAGGAATATTGCTCAAAATGGGAGCTTACGGGTTCATCAGAATATCTCTGCAAATGCTGCCGGAAGCCGGTATGCTGTTTGCTCCTATGATGATTGTTCTTAGTATAATCGCTATAATATACGCCTCTTTTGTTGCCTTTGCTCAAACAGATATGAAAAAGCTGATAGCGTATTCTTCTGTAGCTCATATGGGATTTGTGACGCTGGGGCTGTTTTCTATGAATGAACAGGGGCTTGACGGAGCAATGTTTGTTATACTCTCTCATAGCTTTGTGTCGGCTGCGCTGTTTATGGGAGTCGGAGTTGCATATGACAGGCTGCACACAAGAGAGATAGCCCGTTTTGGAGGCATGGCTTCTAATATGCCTCAGTACGCTATGTTTTTCATGATATTTACGCTGGCTGCCGTAGGACTTCCGGGAACGTCCGGATTTACAGGCGAGTTTTTGTCTCTCTTGGGCGCATATAAAGCGAATATCTGGATTGCAGTGTTTGCCGGCCTTGGAATTATTCTTGGTGCTGTTTATATGCTGTCTTTGTACAGAAGGTTGTTTTTTGGAAAGCAGGATAAAGAAGACGTTTCAAAAATGCCGGACTTAAGCGTCCGGGAAAGCCTTTGTTTTGCGCCGCTGGCAGTTTTAGTTTTCTGGATAGGACTCTATCCCAGTACATTCAGTAATCAGTATTCAGCAACAATGAAAACTATCTTAGAGAGGTTAGTGCAATGATAGAAGCATCTGACTTTTTGTTGATTGCACCTGAAATACTGTTATTTGCAGGCGTACTTGTTACTGTTGTTATGGCTGCCTTTATGGGAGATAAACGTGCGAAAACAGTAAACATAGCGGTACTGCTGTTTTTTGCGCTTGCCGGATATGCAGTATTTTTTCCCAATAGAGTATCTGATTTTATGGGCGGAATGTTTCCGTTATTTCTTTTCAACGAGCAATTCATAGAAGATGCCGTATCTAGGTTTGCGAAAGGTTTTATACTGATAGCGTCTTCGGGTATCATACTTTTATCATGGACTTATTTTAAGCAGATAAACAACCAAAAAGCCGAATATCCCGTATTGATTATGCTGGCGGTGCTTGGAATGTTTTTCATGGTGTCTGCAAATGATTTTATAATGCTTTATGCCGGATTGGAACTTCAGAGCCTTGCCTTATATATTCTCGCTGCATTTAACAGAAGCTCTGCAAAATCTTCCGAGGCAGGATTAAAGTACGTTATCTTAAGCGCAATTTCTTCCGGAGTCTTATTATATGGTCTGTCGTTTATATACGGGTATTTCGGGACTACAAATTTTGCCGAGTTATATGCTCTGGTCAGTCAGACGCAAGAGATGCCTATGATAGCTGCTGTGGGAATGGTGTTTGTTTTAGCTGCGCTTGCATTCAAAATATCTGCTGTTCCGTTTCATATGTGGGCACCTGATGTGTATACCGGAGCACCCAGTCCAGTCACGGCGTTTTTTGCTACTGCACCTAAGTTCGCAGCGTTCATTCTGCTAGTAAGACTTTTGTTCCAGCCTTTCGATGGATTATCTCAAAATTGGATACAGGCAATTATTTTCCTCTCGGTAGCTTCTATGGTACTTGGAGCTTTTGCAGGACTTGCGCAAAGCAACATCAAGAGGCTGCTTGCGTACAGCAGCATTGCGAACGTAGGATACTTGCTTATAGGAGTTATTGCAGGAGGACAATATGGATTACAGGCTGTTTTACTGTATTTTGGAATTTATATTATAAATCTCTTGGGGATTTTTGCGGTTCTTATTGCACTGAACAAAAATGACAAGCCGACTGATAGGATCGAGGACTTTAGCGGTCTTTCAAAAACAAATCCATATCTGGCGTTCTGCATGATGATTTTGCTGTTTTCATTAGCAGGCATACCGCCGCTTGCAGGATTTTTCGCCAAGTACTTTGTATTTTTTGCAGCCGTAAAAAGCGGATACACTGCCCTTGCCGTAATAGGCGTTCTTAGCAGCGTTATCAGCGCATATTATTACCTGCGTATAATCAGAATAATGTATTTCAGCGAGCCTATGGAAGGGGCGGCGTTGAGATCAGATTTTGCAGTGAATGCCATAGCCGGATTTGCCGCAATTGCTATGATAGGATTTATCCTAATGCCGGAGCTGTTTTCCGACCTCAGCCTCAGAGTTGCAGCGGATATTTTGATAGAGTAAATAATATGATCTTTGACATTAATCGTATAGAGAGTACGGACAGTACTAATAACGAGATTAGGAAATTTATAGGAGCGTCTCCGAAGAACGCAATAGTTCTTGCTGCTGAATATCAGACCGCAGGGCGCGGCAGAAGCAACAGAACATGGAGTTCTCCTAAAGGGAATTTGTATACTTCTATTTTGATTAAGAATTCCTTAGAGCCTAAGCATATGGTGTTTTACAGTTTTGCTGCGGGATTGTCTGTAGCTGACGTTATAAGAAATGCGCTGCCTGACGCAAGAGTTGAATTAAAATGGCCTAATGATGTGCTGTTGAATGGCAAGAAAACCAGCGGTATTCTGATTGAATCAACAGGTGATTTTCTTATCATAGGCATTGGCATAAATGTTGAAAAGCACCCGGAAGAAGCTATGTATCCTGTTACCAGTCTGAATGCTGAAAGCAACAGGAAGTTCGAAGCAGATTATGTTTTAGATGAGCTTTTGAAATCTTTTGATAAGCGGTGTACTATTCTTCATCAGAAAAAGTTTGATGAGATACGTTTAGCATGGCATAAGCACGCTCTTAAAGGTATGACATCGGTAAAACTCCCGAACGGAAATGTTGTTAAAGGCGAGTTTTTGGACATAACGCCGGAAGGCAATCTGCGTCTCACAACAGACAACAGAGTACAAGTGATAAATTCCGGCGATATTTTTATTTAGGATAAAAACAATTATCTTCCGAAGGAAATACTCTGGCTTTAACATCGGCAGCGTATTGCGCAATGGCAGCATTTATGATTGGCTTCACATCACAAAATCTCTTGGAAAATTTCGGAGAAAAGGCAGTAAATGTTCCTATCACATCGTCTAAAACCAGAATCTGCCCGTCACATGCCGGAGAGGCTCCTATGCCTATGGTAGGAATCTTTAGGGCATTGGTTATATCTCTGGCAACAGGTTCTATAGTCCCTTCTATAACTATGGAAAACGCTCCGGCTTTTTCAACTGCAAGAGCATCATTCATGACTTTTTTAGCTCCTTCATCGTTTCTGCCTTGAATTTTGTAACCGCCCATTTTCTCTACGGACTGAGGCAGAAGCCCTATGTGTCCCATAACAGGAATACCATTATCAACAAGGTATTTAATAGTACCTGCTAATTCAACGCCTCCTTCCAGCTTCACGGCAGCGCACTTGGTTTTTTCCATTATTTTTTTAGCATTCTCAAGGGCTTGTTCTTTAGAATGCTCATAGGTGTTATATGACATATCCACTACAACCATAGCGTGTTTGGCATAGCGGACTACTGCTTCGCCGTGGGCTATCATCATGTCTATTGTGACAGGAATAGTGCTGTCAAAGCCGTATATAGTCATGCCCAGCGAATCACCAACCAGAATAATATCCACCAAAGGGTCTGCTATTTGCGCCATAGGGGCGGTATAAGCAGTTATACATGCTATAGGCTTATTATTTATGCCTGTTTTTTTTATATCCTGAAAAGTAACTTGCATGGTATGCTCCCTTTTAATATTAAAAAAATCCTTTGAAAAATGGCACGTTCTGGGCTAAAAAGCTAGTACATAAAAAGGCTGTTCCGCAACGCAAAAAATTTTAGAAAGAAAAAAATGACTAATATAATTTCCGAAGATGAAACCAGTCTTAAAGATTTACTCAAAGATCACGGAATGACCGAAGATGAGTATAAGGTTCTAAAGGGAATTATCAACAGAACGCCTACGCTCGCGGAGTTCGGGGTGTTTGCTGCCATGTGGTCGGAACATTGTTCTTATAAATCTACAAGAGTGTGGTTGAAAAAGCTGCCTACAAAAGCACCTTGGGTAATATGCGGTCCCGGGGAAAACGCAGGAGTCATAGACATTGGAGACGGGCAGGCAACAGTGTTCAAACTGGAAAGCCATAATCACCCTTCTTTCATAGAGCCGTACCAAGGAGCTGCAACAGGAGTCGGTGGAATATTACGAGACGTATTCACTATGGGAGCCAGACCGGTTGCCAATATGAACGCTCTGAAATTCGGAGATATAAACCACCCGAAAACCGCTTCTTTAGTAGAGGGCGTTGTTGCCGGCATCAGCGGATATGGCAACTGTGTGGGAGTGCCTAATGTAGGAGGGGAAACTGCTTTTCACTCTAGTTACAACGGCAATATTCTGGTCAATGCTATGACTGTAGGAATTGCGAATAAGGACAAGATTTTTTACTCTAAGGCGGCAGGTGTCGGCAATCCCGTAGTATATGTCGGGTCTAAGACGGGCAGGGACGGGATTAAGGGAGCCACTATGGCATCAGGCGAGTTCTCTGAAGACTCCGAAAGCAAAAGACCTACTGTTCAGGTGGGCGATCCATTTACAGAAAAACTGCTTATGGAAGCATGTTTTGAGCTGATGAATACGGGAGCTGTAGTGTCTATTCAGGACATGGGCGCAGCAGGGCTTACGTCATCTTCTGTAGAAATGGCTTCTAAGGGAGGACTCGGAATAGAACTGGATTTGGATAAAGTGCCTTGCCGCGAGGAGGCAATGACTGCTTACGAGATTATGCTGTCAGAAAGCCAAGAGCGCATGCTGATAGTTCTTAATCCGGCAATGGAAAAACAGGCGGAGGCTATTTTCAAAAAGTGGGAATTAGATTTTGCCGTGATAGGGCATCTTACAAACACTAAGCGTATTATATGCACTAGGAACTCAGCAGTTGAGATTGATATTCCTGTAGACCCTCTGGTAGAAAAAGCTCCCGTATATGAAAGACCGTGGGAGCCTACGCCGCAGCAGGAGCCGATAGACTCTATAAAATACAGACTGCCGGCCGGGAAGAGTATTTTGGGAGTATTAAAAGAGCTGCTGGCAACGTCGGATTTGTGTTCTAAGCGTTGGATATGGGAACAGTACGATAATTATGTAAGAGGCAATACTGTACAGGGTTCCGGAGGCGATGCTGCTCTTGTAAGGCTGGACAATGATAAGGGAGAGCCTACTAAGAGAGGGATAGCGATTTCTACAGACTGCACGCCGAGATATTGTTTGGCAGACCCTGTTATGGGTGCCAAACAGGCAGTTGCCGAAACCTACAGAAACATAAGCGCAGTAGGAGCAAAACCGCTGGCTATTACAGACAACATGAATTTCGGCAATCCTGAGAAGCCTCGTATTATGGGGCAGTTTGTCGGAGCTGTTGAAGGCATTAAAGAGGCGTGTTTAGCTTTGGACTATCCTGTAATATCCGGAAATTGCAGTCTCTACAATGAAACTGACGGGAAAGCCATATTGCCTACGCCGGAAATAGGAGCAGTAGGGATAATAGAAGATGTCAATAAGGCAGTGAATATAGCTTTTAAGGAAGAAGACGAATCAGTCTTTTTGATTGGAAGCACAAAAGGACACATAGGACAGTCTATATATCTAAGAGAAGTGTTTGGACTGGAAAAAGGCACTCCTCCGTTTGTGGATTTAACACTGGAGAGAAAGAATTCAGAGTTTGTCCGGGACATTATAAATGAAGGGATTATAAGTGCGTGCCATGATGTGTCGGACGGCGGACTCTTGGTTGCTCTTGCCGAGATGTCATTAGCATCGGAAATTGGCGTGAAAGTTACATTAGACAACACAGACGAAGCATTCTGGTTCGGCGAAGATCAGGCACGCTTTTTAATTTCCACAAAAACACCGGACGCGTTTTTGTCCAAAGCCAAACAAGCAAGCATAGAAACTTTATTAATAGGCACAACCTGCAAGGACAAAATCACTATCGGTAACGATAGCACAGATATACAAGAGCTAAAAAAGGTGCATGATATATGGATACCGTAATAAAAGAACGCATAGACCATGAAATAGCCTCTTCGTCCATAGTCCTGTTTATGAGGGGCACGCCTATATTTCCTCAGTGTACCTTTTCCTCTCAGGCTGTGCATCTGCTTAATCTGTTCGGGCTGAAATATAAGGCAATAGACGTTCTGACAGATACTGCTTTACAGCAGGGAATAAGAGACTACGGCAGCGGTGCGGCCTTGCCTCATTTGTATGTTTGCGGGGAATTTCTCGGCAGCAGCTATGTTCTCAAAACAATGATAGAAAACGGCAAGTTTGAAAAGCTTCTGCAAGAAAAAAACATACCTTATAAGGCAAGGCCATAGCACCCGTTAACGGCAAGGCGAGGAAATTACCCAACGCTGATTGTAGTTATAGTGAGAGTGCCTCGATTTTGTACATTTATAACTTCCGCAAGAGTGCTTATAACGAGGGTGCTGTACATAATGTACTCTTTGAGGAGCCGGATAATGATGATTGTTGGAAGCGGCAACTCCGATAGCTAAGCCCGCTATTGTGCCTATAGCTCCTGCGGTTATGACTGCGCCGGTATTGGAGCTTTTTTTGACTACAACAGCCGGCTTATTTTGCCCGTGTCTCGGCGGCATAGGCGCTGCATTTGCATTTGTAGCACACACACCGGACAGCATAATTACACCCAATGCCGCAACAGTGATTTTATTCAGTTTCTTTTTCATGATAGCCTCCATAAAGTTAGTTAAGTTATCTCATGAAAGCAAGATACGTATACATTATGGCATTTTTTAGACGGCAATAAGGTAAGAATGTGAAATTTCACATTGTTATGCGCTTTTCGCCAAAGGAGGCTCTTGTACAGCCTGCTCCAGATAGCTTCTCATACAGTTGGATATGTCAAAGAGATTCTCTGTGAAGAAGTGAGTAGCGGTCGGAATGACTTTATAATCAATATTTATGCCTTTTTGGCTGGATAATTTATGCACCATCTTAGAGACAAAAGGCTCCGGCACAATATCGTCCATTCCGCCGTGAATTATCTGACCGGATACCGGGCAGGGAGTCAGGAAATTGAAATCCAGCATATTGGTAGGGGGAGAAACTGCCACAAAAGAATCAACCTCGGGTCTGCGCATAAGAAGCTGAAGAGCTATCCATGCTCCGAAAGAAAAGCCTGCTATCCAAACGTTTCTGGTGTTAGGATTCATAGCCTGAAGCCAGTCAATAGCACTGGCGGCATCGCTGAGTTCGCCTTCGCCTCTGTCGTAGCAGCCCTGAGATTTGCCTACGCCTCTGAAATTGAAACGCAATGTTGCAAAACCTTTTTCTACGAATGCGCTGTACATGGTATAGACTACTTTGTTATTCATAGTTCCGCCGTGCTGAGGATACGGGTGCAGAATAAGAGCTATAGGAGAATCAGGAGACTTTCCCGGATTATAACGACCTTCCAAGCGACCAGCAGATCCAGAGAAAAAAACTTCAGGCATATTAACTCCTTATAAAACATAAAAGATACAAGATGTATCAAAATAGAGAATCAGATATACTGCGCAAATTGTACAGCTCCGCATTCTAGCACAAAGGGGCTGGATATTTTCAAGTAAAGAATTAGCGTAGCGACAATTTTTTCTGCAAATTTTACAGAGATATAATTAACACGAGGGGAAAATGGCTGTTGTAATAGGAATTAGCGGCTTTATAGATAACGGCGAGAATAAGCACTGCTGGATGTGCCAGAAGCCGGTACATGTGCATGTAATCTTCTGTCATATCTGCGGCTCGATTCAGCAGGTTCATAAAATAGACTGTTTTGCCAGACTTAATTTAGACAAAAATCTGGACATTGACTTAGAGTTATTGGAAAAAAATTATCATGCGCTTACTAAAGTGCTGAATCCGGAAAGATTTATGATACGGGGCATTAATGAACGAAAATATGCTGCCCAGCATTTTGAAGTGCTGCAAGAGGCGTATCATATTCTTAAAGACCCGTTGAAAAGAGGCAAGTACTGGCTGTCTTTACATGAAAAGATTCTTGACGATGAAGAGTATCAGGAACTGCCAATAGTTGAAGAGATAAAAACGGAACTGGAGCAGGCTGAAAAGCCGGCAGAGTGCGACCTGGTCGCAAGAAAAGTATGTCAGACCTTGGCACAGGCAATAGGCGTTTTCATGCAGGCTCTGAGAGGCAGCGCATGGCGGAATGCAAACGCTACTTTGCGGCATATTTCTTCTTTGGAAGAAGTTTTGAATTCAGTAAGAGCCAAAAGGATCGGTTTAAAATAGGAGTTGATTTTGTTTTTAAGTTGGTTTATCGTGTTGCGGTTATGGTTAATTCGGAGATTATATGAGTATATCTGAAATACAACTTACCGGCGGCTATCTCTGCATGCCGTTTTTTGACTCTAAAAAGGAAGTTAAGATTGACGGCGGGGTATCTGAGGGACCGGAGTTCCACCCGCACCCCTTCCACCCAGATACCCGTGAAAAAGGGTGTTATGATCATGATATATTAGATCTTGGTGGTCCCTATCCAGCGGCTTAGATTCTCAATTTAATAGAAAAACAGACAACGCCAGCCACAACTGCAATATAAAAAGGTATAAGCAGTAAAGAAAACCCTACTAAACAGGTAACCACAGCGCAGGCGAGGCTTACAACGAGTTCTATATAAAGATACCGTGACGATATAGGCTTTTTACAGTGGCGGCATCTGCCTTTATTGCACAGCCACGAAAAAATAGGCACTAAATCTCGAACTCCCAATACTGTTTTGCATTCAGTACAGCGAGATCTCGGAAAAACAACAGAAATCCTGTTGGGTATTCTGTAAACAAGCATAGTAGAAAAACTGCCTAGTATAGCTCCTATGACAAAGCCGAAAAGGAATCTAAATAACAGAGTGTCATCTAATAACTGCATCTTTTGTTCCGTCCGAGAATTCTATTGCTATATTATTTCCGGCTTTTAAATATGCTGATGAAGTAATAAGAACTCCTTCTTTGTTTTTTACTAAAGTATAGCCTCTTTGCAATACAGACTTAGGAGACAGGATTTGAAGAGTCCTAGACAGGCTGTCAAAACCGGAAACATTTTGTATCATAAAATTCTTCATAGCCTTTTCTAAATTCTGCGATATGTGTTTCTGTTTTTGTTTAGACATATTTATAATATCAATAGGGTGCTTGAGCCTTCCGCACACCTTTTCCAGTGCGCCGGTTTTTCGCAGCATAACAGAATCAAAAGAAATACTAAGCCTTTCGCTTCTATCATCAAGGCGATGCGCTAAGGGTTCTATGATGCTTTCCGGAGTTCCTATTGCCCGCATCAAAAAATCCAACTTTTCAAATCTAATAGCAGTGTATCTGTGAAAAGCCTTATCCAGTCTGTCCGAAAAGCTATCCAGCTTGTCCAAAAGCTCTTTTCTTACCGGCACTGCTTTTTCAGCCGCTCCTGTAGGCGTAGGTGCTCTGTAGTCTGCCGCATAATCTATAAGCGTAACATCAGTCTCATGTCCTATTGCAGATATAACTGGTATCGCACTTTCAGCAACAGCCCTGACAACAATCTCTTCATTAAACGGCATGAGATCTTCTACGCTGCCGCCGCCTCTGGCTACTATCAATAAATCAGGCTTTACCAGAGTCTGCCCATTGACAACCGTCTCTTTTTCCAACGCATTAAATCCTCTGACAGCTCCGGCAATCTGCAGAGCTGCTCCTTCTCCTTGTACCGGAACAGACCACAAAATAACTTTGCGCGGAAATCTTTCGGACAGCCTGTGCATAATGTCTCTTATTACAGCTCCGCCGGGAGAAGTGATAATGCCGATACACGAAGGTATGTAGGGCAGGAGCTTCTTTTTAGAAACATCAAACAGTCCCTCCGCAGCCAGCCGCTTCTTTCGCTCCTCGAGCATCTTGAGAATCGCTCCAATTCCAGCCAGCTTAACATCTTCTATTATTAAATTGTATTTGGACTGAGGAGCGTAAGTAGAAATTTTGCCAAGGCAAACAACCTCTGCGCCTGCTTCCAGTTTAGTTTGCAGCTTGTCTGCCTGCCATTTCCAGCAAATTGTTGATAAAATCTGTTCTCCTTCTTTAAGAGAAAAATATATATGTCCGCTGGAAGGCTGTTTGAGTTCCGATATTTCGCCCCGAACCCGCACACTGCCGAATGCAGTTTCTATATTAGTCTTAAGAGCATTTGAAATTTCAGATACTGAGTATTCTTTGTCCATATAACTAAACAGTTCCCATTTTTATGGGTCCGTCCGCTCTCCCATTGATAAACTGCTCTACATAAGGATTACCGGAGTCTTCCATATCCTCAACATAACCGGTCCAGATTATTTTTCCTTCATACAGCATAGCTACTCTGTCCGCAATTTTTCTAACGCTTGTCATATCATGAGTAATAGATAATGCCGTAGCTCCTACCTCTTTGACGCACTTCGCAATCAGCTCGTTGATAACGTCCGCCATAATAGGATCCAGTCCCGTAGTAGGCTCGTCAAAAAAAATTATCTCAGGTTTAGCCGCTATAGCTCTTGCGAGTCCGACTCGTTTCTGCATACCTCCGGACAGCTCGGCAGGGTAGAGTTTATAAACATCCGGTGCCAATCCTACAACAGCTAAAAGCTCTATGGCTTTTTCTTTAGCCTGTTTAGAGGTCAATTTGCCGGATTGAATTAATTTGAAGACTACATTCTTCCAGACAGGCAGAGAGTCAAACAAAGCAGCCCCCTGAAACAACATGCCGAACTTAGACTGGTGAGTGTCCAGATCTTTTCCGCTTAAATTAGTACAATTCTGTCCATCGATTTTAACATAACCTTTGTCAATATTCATAAGACCCAGAATACATTTCAAAGTAACGGATTTGCCGGTACCGGAGCCTCCTATGATGACCAGAGACTCCTGATGTTTAACATATAAACTCAAATCCGAAAGAACGGTTTTCCGGTCGAACGATTTCCGCACGTTCACGAGTTCTATTTTAGGAGATGAATTAGATTTAGATGTTGCCATTTTACCTTCCAGAAAAGAATATGCCGGTGAGCAAGTAATTAAAAACAAAAATTAGTATCGATGCGGAAACTACGGCGTTAGTAGTGGCTCTTCCGACTCCTTGTGCGCCCAGCTTAGAGTTGAATCCGCAGAAACAGCCCATAACGGCAATGATGAATCCGAAGACTGCCGCCTTCACTAAACCGGAAGTAACGTCATGGAGTTCTAGGTACTGCCAAGTTTGAAATATGTAGTTGGCAGGATTGAAGCCCAGTTTGTAAACAGAGACTAAAAAGCCGCCGAAAACACCGATTACGTTGCCGATAAGAACCAGTACCGGAAGCATCAGAGTACCGGCTATGATTCTGGGAGCTATGAGATACCGGTACGGGTTAGTAGACAGGGTAGACAGGGCATCGATTTGTTCCGTAACGCGCATAGTGCCTATTTCAGCGGCGATATAAGCACCTATGCGTCCGGCAACCATGAGTCCGGCCATAACAGGTCCCAGCTCTCTGGTAATGGACAGGACTACTACCGTAGGTATGGCATTCTCGGCCGCAAAGCGGGAAAAGCCTACATAACTCTGCAGAGCCAGCACCATTCCGGTAAAAAGAGTAGTAAGACCGACTACGGGCAGAGAATAATAGCCTATGTCTACAAGCTGTTTTAAAAGCTGTTTTAAGTAAAAAGGCGGTGTAAAACAGCATACTACACTTTTGCAAGTAAAACTGATTAATTTGCCGACTAAGTAAAAAAACCTCAACGCTGCCCTGCCGATAAGTGCTAGGGGATTGGTAATTATGTCAATCATCTGCAAAACCTAGGTAATTAGTTAGGAATTAGAAATTCATCAATCGAGATATATTAACTATTTTTGTGTTTTTGTCTACTATTATAGCTTGAGACAACTATAATTCCTCATTCCTAACTACTAATTCCTAACTAAATAGTGTTGCAGGTTTCACACACTTAGACAAAGTATTATAATGTGAAGGTTATTGGTATTGAAAAGGTGGTTAATATCTGCAATATTACATCTCGCTGGTGGTCTGTTCAAGGAATCACTAAGGTTGGCGTTGTATGCGACCTATGTATTGTAACGACAACTACCCTGTTAATTCTTATCACACTCCAACCTAAATGGAAGAAAAAATCATGATCAATACTAAAACTCTACTCAAAACAGCTTTTCTGGGAACTGTTTTAACCCTGGGAAGTTTCGGTACTTCATTCGCTGCAGACCGTACCGGTTGTCTGCGCACTCAGGAAAATGAGATTGTAAAAACTAAAGAAATGGTGCCAGTATTTGCCGGTACCGACAATTGTTTGGCATCTTGTCCTGAGGTTGTTCTGCCTAGCATAACCACTGTCTATTTTGACTTTGACAGTGCCGCTTTGTCAAAATCCGCAAAGAAAGTGCTTACTGTTTTAAAGCACAAGCTATCTAAGGCTCCGGCTGCTGATGTAACCATCGTTGGATTTGCCGATCGTTTGGGCAATCCTGCTCATAACGAAGCACTGGCTTTAAGACGTGCTGCGGCTGTGAAAACATTCTTAGCCTCTCACGGACTTTCTGCTAAGACAACCGTACGTTATCTGGGCGGACACAATGCTAAAGCAAACTGCTCTGATACGCTGCCTCGTGCAGAGCTGATCGCTTGCCTGCGCATAGATCGCCGCGTAGAGATCGAAATCAGGTAAGGTCTGTTTTGAACTGTTCCCCTGCATCTTCAGCATACGCTAAGGTGCAGGCGGAATAGTTTTTTTAAATTGGGTGCGCATCATGTTTTTAGATAATCTTTTTGTTTCTATGGCTTATGCTCAGGACGCTACAGAAACTATTGCAGAAGCTCAGCCTATTTGGCTAAGTATGCTGCCCTTTATACTCATTTTCGCAGTATTTTATTTCTTAGTAATCCGCCCCCAGCAAAAAAGGCTAGTTGAACAGGATAAGCTCATTCGTTCTGTGAAACCCGGAGACAGAGTGATTTTATCCGGCGGAATTCACGGAAAAATCATAAAAATAGATGAAACCGCTGCTCAGGTTACAGTAGAAATAGCCTCCGGCGTAGAGATTCTTATAGACAGAGAAGCTATTTTATCGTTGGAAAATAAGTCCGAATCTAAATAAATCGCATAATTTGCTGTTTACTTAAAAGGGATAGTGTTATATCTTCCGCCTCATTGCTTCTTTAATAATCTGAATCGGTGCAATGATGATTTATTTCTCTAAATGGAAAATATGGTTGGTAATTGTTATATGCGTAAGCGGAATCTTATACTCGCTGCCTAATGTTTTGTCACGCCAGCAAGTGGAGTGGCTGCAAAGCAATACTCCTTCTTTTTTCCCTAACCAAACAGTAAACCTCGGATTGGATTTAAGAGGCGGCTCGTATCTTTTGCTGGAAGTAGAAACGCAAGAAGTCATCACCGAATACCTGCAATCTGTTGTGGAGCAGATTCGCAAAACTCTGAGGCAGGAAAGAATAGGGTATACTGATTTAAGACTGCAAGGGACTAAAATTAATTTCGTATCTAAAACAGATAATACTAAGGCGTTAGAGAAAATTCTGAAAGAGATTAATGCGGACAGGACTTTTGATATAGAAATATCTAATGATAAAGTAGCACTGTCCATGCAGGAGAGCGCAATAGCAGCCCGCAAGAGGTCTGCTATGGAGCAGTCCATAGAAACAGTGCGCCGCCGTATTGATGAAAGCGGAACAAGAGAACCCTCTATTCAGCAGCAGGGGAGCAGCAGAATACTGGTTCAGCTTCCCGGAGTAGATGACCCGCAGAGAATAAAGAGTCTTCTAGGTCAGACTGCGAAGCTGTCTTTTCGTTTAGTGAATGAAACAGCTGACCCTATGGGAGTAATCTCTCCTAATGAAGAAGCGTTGATAATGGCAGAGCATCCCGGCCAGAAGCTGGTTGTACAGAAAAGAGTTATGGTGGCGGGAGACATGTTAGTAGATGCCCAGCCGTCTTTTCAGAACGGAATGCCCGTAGTAACGTTCAGGTTTGACTCAAGAGGAGCGCGGTGGTTTGGAGAGGCGACTAAGGCGAACGTAGGAAAGCTGTTTGCAATAGTACTAGATAATAAAGTGATAAGCGCACCGGTGATAAGAGAGCCTATAATGGGAGGCTCCGGAGTTATATCAGGAAGTTTTACTGTTGAGGCGGTGAATGATTTAGCTCTGCTGTTGAGGTCCGGAGCTTTGCCTGCGCCGATTAATATACTGGAGGAAAGAACAATAGGGCCCGGGTTAGGTGCGGATTCTGTTGCTGCCGGAATGAATGCATGTTTAATAGGGCTCGGAGTAGTATTAATCTCCTTTACGCTGTTATATGGACTTTTCGGAGTATTTGCGAATCTTGCGCTGCTGATTAATATCGCGCTTATATTTGCGATATTATCTATTCTTCAGGCAACTTTGACGCTGCCGGGAATGGCTGGAATCATACTTACCATTGGAATGGCATCGGACGCTAATATATTGGTGTTCGAGCGAATAAAAGAAGAAATGCGCTTAGGGAGATCTGTGAGTGCCTCTATAGATTCCGGATTTCAGAATGCGCTGTCTGCGATTATAGACGCTAATATTACTACGCTTATAGCTGCGCTGTTTTTGTATATTTACGGTTCCGGACCTGTCAAAGGGTTTGCCGTTACATTCAGCATAGGAGTTCTTACATCAATGTTCGGAGCGTTGATGATAACCCGCCTTATCATCGTGATGTGGCTCAACAGGTACAAGCCCAAGCAGATACCGTTATAGCCACACTCCCTAGTCTACATCGTATGCGCCATACCTGGTTCATGGTGTCCAAGCGAAGCTTTAACACGCTGTAGCTCAGCAGCACTCCTAGCTTCTAAAACTTCGTTTGCGCACTCATGTATCTTCTTAGTACCCGATATCAAACAACCCAAGTGATTACCGATTTCACTTTTTATAGCAGGATTTTCGGCAGTAAGCCTTGCCGCAGTTTTCTCATACAAGTTTACGAGTTTTCCGGCAAATACAGCAACAGTTGCCTTACTTTCAACGTCCGGTGCATTATCAAACCTGTCTTGCAATACACTGTATATATGCGCCATAGTCGCTGACAGTTCTTTAATATCCAATGTCTCCTCAACTTCGTTAAAAACCTCATACGCTTTCCTGTCGCCCAGGGAGTAAGGCATGTCAAATAAAGATACGATTGCTTTAGCTGCAGCTGTGCTGTGTATATTTTTGTATTCAGTCATAATTCTTTCCTTATAAATAGATTAATGTAAAATATTGCCTCCGAAATGATTATATCTTTAAAAAATACTTTAAGAAAGGATAAAAATTCCGAATCAAGATATAAAAATCAGGAAAATTTCTGTGGATAGTTTTAACTATTTTGTGAAATTTTTTAGATTTTTTTAACCAAATTGGAAATTGAAAAGTTAACAAAATGTAAACGTTTCATATGCTTAACGGTCAATATATAGTGCCTCGATATATTTAATCCACAAGATAGTGTATTCGCTGGAAATAATTAATACTTCATGATAGTACTTATTTCGTAAGGAGCTCCCTTATTTCTAAGTGTCTTAATTATCTATAATCTCGATATTAATCTTTCTTAATAGCGGTCGTGCTTGTCTGGTTTTATAGTTAAAATCATGCGGGCTTAGAGTTTTCGTAAAAAAGGAGTAACTATGGCTTGGACAGAACAAAAAATTCAGATTCTTAAAGACATGTGGGGGCATCACAGTGCCAGCGAGATTGCAGAGATTATCGGCGGATTGACCAGAAATGCAGTCATCGGAAAAGCTCATCGTCTCAAGCTGTCAATACAGCGCACTACATCCAGTGTGAGTCTGTCTGCGTCCAGAGAGAACATTTCAGCTCCAAGCAAGAGTTCTAAGAAACAGCGGACTGCGCGGTATAGCATGGGAATGCCTCAAGTGCCTGCGTCTATGAAGGCAATGCCGGTGATGAAAGATGTTTTCCGCTCCTTGGAAGGTATTTCAGGAGCCGAAGGCAATACAGAAGGCGTGCCTATGACAAAAGCAGGAGAGAGGCACTGCCGCTGGCCTATCGGAGATCCCAGGTCTGCGAATTTCAGGTTCTGCGGCTGTATATCTCATGAAGGCTTGCCTTATTGCTCTGAACACGCCCGAATCGCTTACCAAAATGTAGGCAAACGCTTTAGGGTAAACTAAGAGTTAGCTCTCTGAAACCAACCTTTAATACTCCAAAGAACGATTAAAAAGACTGGTTTTCTTATTTGAATAGTGCTATAGAATGTTTAAGCATATGGGGCTTTATCGGAAGCCCCATAGCTATAACTATGTCTAAAGAGATAACCTATGCCAAATCCGAACATAAAATTACCGAATGCAACCGGAGTGCTGGTTTTGAGTGACGGAGCCGTGTTCTGGGGATACGGCTGCGGAGCAGAAGGCATAAGAGAAGGCGGGATTTGTTTTAATACTGCTATGACCGGCTATCAGGAAATTCTCACGGATCCCGGTTATGCAGGACAGATGATTACTTTTACTTTTCCTTATATAGGAAACACCGGCGTTAATGAAGAGGATATGAAGTCTGCTGCTCCTGCTGCAAAAGGGTTGGTGCTGCGGGAGAAACCTACGTCTCCTTCTAACTGGCGTGCGACAGACAGCTTCAATAACTGGCTTATTAAGAACGGTATAACGGGCATTTACGGTATAGACACCAGAGAATTGACGGTTAGGATTAGAGACCGGAAAGTCACTAATGCCGTTATAGCCTATTCTTCCAAAGGCGAGTTTGATATTGAAAAGCTAAAACAGCAATGTAATTCTAAAAAATAGGTAATACACTCATGCCAAAACGTTCAGATATTAAATCTATCTGTATAATAGGAGCAGGACCTATAATAATAGGTCAGGCTTGCGAATTTGATTATTCAGGAGTTCAGGCCTGCAAAGCACTGAAGCAGGACGGGTTTAGAATAGTTCTTATTAATTCTAACCCAGCCACTATTATGACTGACCCGGAAATGGCGGACGCTACATATATCGAACCTATTACACCGGAAGTTGTTGCAAAGATTCTGGAAAAAGAAAAACCGGACGCTATTCTAGCGACTATGGGCGGACAGACAGCTCTTAACATTGCCATGGAACTGGTGAAGAACGGAACACTGGACAGATTGGGTATAGAGCTAATCGGCGCAAACTATAAAGCCATAGAAAAAGCAGAAGACAGGCTTCTTTTCAGAGATGCTATGAGCAATATAGGACTGGCTTGTCCTAAAAGCATTGTTGTAAAAGATATAAAAGGCATGGACGAGGCTCTGAAAAAAATAGGGCTGCCTGCAATCATACGTCCCAGCTTCACTCTGGGAGGAACAGGAGGAGGAATAGCATTCAACACAGACCAGTTCTTTGAGATAGTGGCAGGAGGCTTAGCTGCGAGTCCTATACATGAGGTGCTTGTGGAAGAGTCCGTACTCGGCTGGAAAGAGTATGAAATGGAGGTCATAAGAGACAATAAGGATAATGCTATCATAGTGTGCTCCATAGAGAATATTGATCCTATGGGAATACATACGGGAGACAGTGTTACTGTTGCGCCGGCTATGACGATTACGGACAAAGAGTATCGGATTTTGCGCGATGCTTCTATAGCAATACTAAGAGAGATCGGAGTAAATGCAGGCGGATCTAATGTGCAGTTTGCTGCTAACCCGTCTGACGGGCGTATTGTAGTCATAGAGATGAATCCCAGAGTCAGCCGCTCTTCTGCGCTGGCAAGCAAGGCTACAGGATTTCCTATAAGCAAAGTAGCTTCGAAACTCGCGGTAGGGTATGGGTTGGACGAATTGAAGAACGATATGACCGGCATTATTTCGGCTTCTTTTGAGCCTGCTATAGATTACATTGTAACAAAGGTTCCCAGATTTACGTTTGAAAAATTTCCCAATACGGACGCTACATTGAGTACTGCGATGAAATCTGTGGGAGAGGTTATGGCCATAGGGCGCAGCTGGCACGAGTCTATACAGAAGGCTTTGCGCGGGCTGGAGATAGGACTCTCCGGGTTTAATGAACTGAGATTTTTAGCGCAGGCGGATATTAAAGATGTACATGCTGCTCTTGCGAGTCCTACTCCGGAGAGACTGCTCGTGATAGCCGATGCTCTGCGCAAAGGTATGAAAGCGGAAGAAATAGCTTCTATCTGCAAATTCGATGTATGGTTTATCGAGAGGATTGCCGAGATAATCGCGGCGGAAGAAGATATAAGAAAGAACGGACTGCCTTCTGAAAAATCCAAAATGCAGATGATAAAGAAAATGGGTTTCAGCGATGCCAGACTCTCTCAGATACTGAAAATATCCGAATCTGAGGTTGCAGAGCAAAGGTGGGCTATGTCCATACGACCGGTATTCAAACGCATAGACACTTGCGCCGCAGAATTTCCCTCATACATTTCATACTTATACTCTACTTATGAAGGAAACGGAATTATCGAAGCTCAATGCGAAGCAAACCCCAGTGATAAGAAAAAAGTCATAGTGCTGGGCGGAGGTCCTAACAGAATAGGGCAGGGCATAGAGTTCGATTACTGCTGCGTTCATGCGGTTATGGCTTTGCGGGATATGGATTTTGAAACTATAATGATAAATTGCAATCCGGAAACAGTTTCTACGGATTATGACACTGCGGACAGGCTGTATTTTGAACCGCTGACAGCAGAGGACGTTTTAGAGATTATTCACAAAGAACAGGAAAGAGGCGATTTGCTGGGAGTAATCGTGCAGCTTGGCGGACAGACTCCTTTGAAACTGGCTAAGGCACTGCAAAAGGCAAACATACCGCTATTAGGAACATCTCCTGACGCTATAGACTTAGCAGAAGACAGAGACAGATTTCAGACTCTCTTAAAGAAACTGAACTTGAAGCAGCCTCCCGGAGGAATAGTTCATACTATGGAAGAGGCTGTGAAGGCTGCTAAAGAAATAGGCTTTCCGGTAGTAGTTCGTCCTTCATATGTTCTCGGCGGAAGAGCTATGGAGATAGTTCATACAGAAGAAAATCTGCAAAAATATATGCAGAAAGCAATATATATATCTGCGGGAAATCCTATACTGATTGACCATTATCTGCAAGATGCTATAGAGGTTGATGTAGATGTCGTATCAGACGGCAGCGATGTTTGGGTGGCCGGAATTATGGAGCACATAGAAGAAGCCGGGATTCATTCCGGAGACAGTTCTTGCACGTTGCCGCCGCATTCGCTCTCTCAGAACATTATAAAAGAACTGTCAAGGCAAGCGGAAGTACTCGCAAAAGAGATTAAAGTAATAGGTTTGATGAATGTTCAGTTTGCTGTAAAAGACGGAGAAATATATATACTGGAGGTAAACCCCAGAGCCAGCCGGACAGTGCCTTTTGTAGCAAAGGCAATAGGCATTCCGGTAGTAAAAATAGCAACGGAAGTGATGATGGGGAAGAAGCTGAAGGATATAGAGATTATAAAACAAAAGAGAGATTTTAATAAGCATATGTCTGTAAAATCTCCGGTGTTTCCGTTTGCAAAGTTTTCTAAAGTTGACGTGATTTTAGGACCGGAGATGAAGTCCACCGGCGAGGTCATGGGCATAGATGCCAATTTTGCAAAAGCCTATGCTAAGGCGCAAATGGGAGCCGGCATCAAGCTGCCTACCAAAGGAGCCTGTCTTATTTCCGTGAAAGACAAAGACAAGAAAGCAGCAATATCACTGGCACGGAAGCTGAAAGAACTGGGGTTTGTGATTAAGGCTACTGACGGCACTGCAAAGACTCTGCAAGAGGCCGGAATAGAAGCGGAAAGAATAAATAAAGTATTGCAAGGCTCTCCTCATATAGTAGATGCAGTTATAAACGGAGAGATAAACATGATGATTAACACTACGTCAGGAGGTGCTAAGATGTTTTCCGATAGTTTGAGCCTGAGGCGGACTGCGCTTTTGAGAGGGATACCTAATTACACGACTATACCCGGAGCAAAAGCGGCAATAGAGGCAATTACTGCACTGCAAGAAGGGTCTTTCGAAGTTACTCCTATACAGAAAATGTAATCTGGTTTAATCTAGTAATAAGGGTATAAAAGGAAGGGGAACAAAATGACTGATAAATTTCCAATGACCAAGAGCGGGTATGACAAATTAGAAATTGAACTGAAAAGACTCAAGAGCATAGAGAGACCTGCGATAATAAAAGCTATAGCGGAAGCCCGGGAACACGGAGACCTGTCCGAGAACGCAGAGTACAGCTCTGCTAAGGAAAAGCAGAGCTTCATTGAAGGAAGAATACAAGAGCTGGAAACTAAGATAGGCTTGGCGGAAGTTATCGATGTCAGCACCTTAAGCGGGAAAGAAGTTAAATTCGGGGCGACAGTAACGCTGATAGATGAAGACACTGAAGAAGAAGTGGTTTATCAGATAGTGGGAGAAGACGAGGCGGACGTAAAAAAAGGACTATTATCGATATCTGCGCCGTTAGCCAGAGCAATGATTAACAAAACTATAGGCGACAGCGTAGAGGTAATAATTCCCAAAGGCACTAAGAATTACGAGGTGGTGAAGGTGGTATTTAAATGAATGTAAAATGTAAAATGGATAATTGAAAATAATTTTCCATTTTCCATTAAATAAAAGCAAGTTCTTGACATATTGGTATAATATGTATAAAGATACACCGTTTTAAATGGCAGCGTAGCTCAGTGGTAGAGCAGGGGAATCATAATCCCTTGGTCGGGGGTTCAAATCCCTCCGCTGCTACCATCAATACAGTATGATCGTGATTTGAACCCTCTTGGGCAGATGCAAATGCCAAAACGGCAGGGATTGAGCCGTGAAGCTCGATGATAATATCTCCCTTCTTCTCTCCCGCTTTCACCGTAATCTTCGTTATCATTGACCGCAGGACTTCTATTGCCTCTGCACGGGCGGCAATACCCTGATTCAGGGCTTGGCGCAGGGTCTTAACCTTTTTCTCGTATATGACAGGAAGTTGAGGGTGGATTTCAATAACATTGGACGAAGTATCTCGTTCGAGCTTGATTTCCAGATTAAGTTCATCAACTCTCTTCTCAAGTGCCATCAATTCCTCACGCATAGCATTGGATTTAAAACCTTCGCAAACGGCATTAACGATTTGCTTGATTCGTTTGTTGGCAACAATCAATTCTTTTTCACGGGTATTATGCCGTCTGTTGAGTTCAGCCCTAATCTCGGCACGTTCTTCGTTATAGGTTTTCACAAAACGCGCAAAGGCTTCTTCGGAAAGCAAGCGTCTTTCTAATCCTTGCAGGATTTTGGTTTCCAGCATTTCTACGGAAACAACGCGGTTGTTGGTACAAATACCGCTCTCACGCCTTCTGCTGCATCTTAGCTGCGAACCGCCATTTATGGTATAACTACCGCCGCAAGTCCCGCAATGTACAAGCCCTGAGAAAAGGTGCTTAGGGCGGCGCGTCTTATGAACGGGCATATTCTGACCTTTTTGGTATTTGACAGCTTGAACACGCTTCCATAACTCGTCCGACACGATACGCAGATCAGGAACTTCAGCCGTTTTCCATTCACTCTGCGGGTTGACTCGAGGAATGCGTTTGCCGGTATAAGGGTCTTTGCGGAAAGTTTGTCTGTTGTAAGTCATCCGTCCGACATAAAGCTCATTATGCAAAATGCCGCTTTTGCGTGAACGACTGCCATTAATAGCCGAAGCCACCCATTGCCCGCCGCGCGGGCTTGGTATGCCTTTTATATTAAGATTTTTGGCAATAGCCCGCGGGCTTACACCTGCTGCATAGTCTTCAAAAATACGGCGAATGATAGCAGCTTGTTCTTCAACGATTTCACGTTTGCCGCGGCTGACTTCACCTCGTGAATTCATCTCGTGAACAGGGCGGTAACCGTAACAAATGCCGGCAGGAGCCAATCCGTCTTCCAAACGCCCGCGCTGACCGCGCCGGACTTTTGCAGCCATGTCTTTCAAGAACAGAGCATTCATCGTTCCTTTCAAACCGATATGCAGTTCTGAGATTTCACCTTCGGCAAGCGTATGGATTTTTATATCGAGATGTGAAAGCCGTTTGAAAATAGCGGCAACATCTTCTTGGTCGCGGCTGATGCGATCAAGTGCTTCAGCCATAACACAGTCAAACTTTCCGCTGCGGGCATCTTCAAGCAAAGTACGAATACCGGGACGATTGATAATGAATGCACCGCTGATTGCAGCATCAGTATAGATTTCTCCAACATAGCCGTTACTTTGCTCTATGCGTTCGCGGCATAGACGAACTTGGTCTTCAATAGAATGTTCACTTTGCAGATCGGAACTGTAACGGGCATAAATTGCATATATCATATAGGGTCTCCTTTTCTGGGTTCGCAGATTTCTCTCGCAGCTTGCCGTGCTAGAATGTCGATGAGTGTGAGCATCTCCGGTACCAGCATATTTTCGGACTGATTACTCATGTTAGAGTCAGTGCAAGAAGAATTACAATCAAAAATTTGTACTGTATTAGCTGTATCAGGTATTTTTTCTGTTGATAATATTTCCATTGTTTCTTCCTTTATGTTGCGTAGTAAAATTTTCACGCCGTCAGCCAGCTATCAGTTCTGCCTTCGACTAGGGCATTGCAAATAGTGCCAAATGTTTCTAAACAGCCCTGTCGGATTTCAATTATTGCATTCGTGCTTTCGGCTGATACCGGATAGGTGTTCAACTGTTTAGCAATTTGATTTAGATTTACACCTTGACGAGTAAGCTGGTATATGGCTCTAAGAAGAAGTCTATGTCTGTGCGGATCAAGTGCCGGACTTTTCAAAAGAATAAGGCGGGCATATTGGCTGATAGGCAAACTGTTCCTCTCCGCATGTCCGTAGAGTATGTTTCGTTCTGTTGCTGACAGTCTTATGCCAAGGTGAAACAGTCTTGTCTTATTGGGCTTCAGCCCGCATGAGTTATGTAAAACAGCATCGCGTTTCACACAACTCTCAACTTGCGCGCAGCTTTTTAAATTTTGTTTTACATTTTCTGCATCTTTTTGTCCGACATTTTGTTGTACATTTCGTGAGGCATTTACCTGATTATTTTTCTCGCACAGTTCTTTTTCAATCTGCCTAAACTGCTTATGAATAGACGTAAGCACATCGTATTTTGACATAGCAAAACTCATTTTTTGATTGCATGACACCAGAAACAAAAAGGCTTTCCGGTTAATACCTAGAAAGCCTGTTAGTTTCTTATTTTATTAGCTTCTTATTTTTTGATAAAGCTATCAGTCTCTGTAACTTCTATAGCAGCATAGTACCAAGCTACTGCCAAATGCTCGAATCTTCGAACAGATGATTTTTAAATCTTCATATTTTCTTGAAATTTATTCATCGTGCTTTTCCTTAATGTGTGGATCAAACAGCACTGACTATACTTTACCTATAGCACGGATTTTCCAAATGTCAAGAGAAATTTTCATGTAGAATGTAAATTCTTTCCATTATATACATAGAGTATGATATTTTACATCTGTTATTACAAAATCTGCTAAAAACAGTGCATTTTATGGTTTAAAACACAAGTATAGTTAATTATTGTTGTACTTTTGTAGCATTTTTGAACATAGCTTACAGTGCCCGACAAGTACCGCATCAAAGCAATTTGATTTAGGTCAGATCTTACTATCTACATATCTTTATGCATCACCACTACGCGGGTGCCGTAACTACATTATATCTTGCTTTGTTAACGCCCTGTTAAGGTTTTGGATTAACTTTCTGTTATAAAATTGTTATAATTATTTCCATCTTTTTATGGTACTATGTAATTATAGATCATAAAAGGAGAAATATCATGAGCAGTATTGACGAAGAACAAATTGAACCTCGGATGCCGCAGAAGGTTTCAGACAGAGTAATTAAAATTATAGACGGAAGAAAGTATGTTGCTACAAAGACTGTTACAGTTGATGGGAAAGACTATCAAGAATTTTGCAGCGTTGAAGCTACACGCACTCATACTGTGTATGCCGAAAATATAGACGGTAACTACGAGGAAGTTACTGATTTAGCAACAATAAATGCTATTAGACAAAAGTATGTCAATAAGAATTTACTAAAAGGTATTATAGTTTTAGACGATATGTGGGATGAAGAATCGGTAGCCTGGCAGAAAAAAGTAGGTGCTGAGTTTGACGAAGGACAGCGCCTTAGAGAAGAACAGCGCCTTAAGGATAAGAAGCAAATCGACGAAGACTTTAAGAAGGTGTATGAAGAGGATAGAAAAACATTCCCTGAAAAGTTTGTTGCTGTGTATGGTGAAACTTTGAACATTAATCCATCATATGGCGAAATAAATGTGAGGGAAGATTTCATGAAAATAAAGGGGTATTATTTATCTGAAGGGATAAATGACCATTTGCTATTTGCTGCACAATGCTGGTCGGATCGTATCGAGTTTTCAACCAAAAACAATATAAACAATGATTTTTTTCGTGTACACGAATTTGTCCACGCCGTGACTAAGGACTCCGATCGCACAGGGTTACTCTGCTACAATCTAGACGATAAGGAAGAAAAAGGTCGTGCCTTGGATGAGGGTGCTACTAACTTAATGACAGAGAAGATTTTAGGTAGAAATATATATGATAACTATCCCTATGAAACGCACCTAATGAGACAGTTAAGTGAAATTGTGGGCGAAAACTATATTGTGTCTGGTATGTACAAGGATCCAAATATATTGCAAACACGGTTTGACAAATTAGCGGGTGTGGGAGCATATACGAAACTAGCCTCAGATGCTGACGGGATTTATAGAAATAATGAGCTTGCTTACACATTAGAACACGAATCAGCGGAAAAAAATATACCACTCGATCAAGAGAAATACGACGAATACCAGCAGGCAGCGGTCAAAGCATATGAGCAGGCGTGCGCACACATGCTAGATGCAGTTTTCTGTCAGCCCATAGAATCTGCATCAAGCTTCGAGGAAGCTAAAAAACACGCTGAGGCTTTTCGGGAATTCTGCAGTAAGATGAAAAGACACAATGTTTACAGCAGTGATGCTAAACTATATAAGGAAATGCAAAAGAAGATTTACCAAACAACTGGAGAGAAGTTTGGAAAAGCAGCAAAGATTGAAATCATGCTAAATCCTGAAATTAAGCAAGTTATAGAGGAAACAAAAGATAGGATTAACCAAATAGTACCTAAACTCAAAGAAACAGTTGCTGATTTTACAAATTCGGTTGACAAAAGGGTTAACACGCTCGCAGATGCTCTTTTAAATGCAAACGGAGGAAATTCTGCTGCAACCGGAAGCAGAGAGTATAGAGCTCTTCTTTTTGAAGCACCACAAGCAACTGGGGCTCTTGTTAAAGCACAAAAATCTCCTGACCTTAAGCATGTAGAAAAGAAAAAAGCTGGTATAATAAAGACACCCAATATCAAATGAAGGTGAGATAAGGGACAAAAAGGAACGGCTATTTTAATATAGATTCTATTTATATTAAAATAGCCATTAACCTAAAATTGCAGCGGTTGAATCCTGTTGAAATTCAACGGCTTTTTATGTCTATAGTATAGTACATCTGATTTGGAAAGGAAGCTATAACAATCAGACCAATCTCTTCGCAATATAATCAAATTTTGCCAATGCCTGTTCGAAGGACAGGTTTTCTGAATCCGGCGCATACGACATCGCCATGACATAGTTCTTGTAATCAGTGTTATAACTTTTTCTATTGGAAAGCACAGCAACAGTATCCTCAATATTCTGCCGTAAATCTTTTGAGTCTTTAGTGCGGTTTTTCATATCTTTGTTATGAACTGCTGTCAGTGTCTGTATGAATTTTTCATCTATAGTCAATTTGTCAGACAGTATCGCCAAATCGTGCAGGTGCCTCATGTCCGCCGGATGATAATCATCATCAGATCCAATACGCCACAATAGAGAACTTATCTTGTCTATTGCCGTTTCTTCCATAGCTACGCAATCCAATTCTGTTTCCGGTTCCAGTCCTTCATACTCGTTATACAGAGAGCTTATGGCTTTGCGTTCCACAGGATAGCGAAGAGCATCACTGAAAAATATCTCGACTTGAATATAGGGACGCAAAGCACTGCTTTTCGTAAATTCAGAATGCTTGGCATAATCCAGTTTGAATTTGATTTTAGAACTATCGTTCTCGGGTTTTTCCGACAGCTCGAACCCGTCAAGCGATTCAATAAAATTCGTCAGTTTTTTGCGGATCTGTTTTGTGCTGGCAAGCAGCGCATTCGGTACAAATCTGAAATCTCCGTCTTCGCTGAATCGTTTCATAACTTTGTATGCTCTGGCAAGACTTGTTCCGCCGCCGAATACCAAGCGTCCTTCCGAAAAAGATAAATTTTCGGTCAGGCGTTTGATAACTTGCATTAGAAAGTATTCTTTTTCTGGCAATATTGGATTGCACCCAAAATCTGCCTCAATACGTTTAAAAGTTTCTATTTTTGGAATCATGCTAAAATTCGCTTTCCTTGACGGCTATTCATCATTTCAAAATTAACACTATATCCATTGTATCCTATCTTCCGGCGCACACGACGATTAACAGCTATAAGTCGTCCGGTTGGAACTTGTGTCGTTTTTCCGGTATTATATGCTTTTGTCCAAGACGAGTCGCCTGTCTTAACTCCGTATTTGTTTAAGGCTTCACTAGCAAGATTTCCTATAAAACTTACAGGAGCAATAATTCCATCAGAATAGGTTTTAGTTTTTGCATAAATACCCTGACCGATTTTTATCAATTGGTTGGCACGAACCATATTACGCAAAACACGCAAAACCTGGTCATACCCGGACAAGTCCAAAAAGTCCGAAGGGATGAACACATTAGCCTTGCTGCGCCGTATGCGCATAGCTATTTTGTTGGGCAAATTCGCAGTTTTCATCGTTTTAACCTTTTGTCAATATACGACACTCTATAATGTCAATATACGACATTTTAACTAAAAAGTCAAGTGTTTTTTATTACTGCAAATCCAACCTAAAAAACGCTTGTTTTTTCAATCTACCAAAGCTATATCTATCCGCTGCTACCA